>Ga0308163_10001016_pt1 | contig 35594 bp, 38 predicted proteins | sample PhyTR1_FD_201037 | JGI IMG/M metagenome (GOLD analysis project Ga0308163, IMG submission 201037) | Phyllosphere microbial communities from UC Gill Tract Community Farm, Albany, California, United States - DLSLT.R1 | ecosystem: Host-associated > Plants > Phyllosphere > Unclassified | place: USA... | reverse complement strand
AAGACCTCATGCTGGCCGCGAACAGTACCGGTGGTCTCAGGCCTGTTCCGGAGCCCGACGAGCACGCCGAGTCCGGGGTCTCATAGCCTCACGGGGCTCGACGAGTCTGGCTCTGCGAGGGCCTGCCGCGAGAGTAGCGCCCCGCCGGCGACGGCGGCGGGCATCACGAACACGGCCCCCAGCGGAATGAGGAAGACGAGGTAACTCGCGACTCCGAAGCCGAGCGCCGTCGGCCTCATCGCGGCGAGTGACCGTCTCCTCTCGCTCAGCGTGCGGCCTCGGGCATCGAACGCCTTGCCCGTGAGTTCCACCGTCAGGAACCACCCGGCTACCGCTGCGCCCAGAACGGGAACCAGAGTCTGTCCGACGACCGGAATGAACCCGAGAACGAAGAGACAGATTCCGAGGAGCGCGGTGGCGACCAGGATGCGCAGAGCGTCGAGGACGCCGCGGAGCACCGACGGCCAGAAGGCCACCTCCACCTCGTTGGGGATGCCACCGAGGCGGTCCTCGACGCTCCGCCAGATCTTCTCGTAGAACGGGTCGCCGACGGCGAGGGTGATGGCCGTGTACGTGTAGACGACGAGAAGACCGCCTAGAGCGAGGAATGCGATGACGGCCGTGATGCGTAGGGCGGTGCGCCAGCCCTCGTCCCACTCATCGGCGAACGGGGTCGCCCATTCTGCCAAGGCCGGGGCATTGAGAAAGAGCACGATGAGCACGGCGAGGTAGACCGCGGCCACGATGAGGGCCGGAAGCGCGCCGAAGAGCATCAGCCGGGGGTCGCTGCCCCACATGCGGAGCCCGCGCCCGAGATAGCCGACGCCGTCGAAGAACTGGCGGGCGACGCTTCGAGCGGGTGCGGGCGACATGGGTCTTCATCGTACGGGGCCGCGGGCGCGGAGCGAAAGCTGCGACCGCTGCTACCTCAGTAACGCGACGATCACAATGCCCGGGCGCGAAAGGCCGCCATGAGCGACCCTGAAGAGATGAAAAGGATGAGCTACGCGGGTGGAACGTTCGTGACGAGCGACGAGGTGGCCGATGCGCTGGTGCACTTCGTGGCAATCGTGCCGCGCAATCGTCGGAATCAAGTCTTGGTCGTGCCCGGCTTCGATGCTGGTGGAACGCCGACGCCCGTGGGGCTCGTGCTGGGGCCGACGAGCCAGATCATGAGCCAGTACGAGGACGTGTCGTACGCCGAGCCCGAAACTCAGGGAGTCGCCGAGCGGGTGCTCGAGCAGGCGCGCTCGCACGAGAACACCGCGCGCATCGACAGCAGCAACGGCAAGGCGAATCTCGACTACGACGTCTTCTGAGACATCGACGGCATGCTTCAGGCCGAGCACGCCCCGGTACTCACGGGCGCCGTCAGCTCGGGCGCCTGTGCGGCCACAGGAGAAAGCTCCTCCATCGTGAGCGCATAGCCCACATTGCTCACCGTGCTGGCCTTCGCGAAGACCACGCCGGCGACCTGGCCGTCGACCGTGAGAAGCGGTCCGCCCGAGTTTCCGGGCTCGATGTCCGCGGCGAGCGTGTAGGCATCCCGAGTGGTGCCGACTGCGCCGTCTGAGATCAACTGGAGGGGACCGGCGGCCAGGACCTCCGCTCCGGCGATCGAGAAGGGACCGCCGAAGGGATAGCCGGCGACGATCGCCGGACTCGTCGGCGGCAGGCTGTCGGTCAGTTGAAGGGCGTCTGCAGGCAGACCGTCGACCGCGATGACGGCGAGATCCGCCGCCGCGTCGAAGTAGACGATGCGCCCCGATCGCGGGGATTGACCGGGCACCTCCACCACGGGCTCCGAGATCCCCGCCACGACATGGGCGTTGGTGATCACTCTGTCTGGTGCGACCGCGAAACCGCTGCCCGACATGGTGATGCCGCACGCGTATGCGGTGCCTGTGATGCGGACGACCGATCGAGCCGCCGCGGTGAGCGCAGGGCTGTCGGTACTGACCGTCGGAATAGACGGAGCCGTACTCGGCGCGCCGAGTGCATCGATGACCCAGGGAGCCCCGTCGGTGACCGCGGCCGTGCGCACCTGGGCAAGAAACGTGCTGACCTGAGGGGGAACGATGCCGTCGATGGTCCGCAGGATCGACGATGACGCGATGGCCTGAGTCAGCGGCGCGACACCGAGGGTCGAGACTCCGGATGCGACGGTCACCACGACGAGTGCGGCCGCGACCCCGCTGCCGACGAATCCGAGCGCGCGGTCGACGAATCGGAGTTTTGCTTTCGCGACTCCTCGACCGATCACTCGTCCGATCGTGGTTCCGAGCAGGTATCCCGCCGTGACCAGAATGAACGCTGTTCCGATCACCCCCGCGATCCGCCACTCCGGCGCGGAGATCCACGCGACGACGGGCGGGATCGCGAAGTACGCGCCCACACCCCCGGCGATCACCCCGGCGAGGCCCAGCAGCGATCTCACGAAACCCAGTCGGTAACCCGCCACGGCCCCCGCAATAAGCACGATCACCACGATGACGTCGATCATCCGAGGAGCCTCTTCACGCGGGCGACCCAGCTCTTCGCCGCGCCTGTCGGCTCGGCATCAGGGGCCGAGCCGACCACCCGCAGATCGATGTGCACGCCAGTAAGGCGACCCTGCGCATCCCGCGTTTGAACGACGGGGTAGAACCCGTCGCCCCAGCCCGAGTGGGCGAGGACCACGTTCTCGCCCGCCTGGGCGAGCGGCATCTCGATGTTCGCGGTTCCCGCGGGCAGCGGGGTATCGGCATCCATGATGTCGAACCACGAGCCGGGCTCGCCCGTGTCGAAGACGTCGTCATACCAGTCGTCGCCGTCACCCGGCATTGATGTCGCGACGGCGGCGGCGTCGAAGAACGCGACGGTGGCCGCATCGACGGCGACACCGAAGTAGGAGTCGTCTTCGGGCGGACCGTCGGGGCCGGGCACCGGTTCGAGGTCGACGGTCGGCGCATCGGAGAGAATGAGCGACAGATAGGCCTCGCGACGGTGCGAGCCGTCTTGCTCGGTCGACACGTCTGCCACGGTGACAGTCACGGGGTACGCGCCCGGCGGAATCTGCACGGTGATGGGCAGGTCGAGGGCCACGAACGGATCAGCGGCGCCGAGAGAGCCCGACGGAACACGGAGGGTTCCGAGGTCGTGAACGGTCAGTGTGCCTCGCACGCCGGTGACGAGCGGAGCTGGGCCCGAGGCGCCGGCGAAGAATTCGGAGAGCTGCACCCGACAATGATGCCAGCCCGAGTTGTGGGTCTACTTCGCGATGAGGAGGTCGCGGAAGCCGAAACCCCCGCGCGGCGGCAGAGCAGCTCGGATCTCCTCCGCGGAGAAGTCGAGTCGGGGCCGAAGGTCGACCGGTAGCTCGGGCGTCGGGGGAGCGGCTATCGACACGCCTTCGGCGAGCATCGTCGCCTGTGCTTTCGCAATGAGAGGGACCTTCATCGTCCACTCCGTGAGCTGCGCGACCACGCGGATGGCCCACACCGGTGCGGGGACGATGGCGACGCGACGACCGACGAGGCGCGCAACCCGTCGCACGGCTTCGCTCAGCAGGAGTTCCTCATGCCCGGCCACGGAGACGGTACTGTTCGTCAGCCGCCCCTCGACGGATGCGACGAGAACGTCGACCATCTCGCTCACGGGTATGGGCCGGATGCTCTTCTCGCGCAGACCCACGGTCGCGAAGAGAGGCAGCGTCTGCACGGAATGGCTCAGGTGGTCGACGAGGTGGTCGCCATGACCGTAGATCATTCCCGCCTTCAGCACGGTGAAGTCGAGACCAGACGAACGGATCATCTCTTCGGCGGCCCACTTCGACTCGTGATACGCCGAACCGCAGTCGGGGCGGGCACGAAGAAAGCTGAGCATGACGATGCGAGAGACGCCGGCGCGCTTGGCCGCCTCGATCACCGCGCGGGTGCCTTCGATGTGCACCTTGTCGTACGTCTGATCGCCGATCTCGCGATTGATGCCGGCGCAGTGCGCCACAGCGTCGCATCCGGCGAAAGCGGTCGCCATGGCGTCGACGTCGGTGATATCGATGCCGCTTCGACGGGAGACGAGAACGACGTCGTCGGGCGCGAACCGCTCGGCGAGGTGGCGGCCGAGAAATCCGGCGCCGCCGGTGATGGCGATCTTCACATGCCCCCTCGTCGCACGAACCGTGCCGAAAGCAGAAAAATACGGTGGGCCCCGCCGGGCTCGAACCGGCGACCCGCGGATTAAAAGTCCGATGCTCTACCAACTGAGCTAGAGGCCCGCAGCGACTAATCTAGCGTGTCTTTGCGCTCCGATCGAACCGAGGCAGGATGGATGCATGACAAGCGAGCATCGCAAACCCGCACTCTTCGGCGGATCGGAGTTCGAGGCGTTCAAGGGCGGCGAGGATCCCGCCCACATCTCGCGGCTCGCACATGACACGGCCAGTGCGCTGCTGGGCAGGGTTCGGGCCGATCCAGACCCGGGAGTCATCGACCGGCTCATCGAGTACACCGACCTGCACGGCATCGACGCCATCGCCGAGCTGTGGTCGCGGGCGTCGTCGCACAGCCTCCCGGGGGCGCTCTGGCGCATCTATCTGCTCCGCGCTCTGATTCGTCAAGATCCCGAGCAGTCGAGTTTTCTGTTCCAGAAGGGCAGCGAGCTCAGCATCACCATCGACCCGGTGGTCGCCGGCGCGACCTCGCCGACGGGTCCGAAAGAGATCACCGAACTCGCCGACCAGATTCTGCGCGGCATCTTCGATGGCGACTTCGCCGTGGCCCTCGAGCGGGCGGCAGCCTTCTGCCGCATCATGTCTCTCGGAGCGGCCGCCGAAGCCGACGATACCGAATCGGATTCGGCCGAGCGGGCATCCGAATTCACGGTGCGCGCCAACCGCTTCGCCGAGACGGCGTCGGAGTTCGCTATCTGCGCAAAACTGTGGAGAACGGACAGCCTCGACTGAAGTCGGGTAAAGTCGTATCTCGCCGGGCCGTGGTAACCCCGGGCTCCAATTTCCGCCGTTACGAACGGCCTTCCGCCGAGAGGCGTTCCGCGGCCTGGCACTACTTCTGATCGTCGGCCGCGAGGCCGGTCACCGGGCGGGCGCATCCTCATGGCATTCCGAGTCGCCGCCGTGATCTGGACAGCCATCGCGCTCGCGGTGATAGCGATCGTGCATTTCTCTCTCGCTCCGCAATTCGATCTGGTGCAGACGCGGCTCGAAGGTGGCTTCGTCGCGACCGTGGGCCAGCTCTTTCGCTTGGAGGCGATATCGAGCGCCGTCCTCGCCGTGCTCATCCTCGTGCGGCCGCGCCGGTGGTCTGCGCTCGTCGTCGCTGTCGCATCGGTGGTGGCACTGACCTTGACAGTGGCGAGCACCGTCACAACCATCGAGCTTCCCTTTGGACTCCCGACGATCCCGGTCGGCCCCTGGCTGCAGCTGCGAGTCGTTACGGCGGCTGCGGAGACCCTCGCGGTCGTCGGCTCGATCACGATCGCGAGCCGTCGGCGCCCCAAATAGCGCACAGCGTGTAGGGCAGCTTCGTCGATTTGGCAAGGGTCAAAATGGCCCCCGCGTTCGGGTGACATGCTGAGATCCGCCGAAGGCACGACTTCACGCGGCGCACAACAACCCACGAAACGGAGGCGGCAATGACGAGCCTTCTTTCGCATTCGAGTCGAGACGGTTCAGTACCCGAAAAGCCGGTCGCGCGCGAGGACCGTGCCGTTCGTGAACCGCAGCTGGTGCGGGTGGCGTCCGTGCCCGCATCCCATGTCTATGTGCGTCACATCTCACCGATCGATGGCGATGTGGCGCAGCCCGGCGGCCCGATGGCCGCCTCGCACGACGGCGGAGTACGAGTCGTGCGTCTCGCCGACCCCGACCCCGACGACCCGAGTCGCTCCGCCGAGCAGCGCTGGTGGCCGCCGACGATGCTCGAGGCCGAGTGGGTGCGAGAGCACGCAGACGACTTCGACATCTTTCACCTGCAATTCGGATTCGACGCACGGACTCCGGATCAACTGCGCGAGCTCGTCGCCGAGTTGCGTCGGCAGGGCAAGCCGCTCGTCTACACAGTGCACGACCTCCGCAATCCGCACCACCACAGCCCGGCCGAACACGATGCTCAGCTCGACGTCCTCGTGCCCGCGGCCGACGCGGTCATCACGCTGACAGACGGGGCCGCCTACGAGATCAAGCGCCGCTGGGCCCGCCGCGCCATCGTGCTGCCGCACCCCCACGTGGTCGACTTCGAGACGATGCGTCGGGTGCAGCATGACCGGCTCGATGCGCGACCAGACAGCGGCGATGGCGAATTCCGCATCGGTCTGCACCTGAAGAGCCTTCGCGCCAACATGAACCCGGTGCCGGTCGTCGGCGCTCTGCTCGACACCATCGATGGACTGCCCGGAGCGGTTCTCCAGATCGACGGCCATCGTGATCTTCTCGAACCCACCGGTCTGCGCTACGACGAGGGCCTCGCCGATCTTCTCCGCGAAGCTGCGGAGGCGGGTCGCATCGATCTTCGGATCCACGACTATTTCGATGATGCTCACCTGTGGCAGTACCTCGCGTCGCTCGACCTGTCGGTGCTGCCCTACCGCTTCGGAACGCATTCGGGATGGCTCGAAGCCTGCCGCGATCTCGGAACCGCCGTGCTCGCACCCACCTGCGGCTACTACCGGGATCAGGCTCCTGTGATGCTCTACCTGCACGACGACGACGGCCTCGACGCCGACTCGTTGGGATGCGCGGTCGCTCGCGCCTACTACGACCGACCGTCCTTCTCCATCACGGTCGACGAGCGTCGGCGCCAGCGTGACGCGGTATCAGACGCGCACGCCGCGCTCTACCGCGATCTGCTTCGATGAGGCGGGCCCTCCGCATCTGCCTGATCGCCTCCAGTCGCTTTCCTATTGCAGAGCCGTTCGCGGGCGGCCTCGAAGCCCACACGCACAGCCTGGCGAGCGAGCTCATCCGTCGAGGCCACGAGGTCACCCTGTTCGCCGCCCCCGGATCGGATCCTGGTCTCGGAGTGACAGAGATCGGAGTCGCGCCTTTCAGCAGCAGCCCGGCCGCCCGCTCCGATGTGGGTGCCCGGCCGGAGGAGTGGATGCGCGAACACCATGCGTACCTGAAACTGATGCTGGATCTGAGTCGATCCCCGGGCCGCTTCGACGTGGTGCACAACAACAGCCTCCATCACCTGCCCGTCGCCATGGCGGAGGCGACGGGGCTTCCTTTTGTCACTACGCTGCACACCCCTCCCGTGCCATGGCTCGAATCGGCAGCGATGTTGGCCTCGCCCAGCCTCGCCTATGCCTCGGTGAGTCGGCACACGTCGAGAGCCTGGGGTCACGTCGTCGACAGCACGGTGATCCGCAACGGTGTCGACACGAACAGATGGATGCCCGGGCCGGGCGGCGACGCCGCGATCTGGTTCGGGCGCGTGGTTCCCGAGAAGGCCCCGCACCTCGCGATTCGTGCGGCGCGTGAAGCGGGAATGAGTATCGATCTGGCGGGGCCGAGTCTCGACAAGGGTTACTTCGATGCGGAGATCGCCCCGTTGCTCGACGACCGCACTCGCTACCTGGGGCACCTGAGGCACGAGCAGCTGATGCGAGCCGTCGGACGCGCGTGCGTCTCGGTGGTCACGCCGAACTGGGACGAGCCGTACGGCCTCGTCGCGGCTGAGTCGCTGGCGTGCGGCACGCCCGTCGCGGCCTTCGCTCGGGGAGGAGTTCCCGAGATCCTCGACGAACGCTCCGGCCGTCTTGCTGCCCCCGGCGACGTTGTCGGGCTCGGACAGGCCATGATCGAGGCTGCGCAGCTCTCTCGCGGTGACGCCCGAGACCGTGCCGTCACCTCGTGCTCGCTCGAGCGGATGGTTGACGACTACGAGCTTCTCTACGACACGATGATCGAGTCCGAGATCGCCGCGTGATCGGCTACTACATCCACCATCAGGGTCGTGGACACCTGAATCGAGCTCTGGCGATCGCGGCCGAGCTCGATCAGACCGTCGTGGGACTCTCGTCGCACCCCCGCTCCGTCGACTGGAGCGGCGAGTGGGTGGATCTGCCTCGCGACGACGAGTCGATCGAGCCGCGTGACGTCGATGCGCACACACGTCTGCATTGGGTGCCCCTACACGATGCCGGACTTCGAGCACGGATGGCGCGGATCTCGCGGTGGATCTCAGAGTCGAAGCCGCGGCTGATCGTCGTGGATGTCTCGGTGGAGGTCGCTCTGCTCGCCCGGCTTCTCGGCGTACCGGTCGTGACTGTGGCGCTACCCGGCATCCGGGCAGACGAGGCCCATGGGCTCGGATATGACATCTCGGCTGCGATCATCGCGGCGTGGCCGCGACAAGCCGACGGCATGATCTCGGGTCTCAGCGCGTCGGCTCGCCGACGCCTGCACTGCGTGGGGGCGATCTCGCGGTTCGGTTCACGGGGCGACGAGGGGCGTCCAGCACTCGGCTCCGGCTCGTCCCGGCGGGTGCTTCTCCTGGGCGGTGCTGGCGGCAGCTCCCTCGATCCAGCGGCGGTTGCGACGGCGCGAGCGTCTACGCCCGACTGGCACTGGACGGTGTTGGGAAGCCGAGGAGGGCGATGGGTCGACGACCCGTGGCCCGACATCTGCTCGGCCGATGTCGTGATCACCCACGCGGGGCAGAACGCGCTCGCGGATGTTGCCGCCGCTCGCCGCCCGGCCGTCGTGATTCCTGAATCGAGACCGCATGACGAGCAGGTCACGACCGCCTCGGTGCTGGCGGGTAGCAGCAGGTGGCCTGCGATCGTGCGGTGGAGCTTCCCCGAGACGGGATGGCCGACCCTCCTCGAGGAGGCGGCGGCACTCGATGGCGATCTCTGGCGCACCTGGAACGACGGCAACGGAGCATGGGCAGCTGCAGCGGTCATCCAGGCCGAGCTGACGCATGCCGCGACCTCGGACGCCTCATGACGCGGGTGGCCATCGTGACCGTCGTGCACGGTCGGCACGCTCACCTCGCGCTGCAGAGGCGGGCCGTCGCGCTCAGCGTGAGACAGCCTGACGACTACATCGTGGTGGCTGTCGACGACGAGTCGGTGCCGGATGCGGCGCACGTCCGCGATCGCATCGTGCACATCCCGGCGCATCCGCTCGGCCTTCCCATCGCTGCCGCCCGGAATGCAGGAGCCGAGGCTGCGCTCGCGGCGGGCGCCGACGTGATCGTCTTCCTCGACGTCGACTGCGTGCCCGGGCCGGAGCTGGTGGGAGCCTACGAGGCGGCCGCAGCCTCGGTCGAGCTGCGCGACGACATCCTGTGCGGACCGGTGGCGTATCTGCCGCCCTCGCCGCCCGACGGCTACGACCTCGCGAGCATCGCCACGCTCGCGGCGCCGCATTCGGCTCGCCCTGCGCCGCAGCCCGGGCAGGTGATGCGCGGGGGAGACCACGACCTGTTCTGGTCTCTGTCGTTCGCGGTGACGGCGGCGACGTGGAGCAGGATCGGCGGCTTCGACGAGGCCTATGTCGGCTACGGCGGCGAGGATACGGACTTCGCCGCATCGGCGGCAGAGAAGAGCATCGAGCTCGCCTGGATCGGTGCGGCGCGCGCCTACCATCAGCATCACGCCGTCGAGTCGCCCCCGGTGTCTCACCTCGACGACATCGTGCGCAACGCTGCCCTGTTTCACGAGCGGTGGCACAGGTGGCCCATGGTCGGCTGGCTCACCGCGTTCGACGACGCCGGACTCATCTCGCTCAGTCCGGTGAGCGGCGTCTACGAAAAGCTCTGACGCGCGACCAATCCGACATCGTACCCGCGCCGAATCATTGGTGTGAACAGACCACGAACAACAGGCCCCCAGCGGGAAACCTGTCATGCTTAAGCTCGTGACCTCTGATATCGACCATGACGGTACTCCTCTGGAGGCACTCGACTCGGTCGAGAGCCTGCTTCTGCGGGTCGCCGACGGCGATCAGAGATCATTCGCCGAACTGTATGACCGGGTCGCGCCGAGGGTTCTGGGCCTCATCAAGAGACTGCTGATCGACCACGCGCAGTCCGAAGAGGTCGCACAAGAAGTGTTTCTCGAGATCTGGCGCACAGCCACACGATTCGACCCGCAACGCGGCGCCGCCCTCTCCTGGGTTCTCACCATGGCTCACCGCAGGGCCGTCGACCGCATCCGTGCGTCGCAGTCCTCACACGATCGCGATATCAAGATCGGTATCCGTGACGTCGACCGTGAATACGATCAGGTGGCCGAATCGGTCGAGATCAGAATCGAACATGAAAGGGTGAAGAGAGCAATGACTCAGCTGACTGAACTGCAGCGCGAAGCCATCTCTCTGGCGTACTACGGGGGATACAGCCATAGCGAGGTCGCGAAGATCTTGGCGATACCGATCGGTACCGTCAAGACGCGGCTCCGAGATGGCATGATTCGCCTCAGAGATGAAATGGGAGTTGCCTGATGGCCACGAACGATGACTCTCGCATGAACACCGGAGCTTTCGCTCTCGGAGCCCTGAGCCCTGAAGAGCTCGAGCGGTTCATCGCCGCCGCCGAGTCCGATCCCGAACTCGCCGCCGAGGCAGACGGACTCAGCGCCACCGCAGTACTTCTCGGCCTGGCGTCTACTCCGGTCGAGCCGTCGGCGAAGCTCAAGGTCGACTTGATGGCCGCGATCGCGTCGACTCCACAGCTGTCTCGCGAGACGGTCGTACCGCTCGCCGAGGTGCGTGACGACGAGCCGTCGGCATCCGCTCGGGTCGAGGATGCCCGACCGCAGCCGGTCGAGGCAGGCGCGGCCGAGCAGAAGGCCCGCACACGTTGGTTCGCCAGGCCCGCCACGCTTCTCGTGTCGGCGGCTGCGGCCATCGGCCTGTTCGTCGGTGGAGGCTTCGTCGGTTCGGCGCTGACGGGAGACACTCCGGTCGTCGTCGATCAGCAGGCCGCCGGTCTTGCCCAGATCTATGCCGCCTCCGACGTGCAGTCGGTTCGCAGCGAGGTCGAGGGCGGCGGCGTCGCCACGCTGGTCTGGTCGGGTGAACTCGGTCGCTCCGCCGTGGTCGTCGACGGTCTCGCACCGTTGCCCGCCGGCAGTGTCTACGAGGCGTGGTACATCAACGATGCCGGAGCTGCTCCCGCGGGAACCTTCGATGCCACCGGTGCCCACAAGACGTCATGGCATCTGCTCGACGGAACCATGTCGGCGGGGGATACCGTCGGCGTCACAGTCGAGCCGGCGGGCGGATCTAAGACCCCGACGACGACGCCCATCGTGGCGATCGCCAGCGCATAGCGGCCGTATCTGAGCTCTTTCCAAGAGCGACACAATAACGAAGGCCCCCTCGATCTCGAGGGGGCCTTCGTCATGCCGTGCTGCGGTTCTCGCTATCCGAAGCGACCCGAGACGTAGTCCTCGGTGTCCTTGACGGTCGGGTTCGAGAAGATGGTGGTGGTGTCGTCGTACTCGATGAGCTTGCCGGGCTTGCCCGTGCCCGCGATGTTGAAGAACGCCGTGCGGTCTGAGACGCGGCTGGCCTGCTGCATGTTGTGAGTCACGATGACGATCGTGTACTCCTCTTTCAGCTCCTTGATGAGGTCTTCGATCGCCAGGGTCGAGATGGGGTCGAGGGCCGAGCACGGCTCGTCCATCAGAAGAACGTCGGGGGAGACGGTGATGGCGCGCGCGATGCAGAGTCGCTGCTGCTGTCCGCCCGAGAGACCGCCACCGGGAAGGTTCAGGCGGTCCTTCACCTCGTTCCACAGGTTGGCGCCGCGCAGGCCCTTCTCGACCATGTCGTCGCCGTCGGACTTCGAGATGCGCTTGTTGTTGAGCTTGAGTCCCGCGAGCACGTTGTCACGGATCGACATCGTGGGAAACGGATTCGCTCGCTGGAAGACCATGCCGACCTGGCGACGCACCAGCACGGGGTCGACTCCGGGAGCGTAGAGGTCGTTGCCGTCGATGATGACCTCGCCCTTCACGTGTGCGCCGGGGATGACCTCGTGCATGCGGTTCAGGGTGCGCAGGAACGTCGACTTGCCGCATCCGCTGGGGCCGATGAACGCGGTGACGGTGCGGGGTTCGATGGTGATCGACACGCCCTCGACGGCAAGAAAGTCACTGTAGTAGACGTTGAGGTCTTTGACCTCGATGCGCTTGGACAATTCGATTCCTTCGGATTCTGTGGTGCGAAAGGGGGAAACTCGGGGGTGGAAGGCTAGCGCGAGCCCTTGGGGGCGAACACCTTCGCAATGACGCGTGCGATCAGGTTGAGGATGACGACGAGGATCACCAGGAGCAGTGCGGCACCCCATGCGGAGTTGTTCGACGCGGTGATGTCTGTGCCGGGGAAGGCGAAGCCGGTGTATGCCATGACGGGAAGCGTCTGCATCGGGCCCTCGAAGGGGTTCGAGTTGAAGTTGTCGGTGAAGCTCGCCGCCATGAAGATGGGCGCGGTCTCGCCGATGACGCGGGCGATGGCCAGCATGATGCCGGTGACGATGCCCGCGATGGCGGTGGGCAGAACGATGCGCACGATGGTCGCGAACTTCGACACGCCCAGTGCGTACGAGGCCTCACGGAGGTCGTGCGGCACCAGGCGCAGCATCTCCTCACAGGCCCGGACGACCGTGGGGATCATCAGCACGGACAGGGCCACCGAGGCGGAGAACCCGCTGAACGCCTTCGGGCCGAGGATGATCGTGAAGAGAGAGAACGCGAACAGACCGGCGACGATCGACGGGATGCCGGTCATGACGTCGACGAGGAACGTGACGGTGCGCGACAGCCACTGGCCAGAGCGGCCGTATTCGACGAGATAGATCGACGTGAACAGGCCGATGGGTACCGAGATCAGCGTGGCGATGCCGGTGATGATCAGTGTTCCGACGATGGCCTGAAGGGCTCCGGGCGTGTTCGTGACCTCGAGCGTGTCGGGGTTGAACGCCGAGCCGCCGGACTGGGTGATGAATTGGAACGACAGCGCCCCGATGCCCTTAGAGACGACGGTGAAGAGAGTCGAGACGAGCGGGATGATGGCCAGCAGGAACGCGACGGTGACGAGGCCTCGAACGAGCCGATCGATGGCCTTGCGCCGGTTCTCGACGAGGCTCGAGAGGATACCGAGGAGTACGAGGTAGACGACCGCGCTCAGAACGAGCCAGCCGATCACGTCGAAACCGATCAGCATCAGCAGCACGCCGGAGACGACAGCGGATGCGCCGAAGATGTAGAGCTCGGCGAATCGGGGCAGCTGCCCGGTTGTCAGCGAATTGGGAACGGGACCCTTTTCGACAGTGCGAGGACTCAGCGCGGTCATGCGGATGCTCCTTCAGGGCCGGCGGCGGTGTTCTTCTCGGCGACGAGGTCGCGCGTGAGCGTCGAGGTGGCGTCACCCGTCGGCACGACGAGTGGCTTCGGGCGGGACTTCTTCTTGCCGTCCGTCTTCGAGGAGCCTCGAGTCACGATGTACCGAGCGATCATGTTGACCGCGAGCGATACGACGAACAGCAGCAGACCGGTGCCGATCAGGGCCTGGCGCTGCAGTGTCGAAGCGATGGGGAAGTTCAGGGCGATGTTGGCCGCGATGGTCTGCGAGTTCTCGCCCTCTGTGATCACGAGGAACGAGACGATGACGGCGGGGGAGATGATCATGGCGATGGCCATGGTCTCTCCGAGCGCTCGGCCGAGGCCGAGCAGGGTCGCGCTGACGATTCCCGACTTGGCGTAGGGAAAGACTGCGAGGCGCACCATCTCCCAGCGAGTGGCACCGAGAGCCAGGGCTGCCTCTTCGTGCAGGCGAGGCGTCTGCAGGAAGATCTCTCGCGAGATGGACGTGATGATGGGGAGGATCATGACGGCGAGCACCACTGCGCCCGCGAGGATGGTCGAGCCGGTCGTAGAGACCTGGCCGCCGAAGATGGGGATCCACCCGAGGTACGTGTTGAGCCAGTCCGACAGCGGAAGCAGGAAGGGGCGGATGACGATGATGCCCCAGAGTCCGAAGACGACCGATGGAACGGCCGCGAGCAGGTCGACGACATAGCCGAGGAGACCCGCGAGGCGGCGAGGCGCGTAGTGCGAGATGAAGAGGGCGATACCGATGCCGATCGGTGCGCCGAGAACGAGCGCGATGGCTGCAGACCAGAGTGTTCCGAAGAGCAGCGGTCCGACGTACGCCCAGAAGCTGTCGAAAGCCGACGTGAAGCCGTCGTTGAGCTCGGGGTTGCTCTGCCAGTTGGCCACGATGGCCGGCATGCCCTGCACGATGAGGAACAGGGCCACGCCGGCGAGGATGACCATGATGAAGATGGCGCTGCCGGTGCTCAGCCCGCGGAAGATCGCATCCGCGGGCCGAGCCCGAGTGCTGCGCTTGGGGGAGGCAGCCGGTGCAGGCGTGCCGCCCCCAAGCGGGGTGGTGCTGTCAGACGTCGTGTTCTGCCGAGGCTGCGTCGAGGAAACAGATTCAACTGAGGTTCGGTCGCTCATGGCGGTCTTTCTCGAGAAGGTCGGGAGAACGGACTGGTCTGGAGGGTGTTACTTGACGAGTTCCAGGCTCGCGGCGATCTCGGTGAGGAGCTTCTCCGGGATCTGGGCGGCGCCGGCGTTCTTCGCGGCGACCTTCTGGCCGACGTCGCTTCCGATCCAGCCGAGGTAGGCGGTCGTCAGCTCCTTCTGCTTGGCGTCCTTGAACGTGGTGCAGAGGATTCCGTAGGAGACCAGCGGGATCGGGTAGGCCTCGGTGCCGGAGATGGCGGTGAAGTCGACCGTCTGAGCGAGGTCGCCCTTGATGCCGGTGTCGGTGGTCGACGCAGCAGCGTCGAACGCGGAGGTGACGGCCTCGGGGCTGAACGCCACGAAGTCCTTGCCCTTGACGCTGACGGAAGCAGCCTTCAGCTCACCGATCGCGCTGTGGTCGGCGTAACCGATGGTGCCGTCGCCGGCTCCGACCGCCTGCACGATGCCGGAGGTGCCCTTCTGGGCGCTGGTGCCGGCGATCGGCCATGCGCTGTCGGCCGGGTAGGTCCAGACATCCTTGGCCGTCTGGCTCAGGAAGTTGGTGAACGTCTTGGTGGTTCCCGATCCGTCTGAACGCGTGACGGTGGTGATCGCCGTCGCAGGCAGCTTGGCGTCGGGGTTCTCCGCCGCGATGGCCGGGTCGTTCCAGGTGGTGATCGCCAGTGAGAAGATCTTCGCGAGGGTCTCGGCCGAGAGGTTCAGCTTGTCGACTCCGGCGAGGTTGTAGACGATGGCGACGCCGTCGAGGTAGATCGGCAGGTTGATCGCGCCGTTGGGGCCACAGAGGGTCGCAGCGGTCTGCTGGTCCTTCGTCAGGGGCGAGTCGCTGCCGGCGAAGTCGTAGCTACCGGCGGTCCAGTTGGTGACACCGCCACCGGAGCCCTGCGACTTGTCGTAGTTGATGGTGACGCCCTTGGCCTGGGCGGTGAATGCGGTGGTCCATGCGGCCTGGGCGTTCGCCTGGGCGCTGGAACCGCCGGCCGTGATGGTGCCGGAGAGCGAGCTGTAGTCGACCGCAGCGGCCGAAGGCGTTGCGGAGGTCGTCGCTGCGGGGGTGCTGCTGGCGCAGCCAGAAAGTGCGATAGCCGACGCGACCAGGATGGCCCCCGCCGTAGCAACATTCTTGAACTTCACTGTGTGTGGTCCCTTCAAAGTGGGTAGTGCCGGGTGACGTCTGAGACCACTTGCCGATCAGAAGATCGTTGAATGAAGCTGGATATCAGAAATGCACACTGGCGGGCCGGTGCTGGCCCTCAGAAAACGTAGCCGTGCATCGTGGCCAGATTGGCGCATTTCGGTAAACGGGAGGTGAACAGCGAGGAGTCCTCAGTGTGGGACGTGCGTCTCCACCGCGATGATCCCGGATCCCGGGCGCTCTCTCGACAAATGGATGACCGTGTAGCCGGCCACGGGCAGGTCGCCCGCCCGCGCAATGGAGGCGGGTTTCGTCGTACCCGTGGCGAGCGCGACCTCGCGCATGATCTCGGGCAATACCGGTCCGTGGCTGCAGAGAATGGCGGTCGCTCGGCGACGCACGCGCTTGCCGACGACGCTCCGGATGTCGCTGGTGCCGTTCTCGAAAGCGTCCTGGCTGATCGAGTCGGTCTTCTTGACGGGCAGGCCGAGCGCCTCGGCGGTCGGCGCGATCGTCTGCTGGCATCGCAGAGCCGTCGACGAACGCAACACGGTCGGACCGAACGCGCTGAGACCGGGAACGATGAACCGCGCCTCGTGCAGCCCGCGCTGCGTGAGCGGTCTCGCCGCATCCCGCCCGTCGAAGTCGAAGGCGGGGATGGCTTTGGCGTGACGCAGGGCGATGATCGCGAACGTGCTGATGAGGCCGTCGTCGACGAAGGCCTGGAAGCGCTTGAGGATCTCGGCGTCGCGCTTGTAGCTGATGGAGGTCAGCGCTCGGCTCACCGGCATCCACTCGAGCGCGGCGACCTCGCTGTTCGGCACGAACGTCGACGCGAGGACGGCCTCTTCGGTGACCTCGGCCGCCCAGTAGTGCACGACCTTCTCGCGATGGTTCGGCATGACGTAGTTGGTGACGCCGAGCGGCAAGCCCAGATTGACCTTGAGTCCGGTCTCTTCGGCGATCTCGCGCACCGCGGTTTGCGGCAGGACCTCGCCAGGGTCGAGCTTTCCCTTGGGGAGCGAGACGTCTTTGTGGCGAGTGCGATGGATGAGGAGCACCAGGATCTTGCCGTCGACGATGCGCCAGCAGACCGCTCCTGCGGCGAAGACGGTCACAGCGACCGTTCCCCCGCCCGGCTCACCGGCTGATTCCCGTTCGCTTGCGACGCTTGGTGATCTGCTTCATGACGACGTCTTGCAGATCGACCAGGGGGTTGCCCTCGGCGTCGATGCTGCGTCGCACCCATTCCCCGTCGGGGCCAAGAGTCCACGACATGGTGTTCTCGTCCATGGCGAGGTCGAACAGCTCGCTGATCTCCCGCAGATGATCGGCGCTCGTGAGCCGCACCAGGGCTTCGACGCGACGGTCGAGGTTGCGGTGCATCATGTCGGCGCTGCCGATCCAGGTCTCGGGCTCTCCCGCGTTCACGAACGAGAAGATGCGCGAGTGCTCGAGATAGCGGCCCACGATGGAGCGCACCGTGATGTTCTCACTGAGACCGGGCACGCCGGGCTTGATCGCACAGATTCCGCGCACCCAGATCTCGACGGGAACGCCAGCCTGGCTGGCCCGGTAGAGCGCATCGATGATGGCCTCGTCGACGATCGAGTTGACCTTGATCCGGATGCCAGCGGGCAGCCCCTGCTCGACGTTGCTCGCCTCCTGGGCGATGCGCTTCAGCAGTCCCTTGCGCAGGTGGAGCGGCGCGACGAGCAGACGCTTGAACTTCTTCTCGATCGCGTAGCCCGAGAGTTCGTTGAAGAGCCTGGTCAGGTCTTTGCCGACCTGGTCGTCGGCCGTCAGAAGGCCGAAGTCCTCGTAGATGCGACTGGTCTTGGGGTTGTAGTTACCCGTTCCGATGTGACTGTAGTGGCGCAGCACGCCCTTCTCGCGGCGAATCACCAGCGCCAGCTTGCAGTGGGTCTTGAGACCGACAAGGCCGTACACGACGTGCACGCCGGCCTTCTCGAGCTTGCGGGCCCACGAGATGTTCGCCTGCTCGTCGAATCGCGCCTTGATCTCGACGAGGGCGAGAACCTGCTTGCCGGCCTCGGCCGCGTCGATGAGGGCCTCGACGATGGGGCTGTCGCCGGAGGTGCGGTACAGCGTCTGCTTGATGGCGAGCACGTGCGGATCAGCCGCGGCCTGCTCGAGGAACGCCTGAACGCTCGTCGCGAACGACTCGTAGGGGTGGTGCAGCAGCACGTCTTGGCGCGCGATCGCCTTGAAGATGTCGGGCTTCGCATTGGGCTCCGACGGCTGGAGAGCGACCGAGGTCGTGGGAACGCGCTTCGGATAGTGCAGCTCCGGGCGGTCGATCTTGGCCAGGTCGAAGAGGCCGGACAGGTCGAGGGGCGCGGGAAGTCGATAGACCTCCTGCTCGGTCACGTCGAGCTCTCGAACGATCAACTCGAGCGTGCGGTCGTCCATGTCCTCGGTGACCTCGAGTCGGATGGGCGGCCCGAAGCGTCGACGCAGGAGCTCCTTCTCGAGAGCCTGGATCAGGTTCTCGGTCTCGTCTTCGTCGACCTCGACGTCTTCGTTGCGGGTCACCCGGAAGACGTGGTGATCGAGCACCTCCATGCCGGGGAAGAGGTGGCTCAGGTGGTTCGCGATCAGGTCTTCGAGCGCGATGAGGCGCACGTTCGTCTCGTCTTCGGTCTCGTCGACGCGGATGAAGCGCGGAATGACCTGGGGCACCTTGAGGCGGGCGAACTCCTCTTTGTCGATCTTGGTGTTGCGCACGCGGATCGAGAGGTTGAGCGACAGGCCGGAGATGTAGGGGAAGGGGTGCGCCGGGTCGACGGCGAGCGGCATGAGCACGGGAAAGATCTGGGTGGAGAAGTAGTCGCTGAGGCGCGAGCGGTCGTCTTCGTCGAGGCTGTCCCAGGTGACGATGTGCACGCCGGCCTCGTCGAGTGCCGGCTTCACGAGGTCTTGGTAGGCGCGGGCATGCCGCAACTGCAGCTCGTGCGCGGCGCGTGAGATGTCTCCGAGAACATCGACCGGCTTGCGGCCGATGTTGGTGGGAACGGCGAGGCCGGTCGCGATTCGGCGCTTCAGGCCGGCCACGCGCACCATGAAGAACTCGTCGAGGTTCGACGAGAAGATCGCCAAGAAGTTGGTGCGCTCCAGCACGGGAAGCGTCGTGTCTTCGGCCAGTTCGAGCACGCGCGTGTTGAACGCCAGCCAGCTCAACTCGCGGTCGAGGTAGCGGCCTTCGGGAAGAGACGGGTCGTCGAGGATCTCGATGATCTCGTCGTCGTCGTCGAAGTCGGAGCCGAAGTTCGAGTCAAGGAGGATGTTGTCGCCGCTCATGGAAACATCATGTCATCCGGCGAGAGGGCGCCGGTACTGAACATCGACCGTATGGTCTGTGAATCCGAGTGAACGATAGAGATGCACAGCACCGACGTTGTCGGCATCGACGTAGAGTGCCGCCGTCGAGATGCCACGCTCGCGCAAGCGGTCGAAGGCCCGCTCCATGAGCATGCGCCCGAGACCGCGCCCCGCGTAGTCGCTATCGACCCCGACCACGTAGATCTCGCCCGGTTCGTCGGGGCCCTCTACCTTGAGCCAGTTGTAGGCGATGAGCTTGTCACCCCGGCGTGCGACGAGAAAATCATCGGCATCGAACCACGACTCCGCCATCCGTGCGTGCAGATCGTCGACGGTGATCGAGCCCTGCTCAGGATGATCGGCGAACACGCGGGCATTGAGCTCGACCCATGCCTCATCGTCGATGCCGGGGCGGAAAGCGTCGACGACGATTCCCTCGTCGCCAGCCGCCGCCCCAAGTCCGTCGTGCCCTGAGCCTGCCCCGTCGTTCCCTGAGCCTGTCGAAGGGGCGCCGGGCACGGGCATCCGAAGCTGATAGAGCGTGCGAATCGGCTCGAAGCCGGTGCGTTCGGCCAGGATGCGACTGGCCGGGTGGTCGCCGTGCGCCCAGCCGGCGATGTCGGGCTCTGCGCCGTCGAGGATGCGTTCGAGCAGAATGGTGCCGAGTCCGTTGCGGCGGAATTCGGGATCGACGACGAACTCGAATTCTCCATTGCCGATGAGAACCACTCCCGCGATCACGTCGCCGTGCTCGGCGACGACGAGGCTTCGAGCGCCGGATGCCGCGTCGACGAGAGCCTGGTCGTTGAAGGGAGGTTGGCCGTCGACCATCGACGAGCGCGAGATCAGCCGGGTGAACGCCGCCCCGAGCTCGGCGGGATTACTTGCCCTGAGTTGCAGCGATGCGCTCATTGTCGTCTTCGAAGAAGTTGAATCGGTAGCCCACGTTGCGCACCGTGCCGATGAGCGACTCGAGATCGCCGAGCTTTGCGCGAAGGCGCCTCACGTGCACGTCGACCGTGCGCGTGCCGCCGAAGTAGTCGTATCCCCACACCTCGGAGAGGAGCTGCTCGCGAGTGAACACCCGAGACGGATGCATCGCGAAGAACCGCAGCAGCTCGAACTCCTTGAAGGTGAGGTCGAGTGGCCGGCCGTGCACTCTGGCCGAGTAGCTGGCCTCATCGATGACAACGCCCGAGGCCTGGATCTTCGACGTCGACTGGTCTTGCACCTGGCGGCCGATCGCCAGCCGGATACGCGTATCGACTTCTGCGGGGCCGGCCGTCTCGAGCACGACATCGGCCGCGCCCCAGTCGGCGCTGACGGCGGTGAGACCACCCTCGGTGATGATCAAGAGGATCGGAACGCCGATGCCGGTGGTCGTCAGGATCTTGCAGAGGGACCGGGCTGAGGCGAGATCGGTACGGGCGTCGACGAAGATGAGGTCGCAGTTGGGGGTGTTCACCAGCTGCGCGGGTTCTGCAGGGATCTGCCGGGCGCGGTGACTCAGGAGAGACAGTGCGGGCAGAACCTCGCGGTCGACCGCAGAGGTCAGTATCAACAGCTGCGCCACGTATGGTCCTCCAAGAAAGCCTGCCGTCATACTATCGGGCAGAATGGGAGGGTGAGCCTCCTGATGAAGAGCGTAGTGCCGGTCTGGCTGGTGGCCGTGCTCGGCGCCATCTCGGTCGCCGTGCTCGCCGAGCCCGAGAACTATCTCGTCTTTCTTCCCGTGGTGCTGGGGGTGACCACGCTACTGACCTTCGGCATCCAATTGGGTATCAGGCGCAAAGAGGGGTACGTCAATCGCGTGACGGCCAGCGTCACGGGCGCCGTCGTCGTTCTGATCCTGGCCACGATCGTGCTCGCACCCATCTCCTTCTCTGCCTGATCCCAGAGCGCCCCGATCGGGGAGTCGGGTTAGGATCGAGGCATGGAATCGTATGTGGCGCTCGAACTATTCTTCGTGGGACTCCTCGGTCTCGCGAGCCTGGCCATCGCCTGGATCTCGGGCATGGTCATCTTCAAGCTCTTCCGCGGCCAGCGCTGATCGTGATCGAGCTGCCCATCGGGCTCAACGCCGAACTGGTTCCGCTCTCGTGGCTCATCGGTGTCTGGGAAGGCACGGGAGTCATCGACTATACGGTCGGTGACGAGAAGGTCACGCGCGAATTCGGCCAGCGTGTGAGCTTCAGCCAAGACGGTCTTCCCCATCTCAACTACAACTCCTATGCCTGGCTTCTGGGCGAAGGCGATGACGAGCCCACTCCGCTCGCTACCGAGACCGGCTATTGGCGGCTCAGCAGGCCGCTGGTCGACGCCGATCCCGGTCCGGGAATGCTGCCCGGTGCCGAGCAGAAGCCCTTCACGACCGCCGACGAGGTCGAGACCCTGCGCAACGCGACGAACGGATTCGATGTCGAGGTCGCGCTCGTGCACCCCGGGGGAGTGATGGAGCTCTACATCGGCCAGGTCGCCGGCGCCCGCATCGATCTCTCGACCGACGCCGTCGTGCGCTCGCACGGAGCCAAGGAGTATGCGGCTGCTACCCGCATCTACGGGCTCGTCGACTCCCACCTTCTCTGGGCCTGGGACATCGCCGCCCTCGGACAAGACCTCCGCACTCACGCATCCGCTCGTCTCGCCAAGACAGATTGACCTCGATGACCTCCGCAGGCTCCCCGTTCCTCGCCCTTCCCGGCGCAGTCGACTCGGCGGCGGCCGACCAGGGCGTTCCGGCCCACTACGGCAATCCCGTCGCTGAGCAGCGTGCGCTGCTCGCCGGGGCGATCGTCGACCTCTCTCACCGGGGGGTCATCTCCGTCAGCGGAGCCGACCGCCTCACATGGCTGAATTCGCTCACGAGCCAGAGCCTCCTCCGTCTCGCTCCTGGAGAGTCGACGGAGTCTCTGCTGCTCGGAGTCTCGGGCCGTGTCGAGTTCGACATGCGCGTCATCGATGACGGCGACACCGCATGGCTGCTCGTCGATGCCGACGAACTGCCCGCGTTGCTCGCCTGGCTACTCAAGATGCGTTTCACGCTGCGGGTCGTCATCGCCGATCGTACGAACGATTTCGCGACGGTGGGGTCGATCGGCGCCTCGAACGAGGTGCTGGATGCTGCGGCCGCCTCGCCGAATGGCGTCGCTTTGATCTGGCGCGACCCGTGGGCCAGCGTCTCAGAGGGCGGGCACCAGTACGCCCAGGTGGCCGACCACCCCGGAGCGGAATGGCTCTGGCGGGAGACTCTCGTGAACCGTGAAGCACTCGCCTCGCTGGCCGACCGCGTTCGTGACCGGGAGGTAGCGACCGCAGGCGTTCTTGCGGCCGAGGCCCTGCGCATCGCCGCGTGGCGGCCGCGCCGTGCCACCGAGAGCGACGAGAAGACCATCCCTCACGAGCTCGACTGGATGCGCTCCGCCGTGCACCTGTCGAAAGGGTGTTACAGAGGTCAAGAAACCGTGGCGAAAGTGCACAACCTCGGCCACCCGCCGCGCCGTCTGGTCTTCCTTCATCTCGATGGAACCGACAACGTCCTTCCCCAGCCCGGAGACGACGTGGTGCTGCCCGCTCAGGCGGACGCCGCCGGAGGCGACCCCGACGTCGTCGGCCAGGTGACCTCGAGCGCCATCCACTACGAGCTCGGACCGATCGCGCTCGCGGTGGTTCGTCGCTCGACACCGGTCGATCCCGACCTCGGTGTGCTCAGCGACGGCATCGTCGTCGCAGCGGGCCAGGAGGTCATCGTGCCGCCCGAGGCCGGAAGCGTCGTCGGTCGCATCAGGCGCATGCCTCGACTCGGCGTGATGCGGCGCTAACGCGCCGTGCGCCACCTCCCGAAGCCGGGCGCGGCAGCACGCGGGCTGCGGCGAGCCGTCGCATCGAGCGGTCTGCCGGGCACCGTGTACGCGCCGGGTGCATCCATCGACCGGCTCACGACGAGCCTCCCCGCGATCGTGCAGATCGTCATCGCCGTCGTCATCTCGTTCTCGATCTCTCGCTACGTGCTCGGTCACCCGGCGCCCGTCACGGCCGTCACCGTCACGATCTCCAGCCTCGGCTTCATGCGGGATGCCCGCCCGCTTCGCGTGGTCGAGACCGCTCTGGGCGTCACCCTGGGTATCGCTCTGAGCGAGGCGATCGTGCTCGGATTCGGTCAGGGCGTGTGGCAGCTCGCCGTCGCTCTCGGCGTGACTCTGACCGTGGCGAGGCTGCTCTCTCCCGCTGCGTCGTTCGCGATCGTCGCCGGCGTGCAGTCTGTGCTCGTGGCGGTTCTGCCCGTGCAGGCCGGCGGTCCGTTCACCCGAACGATCGACGGCGTGATCGGCGGAACCATCGCGCTTCTCTGCACCGCGCTGATTCCACGCGACCCTCGGCGCGGTGCACGGCGCGACGCGAAGCGGTTCCTTTCCGCCTACATCGACGTGGTGGCCTCGTTGGTGGCCGTGCTGCGCGTCGGCAGTGAGACCGAGACCGACCGGGTGCTCGAGCAGGCCCGCCGAACGCAGCCTCTGGTCGACTCGTGGCGCGCGTCGCTCGACTCGGCGATGGCCGTCGCCCGTATCTCACCGTTTCTGCGCAAGCACCTCGTCGAGCTGAAGCGGCAGCATGTGATGCAGCAGAACATGGATCTCGCCATGCGCAACCTGCGTGTGGTCACGCGCCGGCTCGCCGTGCTCGACAGAGACGGCCGGCCCCGACCCGAGATCGCCGAGCTGCTGTCGGGGGTCGTGAGCAGCGTCAATCTGCTGTCGCAGAGTCTTGCCGAACCCGAGCTCGTGCCCTTGGTCCGGCAGAACCTCATCCTGATCGCCGTCAGACTGCATCCCGCGAAGCTGCTTCCGGGGCAGCCCCTGGCCGAGACCTCGGTCGTCTTCGCCATGAGACCGCTGGTGATGGATCTTCTGATGGCTTCAGGGCTCACCGCCGACGAGGCGCGGGCGGCCATGCCCGACATGTCGATCTGACGCTCGTGGTCAGGCGGGCGCGATCTGCGCCCATGGAACCGTCAACTCGCCGAGCCGCCTGCGCGAGCGGGCGCCGAGAACCGACCAGCCACCGGCATCCAAAGCCTCGACCGACGCGAGCCATCGCTGGGTCGCGCCGTACACGCCCACCCCGGCGTTGTGCTGCCACGCCCTGTCGAGATCGCTGAGCAGGGCGTGGATCGGCTGGCCGGGCACATTGTGATGGATGAGCGCCTTCGGCAATCTCTCTGCGACGATCGATGGCTTCTCGAGCTCGGCGAGACGCAGGGAGATCGTGAACGTCTGCGGACCCGCCGATGTGACAGTCGCCCAGCTCGCGACACGACCGATCTCGTTGCAGGTGCCCTCCACGAGAACCCCGTCGGGCTGCAGCCTCGCCACCATGCGCGACCAGGCGTCTCCGACCTCGGACTCGTCGTATTGGCGCAGCACGTTGAAGGCGCGGATGACCGAGGCCCGTCGGCCGGCGGGGAGCGGCGTCTCGAATCCTCCGAGCGCGAACGAGACGCGCGCGTCTGATGCGAACGTCGTGGAGCCGGCTCGTACCGCCTCGAGCTGCTCGGTGGCCCGACGCACCCTCTCGGGAGAGATCTCGAACCCGATGACCTCGACCTCCGGGCGAACCCGCGCGAGGCGCTGGTGCAGCTCGAGCGCGGTCACGCCGCTGGCTCCGTAGCCTAGGTCGACGACAAGAGGGTCGACCGCGCGACGGAGAGCGGGCAGCGTCGTGATGAAACGGTCGACTCGACGAAGACGATTGGTATTCGTCGTTCCCCGCGTGATTTCACCGATCGGCATGCATCCAGTTCACCATGAAAGCGCGTGGCCGCCGCCCCTAGACTTGTGAGCATGTCTACGCCTTATACCTTGATATTGCTGCGCCACGGCAACAGCGACTGGAACCAGAAGAACCTCTTCACCGGCTGGGTCGATGTGCACCTCAGCGAGCAGGGAGTCGCCGAAGCGAAGCGCGCCGGCGAGCTGCTCGCCTCGTCGGGCGTCCTGCCCGACATCCTGTACACATCGGTGCTGTCCCGCGCCATCGAGACCGCCAACCTCGCGCTGGCAGAGGCCGACCGGCAGTGGATCGACGTCAAGCGCAGCTGGCGCCTCAACGAGCGCCACTACGGCGCTCTGCAGGGCAAAGACAAGGCGCAGACGCTCGAGGAGTACGGTCCCGAGAAGTTCCAGACGTGGCGCCGCTCGTTCGACGTGCCGCCGCCGCCCATCGACGACGACGCGGAGTACTCGCAGGTGGGCGATCCCCGCTACGCGAACATCGATGGCGAGGTGCCCCGCACCGAGTGCCTCAAAGACGTCATCGAGCGCATGCTGCCCTACTGGCACTCGGACATCACAGGAGATCTCGCTGCGGGCAAGGTCGTGCTGGTCACCGCGCACGGCAACTCGCTGCGCGCGTTGATCAAGCACCTCGACGGAATCTCGGACGACGACATCGCCGAGCTGAACGTCCCGACGGGCATCCCGCTGGTCTACAAGCTCGACGAGAACTTCGTTCCCATCGAGCCCGCGGCATACCTCGACCCCGAGGCGGCTGCGGCCGGCGCAGCGGCCGTCGCGAATCAGGGCAAGAAGTAACCTCGCCGAAGAGTTGTTCAGATGACCGGTCCGCGCTCCGCGGGCCGGTCATTCTGCTGTGTAAAGGGTGACTGCTGCTGAGCCTGCTGCGGCGCGGTGGGGTGGGCAGCGGAACCGGCACGGCGGCCCTGCGTCCGCGACGCTAGGACTCCTCCCCAGCCGATCGCGGCCACGATGACGGCGCTCAGAATGAGCATCATGATCTGCGTCGTGGCCGAGTCGATTCCGCCCGTGATCAGCCCCCAGTGCACGAGCGACAGGATCACGACGAGCGCGAGAGCGACGAACGACAGTCCGGGGCGCGAACGCACGATGAGCCAGGCCAGGCCGAGGGCGAGAGTCATCATCACGAAGACATCGGCGACGGTGAAGCTGAGGATGAAACCCCCTCTGCCGAGGCGGGCGGTCACCCGAACCGCCTGAAGCACAGCGACGAGCAGCACGGCGACGAAGGCGATTCCCGCGGCGATCGATCGACGCGCCAGCGTCGCCGGAGCGAAGAAGAAGCCGAGGATGGTCACGGCGACGGCGAAGAGCAACTGCAGAACGAGGAGCGCACCGACCGAGGCCTCCAACCGCAGATTGAGGAAGAGCTGGACGAACTGCCCGCTGAGGCTCTGCACGACGAGGTAGCCGCCGAGCGAGACAGTGACGAGCGCAAGAAGCCACCGGGTCGAGAGCGCGTGTGCGGGCTGGGACGGGGGAGGTGTCGGGGCGTAGCTCATATGCCCAGCATGGGGGAGTCTGCTTCTCGGAGGCAACCCGCGGGGCGCGAGGACACCGGCCCAGACGACGACAGGACCGGCCGCCACGAGGCGGTCGGTCCTGTCGACAGAGTGCGAAGAGCTATTCGGCGGCGCCGGCCCAGTCGCCTGTGGCGAGGTACTGCACCTTCTTGGCGATGGCCACAGCGTGGTCGCCGAAGCGCTCGTGGTAGCGGCTGGCCAGCGTCACGTCGACGGTGTCGACAGCGCCGCCCTTCCAGGTCTCTCCGAGCACCGCGTCGAACACGCTCACGTGCAACTCGTCGAGCGAGTCGTCGTCTTCGCGGATGACCTCGACGAGCGCGAGGTCCTCGTTCGTGAGAAGCACGGTGAGATTCTTCGCCATGTTGACGTCGAGACGGCCCATCTCGGTGAACGTGCCTCGGAGGCTCTTCTTGACGACCTTGTCGGGGTAGCGGTAGCGCGCGAGTTGCGCGATGTGCTCGGCGAGGTCGCCCATACGCTCGAGAGATGCGGAGATGCGGAGGGCGCTGACGACGATGCGCAGGTCGCGGGCGACCGGCTGCTGCAGGGCCAGGATGTTGATGGCCAGCTCGTCGAGGCTCACGGCGAGGGCATCGATCTTGTGGTCTTCGGCGATGACGGACTCGGCGAGCGAGACGTTCGACTCGTTGAACGCTGTCGTGGCGTTGGTGATCGCGACGGTCACGAGAGACGAGATCTCGACCAGGCGGTCCTGTACCTCCCGCAGCTCCTGCTGGAATACTTCGCGCATGCGTAAGGTCCTTTCACGGATTCGTCTCGACGCTCGGTAGAACGACTTTTTGTGCAGCATCGAGGGGAGAGGCGTCGACTGACGCCCGGATCATTCTGGCGAGAACAGGTTAACGGATGGTGCCGAAGACTTGAACAATCGGGAAAATGGCCCCTGTTACTCGTCGCTCGTGAATTGTCCCATGACTCGAGTCGTTAGTGTTGGGGTCATGGATTCAGGCTGGCTGGTGCTGCTTTCCGTGGCATTCGGCCTGGTCGTTGGGGGCGGATTCATGGTGCTCTTCCACGTAGCCGAACGCCGGGGCAATTCGGCCGTCGATGTCGTCAATCCTGCGGTCCCAGACGGCGTCGGTCAAGTCCTCGATGCGCTGGAATCTGCGGGCATCGTCCTCGACCCGTCGAACAACGTGGTCAAGGCGTCGCCCGGTGCTCTGGCGACCGGACTCGTCTCGCAGCAGGTGCTGGTGCACACCGAGCTCATCGATCTGGTCAACAGGGTGCGCTCCACGGGCGAGCCCATCGTGCAGCCCGTCGAACTCGCGCGCGGGCCGTTCGGCGATGCGAGCATGCATTTTCTCGTGCGCGTCGCGCGGCTGGGGTCGAGGTACATCCTGCTCCTCGCCGAAGACCACTCCGAGACCTTCCGTCTCGACGAGGTGCGGCGTGACTTCATCGCGAACATCAGCCACGAATTGAAGACGCCCATCGGAGCCATCGCCCTGCTCTCCGAGGCGCTCGATCCAGCCGCCGACGATCCCGAGCAGGTGCGCCGCTTCGCGAAGCGGCTGCACACCGAGGCGGCGAGACTCACCCGCATAACCCAGGAGATCATCGAGCTCTCGCGGCTGCAGGCAGCAGACACCCTGCTCTCGGCAGAACTGCTCGATGTCGACCACCTGATCGCTGCGGCGATGGATCAGAATCACGTTCAGGCAGAATTGCGCGGCACGACCCTGGTGAAGGGCGGAGCCAAACATGTCGAGGTGTTCGGCGACGAATCGCTGCTGATCATGGCCCTGCACAACCTCGTGGGCAACGCCATCCAGTATTCGCTCGACAACTCGCGCGTCGGGATCGGGGTGCGTGTCGAAGACGGTGTCGTCGAGATCGCGGTCACCGATCAGGGCCTCGGTATCGCGAGCGACGATCTCGACCGTGTATTCGAGCGGTTCTTCCGGGTAGATCAGGCGCGTTCGCGCAATACCGGAGGCACCGGACTCGGACTGAGTATCGTCAAGCACGTGGTCGAGAATCACGGCGGCGATGTCAGGGTCTGGTCGCAGCTCGGCCGAGGTTCAACTTTCACGATAAGGCTTCCCGAGGCGTCTACCGTCGCCATCGCACCACAAGGAGATTCACGATGACCCACATTCTTCTCGTCGAAGACGAAGACGCACTCAGCGAGCCGCTCGCCTACCTCCTTCGCCGCGAGGGCTATACGGTGACGGTGGCGGCCGACGGGCCCGCCGCCATCGCCGAATTCGACCGCGGCGGAGTCGAGCTCGTTCTGCTCGACCTGATGATCCCCGGCATTCCGGGAACCGAGGTGTGTCGAGAGATCCGTACGCGCAGCTCCGTGCCCATCATCATGCTCACGGCAAAGGACTCCGAGATCGACATCGTCGTCGGGCTCGAGCTGGGGGCAGACGACTACGTCACCAAGCCGTACTCGACGCGCGAGCTGCTGGCGCGCATCCGGGCGATCATGCGCCGACAGACCGAGCCGAGCGACCTCGCCGAGCCGGTACTCGAGAGCGGTCCCGTGCAGATGGATATCGAGCGGCACACCGTGCGAGTGAATGGCGTCGACACCGCTATGCCACTCAAGGAGTTCGAGCTCCTCGAGCTGTTGCTCCGCAACGCCGGCCGTGTGCTCACGCGCGGTCAGCTCATCGACCGGGTCTGGGGTTCGGACTACTTCGGCGACACGAAGACCCTCGACGTGCACATCAAGCGCATCCGCTCGAAGATCGAGGAGGTTCCGTCGGAGCCTACTCTGCTCGTGACAGTACGGGGACTCGGCTACCGCTTCGAAGCCTGACATTGTTCGGGTGACCGAGGAGGCACAGCCGCTCGGTCACCCGCCAGGCTATGGTGCGGGCGTCGCCTCAGGCGCAGGAGCCTCGGGGGTTGCGGTAGGCGCGGGCGTCGTCGACGGAACGGGCGTCGGCGTGACCGTGGGCAGAGGAGTGGGGGCGAGGTTCGTGTACTCCTCGAAGTCCGTTGTCAGGACGGGGATCAAAAGCTGCGTGCCCTCGACGTCACCGTACTGGAAGTAGACGGGGAAGAGCGATCCGGCAGTCGCGGTGATGCCGCGCAGCACGACCTGCGTCTCGTCGTCTGCTCCGAAGCTCGTGTTGCCATTGCCGGCGACGGGAACGGTGAGTTCTGCCTTCTCGCCGTCTGCCTCGTACTGGATGGTGAGGGCGCGGCTCTCTTTTGCGCTGTTGCTGAAGGTCACGAGCAGGCTCGCGTTCTCGCCGTCGTCGCTGATAAGGGTCGCATTCCGGATGTCGACCGTTCCAACTTTTCCGTTGACGCCGTTCGCCGCCTCGACGATCTTTGTGGTCGCCTGCGGGGTGATGAATGCGCAGCCGGCTGTGCCGACCCCAATAAGGGCGGCCATGGCCAGTGCGGCCCCGAGTCGTGCTCTCACAAGTTCCTCCAGAAGTGGTTCGGCGCGGACTCCTCTGGAGGCCGGACGCGGACTCCTCTAGCCTACCGAATCGCGGGCCGTGCAATCGGCGTCCCGTGTGGGCTGCAGGGGCGGCGGCGCCCTCAACGACCCGGGCGAAAAGGAGCGTCGTGGTATCCTGGTCGTTGTTGAAGGGATTCCATCGATGATTTTCGAAGTCGGCGAGACTGTCGTCTACCCCCACCACGGTGCGGCTACGATTTCCGAGGTCAAGACCCGCATCATCAAGGGTGAAGAGAAGATCTACCTCAAGCTCCGCGTCGCGCAGGGCGATCTGACTATCGAGGTGCCCGCCGAGAACGTCGAGCTGGTCGGCGTACGAGACGTCATCGGCAGAGAAGGCGTCGACCGCGTGTTCGACGTGCTGCGTGCACCGTTCACCGAAGAGCCGACGAACTGGTCCCGCCGATACAAGGCCAACCTCGAGAAGCTAGCATCGGGCGATGTCATCAAGGTCAGTGAGGTCGTGCGCGATCTGTGGCGCCGTGACCAAGACCGTGGGCTGTCGGCCGGAGAGAAGCGCATGCTGGCCAAGGCGCGTCAGATCCTCATCTCCGAACTCGCGCTCGCCGAGAAGACAGACGAAGAGAAGGCCTCACTGGTTCTCGACGAGGTTCTGGCCTCCTAGGTCGTGACTCCTCCTACGCCGGCGCCCCGCGTCGCGATCATCGTCGTGGCCGCCGGCAGCGGCACCCGCCTGGGCGAGCCGCTGCCCAAGGCGTTCGTCGAACTCGACGGTCGCAGCATCCTCTCGAGGTCCCTCGACCCCATCTTCGGTCTCGCCGATCCCGTGCAGATCGTGGTGGTGGCTCCGCTGAGCCACCTCGATCGCGCGCGTGACATCGTGATGCTGAGCGCGGGTTCGGCATCGGATGCCTGCAGCGTGGTCGTCGGAGGAGACTCGCGTCAGGCGTCGGTCGCCTCGGGCCTCGCAGCTCTCCTTCCCTCGATCGAGATCGTGCTCGTGCATGACGCGGCCCGTGCTCTCGCGCCCGGGGCACTCTTCGAGAGGCTCATCGCCGAGGTCGACATCGCCGGACGCGGGGTGATCCCTGGACTGGCCGTGAGCGACACGATCAAGCGGGTCGACGCATCCTCGACCGTGCTCGAGACCGTCGACCGGTCGCAGCTGTCGGCCGTGCAGACTCCGCAGGCTTTTCCCCGATCCGAGCTCGTGGCGGCATACGAGGCGGCAGATCGCGAGTTCACCGACGACGCAGCGTTGATCCAGCACGCCGGCGGATCGGTCGCCATCGTCGATGGAGATCCTCTCGCGTTCAAGATCACGACCCCGTGGGATCTGCGCCGAGCCCACCAGCTGCTGGCCGAGCGGTCGCCCTCAACCCGGCCACCGGCATCCGCGCCTGCTGTTCGAACCGGTGTGGGCATCGACGCGCACGCCCTCGATGCCACCCAACCGCTCTGGCTCGCGGGCCTCTTCTGGCCCGGTGAGGCCGGCCTCGCGGGGCACAGTGACGGCGATGCGGTCGCTCATGCCCTGTGCGACGCGCTGCTCTCCGCCGCGGGGCTCGGAGACATCGGGGGCATCTTCGGCGTCGACGATCCCCGACTCGAGGGCGCCCACGCCGATGTCTTCGTGCTCGAGACCGTGCGACTGCTCGCGGTCGCCGGGTTCGCGCCCTCGAACGTGTCGGTGCAATTGGTGGGTAACCGCCCACGCTTCGCGCCGCGTAAGCGAGAGGCCGAGCAACGCCTCTCGGCTCTGGTCGGCTGCGCTGTCTCTGTCTCTGCGACAACGACGGATTCGATGGGATTCACGGGCAGGGGAGAGGGCGTCGCCGCCATCGCCACCGCTCTCATCGTGGAGGCGACTCGCCCCGCCGCTGGTTCGGGCACGTAACACGACTGCTGCGCCGCCTAAACTAACTGGGTGGCGCTTCGACTGTATGACTCGAGAAGTCGGACCTTGTCCGACTTCGTCCCCCTCGTTCCAGACCAGGTGGGAATATACGTCTGCGGACCCACGGTGCAGTCGTCGCCGCACATCGGGCATCTTCGCAGCGCCCTGGTCTACGACCAGCTCCGCCGCTGGCTGGCCCACTCGGGACACCACGTCACCTTCGTGCGCAATGTCACCGACATCGACGATAAGGTGCTGGTCAACGCGGCCGGCAGCGACGAGCAGTGGTGGGCACTGGCCTACCGCGTCGAACTCGAGTTCACCGCTGCCTACAACGCCATCGGCGTGCTTCCGCCCACCTATGAGCCTCGCGCAACCGCCAGCATCCCCGAGATGCACGAGATCATCGGCAGGCTCATAGAGAAGGGCTACGCCTATCCGGCCGACGACGAATCGGGCGACGTGTACTTCGATGCCCGTGCGTGGCCGCACTACGGCGAACTCACCCATCAGAGTCTCGACGACATGGCGCCGGCAGCCGATTCCGATCCTCGGGGCAAGCGCGATGTGCGCGACTTCGCCCTGTGGAAGGGGCGCAAGCCCGAAGAGCCGGAGTCGGCATCGTGGCAGAGCCCGTGGGGCGCCGGACGACCCGGTTGGCACATCGAGTGCTCGGCCATGTCGACCAAGTACCTCGGCGCTCAGTTCGATATCCACGGCGGCGGCATCGACCTGCGGTTTCCCCATCACGAGAACGAACTGGCACAGTCGACGGCGGCGGGCGACCCGTTCGCGAACTACTGGCTGCACAACGGACTCGTCTCGGTGTCCGGTCAGAAGATGTCCAAGTCTCTCGGCAACTCGATCTTCGCCGCCGAGCTCATCGCCTCAGCGCGCCCACTCGTGCTGCGCTACTACCTCGGCGCGGCCCACTATCGATCGACTCTCGAGTTCCACGATGGAGCCCTCGCCGAAGCAGAGGCCGCGCTCGGTCGCATCGAGGGGTTCCTCGAGCGCGCCGAACGTCGTCTCGAAGACACCCGCTTCGCATCTGACGCCGTGCAGATCATGCCCGACGAGTTCGTCGCGGCAATGGACGACGACCTCGGTGTGCCTCAGGCGCTCGGAGTGCTGCACGACACCGTGCGTGCCGGCAACGCCGCTCTCGACAACGAAGACCTCGTCGAGGCCGCACACGCGCTGGGGGCAGTCATCGCGATGACGAGCGTCCTCGGCATCAACCCCCTATCCAGCGAGTGGTCGACGAGCTCGAGCGGAGCGACCGACGTCGCCCTCGCCGCGCTCGTCGAACGACTGCTCGAAGACCGCCAGGCTGCACGGGAAGGCCGTGACTTCGTCACGGCCGACCGAGTTCGTGACGAACTGAACGCAGCCGGCATCACTATTGAAGACGGTCCCTCGGGATCGCATTGGAGTCTCGATGGCTAAATCAGGAGCGAACAAGCCCACACGGGCCGGCGCAGTACGCAAAGCGAGCCGCGGAAAGGCCGTGGGCTCGGGCGGCCAGGGCCGCCAGGCGTTGGAAGGCAAGAAGCCGACGCCGAAAGCGGAGGACCGCCCCTACCACCCCGCCGGAAAGGCCAAGGCCGCCAAAGAGCGGTTCATCGCGGCCGGTGGCAAGGGTGGCCGCGGAGGCAGCAGCCGGGGCGCATCGCAAGACCCGAACCGCAAGCCGGCTCCACGTCGCAGCGCCAAGAACGAAGAGTTCGAGGTCGTGACCGGCCGCAACTCGGTCGTCGAGGCGCTCCGCGCCAAGATTCCAGCGACGGCCCTCTATCTCGCGACTCGTATCGACATGGACGAGCGCGTCAAAGAGGCCCTGGCGCTGGCGACGAACCGCGGCATCCCGATTCTCGAGGTCATGCGCCCCGAGCTCGACAGACTCACGAGCTTCGACTCCGTGCACCAGGGGCTCGCGCTCAAGGTTCCTGCGTACGAGTACGCTCATCCGGTCGACCTGCTCGACGAGGTCATCTCACGCGGTGAGACGCCTCTGTTCGTCGCTCTCGACGGCATCACCGATCCCCGCAACCTCGGCGCGATCATCCGCTCGACCTCAGCGTTCGGCGGCCAGGGTGTCATCGTGCCCCAGCGTCGATCCGTGGGTGTCACGGCGTCGGCCTGGAAGACGTCTGCCGGAGCCGCCGCGCGCACTCCCGTCGCCATGGCGTCGAACCTCACGGCCACGCTCAAGGCGTTCAAGCAGAAGGGCGTCTTCGTGATCGGCCTCGACGGTGGGGGAGACGTCTCACTGCCCGGTCTCTCGTTCGCAGACGGACCGGTCGTCATCGTCGTGGGCAGCGAGGGCAAGGGATTGTCCCGTCTCGTCACCGAGACCTGCGACGCCGTCGTGTCGATCCCGATCACCGCGGCCACCGAATCGTTGAACGCCGGAATCGCGGCGAGCGTCACGCTCTACGAGATCTCCCGGCTGCGCGCGGCCAAGAAGTAGGCGATTGCGCTGATCCAGTAGCCCGCTTGCCGCCGCCGCGCGGCTACTCGATCAGCGCAGAACCGCACTAGACCTTGAGGCGCCAGTCCTCGTCGTCTTCTGCCTGAACGGCGACCGAACCGGTCTGCACATCGATGGGCAGCGTGATCGTGCCCGTGGGCGGATCGATGACTGTGGCCTCGTCGCGCCGGTGGCGGAGCACGTCGTTGATATAAGCGTTGAGAGCCTCTGCCAGAGGAATGTCGCGCCCCTGCTGCTCGCTCATGAACCAGCGGTGTTCGAGCAGCTGATGGAACAGTTCGGCAGGCTCGAGCTTGCGCTTCAGGTCGCGCGGAACGCTGCGCACGACGGGTTCGAAGACCTTCGCGACCCAGTCGTGGGCCATCATCTCCTCGTCGTAGTCGTCTTTGCTGTAGCGGGCGCTGAAGTCGTCGAGGTCGTTGAGCAGGCGTCGGGCCTGATTCTCCTGGGCGTCGACACCGGTGAGCCGCAGCAGTCTGCGCTGGTGGTGGCCCGCATCCACGACCTTCGGCTGGATGCGCACGGTCGTGCCCTCGTCGTCGGTCTTGATGTCGAGTTCTTCGATGTCGAAACCGAGTTCGTTGAGCCGGTCTACGCGCTGGTTGATTCGCCAGCGCTCGCTCGATGAGAACGACTCCTTGCCTGTGAGCTCGGTCCACAGCGTTCGATAGGCGGCGAGGATGCCGTTGCTCACCTTGATCGGGTCGAGTTCGTCATCGACGCGTCCGCCCGCCTCGAGGTCCATCAGTTCGCCGGCGATGTTGACGCGAGCGATTTCCAGGTCGTTCTCGCGCTGGCCGTTCGAGAGTCCGCCCGAGAAGAGCTTGCCTGTCTCGGCGTCGACGAGGTAGGCGGCGAAGGCGCCGGCATCGCGGCGGAAGAGCGTGTTCGAGAGAGAGACGTCACCCCAGAAGAATCCGATGACGTGGAGGCGCACGAGCAACAAGGCGAGGGCGTCGACGAGACGGGTCGCGGTGTCGGGTCGCAGCTGTTGCGAGAAGAGCGCGCGGTAGGGCAGAGAGAATTTGAGGTGTCGGGTGACCAGAACGCTCGGCAACGGCTCGCCATCGTCGTTCGTGCGATCGGTGATCACGGCGAGGGGATCGACGCAAGGGATCTCGAGGCTCTGCAGCAGGCGGAGCATCTTGTACTCGCCACCCGCCATGTCATCCGTCGTCTCCTTGATCGCGATGACGTGACCGCTCAGGTGAGCGAAGCGCACCAGGTGACGGGACAGGCCCTTCGGGAGGGCGGCGATGTACTGGTCGTCCCACTCGCCGAGGGGAACGTCCCACGGCAGGTCGAGCAGGGCGGGGTCGGTGATGGCCGACGTGATGGTGAGAGAACCCCTCATTGCTGCTCCTTGCTGGTGTGCGAGATCGAACGCGGTCTGAAGCGCGCGATGCGGATGGTGCCACGACAAACAGATCGAGCTCGTCGCCTGCACACCGTGCCGTTGGGCCGGTGCATCAAGCGACG
>Ga0308163_10001015_pt1 | contig 35614 bp, 26 predicted proteins | sample PhyTR1_FD_201037 | JGI IMG/M metagenome (GOLD analysis project Ga0308163, IMG submission 201037) | Phyllosphere microbial communities from UC Gill Tract Community Farm, Albany, California, United States - DLSLT.R1 | ecosystem: Host-associated > Plants > Phyllosphere > Unclassified | place: USA... | reverse complement strand
CAGATAGGCGTGGTGCAGCCGCCCGGTGCGCAGGGCGTGGCTCAGTGCACGAACGACGTGCTCCTGGCCGACCAGCGTATCGAAATTCTTGGGACGGTATTTGCGGGCGAGGACTTGATAGGACATGTCACGATTTTACCGCAGATGACGCCCGCCGCGGACATTCGCCGGATGCGCCGGCATACAAGACGGCATGCGATGCTGGCGACAGGCGTGATGACAGACGTGACGGCGCCGTGCTGGCGAACGTGATGCAAAAAGGGAGACAAACAGAAATACGACGATGAACGACAGACGCGAACTACAGCGAAGAAGAACGAAAGAGGCGAGCCTGATCTGCGGCACTTGCGGTGAACGGCTTTGGCTGCTTCGTTCCCGACCTGACCAGGTAAACCATGCCGCAATGCGCAGGGGCCCGCCAGCGCGAATTATACCGCACGCACGCGGTTTGGGGAAATGGCCGGCAACATCGATTACCGGCCACCGTTATCAGATCCCCAGCTCTTGCCAGATTGCATCCACACGGGCCTTGACGTCCGGCGCCATCACGATCGGCGTGCCCCACTCGCGATTGGTCTCGCCCGGCCACTTATTGGTCGCATCGATGCCCATCTTGCTGCCCAGGCCACTGATCGGCGATGCAAAGTCCAGGTAGTCGATCGGCGTATTGTCGACCAGCACCGTGTCGCGGGTCGGATCGACGCGCGTCGTGATCGCCCAGATCACTTCTTTCCAGTCGCGCACGTTGACGTCCTCGTCGACCACCACGATGAACTTGGTATACATGAACTGGCGCAGGAAACTCCAGACGCCGAACATCACGCGCTTGGCGTGGCCCGCGTACTGCTTCTTCATCTGCACGACTGCCATGCGGTAGCTGCAACCTTCCGGTGGCAGGTAGAAGTCGGTGATCTCGGTGAACTGTTTCTGCAGCAGCGGGATGAACACTTCGTTGAGCGCCACGCCCAGCACGGCCGGCTCGTCCGGCGGTTTGCCCGTGTAGGTCGAGTGGTAGATCGGGTCGCGCCGCATCGTGATGCGGTCAATGGTAAACACCGGGAAACTGTCCTGTTCATTATAGTAGCCGGTGTGGTCGCCATACGGCCCTTCGAGCGCATGCTCGAAACCGGTCGGGTGGTTCGCATCCGGGTAAATATGGCCTTCCAGCACAATCTCGGCGGAGGCCGGCACGCGCAGTTCGCTGCCGATCGCTTTCGTCAGCGTCGTGCGGCTGCCGCGCAGCAAGCCGGCAAACTGGTATTCGGACAGCGAATCGGGCACCGGCGTTACCGCGCCCAGGATCGTGGCCGGATCGGCGCCCAGCGCCACGGCGATCGGATACGGCTTGCCCGGGTTCGACAGTGCGTGCTCGCGGAAGTCAAGCGCGCCACCCCGGTGCGCCAGCCAGCGCATGATGACCTTGTTGCGTCCCAGCACCTGCTGGCGGTAGATGCCCAGGTTCTGGCGCTTCTTGTTCGGCCCCTTGGTAATCACCAGCCCCCAGGTAATCAATGGCGCGACGTCACCGGGCCAGCAATGCTGGATCGGCAGGCGTGCCAGATCGACGTCCTGCCCTTCCCAGACGATCTCCTGGCAGGACGCGCCCTTGACCTCTTTTGGCGCCATGTCCCACACCGCTTTGACGAGCGAGCCCATGCCCATGATGTCGGCAAAGCCCTTGGGTGGCTCGGGCTCCTTCAGGCGCGCCAGCACGTGGCCGATGCGGCGCAGCTCGCTTACATCGCTCGCGCCCATCCCCAGCGCCACGCGCTTTGGCGTGCCGAACAGGTTGGCCAGCACCGGGATCGTGTGCCCGGTCGGCTTGGAAAACAGCAGCGCAGGACCCTCGGCGCGCAACGTGCGGTCGCACACTTCGGTCATTTCGAGATGGGTCGAAACAGGGAAATCGACACGTTTGAGCTCACCCATGCGCTCCAATTGGGCCATAAAATCACGCAGATCTGTATATTTCATCAAGTTTTAAGCTTTTCTTCGGTTGCAGAACATTAGTGAAGCGACGCCGCCAAGTGATTGATTCGACAAGTGTTTCACGCTCATCAGTACACCCTTAATAACTGGAAGTTATATAGGACAGTCGTGCTAGGGTTGACTTGATATAAGCTCGCCCATACAATCCGTCCTACTTGATGAGACGGCGATACCTTTTTTGACACAATTTTAGCTGTTCTCATGCATTCACGGGGTCGGGGCCCCACATGACATTGTAGGAGTGTTTTCAACGGGCGTCTGCCCACTCCCCCGAGACAGTTGTTGAGCCACTGGCACCAGTCCCCATGTTGGACGGCAGCCAGCTGAAGCAAGGCAATGACGGCGTTAGTCGGCCGCGTCGCGGCGACAAACGATTTTCTGATGCACGGTCCAGAGCACCCCCACGTAACGCCGTTGGCGCGACGACGGGCTTCTTTTTGCCGCGACAAGGGGAAATTCGATGTTTCATCGTTTTATCATGAGCGCAAAGTTCATGCACTCCAGGGCCAGCCAGCCCATCACGGTATCTTCCGTGACCAAAACGGCACGCAGTGTTGTACAGACTGCGCGTTCCACCCTGACCGTATTCGGTCTCAGTGCTGTGGCCCTGATGGCCCTGATCTACTCCAACGACAGCGTTGCCAAGCGCGTCTCCGAGATGCTGCATCCGCAACCGGTGGTCGCCGTCAATATGTCGGCAGCACCCGTTGCCACCGTCGTGCCCGCAATGCAGGCCACGGCGCAGACGGTTGCCGTGGAAACGACCCATATGGGCACGTCGTCCGCCACGCTTGGCAATACCAAGCAGCAGCAGTACGTGACCAAATGGTTGTCGAAGCGTTACCGCGTCGCCAGCGATGCCGCCAATATGCTGGTCTCGACCGCCTACCTGACAGCGCACGATCTGAAACTCGATCCGCTCCTGATCCTGGCGGTGATGGCCATCGAATCGGGCCTGAACCCGTTCGCCGAAAGCGCGATGGGCGCCAAAGGCCTGATGCAAGTGATGGCCAAGGTCCACCACGACAAGTTCGAGAAAGTCGGCGGCCAGCAGGCAGCCCTCAATCCAGTGGCCAACATCCGTGTCGGCGCCTTGATCCTGAAAGACTACGTCAAGCGCACCGGCTCGGTCGAAGGTGGCCTGAAGACGTATGTGGGCGCCGCCGACATGGACAGCGACCAGGGCTACGGCGCGAAGGTCATCAACGAGTACCGCCTGCTGAATCAGGTCGCGAAAGGCCAGAACGTGCCGGCAATGAAGCGCAACAAGCCGGCGCCGGCACCGATCGTCGTCAGCAAGCAGCCCGACGCCGACAGCGTCAAGCCGGATGCAACACCAGTGCCGGAAGCAACGACTGCCGCTACCGCACCGGTGGTTGCTTCGGATGCATTGGCTGGTCTGTAAATTCAACGGCGCAATTGAAAACCACCGCTGCAGCGGTGGTTTTTTTATGTAGGGTGGACGGGTTCCCCGTCCACGCGTTCACGAGTCCAATACGGCAACACGAAGCCGCCCGGTGTTGAACGCGTGGACGGCATAGCCGGCTCGGCGCCCCCGTCCACCCTACGGGCACAAAAAAAAAGCCACCGGCTCGCGCACGGTGGCTTTTTACATGGTGCAAACCAAACGATCAGCGGCGCTGATCGCCCGCCGCTTCGTCCGGACGCAGGCGCTGGGCCAGCTTGTCCAGCACGCCATTGACATACTTGTGGCCGTCGATACCGCCAAACGACTTGGTCAGCTCGACTGCTTCGTTGATCACGACGCGGTATGGCACTTCGGGATGGTTCTTCAGCTCGTACGCGCCCAGCAGCAGCACCGCGTGCTCGATCGGCGACAGCTCGGCGATCGAACGGTCGATCAGCGGGGCGATCGACTCGCGCAGCTCGACCGAGGTGCTGATCGCGCCATTGAGCAGCGCCGAAAAGAACTCGCTGTCGGCCTTGTCGAAACCATGGGCGCTGCGGATATTGGCCGCCACGATGCGCGCCGGCTCATTGTTCAGCAGCCATTGGTACAGACCCTGGAGCGCGAACTCGCGCGCGCGGTGGCGCGGCGTGCGGTTCTTGCTCGGGTTGGCATGCATATTCTTGTCAGTCATTGTTCTCTTGCCTTTAGTGTTATTCGTCTTCTGGCACCAGCTCGTCCAGCGCCATCAGCAGGTTGGCCATTTCGACGGCGACACGCGCGGCGTCGGCGCCTTTTTCGGCCATGCGCACTTCTGCCTGCGCATCGTTCTCGGTGGTCAGGATCGCGTTGGCGACCGGGATGCCGTAATCGAGGCCGATGCGGGTGATGCCCGCGCCCGATTCGTTCGACACCAGCTCGAAGTGGTAGGTTTCACCGCGGATGACGGCGCCCAGCGCGATCAGCGCGTCGAACTGTTCGGTCACGGCCATGCGCTGCAGCGCCAGCGGCACTTCGAGTGCACCCGGCACGGTCACGTGCAGGATGTCTTCATCGGCCACGCCCAGGCGCTTGAGCTCAGCCAGGCACGACGACAGCAGGCCATTGCCCACGGTCTCGTTGAAGCGGGCCTGCACGATACCGATGCGCAGGTCTTCGCCCTGCATATTGCTTTCAAAAGTTCCTACCGTCATGACTGACCTCTTGTATTAGTTGGATGGGATGATTCAGGCGTCGGGACGCGGCACGTAGCCGGTCACTTCCAGGTCGAACCCGGTCATCGACGGCATCTTGCGGGGATTGGCCAGCAGTTGCATCTTGCGCACACCCAGCGCGCGCAGGATCTGGGCGCCGATGCCATAGGTGCGCAGGTCCATCGACGCAGCGCGTGCGCCGGCGCGGTGGCCCCGGGCATCCTGCGGCGCCAGTTGCGCAAACAATTGCTCGGCCGTCTCGCCGCAATTGAGCAACACGATCACGCCGGCATCGCTGGCCTTGATCGTGCGCATGGCCGAGGCCATGTCCCACGAGTGGGTGGTGGCGCGGTTTTCCAGCAGGTCAAGAATCGACACCGGCTGGTGCACGCGCACCAGCGCTTCTTTATCAGGCGACAGTTCGCCATGCACGAGCGCCAGGTGGGCCGAGCCGCTTGGTGCGTCGCGGAACGCCACCAGCTTGAATTCGCCCGCCTCGGTCGACAGCGCGCGTTCGGCAATGCGCTCGACCAGGCATTCGTTCTGGCTGCGGTAATGGATCAGGTCAGCGATGGTACCGATCTTGAGATCGTGTTCTTTGGCGAACTCGATCAGGTCGGGCAGGCGCGCCATCGTGCCGTCTTCCTTGATGATCTCGCAGATCACCGACGCGGGCGACAGGCCCGCCATCTGCGTCAGGTCGCAACCGGCCTCGGTATGGCCAGCGCGCATCAGGACGCCGCCCTTCTGGGCGCGCAGCGGGAAGATGTGGCCCGGCTGGACCAGGTCGTCCGGCACGGTGCCCTTGTGTACGGCCACCTGGATGGTGCGCGCGCGGTCGGCCGCCGAGATACCGGTAGTCACGCCTTCGGCCGCTTCGATCGAGACCGTGAAATTGGTGCCGAACGAGGTGCCGTTCTTGGACGTCATCATCGGCAGGGCCAACTGGTCGCAGCGTTCTTCGGTCAGCGTCAGGCAGACCAGACCACGGGCGTGGCGAATCATGAAATTGATCGCCTCCGGGGTGACGAAATCGGCTGCAAGCACGAGGTCGCCTTCGTTTTCGCGATCTTCTTCGTCGACCAGAATGACCATGCGGCCAGCGCGCAGTTCGGCGACGATTTCCTCAGTGCTGGAAATGGACATACAGATTCCTTGAAACAGGGGTTTTGCGTAATCCGCTATTTTAAAGGATTTACAGACGCCCAACGGCATTCCCGATGGCCGGCGTGCCAAATTGCCAGCACGGCGCGCCCTTGTCGTCAACCATGCGTTGCCAATAGACAACCATAGGTGACCGCGTCTCGGTTAATTGTTAAGCTACTCTCTTCGCATGGCAAGCCTGCGGCACGACTGTCACCAACTGGATTATGATTAAACTACTATTGCCGTATTTACCCTTTAATTGCGGCAGTCTTTCCGACGGAGTCGTCATGCCGGTTGTCCATCCCATTCGCTCCTCAGGCGCCCCTGCCAGCGGCAGGCTTCACTGATGGCCACCATCCTGATCGTCGACGACCGGCCCAGCAACCGCAGTTATCTGAGCGCCCTGCTCGGCCTGAGCGGACACCGCATCCTCGAAGCCGAAAACGGCGCCTGCGCGCTGGCCATCACGCGCGCCGAGCTGCCCGACCTGATCATCACCGACATCCTGATGCCGACGATGGACGGTTACGAGTTCGTCCAGCAACTGCGGGCCGAGCCGGCGCTGGAAAACACCCGCGTCATCTTCTTCTCGGCCGTGTACTCGGAGCGCGAAACGGTGGCGATGGCGGCGCGCTGCGGCGTGACCACGGTGCTGGGCAAGCCGGCCGACCCGCACCGGATCCTCGACGCCGTCGACGCCGAACTGGGTGTGGCCGGCGGCGCGCCCGCGCCCTGCCCTGCCGCCGAGCCGGAGCACGAGCGCGCCCTGCCGTTCGACCTGGGCGCGCGCCTCGGCGAACTCGAACGCATGTGCATGATGCTCGTCGGCGAACGCCGGGTCGAAGCGCTGGCGACGGCATTCGTCGACGCCGTGCGCCGCGTGCTCGACGCCGACTGCGTTGCCCTCTGCCTGCTGGGCAGCTCCGAAAACAGCGTGCGCCACCTGGGCACGTATGGTGTCGACACCGCCCTGCTGTTGCCATCGGCGCTGGATGAGCACGACCTGCCGGGCGTGCTGCTGCGCGCCCGGGCGCCATTGCGGCTGGACGCGGACGATACGCTGCTGGCCACGCTGCCCGCCGGCCATCCGCGCGTCGTGCACCTGCTTGGCCTCCAGGTCCACGACCTGCAGCATCCACTGGGCTGGCTGTATTGCACGCGCGCCGATGGCGGCGCGCCCTTCACGGATGAAGAAGAGCGCTGGGCCACGGCGCTGGCCGCGCAACTGGCGGTGGCCTACGAAAACCTGAACCTGTACGAAGTGGTCCAGCACCACGCGGCGCAGTTGCAGCTCGAGGCCATCGCCCGCGCCGATTCCGACGCCGCCCTGCGCGACAGCGAACACCGGCTGGAACTGGCGCGCCAGGTGTTCGACAGTACGCAAGAAGCCATCCTGATGACCGACGCCGACGCCAACATCGTCGCCGCCAATCCTGCCTTCGAGACGATCACCGGTTATATCGAAGCCGACGTCATGGGCACCAACCCGCGCTTCATGCGCTCGGGCCGGCACGACGCCGCGTTCTACGCCAGCATGTGGAACTGTCTCGAAAAAGACGGTCAGTGGCGCGGCGAAATCTGGAACCGCCGCAAGAACGGTGAAATCTACCCGGCCAGCATGAGCATCAGCGTAGTGCGTGACGATGCCGGCAACCTGACGGCCTATGTGTCGGTCTCGACCGACCTGTCGGCGCTGAAAGCGGCCCACCACCAGCTCGACTTTTTGTCGAACCACGACGCGCTCACGCAATTGCCGAACCGCTCGCTGTTCAACGACCGCGTGGGCCAGGCCCTGGCTGCAGCGCGCCAGGATGCCAGCCAGGTCGCCCTGCTGCTGTTCAACGTCGACCGGCTCTCGCGCATCAACGATAGCCTCGGCCACGCCGCAGGCGATACCGTGCTGCGCGAAGTCGCGCGCCGCGTCAGTGTCCTGGCCGGCCCGACCGATACCGTGGCGCGCCTGTCGGGCGATGAATTCGTGCTCTTGATGACCGATTTCGACGACACCGATGACGTCATCTACTGCGCCCAGAAGCTGATCGACGCCGTCGCCGAGCCGCATGGCGTGGGCGGCCACGATCTGGTGGTCACCGGGAGCGTGGGCATCAGCATCTATCCGCGCGATGGCGATGCGCCGGGCGACCTGCTCAAGGCGGCCGATGCGGCGCTCACGCACGTCAAGGAATCGGGACGCAATGGCTTTCGCTTCTTCAAGGGCGACATGAACGCCGAAGCGCTGCGCTGGCTGGCGCTGGAAACGCGCCTGCGGCGCGCGATCGAACGCGGCGAGCTGGCACTGCACTACCAGCCCCAGGTATCGCGCGTGGATGGCGCCCTGGTCGGCATGGAAGCCCTGCTGCGCTGGCACAGCGCCGAGATCGGCAATGTCTCGCCGGCCGACTTCATCCCGCTGGCCGAAGACACGGGCTTGATCCATCCGATCGGCGAATGGGTCATTCGCCAGGCGTGCTTCCAGAACCAGGCCTGGCAGGATGCCGGCCTGGCGCCGGTGCGCGTGGCGGTCAATGTCTCGGCCCACCAGTTCAAGGCCGGCGCCGTCGTCTCGGTGGTGCGCAGCGCGCTGCGCGACAGCGGCCTTGCACCGCGCTGGCTCGAGGTCGAACTGACCGAGAGCGTGATGCTGGGCGACAGCAGCGCGGCCGAAGCCCAGATGGCCGAACTGCGCGCACTGGGCGTCTCGCTCTCGCTGGACGACTTCGGCACCGGCTATTCGTCGCTGGGCTACCTGTCGCGCTTCCCGCTCGACAAACTCAAGATCGACCAGACCTTCGTGCGCAACATCACCAGCGAGCAGCGCAGCGCCGCAATCGCCCAGGCCACCATCGCGCTGGCCAAGGGCCTGTCGCTGTCCGTCGTGGCCGAAGGCGTCGAGACGATCGGCCAGAGCGACTTTCTCGGTTCGCTCGGCTGCGACGTGATGCAGGGGTATCTGTACGGGCGCCCCATCCCGGTGGCCGAGATGGCGCAATTGCTCGCGCTGGGCGGCGTGAAGCTGTAAGCGCTCCTGTGGCGCCGCACCTTCTGGTGCGGCGTTCGTTAGCGCAGCCTTAAGCCCAGCCGTGCACGGATGGGCGCGCTGTAAAATGCACCGATCAAGTCACCGGGAAACCCCAATGAGCAACAAATTCGTACGCGGCGCGTGCCTGGCCGCGTTGGTGTGCGTGTCCTCGCTGGCGCACAGTGCGCCGCAGGTCAGCGCGCCAAAGGCAGCCGTCTCGAAAATGGACGCGCTGCAGCTCGACGCCGTGATCCCGGTCGGCCCGCAAGTCAAGGTCGGCAAGCTGGCCAATGGCCTGACCTACTACATCCAGCGCAATGCGCGCCCCGAACGCAAGCTCGAACTGCGCCTGGTCGTCAAGGCTGGCTCGATCCTGGAAGACGACGACCAGCGTGGCCTCGCGCACTTCGTCGAGCACATGGCGTTCAATGGCTCGACCAATTTCCGCAAGCACGAGCTGGTGTCATACCTGCAATCGATCGGCGTGGGCTTCGGCGCCGACCTGAATGCCTACACCTCGTTCGACGAAACCGTGTATATCCTGCCGATTCCGACCGACAAGCCGCAGAACGTCACTCGTGCCTTCCAGGTGCTGGAAGACTGGGCGCATGGCGTGAGCTTCGATACGGACGCCATCGACAAGGAGCGCGGCATCATCCTCGAAGAAGCGCGCCTGGGCAAAGGCGCCGCCGACCGCATGGGCAAGCAGATCTATCCGCGCCTGTTCAACGGCTCGCGCTATGCCGAGCGCCTGCCGATCGGCCGCGAAGACGTGCTGCGCAATTTCAAGCCCGAGACGCTCAAGCGCTTCTACAAGGACTGGTACCGGCCCGATCTGATGGCGGTCGTCGTCGTCGGCGACATCGATCCGGCGCAGGCCGAGAAGCTCGTCAAGCAGCACTTCACGCGCCTGAAGAATCCGGCCACGCCACGCCCGCGCGACTACGCCGCGATTCCGGCGCGCGCCGACACCGAGGCGCTGGTCGTGACGGACCCGGAAGCCGATGGAAATGCCGTGCTGATCCGCTATCCGGTGCAGCCGGTACGCGACCTGGGCACCGTGCGCGCCTACCGCGAAGAGCTGGTGCAGGGCCTGTTCGCGTCGATGCTCAGCGCGCGCCTGGCCGAGATCTCGCAACTGCCCGATGCGCCGTGGCTGGGCGCCAGCAGCTCGCTGGGCAAGCTGACCCCGCGCTACCGCGCCTACAATGCGTCGGCCGCCATCGGACCGCGCGGCGCGCAGCCCGCCATTACAGCGCTGGTCCAGGAAAACGAACGGGCGCGCCAGCACGGCTTTGGCGTGCAGGAACTCGAGCGTGCCAAGAAAAACCTGATGCGCACCTACGAGCAGGCCTGGAACGAGCGCGCCAAGAGCGATTCGGGGACCTACGCCGCCGAATACATCCGTAACTTCCTGCAGGACGAAGCCATCCCCGGCATCGAGACCGAATACCGCTACGTGCAGAACCTGGTGCCGGGCATTACGCAGGCCGAGATGAACGCCTACGCGCGCAGCACGATCCCGCAAGACTCGGGCAAGCTGGTGCTGTACACGGGCGTGAACAAGCCCGATACGCCCACCGGCCCGCAATTGCTGGCAGCGGTCGCCGACGCCGCGCGCCTGCCGGTCGAGCCATACGATGAAAAACTGCTGGCGGCGCGCCTGATGGAACGCCCGGCGCAACCCGGCACGATCACGCACGAAGAGCACGACAAGGCGCTGGGCCTGACGCGCCTGACCCTGTCGAATGGCGTGAAGGTCATCCTGAAACCCACCGACTTCCTGAATGACCAGGTAGTGCTGAGCGCGGCGCGCCCCGGTGGGCAAAGCCTGTTCCCCGACCAGGACATCCTCAACGCGCGTTTTTCCAATGCGATCGTGGCCAGCATGGGCGTGAAGGATTTCACGCCGCTGGACATGCGCAAGATCCTGGCCGGCAAGGCGGCCGGCGTGACCGTGGGCCTGGGCAGCTACACCGACGTCATCGCGGGCGCCTCGGGCGCCACCGACATCGAAACGATGCTGCAGCTGCTGTGGCTGAAGTTCGCGGGCGTGCGCCGCGACGAAGACCTGTTCCACGCGTATATCGACAAGCAGGCCGAGATTGCGCGCAATGCCAGCGGCCAGCCGGGGCGGCGCTTCGGCGACGCCGTGGTGTCGGCGCTGTTCGGCAACCACCCGCGCGCGCCACGCTCGCTCGAAGCCGATGAATATGCCAAGATCGACCTGGATCGCAGCATCGCCATCTTCCGCCAGCGTTTTTCGAGCGCGAAGGACATGACGTTCATCCTGGTGGGCAGCTTCGATGAAAAAGCGATCCGGCCGCTGTTGACCAGCTATCTGGGCACCCTGCCCACGCCCGCGCTACCGGTGGCGTACCGCGACGTGGGCCTGCGCCCGGTGACGGGCGTGGTCAAGCGCGAAGTGCGCAGCGGCACCGAGCCCAAGAGCAGCATCTCGATCAACTTCACGGGCCCGGCGGTATTCTCGGAGGCCGAGCAGTTGCGCCTGTCGGCGCTGATCGAAGTGACCAATCTGCGCATCATCGAGGTGCTGCGTGAAAAGATGGCGATGATCTACGGCGGCGGCGCCAGCGGCGCGCTCAGCAAGATCCCGTACGGGAACTACTCGATCGGCATCAATCTGCCGACCGGGCCGGAAAATGTCGACAAGGTGGTGGCGGCGACGTTTGCCGAAATCAAGCGTCTGCAAGAGAACGGCCCGGATGCCGCCGAGCTGGAAAAAGTGAAATCCGGCTGGATCCAGAACCACCGCCGCTCGCTGCGCGAGAACGGCTACTGGGTGGCGAACCTGCAATCGAGCCTGACCGAAGGCACCGACCCGGCGTCGATCCTGAAGGTCGAGCAGCAAGTGGCCGCGCTGACGGCGCAGGACGTGCAGGCCGCGGCGCGGCGTTACTTCGATACGAAGAACTATGTGCAGGTGGTGCTCAATCCCGAAGCGGCCAGCAAGGCGGCCAACGTGGCGAAGACGCTGCCCGCAGTGCAGCCGGGCCAGCCGGGTCAGCCAACGACGCCGGGCACCTGATGGGTCAGGCGCGCCGGCCTGGGCTTTCGGGCTGCCGGCGCGCATCGTCTATACTATGCGTGCCCACAGCGGGCATACGCCCCCGCACAGATCAACGCCAGCGCCAGGCATCACCGGCGCTCTACTGGTAACAACCCATGAGCATGCCCGATCACCCGGTTCACCTGGCCAGCGCCCTGTTGCATGGCGCCCAAGCACACCACCGCGTGATGCCTGCGCACTGAGCCCGCAGCCGCATGCATTCCCCCGACGAGTACCGCGCCGAAATCGACCGCCTGCGCAAGACCACGCGCGATCTGGTTGCCATGACCACCCTGCCGGCCATCTGGGGCGACCTGCCGCCGGAAGGGGTCATCGACAGCCTGGCGAGCGTCCTGCTCACGACGCTGGACCTGGACCTGGTCGGTATCCACCTGCCGGGCAAGGGCGAAATCGATCCCCTCGACGCGATTCGGCTCCGGCGCAACGATGATGGCGCCATGCTGCCGGCCGCGCGCGCGGCGCTCGACGCCGCCATCCGTTCGGCCGACCCGCATGACCTGTGGCCCGCCACCCTGCATGCCGACGACGCGCCGCTGCAATTCGGCACGGCGCGCTTCGGCACCGGCAGCGAGCCCGGCGTCGTGGTCATCGGCGCGCGGCGTGCAGGCTTTCCGTCCGAACACGAGCGCCTGCTGCTGGGCGTGGCCGCCAACCAGGCTGCCGCCATCCTGCAGCGCCGCCTGGCAGAACGTGCGCTGGCGCGCAGCGAATCGCGCTTCCTGGACCTGGCCGACGCCGCGCCGGCCATGCTGTGGGTGACTGAGCCCGATGGCAAGCTCTCGTTCCTGTCGCGCGCCTGGCACGAATTCACGGCGCAGGACCGGGGAACGAGCCTGGCGTTCGGCTGGACGGCCGCCGTGCATCCCGACGAGCGCGACGCGGCGCTTCACGCCGTCGTCGATGCCAATGCGCGCCGCGTGCCATTCAGCATGGAGCATCGGCTGCGGCATGCCGTCGATGGGTACCGCTGGGTGATTGCGACCGGACAGCCGCGCTTTGCGGCGAACGGTGACTTCCTGGGTTTTGTCGGCAACGTGCTCGACATCAGCGACCGCAAGCGCACCGAACAGGCGCTGCACGAGACGCGCGACACGCTCGTGACGATGTTCGACGCGCTGCCGGTGGGCGTGGCCGTGGCCGGCCAGGACGGCAAGCTGCTGCTGTCGAACCAGGCCATGCACCGCTACCTGCCCACCGGCGTGCTGCCGTCGCTGGACGAAGAACGCTACATGCGCTGGACCGCATTCGATGCAGACGGCCGGCCGCTGGAGCGCCGTGATTTCGCCGGCGCACGCGCGGCGCGCGGCGAGCGCGTCGTGCCGGGCATCGAAGCGCGCTACCTGGGCGACGATGGTGTCGAGATCTGGACGCAGGTGGCGGCCGTGCCGCTCAAGGGCCGCGACGATGTCACGCGCGGCCACGTCGCGATCGTCACCGACATCGATGCCTTCAAACGCACCGAAGCCGCGCTGCGCCTGGCCGAATCCCGCCAGCGCGAACTGTTCGACGAAGTCGCCAGGGCCAACCGCAACCTGAGCGAATTCCTCGCCGTGCTGGCGCACGAACTGCGCAATCCGCTGGCCCCTTTGATGACGGGCCTGGAATTGCTGCGCGTGGGGCCTCGCGACCCCGCCGTGGCCGCCAGTGTGCGCGACATGATGGAGCGCCAGGTCCGGCAACTGGCGCACCTGATCGACGACCTGCTCGACATCGCGCGCGTCACCAATGGCAAGGTGGAAATCCGCAAGACCCGCGTCGACCTCAACGCCATCGTGACCAATGCAGTCGAAACCAGCCTGCCGCTGATCGACAAGCACCGCCATGCATTCGACCTGCAGTTGCACGCAACGCCGCTGCCGGTGCAGGTCGACACGACCCGCATCGCGCAGGTGATCGGCAACCTGTTGACCAATGCGGCCAAGTACACGCCACCTGGCGGCGCGCTGTCGCTGCGCGTGACGCAGGACGGCGCCCATGCCGTCATCACCGTCACCGACAACGGCGTCGGCATTCCCGCCGCCTCGCTGGAATCGGTGTTCGAGATGTTCAGCCAGGTGGGCAGCAACCGTCAGCATGCACAGGGCGGCCTGGGCATCGGCCTGTCGCTGGTACGCCAGCTGGTCGACCTGCACGGCGGCGTGGTCAGCGCACACAGCGAGGGCATCGGCAAGGGCAGCACGTTCGTGGTCAGGCTTGCGCTGGACGACGCGCCGGCGGCGGCGCCCCTCAAGGAGGTCGCCGCGCAGGGCACGCCGGCTGCGCCGGCACTGCGCATTCTCGTCACGGACGACAATGTCGATGCGGCGGTGACGCTGTCGATGCTGCTCGAGATGGAGGGCCACGCCGTCACGGTCGCCCATGACGGCCAGCAGGCGCTGCGGATGGCCGCGCAATGCGTGCCGGACGTGGTGTTTCTCGATATCGGCCTGCCGGACATGTCGGGCCACGACGTGGCGCGCGGCCTGCGGCAGATCGCCGGGCTAGAACGCTGCACCATCGTCGCCGTCTCGGGCTGGGGCGCGCAGGACGATTTGGCGCGCTCGCGCGCCGCCGGCTTTGATGCACACTTCACCAAGCCGGTGGACTCGAGCCGGGTGCTCGATTACCTGGCGGTGGTCGCTGCCAGCATGCGCTCGACGTAACGCGCAAATACCTTCAATAATGTATATAGACGCTAGCTGCGTGTTGGTTACTGCACAGAAGCGGCCATAGTTGGACTTCGGCCTTAACAAATTCGCGAGCATACCGGTCATAGGTCAGACGTAACGCTTGCCCACTACATTTGCCCCCAAAGCAAAAGGGAAATTCCAAGCCTGCTCTAGGTTGTGGTAATCGCATCGATGTAAAAGCCGCTTTGCATCCAACGTTTAGCGGCTAACTCACACAGCAATCGTGAACTCCACGTTCGACGCGTCTGACGATGTAGCGCTTAACTTGTCGCCCATACCATGTCCAAGTTTTTTGCGGATATTAGCTTCTCTCGCAGTGCATAGCGAGAAGATTGCATGTTAATCTCGCTGCCATCCAAACGCGGGATAGGCACAATAGCTGCTGCGGCCGCCTTGAATTTAATCATGTATTTTCCAGTGTCGTTATACGGAACGATGGCATCGATCTCGGCCACGTGAGTAATGGCACCAACGGGAGCAACCTGGTACGCAGCGATGAACTTCAGTTTTGAGATGTGCTTTGCGTTGATCCGCACTGCGAACCAACAGTGCTCATTCAGAAAGCTTTGGTTAAATCCTTCCTCGCGCGCAGGTACAACAATAGTATCGAACTTGCCGCTTTCCGATCCGACAGGCTGCACCTGATCACTGGAGTCATCTTGCTTAGGCTGCGTGAAGGCATTGATTCCGAGCATAGGTAAGATCAGCAACATGTCAGCTAGGAATGCATGGGCTGTAGCCTTTCCTACGGGGGCCATTGTTGGTGCGGTCGGGTTATTCTTGTTTAAAAGAATGGCTCGATCATGCTTTTTTGCCAACGCCACCAGTGCCGACTCCAGGTACTGAACTTCCGTTTTGCCGATATTGTGGTTGCGGTCGAAGAAGTAGACGCCCCACACCCATCCCTCCTTATTCGCGACATGATTCTTCAGCCGGTCACCGACAGGATCAGCTTCGCCAATGTATATCGTCTCCTCGGCAGCGTTCCCCACGAGGATGTAGATACCGGCCTGAGAAAAGCCCGGTTCGTGCTTCAACAGATGGAAGAGTTCTCTGTTGAATACGACACCATAGCCAGACCAGTTCGACTTATGGAGATGGCGGATTCCTTCGGGATCACCGGTCGTTGCGAAAAGTGTGATTGAGAAAGGCTGCATATGTCTCAAGCTCAAATTTTTACTTCAAAACGCAAAAAGTCAGTGAGCCGCCTCGATTCAGCGATCTCGTCGTGCGGCACGAGCAAGTACCGCCACGATTTGGTGCTTACAGTCATAGCGTGATCCGAAGCGTACTTGCACCAGCGTGCAGCAGTCGCCGCCTTGGCCTGAACTTCTTGGGTATTGATATCCACCCTGGCCTTGGTTTCCACCATGAGGATTGTCGAATCTGTCTCTGCCACAAAGTCAGGAATGTACTCAGGCTGCTCAGTACCCAACTTATAGTACATCTGAAACTGTCCCTTGGCGGGCTTGAACCACTTCAACGCGTCGCGCTCGAGGATAATTGCGAAGCGCCGTTCGGTGTCCGAGTCGAACTTCTGTAATGGATAAAGGCAGCGAGCGAAGCCGCCGAACAGCATTTGCTTAATCCGACCCAGCTCGATAACGGTTTCCCGGAAATGGTGTGCGCCCTGCCCTACACTGGCCGTGTAATTGCAAGGCTTGAGCTCCGTAAAACCACGGCTCACCTGCACCTCGTACTCAGTCGCTTCCTCCCAAAAGTGCGCCATCATTTGTGCATGAATTTCACGAGCGATTAGTCGTCGATCTCGATCTAATACACCCGTGATTTCAACCTCTGACAGGTAGCCTTGCAGGTGCTGCACCATCTGCCCAGAAAGGTCATAGAGCAAATCTGCCTGCGTAAAATAGTCGATGTCGTCGAAGTCAACCAAGGCGTGAACGATGTAATCCTCGAGCCGCTGCTCTTTAAGGCCGACTTCCGACGCTAGTGTGTCTTGCTCGTTAGTGTGCAGATTATGAATGACGATCTCGCGCTCGCCGGGCTGAAGATGCAACTGAGCGACATCCAACTTAAAAGGATGAAAGCCTGTGGTGACTTCGCCGGTCGGCACCACGGCAATTCGGGGAATGTCGATGGTTTGCTGGACGATGATTTCAGTGGTTCTGACTACTACTGCCGAGAGATCGAGTGCAGGGACACCGTCGTCGGCATGTACCAATAGCTCACCCTGAACAGGCTTCATCCGCTCAGTTACCTCAGCCAGAATTGCGGCCTGCACGTCCGCGTTCAGCAGTGCACTGCTGGTTGGAACGAGTTCGCGCTTCACCTCGTACTTGCCTATGACCTCCATTACAACGCGGGCGGCTTGGCGCTCACCCTCTGTGACGAATACGGGCGTGGGAACTGGGCTAGCTGGGGCAGTTCCTGCATTTGTCGGTGCGATCGCAACGGAAGGCGCATCGGCGAGCCCCAACCGCGTCATCGCACCCGAACTGACTTGTATGCTGACCTTCTTGTCGTAGGCACCCGGCGCTTCAAGGATCACCTGCTTCAACCTAATAGGTGAATCGCCCCTATTGGCTTCATCGATAATTTCTTGAAATTTGTCGTGTGCGACAATGTTTAGGCGATCAACCGCTACGACGCCCGTTCGCTTACCGTAGGGCAAACGTAAGCCGCGCCCAATGGATTGCTCAATCAACGTGCGCGCATTAGCGGCACGTAATGGCACGATAGTGTAGAGATTGGTGACGTCCCAGCCCTCTTTAAGCATATTTACATGAATGACAATCTCTGTCGGCTCATTTACACTTTCCACCGCGAGGAGGCGAGCAATCATCTCTTCCTCCTCCGCGCCTGTACGGCTTGAGTCGACTTGAATTACCTTGCCCTGATAGCGCCCTTCGTAGAATGCCTGTGACTGTAGAAGCTCCAAAAGTTGCCCGGCGTGAGTGGTATCACGCGCGATCACGAGCATGAACGGCTTCACCACCTTCACGCCGTTCTCGCGTGCATAGGTCAGCAGCTCCACCTTAGTGGTTTCGTGCAGGCGGACGCCATCCTCCAGCTTGATTTTTTCAACCTCCTCCGCCGTGTGGGCCTTTGCGTCGAAGTTGCGCTGGGTCACGGCGGCAGGCTCTTTGACAAAGCCATCTTCCATCGCTCGCGCCAATGGGTAGTCCATCACCACGTTTTTGAAGGGAACGGGACCGCGCGTGGATTCCACGAACGGTGTCGCCGTTACCTCTAGGCCGAACAGCGGCTTCAGCTCATTAATGGAGCGTACTCCGGCACTGGCGCGGTAGCGGTGCGACTCGTCCATCAGCAGTACCAGATCTGGCAAGTTGGCCAGATGGTTGAAGTAGCTGTCCCCGAGCACCTCTTTCATTCGCTTGATGCGTGGCTCCTTGCCGCCACGCACCTCGGAGTTGATCTTGGAGATGTTGAAGATGTTGATGCGAACGTCATGGGCAAAGCCCATCGTCTGATCCTCGATAACTGCACCCGTTTGATCGTAGTTATCGCCGGTGATGATTAGTGGTGGCTGCTGAGCAAATTCAGCGATGCCCTTAAAGACATACTTCGGCGTGTTGCGCGTAAAGTCTGCGATCAGCTTGTTGTAAATCGTTATGTTCGGGGCGAGCACAAAGAAGTTATTTATACCGTGCGCCAAGTGAAGGTACGTGATGAACGCGCCCATAAGCCTGGTCTTACCAACTCCGGTGGCGAGCGCGAAGCACAAGGAGGGAAACTCACGCTCGAAGTCCTCTAAGGTCGAGAATTCCGCCCTCAGCGTAGAGAGAATAGCGGCCGCGTCCTGATCGTGGCCCAGTAGGCTTGGTGCGGCCTCAAGCGCACGCACCAGTTTGGTGAGAGATTCAGCTTGGGGCGGACGAAGAGAGAGACGGCCGGTAACGGCGTTTTGGACGCGTGCATTCACTATTCGGTCTCCCCAAATAGACCGCCTTGCCCGGCGCTCGCGGAGGCAGATTTCTTGCGTTTTATTGTCGTAGAACTTGCTGCAGGCACCTGTGATTCCACTTGTGCCATCGGCAGATTCGCCACATTTAGGCTGTAGTCGTCGTGGCCCCACTCACAGCGAGCTAAAACCATCTTTGGAATTTTCTTTAGTGTTATGTTCGGCCACCGGTCCGCCGCCTTGATGGCAGTGACACCGTGGAAAGCACCGCAGCACACGAGCAGTGTTTGGTCGTGCCCTACGTCGTCCGACAGCGCTTGCAGTTGGTCGGCAGAGAGATTTCGCGTTGTGACATAGATGAAATCACGCTCGCTGGAGTGACCATGCCTCCACCAGCGCGCTTCTGACGGGGCGTAAGTGAAACCTTCAAGCTTAGATAGTGCTTCTGCTAGTTGCGTGGCGTTGTATTCAGGATTTATCACCGGGTTACCCCAGCGATCATTGACGATCAGACTTGGAGCCAATTTGTAATACCGAAATCCGCCTCCACCTTGCCACCCGCACGCGTCGGTGATGCCGCCTTTGTCCTCGCCATCGATCACCTTTCTAAGGCGTGGAATAACGTGCGTATGACAATGCTCTCCTAATTCAACCATTATCCAGCGGCGCCCCATCTTATGTGCAACTGCTCCCGTTGTTCCTGACCCCGCAAACGAGTCAAGAACCAAATCGCCCGGCTGTGTAGCTAGTGCAATTACTCTCTCGAGCAGCCTCTCCGGTTTCGGAGTATCGAACAGATTCTCTGTGAACAGAGCACGCATCTCTTTCTTTGACTCATCGTTATGCCCAACTTCGTCATAGGTCCAAATTGTAGTGCTCGGAATCGTATCAGTTACTTCGCTAAGAAATCTCTTGTACGCAGGCCTAGCGTCGCCATCTACGCCAAACCAAATCCGGTTATCCGCTATGAGCTCAGCAAACTTCTCCTTCGTATAACGCCAGCTTGTCCCTGAAGGAGGGAGAACTTCACGCCCGGAAGGTAATGTAACAGGGAAGATGGCGTAATCCCGCGCTTCGTTTCGTAGAACGTCGCTTGCCTTCCATGGGCCACGTGGATCCTTGTCTCGATTGGTATAGCGTCCAGTTTGCTTCTCTGTCTTAGCAAGACGGCCAAGATTAAATTTCGTAAGATCTTTGGCGATCACCAATATGAAATCATGCGACGTAGAGAAGTATTTTGAATCCGACTTTGGTGCGTATTTTTTTTGCCAGATAACGGTTGAAACGAAGTTAGTTCGACCAAAAATTTCGTCGCACAGGACTTTCAAATAATGTCCCTCATTGTCATCTATAGTTATCCAAAGCGAACCATCATTGGACAGCAAGTTTTTGATTATCTCTAGACGATCTCGCATTAGACCAAGCCAAATCGAGTGCTCAAGGCCATCCTCATAATGCTGAAAAGCGCTCCCAGTATTGTATGGCGGGTCTATAAACACGCACTTAACCTTACCCGAGAACTCTTGCTCCAGGGCCTTTAGGGCGAGTAGGTTGTCGCCAAATATTAAGCGGTTGTCGAAAAAATCTTTATCAGTTACCCGATTTTTTGCGTGGTAGGACTTCTCGGGAACTTCCGAAAGGATTCTTGGCTCAACCTTCGGTCGATTTTGCTTCCCAATCCAAGTAAGTTCGAGTTTGTTGTTCATGTGTAAATAATTTCTAATTTCGCCCGAGAACGGCGTTTAGCATCGACCAGCAGTCAGCAGCTTTGCAAACAGGGTAAATTGCCCGGTATGAAGCTCCATCTTGATCAGTTCTAAAAATTCCATTAGTATGCAGAAGCTGTTGGCTTGCGCCTCCTACTACGTAACCTGTAATTGAACCGCTTGCAAGTTGGTCTTCGAATGTATCAATTTTAATCTCATTTTCCGGCATAATGTCGCTGGGCCGCAAGTAGAAAATAACTTGAAAGTACCAATCTCTTGGCGGCTCAATTGGCTTATTTGCCGAGGTATACCAACCATAAACCGATAACTTCTCTACGATCTTCTGAACAGGGGCCATTTTATAGCAGAAGGAAGATCGCACTTCAATGCTTTGGACATTTCCTGTCACTAGATTTCGCAATTCCAGATCATAGGGATCAGGATTCTGAAAATTGTCGTTTCTAAAGTGGTCATATTCCTCTACTGAAATAGAGGATTGCAAGCCCCAGTGGACAATCATGGTATTGATCATTTCCAAGACTGCCTTATCCGCCAACTTTCCTGCAATAATTCGGTTTTTTATGACAGCCTGAGGCCTAACAATTCCACCCGGATTGTGCACATTGATGAAATTGACTTTGGAATTTGCAACGCTTATAGCCGCATTGATATCACTTACATCAAAAATCGCTTCAGTCACCATGTGGTTTGCAACGCCAGCACAAGGCCATTTTAGGGATCTAAGTTTCATAATTGGCCTTTACAGTTGTGGCGCACGATTTGAAAGGTAGTCGAGCATACGCTTGCGCGGATAAGCATCTGCGGCAGTATTAATATTCCGCAGTGGGACAATTGCTGGATCGGCGGCCAACCCGAAGTGTGCTTCCATTAGTTCAGCCAAAAACGCGGCAACATTGGTCTGACTGCGAAAGTAGGCCAACGGCCCTTCGATAACCAGGCGTTGTTGCCCTAGATTAAATGTTTGCTGCCGGAGTTGGTCGAGTGTGTCTGGTCGGCTAAGTAGTGCAGCAATTATAGGTAGGTCGACAACAGCTGTTGCACTGATTTTTTTGTGCAGGCGTTTCATCATAATTGCAGTGATGACGTGAATGCCATGGCGATAGATAAGGCGTTCTTGGCTACGCGCCTGCGCCCGCGCCTCATAATCCACTACAAGGGCTCGTATAGCACGGTGGCATAAGACAGCGTTGATCAATGTTGCGCCCGGCAGCGTAGTAGTAAATAGCGCTTGGTACTCGGCGGACTCTGGGTTTGAAAGCCTTGTCGCGTCACTTTTGAGCCAGACAGCATATCGAGGATCGTCCTGCTGTGAGGCCAGTGCTCGTACTCCCTCGTCAAGTGTAATTGCCCTGGGACCGGTCGCGAGGGCTTCAGGGCGATAGTGATAATCGAAGCCGAGGTGAGCAATTTCCTGCCGTAGCCGCTCCTGATTTTCGTCGAGCGACGCGAAGTTGGCGATTTGCACCGGGTTCTGGTGATTGCGAGCTCGGGTTACCCGTTTTCCGAAGGGTCCATCCGCCGGAGCCTTGATCAGGGTAAGCATTACCTTTGCGTCATTAATGCTTCTGCCGGGATGCTGGCGCACAAATTCGGCGGCTGATGCGACTGTCTGCGCGCCATTGATGATAGAGAGGCCGCGCACCTTAAATTTCCTAATCCCGTTCTTATTGCCTTTTGGTTCGATAAGGTCGCATACTGCGGTAACGCCGTTGTTGAGATAAAAGAAGTCACCTGGAGCATCGTACAAGGTTGTCTTGATCGCCTTATTAACATCGGACCTACTGCTTCCAAGGAAGTAACGGATATTCCGTTCATACAGAGCCTTGCCGTGTGCCTGGTGTAGCGCCACCAAATCGCCTAGTTGTGCAATACCATAGTAAGTGCTTAGAGGATTTTCCACCTTTTGGCACTTCTGCAATACGATGTCGGTATGCACCGCCTGATATGCCTGCTCCGCAAGAAGGTCGCGCACAATCTCGGCCGCCCCATAGTATGCCACCTGCTTGACTAAGCGTTCTTCGTCTAAGTTTTCGTCGTCAAGCAGTCCCTGCAATACGTCCTTCGCCGTCTGCGAGACGCTATCACCTGTGTATGGCACAACAAGTTTAATGTGGCTACACGAGTCTAATGCGCTTTCGATGTCAGCCTTACGATTCTGAACATTTGCGTTAAATGCTGTGAAGTCCTGCTTCAGCAGCAAGCGGATGCCCTCGCAGAACGGGAGCGCATCTTCCTGCTTGAACTGCTCCGACTCCTTCAGTTTGGTTTGCAAGAGATACAATGTTTCCGATGGTGCATCGTAATAAATCGCGTCGATACCCTTGTCTTGAAAATCATCCACGACAGATGCGGCGGCGGCTTGAGGAGTGATGTCGAGTAATTTGTGTAAGGCAAACGCGCTGAAGGCCCGTGAGAGTTGCTTAGCAGGCTGATCGGCTGCGCTGGCTGTCCCAAGCAATGGTGGAAGGAACTGCACGAAGCGTGCGGCCAGTACACTTTTCAGAATAGTCATGTACTGAGGTTCTAATGCAGGCATTACATGAGCTCCCATTCGATAGTAAACAGCGTTTTTTCAACGATGTGCTGTTGCAGTTGGACTTCTAGTTGTGCGATCAGGTCGTTGCGCTGCGCCTCGACCTCGTCCTGCCGGGCAAACAATTCGCGTCGCAGCCTAGTGCGCTTGACTTCAAGCTCCCGTTGGCGCTTTTGATGGGTCAGCTTCTCTTCGAGAGTGGGCGAGGTTGCGGCTGTACGGCGCACTTCCTTGATCTCGGCATCGATGGCCTTGATCTCCTGCTCAAGATTCAGTTTCAGGTCATCCGCCCAGGCATCCAGCTTTTGCACTTCCTGTTCGAAGTAGCCAAGGTTGCGTTGGTTGATATCACGCAGCAACGCGATTTTACGCACCTCCGCATCTTCTACAAGGATCGCATCAGCGGCGCTAAAAAGCCCCGTCGTCTGCGACCGAGCGGGTAAGCGCAGCAACTTCTCTGGGTCGTCTTCCGCAAGGGTGTGGCCGTCCGAAGTGCTGGCAGCCACCACCAAGTGTTGTTCCTCATTCCCCAGCGCTGCCACCGACACCAGCTTCAGCGTCAACCAGCCAGACTTGCCTCGATAAGTCTTTAGCGTGCTGACTTGAGTGCCGTACGCCTCGTAGTCAAAGACGAGCCGTGTGCTAGCCAGTTCGCGCGTTTTAGCTTGATGCATGACCCAGCCCGCAAGGGGATGCCCGATCCGGTAAAGATGTGCATTGCCAGAACGCCGTGGTAGCTCGTAGCGTCCAAGATCGACATCGAGGAGAGCTCCTTCTGGGGCGTGATGAAGATCGAATCCATCATTGTCAAATGTGGCGCAGTCGGCCAGCTCAGCCCTGGTCAACTCTATCAACATCCGTTCGTACTTGCTACGTGCGGCGCGGCTATCCTGCGCGCGGACGCGTAACTTCTCCTGCACTTCCTCGTCGAAGTTCTCAAGCAGGATCTGGCGAGTCTTGACCATTGCCTCGCTGATCTCGCCTGACAGGTCAAGTTGCAGCTGCTCGAAGCTGGCCGTGATGGCTCCCGGATCGCGGCAGTTCTGGTAGATTTCGGCGATACGCCGTTCGAAGTCGATGCCGGAACCGATAGCCCCCAACACCTCGTCGCTGGCGCCGAAAACGCCTTCGAAGAGCTGAAACTTCTGCGCTAGCAGTTCGTAGACCCGCGCATCTGCCTCGTTGCTGCGGTCGACAAAGTTCACTACCACCACGTCGAATTTTTGACCGTAGCGGTGGCAGCGCCCGATGCGCTGTTCAATACGCTGTGGGTTCCAAGGAAGGTCGTAGTTGATGACTAGTGAGCAGAACTGCAGGTTAATGCCTTCGGCACCAGCCTCGGTGGCAATCATCACCGTGCCGCGCTCCCTAAAATGCTCAACCAGTGCAGCGCGGGTGTCTGCGGATTTGGAGCCGCTGATGCGGTCCGTTCCCTCGTGGCGCTTTAGCCAGTCTTTGTAGACCGCCTGAGCGCGAGCATCGCTGTTGGTGCCATTGAACAGCACGATCCCTTCCCCGTAAAATGTATCGACTAAGAGCGAGAGAAGGTATTCTTGAGTGCGCTTAGACTCGGTAAAGATGATGGCTTTTTTAACAGCCCCAAGGCGCTCCAGCTCTGTAAACGCGCGATCGAGCGCGGTCAACAATGCCTTGCCTTTGGCATTGTCGCGAATGTTGGTCGCTAGCGCCTTGAAATGTCGAAGCTCGGCAATCTCCTGTATTACCGCGTCACGTTCGTTGGACGTTGGCGGTACGGGACTGGGGTCTCCCACATTCCACTCGTCGGCCGTTTCATCGAGCGACTCATAGTCTTCGTCCAACACTTTGGCAAGATCTGGAACATCCGGGGACTCGCCCAGTTCCCCTTCCAAGCGTTTGGCCATTGTCTCGAGGGCGCCGGCAATGGCGTGGGTGGAAGACGCAAGCAGCTTCCAGAGCACCAAGGAAATCAAATCGCGCTGGCCCTGCGGCAGCGCCTTGAGGTTGGGCCGCCGCAGGTAGTCGGCAACGAGGCTGGAGAACTCCCGCTCCTCAGAGGACGGCGTGAACTCCTCAACTATGGCTTTGCGTGCGGTGTACGGAACGTACTGTTGAACCTGGCGGCGTAACGTCCGCTTGCACACCGGGCCCAGTCGCGTTCGTAGTGCGACGAATGCCTGCTCTCTCGGCTGGGCAGTGAACTGCGCTCGGAAGCTGTCGAGGTCCCCGAAGACCCGGTCATCGATCATGCTGACCAGACCGTAGAGTTCCAGCAGCGAGTTTTGCATCGGCGTTGCGGTCAGCAGTACCTTTGAGTGCACATGAGCCAGCGCTTCTTTCAGCGTTTTGGCAATAACGTTGCTAGTCTTGTATACATTGCGCAGACGATGCGCCTCGTCGAGGACGACTAAGTCCCAAGCGATGTCCTTGATGTCGTTAGCTTTCGACTTCGCGAACTGGTACGAGCAGATGATAGGCCCCGATGCCAATAGAAACGGGTTCTGACGTTCCTGCTTTCGGATGACGTTGTAGTTCTTCGCCTCAAGGATCAGGCCCTGCAGGTTAAACTTGTCTTGCAGCTCTTGATGCCACTGCTTGCGTAAGTTGGCAGGCACAATGATCAGGATGCGGCGACGGCGCTCGGACCAGCGCTGCGAAATTACGAGCCCTGCCTCGATAGTCTTTCCGAGCCCGACCTCGTCCGCTAGGATGACACCGCGCGACAGCGGATTGCTGCAGGCGAAGAGTGCTGCCTCGACCTGATGTGGGTTGAGATCAACCTGTGAGTCGACTAGGGTTGATGCCAGCGACTCGACAGTGTCGCCTGCCGCACGCCGCGTCAAAAGCCACGCGTAGTACTGGCTTTGATGCTGCGTTAAAAGCTGTTGCGTTACCAATGGCAATCTCCCGTGTACCAACCAGATGTGACTCGACTGCAAATCAGCTTCCCGACTCTTTGCGATTCTATCATTTCCACGCGTCATCAACTAGGTTGCATGAGCGACCTCAGCCATTACGAAGGCATGAGTACCTCCTAGACGTTGCGCAGCAAAACCTAACAAAGGCCGACGAAAACAAGGCTCCCTCCCTTGACCTAATCCATCGTCAGTGACGTGAATTCCGTAAAAACGAGCCCGCTATGACGTTAAACATTTAGTCAGATATGTTCTTGGTAACCCAGCGTGAACTCGGGACACCGGGACTTAGATTTGTTCCACCGCTTCAGCGAGCAGAAGCGATAGCAACTTCGAAAATACTGGCCAACTCATCAAAAGCCACAGTTATAGTTAGTGAGCTAACCATTCAAAGCGGTCATACGCGGGTCTAAAGTGCCGGTCGTCTGACATGCCCTTTACTCGGTCAACAGCGATTTGCACGGAACGACCCGCAACCGCGAAGCTACTAGAAAATGGTTTAGGAGGACGACCAACCATGATGTGGCTGCGCCTAACGGAGCCAAGCCCATTATCAAGAGCCGACGAAGCAACAAATTGTTGATAGGATGCTACGATAGGACACAGTGATCAACATTTCCACCGGGAACATTGCATGAATGTGGGAAAGTAGGAATTTGGAACAGACATGACATTGTCAGACGGCGCATGAAATATATTTTGACATAGTCAACGCTTTTCCCTATTATTTCTTGACAATGTCAGGAGTGTCTATGCGTGATGATCTACATCGAACCGTATCGCTTCCTAGGCCATGGCAACGCGTTCTCAAGCTTGCTTGCAGCCCAGCTGATTTTGATCGCGCGCAGATCGCGATGACCCAAGCAATCAACGCAGAGTTTTTCAAAGATGTGGGGCGTGCATGGCTTAGCTCACTTGGGATGTCTTTAACGACGGACAGCTCGGATTTATTTGAGGTTGAGAGACCTACTGCAGTTCTTGAAGCCTACGCACAAAGAAACCCGTCAGTTCTCCAGCGCAAGATTCTTGAAAATATGACGGGCTTAATCGCGAGAGGTATAAACGGTGAGGGCCTCGTTGATAAAGCGATTAGTGCTGTGTGTCATCAACTTGCCGATTCTCGCGTTGCGCAAGCAAGCTCGCTCGTCGCTCAAGTTGCAGATGACCGTGAAGCGTATTTTGTTGCAGAACGTTTGTCGCAGGTCGCCAACTTCTGCAAATTCACGATTGCAAAGCCGAAGGACAAGAGTCCCTCAGGAGACGATGTTTTAGATTTCATAATCACCGCCGACAGCTTAGGAGCCAAATGATGCCCCATGCAAACACCTATCCGGTTGTCGGGACTATTCGTCTCATCGAAAAAGGGACGCCAGATCTCAAGCGGAATGAACACACTATCGTTCTTAATGATGCCCTGGCGATCAATACGAATCTGATTGAACAGTATTTTTGCACAGCGTCGACTTCGCTCGCACAAGATTTGATGACGGTCGTTGGCATAACGAAGTATGCGGATAGAAATATCACGCGGCATCATGCCAGCGGATGGGGACGCTCGCTGAACATCGAAGTACCAGTTTTCGATGTAGAACTTTGGTCAAGCATAGCTGTGCAGCAGGCTCTTACGGACTGCCTGAACTATCTCACTGGCGATGAGTGGCGTTTTAACTTTACGCCTAGGGAAAAGGGAGCGAAACTGTCAGGGCAACTGTCTGCTCCACTCTCGCTGACGGGACCATACATTTTCATTCCATACAGTCATGGATTAGATTCGTATGCTCAGCTTAGAATATTGAAACAAAAAGAACCAAGTGCGCGGATCGTATGTGTGTACACCGATACTCGTGGAGGCGATAGAACCTGGAAGCAGTTTTGCCAAAAGAATCGGAATAGTGATTTTCACACTATCCCAGTCCCCGTCTCAATTAATACGTTACAGCACGGTGAACAATCGTTCCGTACTCGTCCTTTCACATACTATCTTCTCGCGGCGTATGGCGCCATACTTCATGCGGACAGTCGCGTCCTGATTCCCGAGAACGGACAAGGTAGCCTAGGTGGCTCGTTGGTAACCTTGGGAAGCGAGGCTCCGCACCGAAGCTGTCATCCCGGATTTACGCAGCGCCTGACTAAATTTATCTATGAACTTACTAACAGAAAAGTTAATTTTTTGCACCCAGCCTTATTTCAGACAAAAGGTGAAGTCCTGAGCGCGCTATATTCAGTCGAACCATCTCCAGATGGGTGGCTCAGAGATCACTGGTCATGTTCACACGACCATCGCCATGCTAGTGTCAACGGAGTGCGGATGCATTGTGGCGTCTGTGGAAATTGTATATTACGGCGAGTCTCGATAAAAGCCGCAAGATTACCTACTCATGAATCATATAAATATTCCAATCTTTCAGCCGCCACCCTCAGCGAGGCTATTATTGGTGACAACCAAACGCAGCACAACATTCGCGCATTCGAGGATCTTGCTCGCAATAGCATTAGAAGCATGAATCGTCTCGCCAAGCTCGCGGCACTACCTGATGCCGATATTGTCTGGGCAGAGGCAGCGACTTTAGCGCGATATCAAAAACAAGATGCATCGACCATTCACGCCCATTTGATGAGCCTGCTGAAACAACATCGGACGGAGTGGCATCAGTTCCTGTCGGACTTTAGTGATAATGCTTGGATAAAAACGACGATTCGGGGGCAAAATGGTGATTGAATTAAAAGTCCGACCGGAAGTGCTCGGAGCGAGGCTAAAAAGTGCCCGCACGTTGATTAAATTAACGCAAGATGCCGCTGCTCAGAAGATGAGCATGGCACGTACGACAATAGTCGCTATTGAAGCTGGAAAACGACAAGTGTCAATGAACGAATTACGATCTTTCGCAGACCTTTACAATGTTTCAGAAAGTGAGCTTTTGTCTGGCAATAGGCAACCCCTCGACATCGATGCGAAATTTCGTTCGGCAGGCGGTGAACACGGTTCCGAGGACGAGGCCAGGGTTACGCTCCTACTGAATCGTCTTGCAACTTCGATGATAGAAATCGAGCATTTACTTGGCATCTCCCCATCTGCACTGAACCTACCAACAGTCAAGATCGATAGGGATCTTCCATTAGAACAGCAAGCTGAAGACGCTGCATTATTTGTACGCGAGTGGCTCGCCATTGGCTTAGGACCGATCGGTGACATCATCGGATTGATGGAAAATAACCTAGGATTCCGCGTTTTTGAGCGGCCGTTGCCAAACAAAGTTGGAGGCGCCGTAATCGTCGATGAAGAGCACGGATGCTTTATATTGCTTAATTCGCTTCACCCTCCTTCGCGACGGCGGCTAACCGGTTCTCACGAGATTTGTCATCCGCTGTTACAGCTGGCGGGACTTACTGTACTCTTCGAGGAAGGTGCCTTTGAAAACAGAGAGGACAAGTTTTGCGATATGTTTGCACGCTCGTTTCTAATGCCTGCGGTAGCAGTCCGCAAAAAGCATGTCGAGCTAAAGGCGCTTTCTGGGGTCTTCAACGTACGTCATCTCTTGATGATGGCAGTTTATTTTTCGGTGTCAATTGAAGCCATGGCACGACGACTGGAAGCATTAGGCTTAGGCCCTAAGGGGCTGGCAAATTCCATCAAAGAGCGAGGCGTTGGGCTCAGGCAGCTAGAATCAGTGAGGCAGGAAATGGGGGGGGAGCCGAGCGCGCGATCAGTAACTCCTCACCTAATGTTATTAGCAGGAGCCGCCTATGATCGCGGCCTGCTATCCGAACAACAGATCGCCAAAAAGCTGGATTTGGATATTGTTGATGTGCGCAAGATGTTGTCTGAAATCTCTTCCTTTGGGGAGTAAAGTTTGACCGTCAATCATAACGCAGAACTCAACAGCCAAATTGTACTGGACGCCAGCGTAATCATCAACTTACTGGGATGCGGGTATGCTGGCGATATCCTCAAAGCAATTCGTTCGTCGTTCTCGGTAGAAGAGCGCACACTTAAAGAAATTCGACGTCATCCAATCCCTGGCCGGTCCCATATTGATGAGCTATCCGCTCTAAAGGCTGCTGGCCTACTTCAAGTGCATCGAATGTCCGATGATGCGTACGCTTTGTACCTAGATCTTATTGATGACAGCAGCCCTGCGTGCTTGGGCGATGGCGAGAGCGCTGCCATTGCTACCGCTGCGACACTAGCATACGGCGTAGCGTTGGACGATCGAAAAGCGAGGAAGGTACTCGCAAAACGCTTCCCTCAAATAACTCTGGTTACTACTGTGGGAATGTTTTTTGCGGCTAGCATGCAGAACTCGAACATGAAAATTATGATGCCGAACATTATTGAATCGGCGGTTTGCCATTCTAGAATGGCAATCCTAAAGGAGGAGCGGCACCTCATCGACAGATTCATCGTTAGCAAGCCCTCTTCTTATCGATGAGTAGGCAACAGGGTTGCACGATCTTGGGACTTTCTTGCTAACGCCTAGTCATACAGCGCGTAGGGGTGACGTAGAGGTACACACCCTCCTCATCAGCGTATTTCTGCGCCTTCTTGACAACTCGAATAGCTTTGACGCTTTGATCCGTCAGCTTGACGGTATTTGCTTTGATTGACTTGTTCATACCCTCGTACGCTCTATAGATCAATCTATCTAAAGCTGCCCAACAGAAATGCAACCTATTGAATTTTATACGTTTTATTCATCACGAGACGTTGCCAGCATGCGCTCGACGTAACGCGCAATCAGGTCGATCTCGAGATTGACGCGCGAACCGGCCGCCAGGTGGCGCAGCGTGGTGACGTCGATCGTGTGCGGAATCAGGTTGATCGAGAAGCGGCAGACTTTCTGGCCGCCCTCTTCCAGGTCGTGCACGCGATTGACGGTCAGCGACACGCCGTTGACGACGATCGACCCTTTATAGGCCAGGAATTTGCCCAGCTCGTGCGGCGCATCGATGATCAGTTCGCGCGATTCGCCGACCGGCTCGAAGCTGTGCACGACGCCCAGGCCATCGACGTGGCCCGACACCAGGTGGCCACCCAGACGCTCGGCCAGCGTCAGGGCTTTCTCGAGATTGACTTCACCGGGCGCGTCCAGGCCCACGGTCTTGTTCAGGCTTTCGCGCGAGACGTCGACCGTGAAACCCGTGGCGCTCTTTTCGGTGACGGTCATGCAGGCGCCGTTGATGGCGATCGAGTCGCCCAGGCCGACGTCGGCCAGCGGCAGCGGGCCGGCATCGATGGCGAGACGCACGCCGGCGTCCAGGCCGCCGGCCAGCGGCGCGACGGAAGTGATGGTGCCGACAGCGGCGACGATTCCAGTAAACATACGACGTTATTCCTTGTTGGGGGTAGCAGAGGATGGGGAAGCAGCTTCGGCAAAGCGGGCCAGGATGCGCAGGTCGTCGCCCACGCGCGTGACGTCGTGGAAGCGCAACTGGCGCCGCTCGGTCAGTTGCGTGAGCGGCGGCAGGTCGAACATGCCCTGCCCCGGGCCGATCAGGCTCGGCGCCAGATAGACCAGCAGTTCGTCGACGCAGCCTTCGCGCACGAGCGAGGCATTGAGCTTGCTGCCTGCTTCGACGTGGACTTCATTAACTTCGCGCCGCCCCAGTTCGCGCATCAGCGCCGGCAGGTCGACCTTGCCGTGGGCGTTCGGCAGGTACAGCACCTCGTGGCCGGCAGCGCGCAGGGCAGCGGCTTTTTCGTCGTCCGGATTCTCGGCGGCGGCGACGAGCCAACACGGTTCGCCCTGCAGGATGTGCGCATTGGGATCGATCTCGAGGCGGCTGTCGACGATCACGCGGCGCGGCTGCATCGGCGCGGCCAGACCACGGACGGTGAGCTGCGGGTTGTCGGCCTTGACGGTGCCGATGCCGGTGACGATCGCGCTGGCCCGGGCGCGCCAGGCATGGCCGTCGGCGCGCGCATCCGGCCCGGTGATCCACTGGCTTTCGCCGCCGGCCAGGGCCGTGGCGCCATCCAGGCTGGCGGCCACTTTCAGGCGCACCCACGGCAGGCCGCGCACCATGCGCGAGAAGAAGCCGATGTTCAGTTCCTGCGCCTCGCGCGCCATGATCCCGGAACGCACCGCGATGCCGGCCGCTTCCAGCTGCGCCAGGCCACGACCGGCGACGAGCGGATTGGGGTCGACCATGGCCGCAACCACGCGCCCCAGGCCGGCGGCGATCAGCGCGTCGGAACAGGGCGGCGTGCGGCCGTGGTGGCTGCACGGTTCGAGCGTGACGTAAGCCGTGGCGCCACGCACGTCGTTGCCGCGCGCGGCGGCGTCGCGCAGCGCCTGGATTTCAGCGTGCGCCTGGCCGGCCGGTTGCGTGTGGCCGGCGCCGATGACGACGTCGTCCTTGACGATCACGCAGCCGATGCGCGGATTGGGCGCCGTGATGAACATGCCGCGCGCCGCCCAGGCCAGCGCCGCGGCCATGCCTTCGGTGTCGTTGAGAATCGGTTGGCTGTCGTGCGTCACGTGGTCTTTCATCGGTGCGCATCGTGCAATGCGCTTGTTTTAAGCTTGTTTCAGGGAGGTGCGGCGACGCCGTCGCAGCCGGCGTCATGCGCCGGGTTGCACAGGCGCGGGCGGCCAAGCATGTTGATTTTAATACGGCGTACCCCGCCGCCGTGGAACAGCGACAGCGTGCCCGGCCGTGCCGCGGCGCTGCTGGTCGCGCTGCAGCTGCGTCCCGCGCCATTGTAGGCGATGTATTGCGGGGCTGCAGGGCTGGCAAAGGAATAGCTCACCTGCACGCCTTGCGGCAGCGTGGCACGTACGGCCAGGATGTCATCACCCGCGCCCGCCTGGCGATTGTTGTCGCGATCGACGTACACGGTCCAGCCATGGGACCAGTCGATGCCAGCTGCGTCGTTCGCTGTCAGGATCACGGGCTCGTTGCGGGCGATCGCCATCGAACGGGTGAGCTGGACCGCACTGTAGAGGTCGGCTGCGGCCACGCGCAGTTCCTGGCCCTGCACGATCCGGTGCAGGCCGGGCGCCGCCAGCGACGACGTGATCGCCACCATGCCCAGCACCACGGCCAGTTCGGCCATCGACAGGCCGGTGCAGCGGCGGCGCAGGATGGGGCGGGTCAGCGTGGTCACACGAGGGATTGTCATGGCCAGCAACGTGTGGATGCGCCGCTTGAACCACTCGCGCCGCCCGCGGTTTGGGCACCAGTGCTGTCCAATGTCAGCGTACCGCATTCCGGATCGGCAAATGCAGGGTTGACATTGGCCGTGCCGGGCCGCGCGCGCAGCACGATGCAGGCGGCAATCACCTGCTCGGGACAGGCCTCGCCGTCAAGCTCATAGGCGCTGGTCGCGGCGCTGTTGCCGAGCCAGGTGCGGAACAGGCCCGCATCAAAAGTGCCCGTGGCCATCGAGAACGCGATATAGCTGTGATGCTGGGCGCGGTATTGTTCCTGGCGCTGCATCAGGTCGAGCAGCGCCAGCTGGGCCTCGACCCGGCGCGCCTTGACGATCTGGCGCGCATACGACGGATAGGCCACCGATGTCAGGATGCCGACGATCGCCAGCACCATCAGCAGTTCGATCAGCGTGAAGCCATTGTGGTGTCGTGTCATGAATTTGCTCCTGTTTGCCCGGGTGCGTCATTCGGATGCGGCGGCGACCAGCGCGGACCAGTTGCCGATCTCGCGCCAGCCGACGCGCCGGCCATGCATGCCGTCCGGTGGCAGGCGGTAATAGGCCTGCACGGCAGCCCCGGCGCCCGGCATGCTGCCGGCGCCGCGCGCGGCGATACGGTAGAGCTGGCCGTCGGCGGACGCCGGCATCAGCTCGATCAGGTAGCGCGGCGTCTCGAGCGGCAAGCCGCCCTCCCCTGTGGGCAGCGTGGCGCCAGTGAACGTGCCGAACCCGATAGCCGGGCCATCGTCAAGCGCCAGCCGGGCCAGTTGGCCATCGGCGTGGGCGTCGTGCGCGCACAAACCGCTGTACGGCCGGGCGCCCAGGCACCCGCCGACGAAGGCATCCGCACTGCCACCACGGATCGCGTTGGCGCGCGCTGAACCCGGCACTGCGCCACCGTCGATATCGTGTTCGGCATCGAGTAAGGCGGCTTCGGCCATGTGCAGGGCAAGCGCGCGATCGCGTTCATACGCCGCGGCGCGGGTGCTTTGGAGCGCGCCGCGCGCCGAGGCGATGCCCGTCATCAGCACGGCCAGCATCAGCACAAGTGCGGTGATGAGCGCAACGCCGTCCTGGCGCCGCGGCATGGGGAAACGTTGATGGCGCATGCGCTGCTCAACGCGCAGCCACCGGCGGCGCAGCAGGTGGCACGATTGGCACTGCAGCAGGCACTGCAACAGGCACTGCAACAGGCACCGCGATCGGCACCGCAATCACCGCCCCGTACACCTTGTGCATGCGCGCATCGCCGCCGCGATCGAGGTCGTCCGCCGCCAGCCTGACACCCGGATCGGCAGCGGCCAGCGCACCGTCGTACCCCGGACCGAATAGCCAATACACGAGGCCCGCGCCCACACCAGGTGCCTGGCGCGGCCCATGCAGCAGCAAGCCCACCCGTACGCTCGCAACGTGCTTCCAGTGGCTGCGCGTACGCAGATCGGCGGCACGCTCATCGAAAGTCGAGCCGGCCAGCACCAGCGCCGCATCGAGCGCCCGGATCGCGCTGGCGTTTACGTACCGGTCGGGCGCGCCATCGCCATCGGTATCGAGTCCGTACAGCACCTGGAAGCTGTCGACGTGGCCTGCCACGGCATCGGACGACCAGTTGCCGGCACCCCGGTATTTGCAGCGCAGTTCAGCGTCGCCCTGCGCATTGCGTGCAACATAAAAAATGCTCCAGCCTTCCTGATCGCGGTGCACGGGAAACCCGGCGCAATCGAGCGTGCCGCCATCGCCGCCCGGCGGCGCGCCGGTGCCGGCAAAGCGCAGCGCCAGCACGTCGCTGCCGTTGACCGTCGCCGGAAGCGGCGCATCGATGCCGGCGCCGGCGTGGGGCAGCGACAACGCATCCAGTCCCGCGATGGCAGCCGGTAGCGCGGGATCGATCACCGGATGCGCGGCCCAGTCGACGTGGCCCGCCAGGTGCACGGCACGCGCCAGCGCATCCAGCGCGTAGCGGCCGGCATCATCCATCTCGGCCGCTTCGAGCAGCGCCGCATGCGCACGCGTCGCGCCGATCAGCAGCGAGCCCGCCGCCAGCAGCACGGCCAGGCCAAGCGTCATCGCGACCATGAATTCGGCAATGGTGAAGCCAGCCTGACGTACAAGCCGGTGCCGATGGATACTCATCGCGCCACCATCAGCACGAACGCCGGCAAGTCATCGTTGCCGTGCCAGCCGATCTTGATCGCCACCGCGGCATGCGCGCCGCCACTGCATGCCCACCGATAGCGGCGGCTGGCGGCATCCCACGGCGCCGCATCGCGGCACATGGCAATGCGCCCGCCGGGAAAGCGCCGGTGCACGAGCAGGCGTGTCTCGTCGAGGTCGAAGGCCGCCAGCGCCAGCGGATCGCATGCGGCAGTGCCGAAGCACGGGGCGGCGGCGACAGGCGGGCCGTCGGCGACGGCGTCGTAGTCGAGCGAGAGATAGGGATTGCCCGCATCGGGCAGGCTGGCCAGCGGCAGATTGGCGCCGATGCGCGCCGCCAGCGAACTTGCGAGCTGGGCCGCTTCGGCCATCAGGGCCGCCTGCTGGTGCGTGCGCTGGGCCGCCAGCTGGGCCGCCCCGGCGCCGACGATGCCGATGGCAAGCACGAACATCGCCACCAGCACTTCGATGAGCGTAAACCCGTGGTGTGAATGGTTGCGCATGCAAGCCTCCCGATAACGAGCTACGACGTTATCAGGCCGGCTTTACGCGCCCGTGCGTCGGCGCAAGCGCAGGCCGCGCCGATCGGGGAACCTTGGGAAGGAATTAGTTGTCGAGCTTGCGCTGATGCCCGACTTCGGCCAGCGCCGCCTGGAACGAATCCAGGTCTTCGAAATTCTTGTAGACCGATGCGAAGCGGATGTACGCGATCTTGTCGAGGCCCTTGAGCTCTTGCATCACGAGCTCGCCCACATGGC
>Ga0308163_10001014_pt1 | contig 35616 bp, 36 predicted proteins | sample PhyTR1_FD_201037 | JGI IMG/M metagenome (GOLD analysis project Ga0308163, IMG submission 201037) | Phyllosphere microbial communities from UC Gill Tract Community Farm, Albany, California, United States - DLSLT.R1 | ecosystem: Host-associated > Plants > Phyllosphere > Unclassified | place: USA... | reverse complement strand
CGCGAATGTCGTAGCAGACGTTGGCGAGCTTGTTCGATTTGCTGAACTGCATGGCGATGTGATCCCGAAAATGAACGATCCAGGCGGCAAATGGACAACCGTACTGGGATTGCTGCGTCTTCGCACAGGCGGAGGTCTGGCGCTTTAGCGCTCAGAATCCGTTTGAATGCGCCCGGTCTGGCTGCCAGACTGGCGCGTGACGAGGCGCAATCATACGTGCCGCCCGATCCGTGGAAAAGGTACAGATCGGGCTTTTTCAGCCGCTGAGGTGTGATGATGGAAAAGTTGCAGAAAACCCTGGAAGAATGGCGTGCCATGCTCGACCCCGAGCAGTACAACGTCTGCCGTATGAGTGCCACCGAGCGCCCGTTCTCGGGCAAATACAACAACACCAAAACCGACGGTGTCTACCACTGTGTCTGCTGCAACGAGCCGCTGTTCGATTCCAAGACCAAATTCGACTCCGGCTGTGGCTGGCCGAGCTTTTACGCGCCGATCGGCGATAGCGCGATGGCTGAGATCCGCGACACCAGCCACGGCATGATTCGCACTGAAGTGAAGTGCGCGCGCTGTGATGCGCATCTGGGGCACGTATTCCCGGATGGCCCACCACCGACCGGCCTGCGTTATTGCATCAACTCGGTGTGCCTGAATCTCGAGCCGCGCGAATAACCGAAACAGGCGACATTGCGTCGCCTTTTTATCAAGCAATTAGATTGCACACAATTCAATTGCTCGTTATGTTTGCGCCTTCCTCACCATTGCGGAGCCGACCCATGAGCAACAACCTGCTGAATATCCCGTGCACCACTATCAAGGGTGAGCAAAAGACCTTGGCCGATTTCGCCGGTAAAGCGGTGCTGGTGGTCAATACCGCGAGCAAGTGTGGCTTCACTCCGCAATACAAGGGCCTCGAAGAACTCTGGCAGACCTACAAAGACCAGGGGCTGGTGGTGTTGGGTTTCCCGTGCAACCAGTTCGGCAAACAGGAGCCGGGCAATGAGGGCGCCATCAGCGAGTTCTGCGAACTGAATTTCGGCGTCAGCTTTCCGCTGTTCAAGAAGATCGACGTCAACGGCGCCGATGCTCACCCGCTGTTCGTGCAGTTGAAGAAGCGCGCCCCGGGCCTGCTCGGCTCGCAGGGCATCAAGTGGAACTTCACCAAGTTCCTGATCGGCAAGGATGGCCAGTTGGTCAAGCGTTTCGCCCCGACGACCAAACCGCAGGACCTGAGCGGCGAGATCGAAGCTCTGCTGAAATGAGCCTGGCGATTGATTCGCTGAAGCTCGACAGCCAGTTGTGCTTCAAGCTGTACGCGGCCTCGCGGGCGGTGATTCGCGCCTACAAGCCGATGCTCGATCAGTTGGGTCTGACCTACCCGCAGTACCTGGCGATGCTGGTGCTGTGGGAATGGCAGGATGCTGCGCCGGAGCAACCGACGGTCAAGGCCTTGGGCGAACGTTTGGCCCTGGACTCGGGGACGTTGACGCCTTTGCTCAAACGTCTGGAGCAGAGCGATCTGGTCCAGCGTCGGCGCTCGGCGCGGGATGAACGCGAGATGCACCTGAGCCTGACGCCTGCCGGAACAGCACTGCGCGAGCAGGTCGGGCCACTCAAGGCGCGACTGCTGTGCGACAGCGGCGTTGATCTTGACCGGCTCAATGATTTGCGCGCCGGCCTCGATCACTTGCTCGGGCAGATCAAAGGGCTTTCGTAGTCGGCATCCACTGATCGAGCAACGCGGCGAGTTCTTCGCGGCGAAACGGTTTGGCCAGATAGTCGCTCATGCCGGCCGCGCGGCAACGTTCGCGTTCCTCGGACATGGCATTGGCGGTCAGCGCGACAATCGGCAGATTCGGCCAGCGCCCGCTCTGGCGAATCTGCCGACTGGCTTCATAGCCATCCATCACCGGCATATTGCAGTCCATCAGCACCAGATCGAAATCGGCAAACTCCAGCTGATCCAGCGCCTCGGCACCATGCCCGGCCACCACCACATCGCAGCCAAGCTTGCCGAGCATGCCTTTGGCGACCAGTTGATTGACCGGGTTGTCCTCGACCAGCAGCACCTTGCCCCGACGCGCGGACGGCAAGGCATCTGCTTGTGCTTCGTTGAGGGTGGCGGCGTCCGGTTGCAGAATCCGTCGCAGATGCTGGTACAGCGCGTTGCGCGCCAGCGGCCGGGCTTGCTGCTGCAAGGGGGCGAGGGCGGCGGCTTCTTCGCTGGGCAGAAAACTGCCGTAAGCAGTCACCAGCAGAATCGGCGCGGTGATGCTCGGGCGCAGACCGAACAGGCATTCCGGACAATCGGTGATCAGCACATCCGGATTCAGGCCCAGCAGCGAATCATCAATCGTGCGCTGCGTGTATTCCAGGCCCCACACCGGCAACAGGCTTTTCAGCAATTCCGCCAAGCCACTGCTGGCAGCGGTGATGGCGAGAACCTTGCCGCGTAACGGTATCGGCGGCAGCGCGCGGGTGTGAGAGGGCAGTGGCAGTTCGGCGCAGAACTGGCTGCCGAAGCCGCTTTCGGAACTGATGGTCAGCCGACCCTGCATCGCTTCGCACAGGTTGTACGTTAGCGCGAGCCCCAGCCCGGTGCCGCCGTACTGACGGGTGATACCGGCGCCGGCCTGGGTGAACGGCTGGAAGATTTTCACCTGCGCTTCCTGGGCGATGCCGATGCCGGTGTCGCAGACTTCGATGCGCACGCCACCCTTGTGTGCCGACAGGCGCACATCGACCCGACCGAAGCGGGTGAATTTCAGCGCATTCGACAGCAGGTTGCTGACGATCTGCCGCACTCGGGTCGGGTCGCCCAGTACCAGCGCCGGGAAGTGCGGCTCGATCAGACAGGTCAGCTCGACGCTCGGCGCGGCGTTCTGCGAGAGCAGGTTGGCGGTGTCTTCGATCAGCGAGCCGAGGTCGAACGGGATGTTTTCCAGCTCCAGTTGCCCGGCGTCGAATTTCGACAGGTCGAGAATATCGTTGAGCAGTTCCACCAGCACCTTGCCCGAGTCGTGGGCGATCGACAGCTGTTGCTGCTGCTCGGCGTTGAGCGGGCCGTCCAGCGACAGCGCGATCATCCCCAGCAAACCGTTGAGCGGTGTGCGGATTTCATGGCTCATATTGGCCAGAAACGCCGAACGCGCTTCGGCCATGTCCAGCGCAGTGCGGCGGGCCACTTCCAGTTCTTCGTTGGATTGACTGAGGCGGGCGTTGATTGCCTTGAGTTCGGCGGTGCGCGCCGAGACGATGTCTTCCAGTTGCGCGAGGTATTCGGTCAGGCGGTTTTCTGCGGTTCGCCGCTGCTGGATTTCGGTGGCGATGTTCTCGAACTGCTGATTGGCGACTTTGACCAGCACGCCGATCTCATCGTTGCCGTGGCCGGCCGGGCACTCGAGCGTGGTCGGCTCGGCGCTGCGCGGGTCGCGACCGCTGAGCTCACGGATGACCCGCACCAACGGCTTGGTCAGCATCACGTAGAACAGCGCCAGGAGGATCCCGGTCAGCAGCAGACTGCGGGCGAAACCGTTGAGCAGGGTGACTTCCGCGCGGCGCAAGAAGCGGCTGCCAAAGGCGTAAGTGTCGACTTCCAGTTTGAGGACGCCGAGGGATTCGTTGGGCAAATGGTCGAGGTACAGGCGATCTTCGAAATGACGCTTGGCGCCGAACAGGAAGTCGCTGATCAGCCGATAGCTGCTCTGCAGTTCAGGGCGTTTGACGTTGGCCAGCACGGTCTCGTTGTTGTCGATCAGTTGCGCGGCGATGATCGCCGGCGAGCGCAGCAGGCCGAGGGTGAGCTCCTGCGCCAGTTCGGCGTCGATGTTATAGGCGATGCGCGAGGCCGGATTGTGGCTGATTTCCAGCAGTGCGAGGATTTCCCGGTTGATGGAAGCGTCTTCGCTGGCATAATCGATGCCGATCTGCAGCAGACTGAGCAGGGTGCCCAGGATGAACCCGACCAGCACGGTAAGCCTGGCTTGCTTGTAAGACAGCCGGTGGGTGAATTTGATATCCATGGGTTGTTGAACCACTTCCGTTTCCCTTCGCTGCTCAAGCATAGTCGATCATGCAGGGATACCGAGGTTCCCGAATCGCCTTGTAACAAGGCTTGCTGAGGCGATTTTATCTGTATGTCGTCGCTGGATCGTCATCATCACTGTGAAAGTGCCCGAGGAGAAGACGTGGATTCCCGATTGAATGCTTTTCTTGAACGCGCCGAGTCGGTTCTGACGCGAATCGAACCACTGTTGCCGGCACCGCGCCCCGTCATTGACTGGAACACATGCCTGGCAGCGCGCTGGCAGCGTGACGGTCGCAGCGGCTACCTGTTGCCGCTGGAAGTCAGCCTCGACATGCGTCTGTCCGACCTGATCGGCGTCGACCGGCAGCTGGAGCAGTTGGGGCGCAACACACAACAATTTCTTGATGGCATGCCGGCCAACCACGCCTTGCTCTGGGGCTCGCGCGGTACCGGCAAGTCTTCGCTGGTGCGTGCGTTGCTGGCCGAGCACGCCGGTGCCGGCCTGCGTCTGATCGAGATCGAACGCGATCACCTGGCTGACCTGCCACGGGTGGTCGAGCAAATTGCCAAATTGCCGCAACGTTTCGTGCTGTTCTGCGATGACCTGTCGTTCGAATCCGGCGAAGGCGACTACCGCGTGCTGAAAAGCGTGCTCGACGGTTCGCTCGAGCAGGCCCCCGACAACGTCTTGCTGTACGCCACTTCCAACCGCCGCCACCTGGTGCCGGAAAAGGAAAGCGACAACGAAAACTGGAAGCGCGTCGACGGCGAACTGCACCCGAGCGAAGCGGTGGAAGACAAGATCGCCCTGTCTGATCGTTTCGGTCTGTGGCTGTCGTTCTACCCGTTTACCCAGGAACATTTTCTCAGCGTCGTCGAGCACTGGATCGGCCAGTTGGCCGCCAAGGCCGGCCTGAGCTGGCAGCGCGACGAAGCACTGGACATCCTCGCCGTGCGCTGGGCCACCGGCCGCGGTAATCGCAACGGACGTTGCGCGTATCAATTCGCCCGCTACTGGGTGGGACTGAAATTGCTGGAGCACAAGGCATGATTGATTTGCAACAAAGCGGCCAGGGCCTCGAAGGCTACGGTATGTTGGCCGCGCAACTGGAATCGCTACTGGCGGACGAACGCGACTTCATCGCCAATGCCGCGCAGTTTTCCGCATTCCTGTTCAACCAGCTCGATGATTTGAATTGGGCCGGTTTCTACCTCAATCGTAACGAAGAGCTGGTGCTCGGCCCGTTTCAGGGCCAGATCGCTTGCGTGCGCATTCCGTTCGGGCGCGGTGTTTGCGGCGCCGCTGCTGCCAGCCTGCAAACCCAGCGCGTCGAGGATGTACATGCTTTCCCCGGCCACATTGCCTGCGACAGCGCTTCCAACAGCGAACTGGTGGTGCCCTTGGTCAAGGACGGACGCCTGATCGGCGTGCTCGACCTCGACAGCCCGAAGCTGGCGCGTTTCGGCGCCGAAGATCAGGCCGGCATCGAGCAACTGGCGGCGATTTTCCTGCGCCTGACCGACTGCTGATCAACCGTTGAGGCCAGCCTTGTGCAACAGGCTGGCCGTATCCACGCTGTCGATTTGCGCGGGATCAAGAAACCGCGTCGCGTACTGCATGTACACACCCTCATTGATGAACAGGCCGAACAACGGCGCATCGATGTGCGCTTCACGGCACATGGTCGCCATGATCCCCAGCGCTTCGCTCAGCGACTTGGCTTTCTTGTAAGGGCGATCGGCGGCGGTCAGCGCTTCGAAAATATCGGCAATCGCCATCATCCTCGCCGGCAGGCTCATCTCCTCGCGTTTCAGCCGTTTCGGATACCCGGTGCCGTCCATTTTTTCATGATGACCGCCGGCGATCTCGGCAATGCTGTCCAGGTGACCGGGGAAGGGCAGGTGGCTGAGCATCATGATCGTCTGCACCATGTGATGGTTGATGATGTAGCGCTCTTCACGGGTAAGGGTGCCGCGGGCGATCTTCAGGTTGTACAGCTCGCCGCGGTTGTACTTGTACTGGGGTACATCGAGTTTGAAGCCCCAGGGGTTGTCCTCGGGGATCAGCTCGTTCTTGTCGCGTTCGATCAGATGCTCGGGTTTGTCGGCGAGCAGTGTTTCACTGACGGGCAGCGTCGCCGCCGGTGTTTTTGCCTGGCGGCGGTTTTCTTCCCATGACACACCGAGGCGATCATCAAGTGTGCGCAGCCATCTGCGTTGCGCGACTTGCTCGAGGCGCAGCAGATCGGCCTCGGCCATGGCCTCGCCACCGAGATTGCAGCGGGCGACAAAGGCAAAGTCGTCATCGAGCATCAGCAACTCACTATCACGGGCGCGGGCCAGCGCCGCTTCGTCTGCACCGTTCGCCAGCGTCTGCCAGTAGTTGATCCACACGTCACGCTTGAGCACCTCGAAGCGGGTGCGGATTTCGTGGATGCGGTCGTTGATGGTCTCGAGTTTGGTGGCTTTGTCGACCACGTATTCCGGCGTCGTGACCTTGCCGCAATCGTGCAACCACGCTGCGATGTGCAACGCCTCCCATTCATCCTCGCTCGGTTGGTACGCGCTGAACGCCGGGTCCTGACTTGCCGCAGCAGCCTGGGCGAGCATCAGCGTCAATTCCGGCACCCGCTGGCAATGGCCGCCGGTGTAGGGGCTCTTGGCATCGATCGCGCTGGCGAGCAGTTGAATGAAGGCGTCGAGCAGTTGTTTCTGCCGCGCTTGCAGACGCTGACTTTCGATGCTCACCGCCGCCGCGCCGGACACCGCCTGCAAGAAGGCGATACGGTCGGGGCGCAGCTTTTCCAGATCGCCCGGCGCGCCGCTGTCATTGACCAGCAGAACCAGCAGGCCGATGGTTTCATTGTGCTGGTTGTGCAGGCGGATGCCGATCAGGTGAATGCGCGGTGATTCCATGGCCAAGAGGATTTTCTGCAAGTCGCCGGCCTGATCGAAGCCCAGATGGCTGACGGTATTGTTGGCGCTGGCCAGTTGCTCGAACCACGCCGGGCCAGTGTTTTTATGCAGCTCGCGTCCCTGAATGTCGAACGCCTCCAGCTTCTGCGGCACGCCATCAATCACCAGTCCATAGGGTTCCATGCGCGCGCCGTCGGCTTCGCGCAGGTAGATCAGACCGGCCTGCGCCTGAGCGATCTGCACGGTTTCGAACAGCACGCGTTCGAGCAGCGGGGCAAAACGGGTTTCGGCGCAAAGGCTGTCGGTGATGCGGAAGAAACTGCCCAGGGTTTCTTTCATCCGCGCCATCGACAGGCTCAACTGATCGACTTCCAGTACGGGAGAGCGGCGGGTCAGCGGGAAATTGAAGTCGAAGCTGCGGATCGCGTCGGCCTCCTTGACCAGGGCATGCAGCGGCTTGACCAGAATCCGCGAAATCACCCAGCCCAATGGCAGGCACAGCAACAGGATGGCGAGGGTGATCAGCGCGCCTTGCCAGCGCATCCGGAACGCGTCCACCAGCAATTCGTCTTCCGGCACCAGCAGCGCCAGTTGCAGGCCTTTCGGCCCGCCTTCCTCGATGCTGATGCGCGCGACGATCCATTGCCGGTCGTTTACTTGCAGACGCTTGCCGATAGTGTCGGAGCTAAGCAGCGTGTTCAGTTCAGGGCTGAGATCGGCCGCTCTGGCCAGACGCGCAGTGCGGTCATCGACGATCAGGCGATGGCTGTCGGGGTAGGCCACGGCGTTGCCGTCGGTGTCGTACAACGCGATTTCTGTCGAGGGCGTGACCCGGTGCTTGCCCAGGGCGGTCGACAGCGAAGCGAGGGTCAGATCGGCGCCGATCACGGCATTCTCGCCGCTGCGCCGGGCCAGCGTGGTGCCGACATTGTGGGTCGAGAAAAATACATAGGGCTCGGTGGTGATCTGCCCTGCCTGTTGCAGGGCGTCGCTGAACCAGGTCCGGCTGCGCGGATCGTACGGCTCTTGGGGATGCTCGCGGCGGTTGATCAGTGTCAGGGCCTGATCAAAGAACAGTGATTGCGAGCGTACAGTGCCTTGTGGCTCGTGCTCGATGCTCCAGACCTGATAGGCCGCCGCTTCCGGCGCCTGAAGCTGTGCCTTCAGAGCCGCAGTGCGCAGCGCGCGCACCATGAAGAAATCGCCATTGGCGTAACCCAGATACAGCGACGCCAGCGCCGGGTTGTCGGTCAGCGACTGGCTGAAGGGTTTGAGCAACGGCAGGCGTTGTTCCAGACTACTCGCGTGGGCCGCCGGGGTGTCCGCCAGCAGGCTCAGCAGGTTGCGGATCGGCTGATAGGTTGCCTGCAGATCGAGGCGTACATCCTGCTCGATGCGGTCAAACAGCTTTTCGCTGCTCGACAGGATGATCTGCGTGGTCTGGTGGTAATTGAACAGGCCCAGCACCACGCCCGTGAGCAATAAAAGAAAGGTGAACATGACGCTGATGTGCACGTGCAGCGGCAACCGGCGTTGCTCGGGGCGCAGTGGGCTGTGCATTGCTGGCTCTCCATGAATGTTTAACTCACTGCTCAGCGTCCAAGCATAGTTAAGACTCGCTGACTGTGCCTTGATCGGCCAGGGTCAATTGCTGCTGCAGGGCCTGCGCCAGTTCGAGCATCGCCTGGCTGGTTGCCGCCCAGCGACGGGCCATCTCCTGTGGCGCGAGCGCTTGCTCGCAAGCGGCCTCAAGCTCATCACAACATTCAATCAGCCGCGAGGCCTGCGCGATGCGTGCTGCGCCCTTGATCTTGTGCGCAACCACTGCCAGCGCTTCGCGATCATCCTCGGGCGACAACCTGAGCAGTTCCTCGCGGTCGAGGCGGCTGCTCTTGAGCAGCTCCACCAGCATGCGTCGGGTCTGCGCCGGGTTGTTACCGGTCAGCAAGCTCAGACTTTGCAGGTCGAACACTGAGGCCGGTGATGCCGGCGTGATGCTGTCGATCCACTGTCCGAGCAGGGTCAGACTCAACGGTTTGAACAGGCAGTCGTTCATGCCGGCGAGCTTGCAGCGCTGGACTTCTTCCGGCTGGGCATTGGCGGTGAAACCCAGCACGGTGCACGGCGGGCGATGGTTTTGCAGTTCAAGCTGGCGAATCCCACGGGTCATGTCATAGCCGTTCATCAAGGGCATGTTGCAATCGACGATCACCAGATCGAAATGATCGGCCTTCCACCGTTCGAGGCCGCTGCAGCCATCTTCGGCAATGCTGAAGCGATGACCGAGAAACTCCAATTGCTGACACATGAGCAAACGGTTGGCCGGATGATCGTCGACAACCAGGACATGTAACGGCGTTGTCGCAGGCTTGATCAACGGTTCGCTTTTCGGCGGATTCGCCTTTGCCGGCAGGCTGTCCAGCGGCAGCGATATGCAAACCTGAGTGCCGATGCCGGGCTGGCTGCTCAACTGCAGTTGTCCGCCCATCATTTCGCACAGGTTGCGACTGATCACCAGCCCGAGGCCGGCGCCGTTTTTTGCCTGCCTACTGCCGTTGTCCGCCTGCGAGAACGGCTCGAACAAGCGCTGTTGATCTTCGGCGCTGATGCCTGAGCCGCTGTCCTGCACGGTCAGTTGCATCAATGTTCGCCCAGCAGCATCTGCCGGGATCAGGTCGAGGGTGATCCGCACGTGGCCGCTTTCGGTGAACTTGATAGCGTTGCTGACCAGGTTGGACAGCACCTGCTTGAAGCGCAGCGGATCCAGATGCACATCCACAGCCGGGTGCGGCGGGTTGAAGACGACTTGCAAGGCAAGGTTTTTCTGCCGCGCGAGGCCGGCGAAGATACGCGCAACGGAGGTCACCGTGTCGACCAGATTGATCCATTCCGGCGAGAGGCTCAGACGTCCCGACTCAATGCGGGCAATGTCGAGGATATCGCCGATCAGCCCGAGCAGATCCTTGGCCGAATGGTAGGCCGTGTCGATCGATGCGCGATCGGGATGCTGCGGATCGATGCGTCGCAGGGTCAGTTCGAGCATGCCGATTACGGCGTTCATCGGTGTACGGATCTCATGGCTCATGGTTGCCAGGAAGGTACTTTTGGCCCGGTTCGCCTCGTCCGCCTGTTCTTTGGCTGCACGCAGTTTTTCAAACAATTGGCGGCGTTCACTGATGTCTATCCAGCCGCCGATAATCCCTTGAACGTCACCGCTGGAGTCGCGATAGGGAAGAATCCAGTGGTAAATCGTCAAACGGCGGTTGCCGATGTGCAGGGGCCGGTCGAGGATCAACGGAATGCCTTCGGCAATGACTCTCTGGTAATCGGCCTGGAATGCCTCGGCCTCGCAAGCGTTGCTCAGAGTGCCCTGCATCACGCCTTTGCCGATGATGTCCTCGCGTCTGGCATTGAACGCTTCGAGATAACTGTCGTTGCAACTTTGCAGCAGACCCTGGCGATCTCGCACGTAGATCGGGTGCGGCGTGCCGTTGACCAGCGAGCGCATGAACTCCAGTTGATCGTTCAGCGCTCGTTCGGCGGCCTGGCGTTGTTTGATCTGGTGGCGCATGTAGGCGTTCCAGGTCAACAACAGCAGCAGGATCAGACCGGCGGCTGCGACTACTTGGTAGAACAGGCGCTGGTAGTTTTGCCAGATGTTCTGTGATGCCGTGGAGTAACCGCGCCAGCGGCCGTTGATCACGCCGAGCTCCTCTGGAGCGATGCTCAGCAGCGCCTTGTTGATGATCGAGGCCAGTTCGGTGTTGTCACGGGCGGTCGCCAGCGAGAAGGCTGCCTGACTGGTGCCGATCGTGGTGGTGATTTGCAGTGGCCGATCGAATATGCGCGAAGAGATGAAATAGTTGGCGATCACCAGCGAGTTCACCGCACCGTCGACATGGTTCTCGGCGAGCATCGACACGGCGCTGAACGTGTCGGGAGTTTCGATCAGTTCGATGCCCGGAAAATTCTCATGCAAGTAGGCGACCAGCGGATTGCCTTGGGCGATCGCCAGACGCTTGCCTTTGAGTTGGCCCAGATTGGTCGGGCTGTCGGCGCTTTTGCGGGTCAGCAGCACGTAGGAATTTTCCAGATACGGGCGACTGAAGCTCAGGTTTTTTTCACGTTCGGCGCTGGGCAGCAGGGCGGCAATCAGATCGGCTTTGTGGTTGTCGATCTGCCTGATCATTTCCGCATCGTTGCGGCTGCGCTGAACCTCGAAACGCAGGCCGGTACGCAAGCGGATCAGCTCGAGCAGGTCGGCGCTGATGCCGCGGAAATTGCCGGCGCTGTCGAAGAAGGTCAACGGTGCGTAAGCTTCATTCACCACCACGCTGACGACTGGATGCTGCTTGAGCCACTTTTCCTCACGATCTGTCAGCTGCAGTTTTCTGTCAGTGAGCAGCAGGTCGCTGCCGGCGCTCCAGCGCTTGGCGATGTCATCGCGCTGACTGCTCGGGATCGCTGCGAGCACCGTGTCGATGATGCCCAGCAGCTGCGGATTGCTGCGCCGCACGGCGAAGCTGAAGCCATGGGCTTCCTGCTTGCCGAAGTTGGCCATACGGACGTTGTTGAGATAGCCCTTGTTGATCATGTAATGAGTAGAGAGGGTGTCGCCGAGAAACACATCGGCCTGGTCGAAGGCCACCGCGTTGATTGCGTTCTGGTAGGACGGATAGCAGGTGATCAGCGCTTTGGGATACAGCGCCTTGATCTCCGGCAGCGGCAAATAGTGATACACCATGCTCAGGCGCAGGCCGGCGAGGCCTTCGGTCAGCGAGCGGGTTTCGTCCTCGCGGGTTACCAGTACCGGCTGATCGACCGCATAGGGTCTGGAAAGCGCGAGGTTGGCATTGCCCGCTTCGTAGCCGTTGGCAGTGCCAAGCAGGTCGATCTGGCCATCGATCAAGGCGCGAATTGCAGCCTCGCGCGAGGGAAAGCGTTGCACGCGAATCGGCAAACCGGTGGCCTGACCGAGAATCCCTGCGTAATCGGCGGTCAGTCCCTCGTAGTCCTGGCCACTGACGGTCATGTCGAATGGCGGGTAATCAGGTGCGGAGGTACCCAGTTTCAGTTCGCTGCGAGTCTGCAGCCATTGCCGTTGTGACTGCAGCAAGACAGTTTGAACGGCCTCGGTGGTCGAGCGGCTGAGCAACGCATAGTCCGGTGAAGCGCTTGGCGCGGCGAGGGCATTGGCGCTCAGATACAGAACGGCGCTCAAGGTGATCAGGTAGTCCTTCAGACGGCTGGGCATGTGGGGTCTCACACGAGTGCGTTGCGTTTGGCCATCTCGATAAGTTCTACAAGGGATCTGGCTTTGAGTTTTTGCATCAGGCGCTTTTTGTAGGTACTGACGGTCTTGTTGCTAAGAAACATGCCCTTGGCAATTTCCTTGTTGGTGCGTCCTTGTGCAAATAACTGCAATACCATCAGCTCGCGATCATTAACGGATTTGAACAGTTCAAGTTCAGCGTATCGAGTGTCGTCGGCGCGAACCGGATTAAGTGCCTGACTGGGAAAGTAGTTGTAACCGGAAAGTACCGCTTTGATTGCGCTGACCAATTCGCTCAGGTCTTCCTGCTTGCAGACATATCCCGATGCACCGGATTGCATGCAGCGGATACCGAACAGCGTAGGACACTGCGCCGTCAGAATCAGAATCTTGAAATTGGAACCCATGGTGTTGAAGCGGGCCAGCACTTCGAGGCCGTCCAGCTTGGGGATGCTGATATCGAGAATGACCAGGTCGGGCATGCATTCACGGACCATCTGCATGGCATCGACACCGTTATCGGTCTCGCCGACGACCTTGTAGCCTTCATGTTCCAGGAGCATTCGCACGGCGAGGCGAATCACCGGATGATCGTCCACAATAAAAACGGAGTTCATAAATAGAGTCCCATGCAAGCATGAATAAAGCGCGCACCTTAGCTCAGATGCACGAGCACTCGCATGGACTGGTAGTGTCGCGACTACGTTATCGGATTAATCCTACGCGTAATGAGGAAATGGACTACGTTGAAATTAGGATTGGCGTAAGGAAGCACGAGCGTTCAATTCGCCAAAGATGAAAATTATCCGAGAGCCAATATTGATCTCCAATTATTTACTGGTGTTTAAAGTTGTGTTTAACAAGTGCGGTTTGTTTTGTTTGGTTGCCTGAGTCAGCGCGATCCAGTCTGACCAGTTTAAAGACGCGTATAACGTTCGTGGCGAAAACTTACCGGGCATTCAGCCGGCCAGACCCATGGCCGGCTGATGCGGGACGATCAATGACTTGAGCGGCCGGTCATTTCCAGTGCCATGTCACTGGCGTAACTGTCGGTCATGCCGGCGATGAAATCGATCATGCGTAAAAACGAACTGTGCAGCGAACCTTGAGGGTCCGGCGCATTGTTGCCGAGCAAATCGAGAATACGCCGGCTCTTGAACGACGGCGTGCGGCCGTTGTGCTGCTCCAGCGCGGCACCGCAGAACGAATTGAGCAGAATCTCCAGCGTCGTGTACGCGCCGATTTCATGCAGGGTCTTGCGCTTGTCCTGGAAGATTTTTTTGCGCGCGATGTCCTTGGCGTTCAACACGCAGCGCTTTGCCGGCCCGTGCATGTGTTCGACCAGATCGCCGTGCAGTGTGCCGGCGAGCAGAGCATCCTGCTGTTCGACAAATGCTCGCGCTGCCGCGTTGGTCAGGTGCTCGATGGCCTTGCCGCGCAGGATCGCCAGTTTGCGCCGGCGGGAATCCTGCGGGCCGAGCTGGCGATAGGTTTCCGGCAAATCGTCGCCCACCAGCCCGAGCAGCAACGACTCGACTTCGGCATATTCGAGCAGCTCCATTTCCAGACCGTCTTCGAGATCGATCAACGCATAGCAGATGTCATCGGCGGCTTCCATCAGGTAGACCAGTGGATGGCGTGCCCAGCGCTGGTCTTCGATTTGCGGCAGGCCGAGCTTGTGAGCGATCTGTTCGAGCAGCGGCAGTTCGCTTTGGTAGCAGCCGAATTTGTGTTTCTTGTAGCCGAGGGAGTCGGCGTGGCGCGCGGTCCACGGGTACTTCAGATAGGTGCCCAGCGTCGCGTAGGTCAGGCGTGTGCCGCCGTCGAACTGGTGATACTCCAGCTGCGTCAGCACGCGAAAGCCCTGGGCGTTGCCTTCGAAGTTGAGAAAGTCACCGCGCTCGGCCTCGCTCATGCCGTCCAGCCAGCCGCGCCCGGCGGCTTGTTGAAACCAGTGGCGAATCGCGTCTTCGCCGGAATGGCCGAACGGCGGATTGCCGATGTCATGCGCCAGGCAAGCCGATTGCACGACCATGCCGAGGTCGGCCGGGTCGCACCAGTCTGGAAGCGCGCTGCGCAAGGTTTCACCGACACGCATGCCCAGCGAGCGGCCGACGCAGCTGACTTCCAGCGAGTGGGTCAGGCGGGTATGAATGTGATCGTTGCTGGTGACCGGGTGCACTTGGGTCTTGCGCCCGAGGCGGCGAAAGGCACCGGAGAAAATGATGCGGTCATGGTCTTTGTGAAAAGGGCTGCGGCCGAGTTCTTGCGGGCTGTGCAGCGGTTTGCCGAGGCGTTCGCGGTTGAGCAGGGTTGGCCAATCCAAGGCTGAATCTCTCCGTCTGGTGACTGATCGTCCTAGCTTCCCGGTTCGGCCCTGTGCCTGCAAGCAGAACTACAGGCCTGCTGCGTCGATATCGATCAACAGCAAGCGTTCACCGTTATCGAAAAACTGTCCGGCAGTCAGGCAATACTGGTTGCTGGTGGCATCGCGATAGGTGTTCGACAGGGTCAGGCGGCGTTCTTCCCAGCCTTCGGCCAGCAGATGATAGAAATACGGTCGCCACGACCAGTTGTGCCCCAGATAGCGGTCATCGGCAAACCAGCCGTCATGGCGCCATTCGAGGTTGGGCGTCAGTTGCGTGCCGTGGCGATCGCACTGATAAAAGCGCAGCAGCCAGGGAAACGCCTGCAATTGCGGCAACGCACTGAGCGGGGCGCGGGCCTGCGCCCATTGCTGCAGAATCGCCATCAGTTCGCTGAGCTGCTGACGCATCTGCATCAGCCTTCCGCGCTCGCTGAGTTTCTGTTTTACGTAGCGCTGCCTGAGTTGGGCGAAATGCGCGACGAAAGCATCCGTCGCGAAGAATTCTTCCTGCGCCCGGGCGAAAAGAAAACCTTGTACGTAGCGCGAGCCGCACTCCAGGGCGAAATTCAGCTGTGCTTCGGTTTCGACGCCTTCAGCGATGATCCAGCAGCCGGTTTTTTCGGCCATCTGCGCAAGTGCTTTGACCACGTCACTGCTTGGTCCGCCGAGGGCCGCAGCCTGAAACAGGCGCATGTCGAGCTTGAGAATGTCCGGTTGCAGGGCCAGCACCCGATCCAGCTGCGAATAGCCGGCGCCGAAATCATCAATGGCGATTCTCGCCCCTGCGTCACGGTAGCGCCCGACCACGTGGGCCAGGCGTTCACTGTTACCTCCCAGTTCGGTGATCTCGAAAACGATGCGCTGCGGATCAACCTCGTGTCGCGCCAATTGCTTGAGGCTTGGCAGCGCTTGATCGGCGCGCAGGCGACTGATCCAGCGTGGCGACATGTTCAGGCTGAGAAACCACTCCGCCGGCGCTTCATGCAGGCGGCTGAGGGCGTGGTCACGGATCTGCCGATCGAGACGGCGCAAGGCAGTGGCCGGCGTGCGCGGATCGGCGAACAACGGTCCAACCGAGGTCAGTTGACCATCGCTCTGACGCAGGCGACCCAACGCCTCGACGCCTGCGATGCGGCCGGTGGCGGTATCGATGAAAGGCTGAAAACAGGCGAGCGGTTGCCCGTCGATCACGGCAAGTCCTTAATCTTGTTTTTGGTTTGGCCGCGCTTGCCGGATAGGCACGCGGGATGGAATCTCCCGATAAGGAGATTCATCCCGGCGTTATTGCAAGAATGTAGCCAGATGGGCGCTTCAGCGTTTGCCCGAGCTGTGCATGACCAGTCTGATCAGCGGCCCAAGCGTCGTGCCCAGACGCAGCAGTCGCGTCAAACCGCCACCACTGCTGCGTTTCGAGCCTTTGCCGGTCAGGAAACCCAGCAGCGTCACCGCCGCCACGCCCCACAACGGCGCGTGCTTGATGCCGAAACCATCCTGCACGTTCTGCTTCATGCCACGCATGCGCTGCAGCGGTTGCAGCACTTGCGCGGTTTCGTGGCGGATTTCCTGACGGTGCATTTCCATGCGCAGGCGGATCAGCGCCTTGCGCATTTCCCGGCGTGAGCTGTTGTGCGGAAGTTCAGGCAGGCTCATGGCAGCAGGCGCTCCCGGTCGTTGGCCAGCTCTTCGAGCGTGCCGTGGAAAGGCGAGGATTCATCGAAAATCGCCGCTTTGAGGCGCAGGCCGCAGAAGATCGACGCCAGCGTATAAAACACGCACAGGCCGATGATCGCTGCCAGGCGGTAGGTGTCCCAGAAGATGATCATCACCAGCGTCGACAGACCTACCAGCAACAGCAGGGCAAAAACCAGCGCCAGGCCTGCGAACAGCAGCAGGCTGACAGTGCGTGATTTCTGCTCCTGCAATTCGATGCCGAACAGCTCGACATGACTGTGCAGCAAACCCAGAACGGCAGCGCCGAGGCGACGTGTGGAGGAGGCGGTGCCCGCAGTCGGGCCGGATTCACCGATCGACATGATCAGCGCCGAGTTGCCAGCAGGCCGATCAAAAAGCCGACGCCGGCAGCGATGCCCACCGATTGCCATGGGTTGGCCGATACATAGTCTTCAGTAGCGGTGACCGCCGCCTGACCGCGTTCGCGCAGGGTGTCTTCAGTCACCTTCAGGGTTTCCCGGGCACGCAGCAGGCTGTCGTGAATCTGGGCACGCAGCTCATCGGCCTGATCACCAGCGAGGGTCTTGGTGTGCTCGAGCAGGCGTTCGGTGTCGGCGACCAGAGTCTGGAAGTCGTTCATCAGGATTTCTTGAGCAGTCTTTGCCTTGATGCTGGCCATGGGTGGATCTCCGTAGGTGGCTTTGAAGCGTTCGAGTATGAGCCTTGCGCGAAGGTTCAGTGCAAATGCCTGGTACAACTTTTGCTGTGTCGTGGTGCGTCGCTCGGCGTATGTGCGCTGTTGCCGGGCGTCCGAGCAGAAAAACTCTAATTCATTTGCTAGTCGTTTGTGATCGGGCATCGATATATGCGCCAAATCAGTTCATCAACCCTGCGGTTGTATGACTGCTGAGTCGTGATTTGGTGCATGAAATGCCCGCATGAACCGCTTTGGTGCCTTTTAGCCTTGGGTCTGCCTCCTCATGGAAAATCTGCAAAGCGCTGTGGACACGCTGGTTCACAGCTCCAACACGTTGTTCATTCTGATCGGTGCGGTGATGGTACTGGCGATGCACGCCGGTTTCGCCTTTCTGGAGGTCGGCACGGTCCGGCAGAAGAACCAGGTCAACGCACTGGCGAAAATCCTCAGCGACTTTGCCGTGTCGACCCTGGCCTATTTCTTTATAGGCTATTGGATCTCCTATGGCGTCACCTTCATGCAACCGGCAGCGGTGCTCACGGCTGACCATGGCTATGGACTGGTGAAGTTTTTCTTTCTGCTGACCTTCGCTGCCGCCATCCCGGCGATCATTTCCGGCGGCATTGCCGAACGCGCGCGTTTCGTCCCGCAGTTGTGCGCGACGGCGCTGATCGTGGCGTTTATCTATCCGTTTTTCGAAGGGCTGATCTGGAACGGCAACTTCGGCTTGCAAGGCTGGCTGACGGCGCAGTTTGGCGCGGCATTCCATGATTTCGCCGGCTCGGTGGTGGTGCATGCCGTGGGCGGTTGGCTGGCATTGGCCGCTGTTCTGCTGCTCGGCCCGCGCAATGGTCGCTATCGCGATGGGCGCCTGGTCGCGTTCGCGCCGTCGAGCATTCCGTTTCTCGCACTGGGCTCGTGGATCCTGATTGTCGGCTGGTTCGGCTTCAACGTGATGAGCGCGCAGACCCTGCAAGGTGTCAGTGGCCTGGTCGCGGTCAACTCGCTGATGGCCATGGTCGGTGGCACCGTCGCCGCGTTGATCGTCGGGCGCAATGACCCGGGCTTTCTGCACAACGGCCCGCTGGCCGGGCTGGTGGCGATTTGCGCCGGCTCCGACCTCATGCATCCGGTCGGTGCGCTGGTAACCGGCGCGATCGCCGGAGCCTTGTTTGTCTGGTGCTTTACCGCTGCGCAAGTCAAATGGCGCATTGATGATGTGCTGGGCGTATGGCCGCTGCATGGTTTGTGTGGCGTGTGGGGTGGGATTGCCTGCGGCATCTTCGGTCAGTCTGCGCTGGGTGGCCTGGGCGGCGTCAGCCTGATCAGCCAGTTGATCGGCACTGCGCTTGGCGTCGCGGTCGCGCTGGTCGGCGGCTTCGTCGTCTACGGCGCGATCAAGGCATTGCATGGGCTGCGCCTGAGTCAGGAACAAGAGTATTACGGCGCCGACCTGTCGCTGCACAAGATCGGCGCGGTGAGTCAGGACTAGATTTCCTCATCATTGGCTCCGGGATAGAAACCGTGGAGCAGGCGATAGCGATCGATGCGCACTTGATCGACCTTCTCCTGCACTTTGTGCGCGGGCAGGCCGAGCATGATCAGCGCATGTGAAGCGAGCATCAGGCTCGACTCCAAAAGCTCCGGCACCACCTCGGTGGCGCCGGCGGCTCTGAGTTCCGCCGATTGGCTGTCGTCACGGGTGCGTACCAGAATCGGCACCTGTCGGTTGAGTCGCCGGGCTTCGCGCAGAATGCGCAACGCCACGTCACTTTGATCCACGGCAATCACCAGCAGCCTGGCGCGCAACAGGCCAACCGCAGTAAGCAGATCGCCACGCGCCGAGTCGCCGTAATGCACGTCGCTTTCCGCAGATGCGGCTTCCTGCACCCGCACCGGATCGTTGTCCAGCGCAACATAGGCTTGCCCGGCATTGCCCATGAAGCGGCCGATGGACTGGCCGACGCGACCGTAGCCGCAGATCACCACGTGCTGGTCGAGGTCGGCGTTGAGCGCGCTGATCTGTTCGATCTGCGCTTCCTGATTGGGCTTGCGGTGCAGCACGGCGGCGATGCGCGGCGCCGCACGCAAAAGCAGTGGCGTGAGCAGCATCGAACAGAACGTCGCCGCGAGCAGCAGGGCGCCCGGCTCGGCCGGCAACAGGCTGTTCTGCTGCATCTGCGCCATCAAGGCAAAACAGAATTCGCCACCCTGGGCCAGGGCCAGACCGCTGCGCCATGCGGTTTCGCTGTCACTGCCGCGCCACTTCACCAGCAGCGCGACCACGATGCCTTTGATCAGCATCAGGCCCAGCGTCAGGCCGATGATCAACAGGCTGTGACTGACGAACAATTGCAGGTCGATCAGCATGCCGATGCTGACGAAGAACACGCCGAGCAGAATGTCGCGAAAGGGCCGGATGTCGGCTTCGATCTGGTGCCGATAATGGCTTTCCCCGAGCAACATGCCGGCGAGGAAAGCGCCGAGTGCAGGCGACAGCCCCAACAAGTGCGTGAGCCAGGCGGTCAGCAGCACTATCACCAGCGCCAGCAGGACGAACAGCTCCGCAGAGCGCGAGGCCGCCACCTCATGAAACAGCCGTGGCAGCAACCAGCGACTGGCGAGCAGCAGGCCGAAGAACAGCACCACGGTTTTGCCCAGGGTTAACGGCAAGGCCCAATACCAGGCCTGCTCGCTGGTGCCGGCGAAGACCGGAACCAGTGTCAGCAGCAATACCGCGACAACGTCCTGAAACAGCAACACGCCGACCGCGTTCTGGCCGTGGCTGCTGAATACTTCACCAAGACTGCCCAGCTCCTTGGTCACGATCGCCGTGGATGACAGCGATAACCCTGCACCGAGCAACAGCGCCGGCATCAGCGGCATGCCCAGGCCCATCAACAGTGTGCCGAGCAGCGCTGTGCTGATCAGCACTTGCTGACTGCCGAGGCGAAACACCACCTGACGCAGCGCAATCATCTTCGACAGGGAGAACTCCAGACCCAGCGAAAACAGCAGAAACACCACACCCAGCTCGGCGACATCCGGCAGATGTTCGCTCTCGTTGACCCAGTCGAATGCGTTCGGCCCGACCAGTAATCCCACGCACAGGTAACCCAGCACCGGCGGCAGTCGCAGGCGCCGGAACAGGGCAATCACCACCAGGGATGAGGCGAGGATGATCAACAGATTTGCAAACACGGGACACTCCGCTGTCAGGGCGTTGGCCTCTGAAGCGTAGAGGCAAAAAGTCCGCGAGGATGACGCATTTGCAATTTGCACTGAATGATTTGCGTCAGGATTTTGCGCCGGGAGCGCTGGGTCCTTTGGGCGCCGCCGGGTCGACGAGGGTTTAGTGGCGTCCTAGAATGGGCTCACTTGTTTTCCGGTAATGTCGTCATGCCTCCTGAATGTCAGCTGTTCGGCACCCTCGGGTGTCACCTGTGTGAAGTCGCCGAAGCCGAGCTGATGCCCTTCGTCGAGCATGGTCTGCTGGTTGAACTGGTGGACATCGCCGAAGACGAATCGTGGTTCGAAAAATACAGCTTGCGCATCCCGGTACTGCGGCGTGTTGACACTGGCGCGGAGCTGGATTGGCCGTTCAGTGGCGATGAAATCGCGGCGTTTTTACGATGATGAGCTTTACTCTCGTTCTCCCGCTGGTCGCAGCAATCCATCCTTGCGTTGGCGCTCGCTGACTTCTTCGGTTACTGTATGTCCATACAGCAATCGAGTCAGAGGGATGAACCGTGGTCAATGTCGAACAGTTGAAGAGCAGCGTTAACCGGATGTCGGTCGACGTGGTGCGCGAGGCCGTCCTCGAATTGCGCCTGGACGGGCTGGTCACGGAAGGCAAGACGCCGTTCAACAAGCTGCATTTCAACACCTGCTTTGCCGAGATCGAAGCCCTGTTTCAGCGCGCCGGTTATCACAAGCAACTGGATGTGGTCGGTTATCAGGGACTGTTATACGCGTTGTACGACCCGGGGCGCTGGGAGGCGGTCGATGTCTTGCGCTGGCTGAAGGAGTTCACCGAAGCGGCGGCCCTCAAGTCGATTCCGGCCTGATGAAACTGCGCTAGGTGGCTTTGCTTCACTGTTGGATAATGCCGGCCTGCATTGAGGAATTCTGTTTCGTATGACCAGCCCCGTATTTTCCGCTGCGCACAATCAGGCCAGCACCTTGTATCTGCCGCCCGGTTCCTGGCTGACGGTACTCGATTGCCTGTGCGAGCACTTCAGTGCCATCGGCCGCGAACAGTGGCTTGACCGGATTGCTCGCGGACGGGTGCTGGATGCGCAGGGCCAGCCAATTGCGCTGGACTTGCCGTACAGGGAAGGGCTGCGCATTCATTACTTTCGTGAGGTGCCGGACGAAAAGCCGATCCCGGTTCTCGAGTCGATTCTCTACGCTGACGAACATCTGGTAGTGGCCGACAAACCTCACTTTCTGCCAGTCACCCCGGCCGGGGAGTATGTCGAACAAACCCTGCTGCGCCGGCTGATCCGTCGGCTGGACAATCCGCATCTGGTGCCGCTGCACCGCATTGACCGGCACACCGCAGGGCTGGTGATCTTGTCGGCCAATCCGCAGACCCGCTCGGCCTATCAGTCATTGTTTCCGACCCGGCAGATCGACAAGCGCTACGAAGCGATTGCCCCGGCGTTGCCCGAGCTGAATTTCCCTCTGGTGCACAAGAGCCGCCTGGTGGATGGCGAGCCGTTCTTCCGCATGCAAGAGGGGCCTGGCGCCAGCAATACCGAAACGGCGGTCGAGGTGCGTGAGAAAAACGGTGATCTGTGGCGCTATGGCCTCTACCCCGTGACGGGCAAGAAGCATCAGTTGCGGGTGCACATGACGTCGCTGGGAGCGAGTATCTGCAACGACCCGTTTTATCCGACGGTGTTGAAAGATGTCGAGGACGACTACGCCAACCCGTTGAAGCTGCTTGCGCAGGGCCTGCGCTTCACTGACCCGGTGACCGGTGAATTGCGGGAGTTCGAGAGTCAAATCACCTTGCAGTGGTAATGCTGAAACTGCTTTCCGAGCGCCCATGAAAAAGCCCGCATGACAATGCGGGCTTTTCTGTATCCGGTAACGACCCGGAGCCTTACAGCTCTTTAACGGTACGAACCTGATCCTTGTTGATGCGGGTCTCTTTGCCGTCCAGCTGCTGGAACTCGTAGAAGCCCGAATCATCATCGTATTTCGGGGTGTCGACGGCCTGGATTTCGCGACCGTCATTCAAGGTGATCACTGTTGGCGAGGAGCAACCTGCGAGGGTTGCCAGGCCCAGTGCGAGCATGAAAGTGGCGAGGGTCCGTTGAGTCATGAGTGTGTCTCCGAATGGGAAATCTTCTGGTTACTGAGCTTGAGACGTAAACAAGGCGTGAGAGTTCCTTGCATGGTGTCAGTCTGACACAGTGTTGTGCAGATGTAACAATTCCGGGGTGTTGAGGTTGGCCAGTCGCGGGTCGTTGTCAGGACATTGCAATGCAACGGCACCGAGGCTGCGCATCACCCGACCCGGGCTGCGCTCGCCTGCATTCCAGGCTGCTTCGAATGCCGGTAACAGCGCCACGGGAATCACGCACAGCAGCGGTTCCCAATGCTCGCCGTGGCGCAGCATTAAAGGTTTTTCACGTTGCAGATCGGCAGTAATCAGCATGTCTTCGAGCAAGGCCTTGTCGATTCGCGGCACATCACATGGCAACACCAGCAGATGCGCATGGCGCGCCGCTTTCAGCCCGGCACGAATACCGGCCAGCGGCCCGGGGAAATCGCCTTCATCATCCATCACCAACTGATCGGCAAACCCGGCATAACGCTCGCGATTGCGGTTGCAAGAGATGATCAGATCGTCGGTCAACGGCCGTACCTTGCGCTGCAAATGCGCGATCAAAGGCTCGCCCAGCCACTCGATAAGCCCCTTGTCCTGACCGCCCATGCGCTGGCCGCGTCCACCCGCCAGAAGCAGGACGGAGCAGGGCGGCAATTGACTGTTCGACGGCATGACGACTCTCCAGAGGGGCGGCGGAAAAATGAGCCGCTGTGATATAACACCGGGCTGTTTCCCCTACAACTGGAAGAGCCTATGAAAGCCAAGGCTGATGTACCTTTCGTGCCGCTCAATATTGCGGTGCTGACTGTCAGCGACACCCGAACCCTGGAAACCGATACCTCCGGCCAGGTCTTCGTCGATCGCTTGATCGCGGCCGGCCATGCGCTGGCCGAGCGTGTTTTGCTTAAAGATGATCTCTACAAAATTCGCGCGCAAGTCGCCAACTGGATTGCCGACGATGTGGTTCAGGTCGTGCTGATTACCGGCGGCACCGGCTTCACCGGGCGTGACAGCACACCGGAAGCGGTGGCATGCCTGCTCGACAAACAGGTCGACGGATTCGGCGAACTGTTCCGCCAGATCTCCGTAGCCGATATCGGCACTTCGACCGTGCAGTCCCGGGCCTTGGCCGGTCTGGCCAACGGCACGCTGGTGTGCTGCCTGCCGGGTTCGACCAATGCCGTGCGCACCGGTTGGGACGGCATTCTCGCTGAGCAACTGGACGCCCGTCATCGTCCCTGCAACTTCGTCACCCATCTGAAGCAGGCGGCGCCTTGTGAATCCCGTGGGTAAGCCGGGCAAGACCGGCAGTTTGCTGCCTGTCGAAACGGCGCTCGAGCGTTTGCTGGCCATGGCCGGTGCGTCGCGCATTGTCGAGCGCGAGCACTTGCCGCTGGCTCAAGTCGAAGGGCGGGTGCTGGCGGAAGATCTGATCTCGACACTGGATCTGCCGCCATGGCCGAACAGCGCCATGGACGGCTACGCCTTGAACCTGGCGGATTGGCAAGGCGAGCCGCTGCCGGTCAGTCAAAAGGTCTTCGCTGGGCAATCTCCGCAGCCGTTGGAACCAGGCAGCTGCGCACGCATCTTTACCGGGGCGCCTTTACCGCCGGGCGCTGACTGTGTCGAGATGCAGGAAAACGCCGAAGTTCAGGCCGACGGCCGAGTGCGCTTTCTTGAACCTTTGAAAGCCGGGCAGAACATTCGTCCGCAAGGGCAGGAAACCACAGTCGGCGAATTGGTGCTGCAAGCTGGAACCCGGCTCGGACCGATTGAGCAGGGCCTGGCTGCTTCGCTTGGCTGTGCCGGGGTTAACGTCGTGCGCAAGCCGCGGGTGGCGGTTCTGTCCACTGGGGACGAACTGGTTGAACCCGGTCAGGCATTGGGCCCGGGCCAGATCTACAACAGCAATCGCGTACTTCTGTGCAGTTGGCTGCAGCGTCTGGGCTGCGAAGTCATCGATGGCGGAATTCTTCCGGACGATCTACCCGCGACGCGGGCGCGGCTGGGTGAGCTGCAAAATGTCGATCTGGTCCTCTCTACCGGCGGGGTCTCGGTCGGTGAAGCGGATTTCCTCGGCATTGCCTTGCGTGAAGAAGGCGAGCTGGACCTGTGGAAACTGGCGATCAAGCCCGGAAAACCATTGACGTTCGGTCATTTCCGCAACGTGCCGGTGATTGGCCTGCCCGGCAATCCCGCCTCTACGCTGGTGACGTTCGCCTTGCTGACGCGGCCTTATCTGTTGCGACGCCTGGGTGTGCAAGATGTCGAGCCGCTCAAGTTTGCAGTGCCAGCAGGCTTTGTCTGGCCGGTGGCCGGCAACCGTCGTGAATATCTGCGCGGGCGCTTGGAACAGGGGCGGGCGATCATTTACCGCAACCAGAGTTCCGGTGTGCTGCGTAGCGCGGCGTGGGCCGACGGATTGGTGGAAGTCCTAGAAGGCCGCACGCTGAGCGAGGGTGACGAAGTGAGCTTCATTCCCCTCAGTGACCTGCTGGGGTAGCCGGTCTCGCCCATGCACGCGTCGGCGGGTAAGCACGGCGCGTGCAACGAATGATTCGGTCAGTTGCTGATCAATGTCACCAACTGGTCGAATCGGCTGTTGGCCACCCAGCCCAGCAGACCGAGGATGACAGCGGTGGCACCCGCCGAATACGCCAGACGGTGTTTGATCGTCCGGACATCATTGAGCACTTCGTCCATATCGCGGCGCATGTATTTGAAGTGAGTCTCCAGCTCGCTGACTCGGGGTTCCATATCAAACTCTCCAGGGGTCTTGGCGCTGTTACAGAAGTCTGGTTTCTTGCTGGCACGACTTTCGGCGAGAGCGGCGACCGGGCTCACCGGTGCCTTGGTTTCATGGTTGTGCATGGAAGTTCTCGCCGATCGTATCAACTGCACGCTTGCGGGTTTTGCCATTGCTCGATTCATGGAAATAAATCGGGGGGTATCCGTTCATTACCGGCACATCCTTGTGTTATTGGGTTAAAGGTTGATGCTGCCGGCACACGGTGACCCATGGGGTGGGCGGGGTCAATTAAGCCGATTCCTCTTGTTTCGTAAGAAAAAATACCGCTGTGTAGGACGCCAGCAGTTGGACGAAGAATTAATTGCCAGCTCGGTGGCTTTTTTAAGGCGCACAGTGGTCAAGATGTTTCAATCGATTTCAATTCTTGGAGTGACGTTATGAGTGAACGCCGGGCACTGCTGATCTTGCATGGCAAACAGGCACTCAACGAGGATGTCCGCGCTGCCGTCGAAGCCAAGCGTGAGCAAGGCTGGGAGCTGGCTGTGCGAGTGACCTGGGAGGCCGGCGACGCCCAGCGTCTGGTCGAGGAAGCGTTGGCGGCCGGCTACAGCAAAATCATCGCCGGTGGCGGTGATGGCACGTTGCGCGATATTGCCGAGGCGCTGGCGCAGCATCCGCAAAAAGCCAGTCTTGTGTTGCTGCCGCTGGGAACCGCCAACGATTTCTCCCGCGCCGCCGGTATTTCCCTGGAGCCGGCCGAAGCCCTTGAGCTACTGGATGTTCAGCCCTCGGATATCGATCTGGGCGAAGTGGGCGGGCAGATTTTCCTGAACATGGCGACCGGCGGATTCGGCAGCCAGGTGACCGCCAATACTTCGGAAGACCTGAAAAAGGTCTTGGGCGGCGCCGCTTATCTGTTTACCGGCCTGACTCGGTTCAGCGAACTGCATGCCGCTTACGGCGAGTTGCAAGGGCCGGATTTCCATTGGCAGGGTGAGCTGCTGGCGCTGGGCATCGGTAACGGGCGGCAGGCGGGTGGCGGCCATGTGCTGTGCCCCGAGGCACAAGTTGACGATGGTTTGCTGGACATCAGTATCCTGCCGGCACCGCAAGAACTGGTCGGCACGCTGAAGAATCTGCTGAGCGAGGGCTTCGGCCTCGACAACATGTTTGTGCGGGCGCGATTGCCTTGGGTCGAGATCAAGGTCGCCGAAGGGCTGAGCATCAATCTCGATGGCGAGCCACTGGAGGGCGACAGTCTGCGATTTGTTGCGAAACCTGCAGCGTTGCAGGTGCACCTGCCGAAGGACTCGCCGTTATTGGGCCAACAGCCGTCAATCAGTCATCAAGGCTGATGATCTGTTCACGCACAGCGAACAGCACCAGACCCGCCACGTCGTAGATTTGCAGGCGTTTCATGATCTGCGCGCGGTGGGTTTCAACGGTCTTGACGCTCAAGCCCAGACCGTTGGCAATTTCCCGGGTCGATTTGCCGCGCACGATCAGGCGAAGGATTTCCAGCTGGCGCGCGGTCAGATTGTGCGAATCGGCGATGTCCGGCTGGCTTTTCTGGTTGCGGGTCAGTGCCTGATTGATCACCGTATGGGCGATGGCCGGGCTGAGGTAGCGTTCGTTGTTGCGCAGGGCTTCCAGCGCATGTTCGAGCTCGGTGGCCGTGGTGTCCTTGAGCAGGTAGCCGTGGGCACCGGATTCCAGCGCCTGCATGATCAGCGCTGGATCGGTGTGCATCGACAGGATCAGCACTTTGCTCTGCGGCCGCACACGCTTGAGGCGTTGCAGCGCTTCCAGGCCACCGGTTTCCCTCATCGAGATGTCCAGCAATACGATGTCGGGGCTCAGTTGCTCGACCATTTCGAGCAATTGCGAACCATCACTGGCTTCGCCGATTACCGCGTAACCGGGAATATCCAGAACCAGAGCACGCACGCCGGCTCTGATCAGCGAGTGGTCATCCACCAGAAGTAAGTTACAAGTCAACGCATAACCTTATTCGTACTGGCCCGTTCGAGCGCTCGCGGCGCCCACGGGAAAAGTGCTTCGATTCGAGTGCCTTTGCCCGGCTCGCTGATAACGCTCAATGTGCCGCCCAACTGTTCGATGCGCTCGGCCATTCCGGCCATGCCGCGTTGGCCTTCTCTGGCCGGGTCGGCCGCCGGGGCAAAACCCAGGCCGTCATCACTGATCAACAGCGTCAGACCTTGCGGCAATCGCTGTACCCGAATCAACAGGTTTTTTGCCTGTGCGTGGCGCAGGATGTTGGTCACCGCTTCCTGGGCGATGCGAAACGCGGCGACGGCCATTTCCTCGGGGATGCCGTTGAGCCGTTGCTGGCAATCGAGACTCCAGTTGACCGGCGTGTTGGCCAGTGTCTTGAGCAAGTGCGCACGCAGGCTGGCTTCTAGGCCCAGGCTGGTCAATTGACGTGGATTGAGAATCGCCGAGACGTCACGCACCTTGTTCAGGGTTTCATCCAGCGTGTCGCAGAGGACCTTGCATTGTTCCTGCAGATCTTCCGGCAGGCGGCGTTTGAGCCAGTCACTTTGCAGCTTGGCGGCAGTGAGCAACTGGCCGATATCGTCGTGCAATTCACGGCTGAGGCGATGACGCTCGTTTTCCTGAACTTGCAGAAGTCGATCAGCCAACTCTTGTGGCTGAAACTTGATCGATTTGCGTGACAAGCGATATTGCACCCAGACGCACGCGGTGGCGGCGATGTCGAGCGCCAGCAATCCCAAAGGAAGGCGTGCGGAAACAACATACGCCAGCAGACTGCCCAGGGTCGCCAGGACACACAGCACAAGTGTGAAGCGCCGGGCGTTTTCCCGAGAAGGTGGCCATGTGATAAGTGACTTGAGACTGGCGTACATAACGGATGGAGCCAATGGATGTTCGCTGCGGGCAGACCGACCGGTGACTGGCGGATCTCTGTGTGGAAATACTGTCATTTATGTTATTGATTCAATCCGCATTCATTAAGCGATCATTGACTGGCAATAACATCGAAAAGGTAACACTGAAGTCAATATGCCATTAACCGGCAGGCAACTAACCGGCGGCATAATACCACTTAACATACCGTTGGTCGCGGTTGCTATATATGTCCATTCAGTCAGGAAATATCGGATCGTGGACGCAAGTTCCATATTGGAAAAAGTTGGAGTTGTTGTATTTGGGCCACTTCGATTTGCCTGGAAGTGGCGCTGGGTGCACACAGGGAAAACCCTGAGGGCGGCACCTGAAAATTAACCGTTGGTCGGGCTGATTATTTGCCCCGGATTGTCGCTTTCAGGCACGAAGTATTCATTTACGACAATATCGCGACTTACCGGCTCAAGCCTGGCGCGCGGTAAAGGATGAAGAGAGCAAACGTTTGCTCAACATCTTGGGCTCGAACGAGGTTTGGCCCATTTGTGCCGCGAAGGCTTCGAGCAGATCAGTCTGTTCGCTTTTATCCAGAGTCAGCTGCCCGGTCTTGTGGTCGACCAGCTCAAGCTGCCATGCCATCAGGGTGAAACAGTCTCGCAAGGCATCGAGGGCCTGTTCGTGCAGGTCGACGCGATCCTGGGTCAGATTGAGCAGACTGTAGATGTGCAGGGAAAACTCGGAGATTGCTTCCAGTGCCAAGGCTTCGGCGCGGCCCGCCAGCTTCAGCAGAGTGCCGAGCATGCAGTCGATGGCATCCTTGTCATTGCTGATCAGTTGCAGATGGCTCAGGCATTCTTCGGACTTGGCGAGAAGCGTTTCGGCCTCGACCAGAAATTCGGGGAAGCGTTGCGCCCAGTCTTTACGGTCGATTGGCATGTTCATCTCCACCACGTCGTGTTGGTTGACGGATGGCCGTGTATGGCGACGATCGTGAATCGTCGGCAGATCGCGCCCGGCGGTGCAGGTGCACGGACCGAGGGGTTCCAGAGGGTGGGTTGCCACTGAATTGCGATCGCACACAATAGCCTGACTCCGTTCATGCAATGAGAATGGCGTCACAGTAATGGCTATTGGAAATGGCGAATATCAGGTTGGGCCTGATTGATCCTAGGGGAATCCCTTAGGCGCGGGAACCTAACGTGCAAACCGAGGTCGCGCCGCAATGAATCTAGCAGATGAAATCACGATTGCCAGTAAAGCATGATGTCAGTGTGACATCAATGGCCGTTTGTGGCATTTTTAGCGGCGCGCTTTACAGCAATCAAGATTAGCTGAATGCAGCCGATAAACCCCCATAGTGAATTCATCAGAACAAGCCCAGGAGTCATTGATGGCCGGCATTCTCGACACGGTAGACCAACGCACGCAACTGGTGGGTGAGAATCGCCTGGAAATCCTCATGTTTCGCCTGGCCGGACGCCAGCTGTTCGCGATCAACGTGTTCAAGGTTCAGGAAGTGCTGCAGTTGCCCAAGCTGACCCTGATGCCGCAGCGTCATCCTTTCGTCTGCGGCGTGGTCAATCTGCGCGGGCAGACCCTGCCGGTGATCGACCTGTCCCAGGCAATCGGCATGCGCCCACTGGTGCCGGGCCCGAACAGCACGATCATCGTCACCGAATACAACCGTTCGGTGCAGGCCTTCCTCGTCGGCGGTGTCGACCGCATCGTCAACATGAACTGGGAAGCCATTCTGCCGCCGCCGACCAGTGCTGGCCGTCAGCATTATCTGACCGCGATCAGCAAGGTCGACGATCAACTGGTGGAGATCATCGACGTCGAGAAAGTCCTCGCTGAAATCGTCCCGTACAACGCCAAGGTCTCGCGCGAGAAACTCGACGATCCGGTACTGGAGCGCGCCCGTGGCCGCGAAGTCTTGCTGGTGGACGACTCCAATGTAGCGCTCTCGCAATTGCGCGATACCCTCGGACAGCTCGGGGTGAAAATGCACATTGCCAGCGACGGTCTGAAAGCCTTGAACATGCTCAAGACCTGGGCCGATACCGGCGTGCACATGACCGACAAACTGCTGATGATTTTCACCGACGCGGAAATGCCGGAAATGGACGGCTATCGCCTGACCACGGAGATCCGCAACGACCCTCGCCTGCGTGGCCTGTACGTCGTACTGCACACCTCGCTATCGGGCAGTTTCAACGACTCGATGGTGAAGAAGGTCGGCTGCGACAACTTCCTCTCCAAATTCCAGCCGGACAAACTGGTCGACGTGGTGCGCCAGCGTCTGATGCTCGACGCCGTGCCGGCCTGAAACACGCAGATTTTGCTTCCTGTGGGAGCCTGCTCGCGAAAGCGCAGGGTCGGACACATCGATGGTGAATGTGCCGGCCTCTTCGCGAGCAGGCTCGCTCCCACAGAACTGTACTTACATTAATGACGGCTTTGATTCGGTATCGAAGCTCGTATAGGGTGGCGTTTTTCCTCCAAGGAAGCTGGCCATGCTGCGTCTGAGCGCGCTTTATCGTTACCCGTTGAAATCCGGCAAGGGCGAAATCCTGCAAAGCATCGAGCTGGACAAGCTCGGGCTGGCGGGCGACCGACGCTGGATGCTGGTGGACGAGGCCAGCGGGCGCTTTCTGACCCAGCGTGCCGAAGCGAAGATGAGTCAGTTGTCGGCGTTATGGAATGCCGGCGGCGGTCTGACCCTCAGCGCTCCCGAGCAGGGTGCTATCGAAGTCGCGCTGCCTGCTGCCGACGCCGAGCTGCGCGGTGTGACGATCTGGCGTGACACCCTGCGGGTGCCGGACGCCGGTGATCAAGCCGCGCGGTTTGTCAGCGACTTCCTCGGCAAGCCGACACGTCTGGTGCAGATGCCGCTGGAGCGGGCACGCACCACGCAGTCGGGTTTCGGCAAGGACGACGATCAAGTAGCGTTCGCCGACGGTTATCCATTGCTGCTGATCGGCGAAGCCTCGCGGCTGGCGCTCTCGGAAACGGTAGGGCGAGAGCTGGAGATGCTGCGCTTCCGTCCGAATCTGGTGATCGAAGGCAGCGCGCCTTACGCCGAGGACCAATGGAAACGCATTCGCATCGGCGATATCGAATTCCGCGTGGTCAAGCCGTGCGCGCGTTGCATCATGACCACTGTCGACCCGCAAACCGGTGAGCGCAGCGCCGATCGCGAGCCGTTCGCGACGTTACAGAAACATCGCTCAACCGCCGATGGCGCGATGTTCGGACAGAATCTGGTCAACGACGGCAACGGCCGCCTGGAAGTCGGCATGCCGGTGGAAATTCTCGAATAGAGTTTCCCCTGAAACGAAAAATGCCCGGGTCTTTTGGACGCGGGCATTTTTTTGCGCTGTGAAACCGGCGGGATCAGCCGCGGTATTCGCACAGGTAAGCGGTATCGACCGCGACCTTCAGCTGGAACTTGCTGTTGGCCGGGACGTTGAACTGGCTGCCGGCGGCGAAGGTTTCCCAGTCGCTGCTGTCTGGCAGTTTTACGCTCAGCGCGCCGGAAACCACATGCATGATCTCGCGCTGGCTGGTGCCGAATTCGTATTCGCCCGGGGCCATGACGCCAATGGTCGCCGGACCTTCAGCGGTGCCAAAGGCGATCGACTTGACGGTGCCGTCGAAGTACTCGTTGACTTTAAACATGGGCGGATTCCTCGAAAAGGGCTTAAAAGGGGGCGGCCAGTATGCACAAGGCTTTTCGCGCCGTCACGCGTCTAGAGCGGCAGGACCAGCGGCAATAACCGTGCAGTATTGCGGGCATCTTCCAGCGCGCGATGTTGTTGGCCGTTGAACTGCATGCCCGCCAGTTGCAACGCGGCGTTGAGCCCCAGCGGTCGTTCCAGGCGGCGGGCCTTGGCGAAGCGCTGTTTGAGGTTCATGTGCGGGACTTTGCTCAGGCCGCTGTCGATGTGCAGGCGCTGCCACTCCTGCAGCAACTGCTGGCGATCGTAACCGCCCCAACTGGCCCAGCCGTCAAGGCGAGCCTGATGCTGTGCCAGCCAACGCTCAAAGGCTGGCCAGACGTCGCTCAGCGGTTGCGCCGAATCGATATTGGCCTGGCTGATGTGCGTCAGCTCCCGACAGAACGACGTCAGCAATGGACGGCGGGTCGGTTTGACGAAGCGCTGGAAGTGATCCTGCTCGCGCCCGGCGCGGTCGACCAGGGTCGCACCGATCTCGATAATTTCCATTTCCGTGACCGGCCAGCCACCCTCGTCTGTGGTGGCTTCCAGATCTATGACCAGCCAATGGGGCATCGCAGGGTTCCTGATTTCCGCGTTCTGATTTATCAGAGCGTAGTCAAACCCCGCGCTTGTGCCCGGGCGACTACTCGACCTGCAACAGAACCTGACGATTTTTTACCTGATCGCCGACCTTCACTTGCACCCGTTTGAGCACGCCATCGATGCCGGCCTTCAACGGATGCTCCATTTTCATTGCCTCCAGCACCACCAGCAATTGACCCTTGCTGACCGTACTGCCTTCGCTGACCAGCACGTCGACAATGGCACCGTCCATCGGGGCTTTGAGGGTGCCGGAGGCGACGCTGGTCTGACTGTCGATCGGCGCATGAGTTCGATCCTCCAGGCGCAGGCTGCCCGGATGGGTGAACAGCCACAGCTGCTGATCGTGCAGACGATAGGCGTGGCGCTGGCGCAGACCATCAACTTCGATGGTGATCGATTGCGCGGCGTGCTCAATGATTTTCACCTCCACAGTGCTTTCGCCAGCCTGCACGACCAACTCGCCGGTTTTGCACGCCAGCACCGACAGCGTCCAGTCCTGTTCGTCACTGCCGAGTCGATAGTGCAACGGCACGCTGGCGTTGTTGCGCCAGCCATTCAACGGGGCGCGATGGGGCAGGGCGCTGGCCTGATAGAACAACGCCACGGCAATCGCCAGTTGCGCCGTCGTCGGCACATAAGTGTTGAGGCAGGCATGGCTGGAAAAATGTTCCTGGATGAAAGCGGTGCTGAAGTCGCCGCTGATGAACTGCGGATGTTGCAACAGGCCTTCGAGCAAGCGTTGGTTGCTTTGCACGCCAAGCAGCACCGTGTCCTGCACCGCTCGCAACAATTTGCGTCGCGCCTCTTCGCGGGTTGCGCCGTGGGCGATCAGTTTGCCCAGCAGCGGGTCGTAGAACGGGCTCACCGACTGGCCTTCAAGCAGACCGTGATCGATCCGCGCCCCTTGATCCGAAGCCGGTTGCCATGCGGCAATTCGGCCGGTTTGCGGAAGAAAATCCGCAGCGGGATCTTCAGCGTAGAGGCGCACTTCCATGGCGTGACCGTCGAGACGGATCTGCTCCTGCGTCAGCGGTAGCGGCTGGCCCTCGGCAACCAGCAACTGCCATGCGACCAGATCGAGGCCGGTGATCAATTCCGTCACCGGATGCTCGACCTGCAGACGGGTGTTCATCTCCAGAAAGTAGAACTGCCCGCGTGCGTCGAGGAGGAACTCCACGGTGCCGGCGCCGACATAATCCACCGCGCGCCCGGCCTTGAGTGCCGCTTCGCCCATGGCCTGGCGCAGCTCGGCGGTCATCACCGGGCAGGGTGCTTCTTCGATGACTTTCTGATGGCGGCGCTGGATCGAGCAATCGCGTTCGCCGAGGTAGACCAGATTGCCGTGCTGGTCGCCGAATAGCTGCACTTCGACGTGGCGCGGTTCGATCAACGCCTGCTCAAGAATCAACTCGTCGCTGCCGAAACCGTTCATTGCTTCGGACCGCGCGGTGCGCAGTTGCGCCACCAGTTCGCTGGCCTCGTGCACCAGACGCATGCCACGTCCACCGCCGCCGGCGCTGGCCTTGATCATCAGCGGATAGCCGATGCGTTCGGCTTCGGCCAGCAGCGTCGCGTCGTCCTGCGCTGCGCCTTGATAGCCGGCAATGCACGGCACGCCGGCGTCAAGCATGGCGATTTTCGACAGGCGTTTGCTGCCCATCAGTTCGATCGCTTCGACGCTGGGGCCGATGAAAGTCAGCCCGGCTTTGGCGCAGGCGCGGGCGAAATCGGCGTTTTCCGAGAGAAAGCCGTAGCCCGGGTGAATCGCGTCGGCGCCGCTGCGGCGGGCGGCGTCGAGGATCGCCGCAATGTTGAGGTACGACTGCTGCACCGGCGCCGGGCCGATGTGCACGGCTTGGTCGGCCATTTGCACGTGTAGCGCATCGGCGTCGGCGTCGCTGAACACGGCGACGGTGCGATAACCCAGCGCCTGGGCCGTGCGCTGGATGCGGCAGGCGATTTCACCGCGGTTGGCGATCAGGATTGTGTGGAGGGTGGGCATGGTGGGGTTCCTGAAATGATAGCGGTGAATGGGATGGCCGCATCGCGAGCAGGCTCGCTCCCACATTTGGAATGCATTTCGACCTGTGGGAGCGAGCCTGCTCGCAAAGCTTTTAGCTGACCCACCGAGGGTTACGTTTCTGCATAAAAGCCATGGTCCCCTCGATTCCTTCGTCTCCGGTCACCGCCGCGCTGAACCACTGCGCCGCCTCATCAAGCAAGTCACTCGACGGCTGTCCGGCACTCGCCAGCAACAACTTTTTCGTCACCGCATTCGCTTCGGGCGCGCAGCGCAGCACCTGTTGCAACACCTCATCCAGTCGCTCGGCCAACGCTTGCGCATCCTGTTCAACGAAATGCACCAGCCCCAATCGCTGCGCCTCGGCGCCATCGAAACGCGCCGCCGTCAGCGCCAGTCGGCGGGTTTCGGTCAGGCCTATCCGTTGCACCACAAACGGTGCGATTTGCGCCGGGATCAGGCCAAGGCTGGTTTCCGGCAAGCCGAACTGCGCCTGGTGATCGCTAATCGCAATATCGCTGACGCAAGCCAGGCCGAAGCCGCCGCCGAGCACGGCGCCTTGCAGCACAGTGATCAGCACTTGCGGCGCATGTTGGGCTTGTTCCAGTAACGCGCCAAACGCCCGGTTCAACTCACGGTAAGCGTCTGCGCCCTGCGACCGTGCGCTGGCCATGTCCTTGATGTCGCCGCCGGCACAAAAATGCCCGCCGGCACCGCTGAGCACCAAGGCCCGCACTGTGCGGTCATCGTGCACCGCCGCCAGCACCGCGCGCAGTTCGGCGACCATTTGCAGGCTCATCGCGTTGCGGCTGTCCGGGCGGTTGAGGGTGATGTGCAGCACGCCGCCATGCAGTTCCAGCAACAGCGTCTGGCAATCGGGCAGGCGGCTCATTTCTTTTTCCCCGGCAGGATGCCCATCAGTTTGCAGATGATCCCCAGCATGATTTCGTCGGCGCCGCCGCCAATCGATACCAGGCGCACATCGCGATAGGCGCGGGCCACCGGGTTGTCCCACATGAAGCCCATGCCGCCCCAATATTGCAGGCAGCTGTCGCTGACTTCCCGGCCGAGACGCCCGGCCTTGAGCTTGGCCATCGACGCCAGGCGCGTGACGTCCTGGCCTTTGATGTACTGCTCGGTGGCCTGATAGGCCAGTGCGCGCAGGCATTCGATTTCGGTCTGCAATTCGGCGAGGCGGAAGTGGATCACCTGGTTATCGATCAGCGCATTACCGAAGGTCTTGCGCTCCTTGCAGTACTCGATGGTGCTGTCGATGCAATATTCCAAGCCCTTGATCATGTTCGCCGCGCCGAACAGGCGTTCTTCCTGGAACTGCAGCATCTGCAT
>Ga0308163_10001012_pt1 | contig 35682 bp, 35 predicted proteins | sample PhyTR1_FD_201037 | JGI IMG/M metagenome (GOLD analysis project Ga0308163, IMG submission 201037) | Phyllosphere microbial communities from UC Gill Tract Community Farm, Albany, California, United States - DLSLT.R1 | ecosystem: Host-associated > Plants > Phyllosphere > Unclassified | place: USA... | reverse complement strand
GCGGTATCAAATATGGCGAAACACCGGAACAAGCCATGTTTCGCGAACTTGAAGAGGAAATCGGACTCAGACAGGAACACGTCAAAATTGTCGGCCGCACCCGCGACTGGCTGCGCTATGAAGTGCCAGACCACTTCATCAAGCGCGAGATTCGTGGCCATTACCGTGGCCAGAAGCAGATTTGGTTTCTGCTGAGAATGTGCGCGCGCGATAACGACGTCAATCTGCGCCTGACCGACCATCCCGAGTTCGACGCCTGGCGCTGGCATGAGTACTGGGTCCCGCTCGATGTCGTGATTGAATTCAAGCGTGATGTCTATCAGCGCGCCTTGCAGGAGCTGTCGCGCTTCCTGACCTGGCCGGTGCATGGCAACACGCAGCAGCCGCACCGCCATACCTCGCGCTATTTGCGCCAGCCCCATGCGCCCCGTGCGCAAGAGGCCGGGGCACCGGCCAAGGCCGGCGAGGACGGCAACCGTGACAACTGCACGCCGGAATTGATTCTGCCCGGCAAGCAGTAGCCACATCCACAGCGTCCAACGCAAAAAGGGCAGCCTGCGAAGGCTGCCCTTTTTTATTGCCGACTATTTAAAGTCAGGCGCTCAGTTTGCCGCTACCGCTGGCGCCGCTGCCGGCACGTCCAGCGTAAACGCTTTCAGGCCCAGGATGTCGCTGCTGTAGTGACGGATCTTGTTCGCCAGCGCCGGGTCGCCATTGAGTTTCTGGCCATACGACGGCACCATTTCCAGCATCTTGGCCTGCCATTGCGGCGTGGCCAGGCGGTCTTTGAAGGCCGTTTGCAGCACCTTGATCATGATCGGCGGCGCGGTCGAGGCGCCTGGCGAGGCACCCAGCAGGGCCACGATGCTGCCATCGGCGGCGCCGACGACTTCGGTGCCGAACTGCAGCAAGCCACCTTTTACAGGATCATCCTTGACGATCTGCACGCGCTGGCCGGCGTTCTGCAAGGTCCAGTCTTCCATCTTGGCGTTTGGCAGGTATTCGCGCAGCGTGGCCAGGCGGTCTTCCGGCGAATTCATCACTTGCTGCACCAGGTATTTGGTCAGCGGGATATTGTCGTAGCCGGCCTGGAACATCGGCTTGATATTGCCGGTGCCGATCGAAGCCGGCAGGTCGATCCAGGAACCGTTTTTCAGGAACTTGGTCGAGAAGGTGGCGAACGGGCCAAACAGCAGCGCTTTCTTGCCGTCGATAATACGGGTGTCCAGGTGCGGCACCGACATCGGCGGCGAACCGACCGAGGCTTTGCCGTAGACCTTGGCCGCATGGGCTTCGACCAGGGCCGGATTGGTGGTCACCAGCCATTGGCCGCCGACCGGCACGCCGCCGAAGCCCTTGGCTTCCGGAATGCCCGATTTTTCCAGCAATGGCAGCGAACCGCCGCCGGCGCCGATAAACACGAACTTGGCGCGCACGTTCTTTTCCGTGCCATCGGCCAGGTTCTTGACGGTGACGTTCCACACGCCATCGGCGCCGCGCTTGATGTCTTCCACCTGGTGACGCAGGTGCAGGGTCATGCCATGGCTGTCGGTCAGGTATTTCACCAGGCCGCGCGTCAGGTTGCCGAAGTTGACGTCGGTACCGATGTCCATGCGGGTTGCCGCCACTTTCTGGTTCTTGTCACGGCCTTGCATGACCAGCGGCGCCCACTGTTCGATCTGGTTGAAATCTTCCGAGAACAGCATGCCCTTGAACAGGTTTTCCTTTTGCAGCGCGGCATAGCGCTTCTTCAGGAAAGCGATATTGTCGTCGCCCCACACAAAGCTCATGTGCGGCACATTGTTGATGAAGGTCTGCGGCGCGCCCAGGTGCTTGCTGGCCACCTGGTAGGCCCAGAACTGCTTCGACACTTCGAACTGCTCGTTGATGGCAACGGCTTTCTTGGTTTCGATGCTGCCGTCGGCCGCTTCCGGGGTGTAGTTCAGTTCGGCGAACGCCGAGTGGCCGGTGCCCGCATTGTTCATCGCGTCCGAGCTCTCGGCCGACACGGAATCCATGCGTTCGTACATTTCCATCGTCAGCGACGGATCGAGTTCCTTGAGCATGCTGCCCAGGGTGGCGCTCATGGTGCCGGCGCCTACCAGCAGCACGTCGAGCGGCTTGTCCGTCGACGCCGGCGGCGTCTTGTCACATGCCGCCAGGATCAGGCACGACATCAAAACTAATAGCGATTTACGCATGGGTAACTCCGTTATGAATACTGAGGGTTGGCTCTTCCAGGCCACCAGGGCGGCAAGCGCAAGACCATCGGAAAACAGCTATCCCTCCAGCGCAAAAAACGGCCGGATGGTGGAGTTCGATGGTGATGAAACCAGCATGCACGCCGCCGCCGCGCCGCAGTTGGCGGCAGCGATCGGGTGGCAATGGTGCGGACAAGGAAAACACGGCGCCGCTGCTGTTTCGGCCCTCGCGCGGGGCCAAAATCACAACAAATAGACGGCGATGTCCATAGCAAATATCAAGAACAGCGATTTTATCACCGTTATTTGCCCTTGCCGGGCCGCCAGGATCGTGGATAACACTTACTTTGGAGTATTAATTTCGGCGTAACCGGGCGTTAACAAAACGCGGTTGAAGAGGCGGCGGCAGCGTGGAAACCGCCGCCGGGGAAGTGCGAAAACGCGGTTTTGACTACGGGTGCTGCCAGCTTTTATAGACGATTTCAATGCTGTAGCCATCGGGATCGAAGAAGCTGGCGGCATAGTAGCGCGGGTCGTAATACAGGCGCGCGCCCGGTGCGCCGTTGTCGACAGCGCCGGCGCCGATCGCCGCCGCATACGCCGCATCGACCTCGGCGCGGCTGTTGGCCACGAAGCCGACATGCGCCGCGCGCGCATCGGCCAATCCCTGCCGCAGCCAGAAAAAGATGCGGCCGTTGGCGCCGAAGCCCTTCAGGTCGGGGTGGCCGGGCGGGCCATCCTTGCCGTCGTAGTCGACCCGGCTTTTGATGCCGAGCGGCTGGAACACGGCACTGTAGAACGCGATGGAACGGTCGAACTGCGTAACACTGATAAACACATGGTCGAGCATGGCCCAGTTCCTTTTTTAAATGTTGTAGCCACCGCCGACTTCGATCGTCTGCGCATTGACCCAGCCATTATCGCTCGATAACAGGCTGGCGATGACCTTGCCCACATCGTCGGCCGCGCCGATCCGGCCCAGCGCCGTCTGGCCGGCCAGCATGGTTTCGAATTCCGGGTTCTGGTCAAACGTCGCGCCGGTCATGTCGGTACGGATCGCCCCCGGCGAAATGGCGTTGGCGCGAATGCCGCGCGCACCGAATTCCTTCGCCATATAACGCGTCAGCACTTCCAGGCCGCCCTTGAAGGCCGCATACGGCGCGGCGCCGGGCGTCGCCACGCGGGTGGTGGCGCTGGTCATGTTAACGATATGGCCGCCGTCGGCCAGCAGCGGCAACAAGGCCTGGGTCAGGAAGAACGGCCCTTTCAGGTGCACATTCAGCAAGCCGTCGAATTCGGCTTCGGTGACGGACGCGATGGCGTTGAAGTTGCCATAACCGGCATTGTTGACCAGGCCATCGAAGCTGTCGCGGCCCCAGGTCGCCTGCAGCGCGCTGGCCAGCCGGTCGCGAAAGTCGGCGAAGGTAGCGACGTTGCCGACATCGAGCGCCAGCGCCACCGCCTTGCCGCCCGCCGCGACGATCTGCCGCACCACGGCGTCGGCGCCGGCCGCATGGCTGTTATAGGTCACGACCACGCCCATGCCCTTGCTGGCGCATTGCAGTGCGGTGCTGGCGCCGATGCCGCGGCTGCCGCCGGTAATCACGATGATGTTCATTTGAAGCTCCTTGAGGTGTGTGGTAGTGCCACCATCGTAGGCGTCAGAGGATGGTCTTGCGTGCCGCTTCCTGCCGCAAACCTGCCCGATCCTGCTTTTCGCTTGTTTGCGTGCTTGTGCATTTGTCCGGTTTGCGATTAGATGGCGCCATGGATACGCAATTGAACGAACTCAGGACCCTGGCCGCCAGGGCGCAGAACCGGCTGACGCAGACCGGCATCCCGCGTGTGGCCATGGTGCAGGGCGCCATCCCCGAACACGAACTGGCGGCCGTGTATCAACCGATGGTCAACCTGATCCTGCGAGGCAGCAAGTCGATGACGGTCGGCGAACAAGTGCTGCACTACTGCCCTGCGAATTATTTCGTGATGTCGGTCGATCTGCCGGCCGTCGGCACCATCTGGCCGGCCGCCACGGGCGAGCCCTACCTGGCCGTGGCGCTGACGCTCGACCCTGCCATCATTGCCGGCCTGCTGGCCGACTTGCCTGAACCTGCCCGGGCGGAACGCGCGGTGGCAGGATTTTCGGTGGCGGCCGTGACCGAAGAACTGATGGACGCCTGGGTGCGCATGCTGCGCCTGATGGACCGGCCGCTTGATATCGCCGCACTGGCGCCCGCCTATGAGCGGGAAATCCTGTACCGGGTACTGCAAGGGCCGCATGGCGCCATGCTGCGCGAGATCGCCACGCCCGACACGGCGATGGCCCGCGTCAGCCGCGCGATCACCGTGATACGCCGCGATTTCGACCAGCCGCTGCCGGTGGAGACACTGGCCGAACAGGCGATGATGAGCGTGTCGGCCTTCCACCGCCACTTCAAGGCCGTCACCGCCATGAGCCCCTTGCAGTACCAGAAGCGCATCCGGCTGCTGCGCGCGCGCACCCTGCTGACGGCCGCCGGCAAGAGCGTCACCGCCGCCGCGTTTGACGTGGGCTATGAAAGCGCGACCCAGTTCAGCCGCGAATATGCACGGGCCTTCGGCCTGCCGCCGGCACGCGACGCGGCACGCATCGTGGCCGGCTTTCGCATTCCATCGCAATAAACGGATGGCCGGCATGCCGTGAAACTGGTCTGATGCGGCTTTCCCCAACAGGAGTTCCGCATGCATTTCCGACTCTCCGGCCTGTCGCCGCTGCCGTTTCAACACTTGTATGGCCTGCCCGAGGCCGAACTGACACAACTCGGTGTAATACGGTATCTGGTCGATACGAAGCCGGGCTATCCGGACCGGATCACCATGGAGGACGCCGAGCCGGGCCAGACCGTGCTGCTATTGAATCACGTCTGCCAGGCTGCCGACACGCCCTATCGCGCTTCGCATGCGATTTTTATCCGCGAGGGCGCCACGCAGCAGTACGACGCCGTCGACCAGGTGCCCGCGTCGCTGCGCATCCGCCTGCTGTCGCTGCGCGCCTACGACGAGCATGGCATGATGCTCGACGCCGATGTGGTGGAGGGAACTGCCATCGAAAGCGTGATCGCGCGGCTGTTTTCCCAGCCCGACATCAGCTATATCCATGTGCATAACGCCAGGCGGGGTTGCTACGCGGGCCGCATCGACCGGGCCTGAATCAGCTTGCAAGTACGCTTTCCGGCTACGCGGTACAATATCGCCTGCCCTTTTCAGCCTCAAGCCAAAACGATGTTCAATCCTTCTTCCGACGATGTGCGCCGCTTCTTTTGCGACACCCTGCGCAAGCACCGCGCCCGTGAAATCCTGTCGCCGATGGAAGCGATCGCGATCGACTGGATCCTCGAGCATCCCGAGTATGAACACGAATTGAGCGACGTCGAAGCGGCGCTGGCGCGCGACTATTCGGTCGAAGGTGGCCAGGCGAACCCGTTTTTGCACCTGTCCATGCATTTGTCGATCACGGAACAGGTGCAGGTCGACCAGCCGCGCGGCATCCGCACGGCAGTCCAGCAGCTGTCCCAGCGCCTCGATTCGGCCCACGCCGCCCAGCACGAAGTGATGGAATGCCTGGGCCAGATGATCTGGGCCTCGCAGCGTTCCGGCCTGCCGCCCGATACCGACGCGTATATCGACTGCGTGCGGCGCCGCTGACCAGGTAGTATCATGTTGCCAAGAAACGCATCCACTAAAGGATATCTTGGCCTCTCACACGATTCTTGTACTCGGCGGTTACGGCTTTTTCGGCACCCGTATTTGCGCGGCGCTGGCCGGCAACCAGGATATCCATCTGCTGGTGGCCGGGCGCGACGCCGCCAGGGCTGGGGCCTTGACGGCGCAACTGGGCTTGCCGCCACGGCAGGCACTGGCGCTCGATGCCGCTGCGCCTGACCTGGCGCGGCGCTTGGCCGAACTGGGCGTCGATACGCTGATCCATACCGCCGGCCCGTTCCAGGGCCAGGATTACCACGTCGCCCGTGCGGCGATCGAGGCCGGCGCCAACTATATCGACCTGGCCGACGGCCGCGATTTTGTCGACGGCATCGCCAGCCTCGACGACCTGGCGCGCCAGCGCGGCGTCTTCGTCACCAGCGGCGCCAGCTCGCTGCCCGCGCTGTCCTCGGCGGTGGTAGACCGCTACCTGCCGCGCTTTCGCCAGCTCGCATCGATCCGCCACGGCATCGCCTCGGGCGCCCGCGCGCCGGGCATCGCCACCATGGCCGGTATCTTCTCGTACTGTGGCAAACCGTTCCAGCGCCTGGCTGGCGGCCGCCAGCAGACCACCCACGGCTGGCTAGACTTGCAGCGCCATCGCTTTGCCGCGCCGGTGGGACGGCGCTTGCTGGGCAGCTGCGACGTACCCGACCTGGCGCTGTTCCCGCAACGCTATCCGGGCCTCGACACCGTCACGTTTCACGCCGGTTTTGCCGGCGCGCCCGGCCATCTGTTCGTCTGGGCCGCCGCGCATTTGGTGCGCCTGGGCCTGTTGCGCAGCCTGCTGCCGCTGGTCAGGCCGCTGCACGCCATCAGCCAATGGGTGGAACCGCTGGTCAGCGACAAGGGCGCGATGTTCGTGACCTTGCAAGGCACGGGGCTCGATGGCCTGCCGTTGACGCTGACCTGGCAATTGCTGGCGGCGCAAAACCACGGCCCGCATATCCCTTGCGGCGCGTCGATCGCGCTGGCGAACCGCCTGGCCGGCGCCACCAACAATGATACGCCGCTGCCGCGCGGCGCCATGCCCTGCATCGGCCTGCTCACGGTGGAAAATTACCTGGCCGCGCTGCAAGGCTACGACGTGACCGAGGTGCCGGCATGAGCTGGTACTTGTTCGTCAAATGGCTGCACATCCTCAGCGCCACCATCCTGTTTGGCACCGGCATCGGCATCGCGTTCTTCAAGTGGATCAACGACCGGGGCGGCGAGGTGCGCGCGATCCGCCTGTCGGCCGAAAAGACCGTGCTGGCCGACTGGCTGTTCACCACGCCGGCCGTCATCGTCCAGCCGCTGTCCGGACTGGCGCTGGCGCACCTGGCCGGCTATCCGATCCTGTCCGGCTGGGTCTTCGCCTCGATGCTGCTGTATGCGCTGGCCGGCGCCTGCTGGCTGCCCGTGGTGTGGCTGCAGATCCGCATGCGCAGCCTGGCCCGCCTGGCTGACGACGCGGGCACGCCGCTGCCGCGCCTGTACTGGACCTATGCACGCTGCTGGTTCTGGCTCGGCGTGCCGGCATTTGTCGCGCTGATGCTGGTCTACTGGCTGATGGTCGCCAAGCCCACGCCATGACAGCCGCAAACTTGCAACGGCTGTACTGGGCCATGCGCCTCGGCATGGCCTTTATCTGGCTATGGACGGCGTTTGTGTCCTGGTATCTGTATCCGCATGCCGAATCGCTCGCATGGCTGCGCCGCAGCGGCATCACGCTGCATACGGAACACGTGTTTGCCGCCTCCTGCCTGGCCGACCTGGCGATGGGCATTGCCTCGCTGCTCCATGCCAGGCCGTGGCTGTGGTGGACCCAGTGCGCGCTGGTGGCCGGCTATACGCTGGTGATCGCCATCTTCCTGCCGGAATTCCTGATCCACCCTTTCGGGCCGCTGACGAAAAACATTCCTCTGCTCGCCGGCCTCGTCTTCCTGGCTTTATATGAAAAAAGCCGCGGCTAGCACGGCTTCGGCAGATCGATCAACAACACTCGGTCAGGCTGGCCGCACCGCCTGTGGCAGCGCGGGCGCCTTCGCCTTGCCCCGCAAGCCCAGCACTACCTGCAGCGCCATGGCCAGCGCGCCGGCGATGAATACCACGTCGCCGAACGTACGCACCCAGCGCAGGTTTTGCAGCAGCGGCTGCTGCATGAATTGCTCGCTGCGCGCATACCACAGGCCTTCCGTGACGCTGGCGTGGAACTGGATGATGCCGATCGGCAGCAAGCTGGTAAAGATCATCAGCACCAGGCCCGCGTTCAGGCCCCAGAAGGCCGTCATCATCAACGCCTTGCTGTAGCGGTAGTCGGGCCGCAGGTAGCGCAGCACCAGCAGGGTAAAGCCCAGCGCCAGGAAGCCATATACGCCGAACAGCGCCGCATGGGCATGCACCGGGGTGGTGTTCAGGCCCTGGATGTAGTACAGCGCCATCGGCGGGTTGATCATGAAGCCGAACACGCCCGCGCCCAGCATGTTCCAGAAGGCCACCGCGACAAAACACATCAGGGGCCAGCGCAGGTGCTCCATCCAGGCCGCGCGATCCTTCAGGCGCCAGTTTTCCCACGCTTCGTGGCCGAGCACGATCAGCGGCACCACTTCGAGCGCGCTGAAGCTCGCGCCGATCGCCATCACCGGCGTGGTGGTGCCGGCAAAGTACAGATGGTGGAAAGTGCCCGGTATGCCGCCCAGCATGAACAGCGAAGCCGAGGCCAGGCTGGCGGCGGTGGCCATGCGACCCGATACCAGGCCCAGGGTCGAGAAGATAAAGGCCAGCGCCGTGGTGGCGAACACTTCGAAGAAACCCTCGACCCACAGATGCACCACCCACCAGCGCCAGTACTCCATCACCGACAGGTGCGTGCGCTCGCCGTAGAACAGGCCGGCGCCATAGAACAGGCCAATCGCGCCCACCGAGGCGGTCAGCAGCGCCAGCAGGTTCTTGTCGCCGCCCTTGACCAGCAGCGCCGGCACCACGCCGCGCAGCATCAGCGCCAGCCACAGCAGGATGCCGATGTATTTGCCGATCTGCCACAGGCGGCCCAGGTCCACGTATTCATAACCCTGGTGGCCGAGCCAGAAATTCCATTCGGGCGGCATCACCTGCGCGATCGCCAGGTAGTTACCGACAAACGAGCCGACAACCACTACCACCAGCGCCCAGAACAGCACGTCGACGCCAAGCCGCTGCCATTTCGGGTCCTTGCCGCCATTGATCAGGGGCGCCAGGAACAGGCCGGCGGCCAGGAAGCCGGTGGCGATCCAGAACAGCGCGGCCTGGATATGCCAGGTGCGCGTGAGCGCATACGGGAACCAGCGCGACACGTCGATGCCGTAGAACTGCTGCCCTTCGACCGTGTAGTGGGCCGTAAAGCCGCCGATAAACACCTGGAAAACAAACAGGGCGACCACCAGGAACAGGTATTTGCCCAGCCCACGCTGCGACGGCGTCAGGGCAAAGGTCGTCAAGGGGTCGCGCGCGCCGGGCGCCGGCAACGGTTCGTCATGGTCGCGCAAAAAGGCCCAGCCCCACACCAGGAAGCCGACGCCGGCCAGCAGCACCACCACGCTGGCGACCGACCAGACCACGTTCTCGCCGCTGGGGCGGTTGCCGATCAGCGGTTCATGCGGCCAGTTGTTGGTGTAGGTGACGTCATGGCCGGGGCGTTCGGTGGCGGCGGCCCAGGCGGTCCAGAAGAAGAACTGCGTCATCTGCTGGCGCCGCTCGACGCTCGGCAGGGTGTTTTCCTTCATCGCGTAGTGTTCGCGGCTGGTGCGCAGCGCAGGCGCGTCCGAGAACAGCTGGTCGTAGTAGTGGGCGGTGAGGCGGATCGCCTCGACCCGGCGCGCCGACAGATGCAGCTCCTGCGCCGCATCGACGCCATTGCCGCGGTATTCGAGCCTGAGCGCTTCGCGCAGCGCCGCCTGCGCCGGGCCATCGAGCGCCGCGTAGGCCTTGCCGTGCTGGTCTTGCGCGGCCAGTTCCAGCCAGGCCATCAGTTCGCGGTGCAGCCAGTCGGCCGTCCAGTCGGGTGCCTGATAGGCGCCGTGGCCCCAGATGGAGCCGAGCTGCATGCCGCCCACCGATTGCCAGGCTGTCTGGCCGTCGAGAATACCCTCGCGGTCAAACAGCAGTTTGCCGCCTGGCGCGGTGACCTGCGCAGGAATCGGCGGCGCCTGCCGGTACACTTCGGTGCCGTAATAACCGAGCAGGGAAAAGGTCACGATCAGCACGCCGATCAAGGTGAACCATAGTTTTTTATATTGACCCATCTTGGTCTTTCTTCGTCAATGCACCATGGCCGGCGCAAAGCGCTCGAACAGGATGTTGTTTTCAGTGTGGATATGCGCCATCAGGTCTTCGCGGAAGGTCCGCAATCCCGTGTACAGCGCGCGCCAGGTGGTGCAGGCGCCGGCGGGCGCGACGATGCCGCTCGTCAGCTGCTCGATCGCGCGCAGGGCCACGCCATGGTCGTCGTGTTCCATGCGCATCACACTGATCGGCCCGCCCGCCATCGCGCCATGGCCACCGGCGATCATCGGAAACAGCACGTTTTCTTCCTTGCGCATATGGCTTTCCAGCTCCTGCGCCATGGCCGCCAGTTGGTCCGCCAGCCCATGCGGGCAGTCGGCCCGCTCGCCATGCACCTGCTCGACCTTGCGCGCCAGGCGTATCAGTTCGGGCAGCTGCTCGCGGTGCACGGCGTGGTAGCGCGCCAGCACGTGCGCCACCAGTTCGCCGGCGCTCGCATGCTGCCACTCGCCTTCGCCGGACGCGTCGCTGCGCCCCAGCAGCACTTGCAGCTGGTCGACGATGGGCTGCGTGTCGACACCGGCGGCGGCGGCCGCCGCGCGCAAGGTCTTGTTGCCGCCGCAGCAGAAATCGAGATGGTGGGCGTCGAACAGGCGCGTCGCGCCCGGAATGCGGCGGGCCAGCTGGCCCAGGGACTGGTCGATGAAATCCATGATTGCTCCTTGAAGATAGGGTAGTTTTATTGGTGGGCGCCGGCGTGGAATACGCCAGGCACAGGGTCGCCGGTGACTTCCAGCACGCCGACGGCGCCCTTGCCGGCGCGCGACAGGGCATGGTCGACCAGCAGATAGCTGCCCGGATGCTGGACTTTCAGTTCGACGATGGTCGCCCCGCCCGGCGCCACCAGCGTGGTCTGCACATCGTGTTTGGGGCTGCTGATCGAGCCTTCGCTGTAGACCTTGTCGAAGATCTCGCCGATGATGTGGAACGACGAAATCTTGTTCGGCCCACCGACGCCAAAGTAGATGCGCACGGTCTCGCCGACTTTCGCCTGCAGCTTGTGGGTCTTGCTGAGCGCGCCCACTTCGCCATTGAAGACGTAGTAGTCGGGCAGCTCGTTGGCCATTTTTTCCAGGTTCGCTTCCTGGTGCACCGGTGCGCCGTGCGGGCGGCCCGTGTACATTTCGCCCTGCATCACGTAGTACTCGCGGTCGACTTTCGACAGGCCGCCTTCCGGTTCCACCAGGATCATGCCGTACATGCCGGCCGCGATATGCTGCGGCACCAGGGGCGTGGCGCAGTGGTACACATACAGGCCGGGGTTCAGCGCCTTGAAGGTGACGGTTTTTTCCTGGCCCGGCGCGACTTGGGTATGCTGGCCGCCGCCATGGCCGCCCGTCACCGCGTGCAGGTCGATCGAGTGGATCATCTTGCTGTCGGCGGCGTTGAACAGGGTCAGCTCGACCGTGTCGCCAACGCGCGCGCGCAGCATCGGGCCGGGTACCTGGCGGTTGAACGTCCAGTAAGTAAAAGTGGTGCCATCGTCTAACTTGCCGGGCAGTTCCACCGTCTCCATGCGGTACTTGAGCAGCTGCGGCGCGCGTGCGCCGATGGCGGCGGGCACCTGCGCCGGATTGGCCGCCACGCTGACGGCTGCGGGGTCCGGGCCGCGCATCGGCGACGGCGCCGGCGTGTACAGCGCCAGCGCGGCCGAACTGGCGTCGCCGCCGGCGGCAGGAGTGGCCGCGGTACCAGCGTCGGCCAGGGTCGGGCCGCTGACCTGCAGCTTGCCTTCCATGCCGATCTGGCGATGGCCGGGAATCGAGCAGTAATACGTAAAGCTACCCGCTTTTGTCACCTTGAAGCGCACGGTGACCTTGCCGCTGCCGGCGTTGAACTTGGCGGAGGCGACATTGAGTTCGGGGATCACCAGGTCATGCTCGGCGCCCTCGCCGCTTTTCAGTACCAGCTCGATGGTGTCGCCCGTATTGGCCGTCAACACGGGGTTGACCTGGCCCTTGGCATCGACAAACACCATCTTGCCGTCGACGATATTGGTTTGCAGTTCATGGCGGCGCGTGACGGGCGCGTTGACGGCGGCCTTGGCGGCGGGGGCGGCGGCGGCCAGCACCGGTGCATCGAGCGACAGCAGGCACAGGGCGGCGGCGATGGCGCAAAGGGGGAGAGACGGTTTCATGAAACGATCCTTGGTCTTGTATGCCGAGTTGGCAGTTGTAATAACGCAACTCGCATGCCAGGAAAAACCCGTTTCAAATCAAGGAATTGAAAAACACAGGGTCACAATGACCGTGCCCGTAAACGGTCGGATGTACCCTGCGTGGTGATCATGACCATTACCACGACCCATTTGCTGTTACTGACCGACCTGGTGGCCGACCTGCCGGTGGCCGTGCGCCTGCAGCGCCTGGTCGTCAGCCTGCGCGCCCACTTCGGCTGCGGCGCGGTGGCCCTCTTGAAACTCGACGGCGAGCATCTGCGGCCGGTGGCCATGGATGGCCTGGTCAGCGACACCCTGGGCCGCCGCTTCCTGGTCCAGGACCATCCGCGCCTGGCAACCATCCTGCGCCGGCGTGGCGTGACCTGCTTTCATCACGACAGCGCCATGCCCGACCCTTACGATGGCCTGATCGCCGACCGGCCGGGCGAGCCGCTGCCGGTGCACGACTGCATGGGCATGGCGCTGCACCTGGAAGGCGAACGCTGGGGTGTGGTGACGCTCGATGCGCTGCAGGTGGGCGCGTTTGACAGCCAGGCGCAGCGCGAGCTGGGCGAACTGGCCTGCGCCATCGAGGCGGCCGTGCGCGTGACGCGGCTGGAAGCGGAAATCCGCGCCCTGCGCGTCTCTGGCGCGGCCGCCCAGGCCAGTACCGACGCCACCCGCGAAGACAGCGATTTTTTGGGGCAGAGCGAGGCCATTGTCCAGCTGCTGCATGAACTGGAAGTGGTGGCCGACTCGGAACTGCCGGTGCTGCTGCTGGGCGAGACGGGCGTCGGCAAGGAATTGTGCGCGCACCGGCTGCACCGGCTGTCGCGCCGCTCGGCCAAGCCGCTGGTGCACGTCAACTGCGCGGCACTGCCCGAGTCGCTGGCCGAAAGCGAGTTGTTCGGCCATACGCGCGGCGCGTTTTCGGGCGCCGTCAACGACCGGCCGGGCCGTTTCGAGGCGGCCGAAGGCGGCACGCTATTTTTGGATGAAGTGGGCGAATTGCCGCTGTCGATACAGGCCAAGCTGCTGCGCACTTTGCAGAACGGCGAGATCCAGCGGCTGGGCGCCGACCAGCCGCGCCGGGTGAACGTGCGCGTGATCGCCGCCACCAACCGCAGCCTGCGCGACCATGTGCGCGACGGCACGTTTCGCGCCGACCTGTATCACCGGCTGTCAGTGTATCCGGTGCCGATCCCGCCGCTGCGCGAACGGGGCCACGACGTGCTGCTGCTGGCCGGGCGCTTCCTGGAACTGAACCGGGCGCGCCTGGGCCTGCGCAGCCTGCGGCTGTCAACGCAAGCCGAAGACGCGCTGCGCCACTACCGCTGGCCCGGCAATGTGAGGGAACTGGAACATGTGATCAGCCGCGCCGCGCTGAAAGCGGTGATACGCGGTGCGGACCGCAAGCAGATCATGACCCTGGAGCCGGACATGCTCGATCTCGATGGCGTGGAGATGCCAGCGATGGCTGAAAAGGCGCCGGAAACGGCGTCAGGCGAGCCGGCCACCATGCAGCAGATCGTCGAAGCGAGCCAGCGCCAGGCGATCCGCCAGGCCTTGAGCCAGCATCAGGGCAACTGGGCCGCCAGCGCGCGCCAGCTGGGGCTGGACGCGAGCAATCTGCACAAGCTGGCGAAGCGCGTCGGACTCAAATCTTAGCGGCGCAGCACCAGGCTTTTCGGCAGGCTGTTGAAGTAGGCCGCCAGGTCCTTGATATCCTGGTTGCTCAGTGGCTTGACCTGGCCCGTCATGATGGCGTTATTGCGTCCGTTGGGGGCGTCGCCGCGCTTGTAGGCGGTCAGCGCATGTTCCAGGTAGTCGCGGTGCTGGCCGGCCAGCTTGGGATAGGAAGGGTCGATCGGCGAGGCGTAGTCCTTGCCGTGGCAGGTGGCGCAGCTGTATTTTTCAGCCAGGGCCTTGCCGGTATTGATATTGCCGGCGGCGACGGCGGCGCAGGATATTACCGAGCACAACAGGGCGGCGAGTATTCTTTTCATCTGGCTGGTCCTCAGTTGGGCTTGGCTTGTTGCGCATAATAGGCCGCCACGTCGGCGATATCCTGGTCCGACAGGCTGGCGGCGATGCCCTTCATGGTGGGATGCTTGCGGTCGCCCTTCTGATACGCTTTCAGCGCGTTTTCGATATATTTGGCGGGTTGCCCGCCGATCATCGGCACCTGGAAAACTTCAGGAAAAGTGGCTTTGTAGCCGGGGATGCCGTGGCATCCGATACACATTTCCACCTTGGCTGTCCCGGCCTTGGCGTTTCCTACGATGTCAGCTGCTGTGACGGCATTGGAGATGCCTGCAAGCAAGAGGAGTGCAATTATTTTTTTCATATTGGCACAAAGTGAACAAAGGTAATCGGAGAAACGCGAAGGCTGGTTTTTTTGATTTTATATGTTGACGGCTGGTAGTTGCCGATTCTAACCAAGATAATCTTGCAAGTCCACCTACATAACCGGCTTGTGCGCGTACCGCGACAAGCCCGTGGCGTGGCGGTACGCCACGGTTCTGTTTATACTCGGTCTTTCCCTACTTTGGCAGGATCGCTCATGCAAGCACAGCACCCACAGCAAGGCCACCGCTTCGAAGGTTCCGACAACTACGTCGCCACCGCCGACCTGAAACTGGCCGTGAATGCGGCATTGACCCTGCAGCGCCCGCTGCTGATCAAGGGCGAGCCTGGCACCGGCAAGACCATGCTGGCCGAGGAAGTGGCGGTCGCGCTGAACATGCCGCTGATGCAGTGGCATATCAAGTCGACCACCAAGGCCCAGCAGGGCCTGTACGAATACGACGCCGTGTCGCGCCTGCGCGACTCGCAGCTGGGCGACGAGCGCGTGCGCGACATCCAGAACTACATCGTCAAGGGCGTGCTGTGGCAGGCGTTTACGGCGCCCGAGCCGGTGGTGCTGCTGATCGACGAGATCGACAAGGCCGATATCGAATTCCCCAACGACTTGCTGCGCGAACTCGACCGCATGGAATTCTATGTCTATGAAACGCGCCAGATGGTCACCGCGCTGCACCGCCCGCTGGTCATCATCACCTCGAACAACGAGAAGGAACTGCCAGACGCCTTCTTGCGCCGCTGCTTCTTCCACTACATCAAATTCCCGGACAAGGACACGATGGAGCGGATCGTCGCCGTCCACTATCCGAACCTGAAACAGGAATTGCTGGCGCAAGCGCTGCAAACCTTTTATGCCGTGCGCGACGTGCCGGGCCTGAAGAAAAAACCGTCCACCTCGGAATTTCTCGACTGGCTGAAACTGCTGCTGGCAGAAGACATTCCTGCCGAAGCGCTGCGAGGTCAAGATCAGAAAACCGTGGTGCCGCCGCTGCACGGGGCGCTGCTGAAAAACGAGCAGGACGTGAATCTGTTCGAGCGCCTGATGTTCATGTCGCGCACCAACCGCTAAGGAGTGGCCGTGAAAACCATCGCTCCCGTGGTGCTGGAATTGAACGGCATCCGCCTCGAACCGCTGGCGCCGCACCACGCCGAAGGCCTGCGCGCGGCCGCCAGCGACGGCCAGTTGTGGCAGTTGCGCGTGACCTCGGTGCCCGAGCCGGACCAGGTCGAGCAGTACATCTTCAAGGCCATCGAAATGCGCCCCTCGCGCTTCGCCTTTGCGGTGGTCGACGCGGCCAGCGGCGAGGTGCTGGGCAGCACCAGCTACCACGACGTGCTGCCGGAGGTGGGGCGGGTGGAAATCGGCTACACCTGGTACGCCAAACGCTGCCAGCGCAGCCACGTCAACACCAGCTGCAAATTGCTGCTGCTGACGCACGCCTTCGACACGCTCGACTGCGCGCTGGTGGGCCTGCGCACCGATAATTTCAACCACGCTTCGCAGGCCGCCATCGAACGCCTGGGCGCAAAGAAGGACGGCGTGCTGCGCCACCATGCGCTGCGCCGCGACGGCACCGTGCGCGACACCGTCATGTACAGCATCACGCGCGGCGAATGGCCGGAAATCGCCGCCCATCTGCGCTACAAGCTGGCGCAGCGGCCCATCGTGGCGCTGCCGAAGGCAGGAGAACCTTTGTGCTGATCGACTTCTTTTTCACGCTCAAGGATGCCAGGATTCCCGTCTCGATCAAGGAATTTTTGACGCTATTGGAGGCGCTGCAAAAGAACGTGATCGACGCCTCGATGGACGATTTCTACTACCTGGCGCGCCTGACCCTGGTCAAGGACGAAGCCCATTTCGACAAATTCGACCGCGCCTTTGCGCAGTACTTCAAGGGCATCAACGCGGCCTTCGACACGAATGCGGCGATTCCGCTCGACTGGCTGCTAAAGCGCATGCAGCGCGAACTGACGGACGAACAGAAGGCGCAACTGGAAAAATTCGGCTACGACAAGCTGATGGACCGCCTCAACGAACTGCTGAAGGAACAGAAGGAACGCCACGAAGGCGGCAGCAAATGGATCGGCACGGGCGGCACTTCGCCGTTCGGCAATGGCGGCACCAACCCGGAAGGCATCCGCATCGGCGGCAAGGGCGGCAACCGCACGGCGGTGAAAGTGTGGGAAGCGCGCAGCTACAAGGATTACGACGGCGAGCGCGAACTGGGCACGCGCAACCTGAAAGTGGCCTTGCGGCGCCTGCGCAAATTCGCGCGCGAGGGCGCGCAGGACGAACTGGCGCTCGACGCCACCATCGCCGCCACCGCCAACAACGCCGGCTACCTGGACATCCGCATGCGCGCCGAACGCAAGAACCGCATCAAGGTGCTGATGCTGTTCGATGTGGGCGGCAGCATGGACGACCATATCGAGCGCACGGAGGAACTGTTCTCGGCGGCGAAGTCGGAATTCAAGAACATGGAGTTCTATTACTTCCATAACTGCGTCTACGATTATTTGTGGAAGAACAACCGGCGCCGCAACGCCGAGCGCTTCCCTACCTGGGACGTGCTGCGCAAATATCCGGCCGACACCAAGCTCATTTTCGTCGGCGACGCCACCATGAGCCCGTATGAAATCCTGCATCCGGGCGGCTCGGTCGAGTACAACAACGAGGAAGCGGGCTGCACCTGGCTGGCGCGTTTCACGGCGGCCTTCCCGAAATTCATCTGGCTCAATCCCGAGCAGGAAGGCCTGTGGCAGTACCGCCAGTCGATCGGCGTGATGCGCCAGCTGATGAACGACCGCATGTTCCCGCTGTCGATCGACGGCCTGGAACGGGGCATGCGCTTGCTCGGTAAGTAAAAGCGTATAACAAAAAGTCCATGGCGGTAGCGGGCCGCCATGCCGTACACTGCTGCACGACATCACCGGGCGGACCTGTTTCCGCTCCCATGCAGCACCTCGTGCGCGGCCGCCATGGCCGCCTCACCGTTCGATTGCGTACATCGTGCGCGCTTCCTGCTCCGGTAGAATCGGCGCATCAGGAAGTACGCATAACGTCTGCGCAACACATGCACTACCGCTGCACCCTGTTTTTGCCGCGCCAGCCTTGACGCTGCCGGCCGGTGCCGGCGCTACTACAAAGGAATCAGCATGCAAAGTCTTCTCGCTATCGCCGCCGACCTGTCCTGGCCGTTCGCCATCACGGTGGCCTGGGTCATCGGCGAATTCGGCCACCGCTGGACGGGCCTGCCGCGCATCAGCTTTTATGGCGTGATCGGCTTTATCCTGGCCCAGGCGCAGGTCGGCATCCTGCCGCAGATGGACGCCGGCCCGATGCTGGTGCTGGCAGACGTGGCTTTTGGTTTGATTTTGTTCGAGGTCGGCTACCGCATCAACCTGCGCTGGCTGAAGAACAACCCGTGGATTGCCGTGGCCGGCCTGGTCGAAGCGCTGGGCACCTTCGCCATCGTGTATTTCATCGCCCTCGAATTCGACACCTCGCGCATGACGGCGCTGCTGCTGGCGTCCCTGTCGATGTCGACCTCGCCGGCCACCATCATGCGCGTGATTAACGAGGAACGCAGCTCGGGCCAGGTGACGGAACGCCTGGTGCACCTGACGGCGCTCAACTGCGTGCTGGCCGTGTTCACCTTCAATATCATCGTCGGCTTCTGGATGTTCCACAGCTCGACCGACCTGATCGAAGCGACCAGCAGCAGCGCCGCCGTGCTGGCCGCGTCGGTGGCCGCCGGCACCGTGTTCGGCATCATCGTGCCGGCCATGCTGCGCCGCCTGGGCAATATGGCGCAGGACGCCACCGTGGCGTTTGCCTTGTCGGTGATGCTGCTGGTGGCACTGACCTATACCACCAGCCTGTCGCCGCTGCTGGCCACCCTCACCTTCGGCCTGGTGGCGCGCCACCGCCGCGTGGCTTTCAGCCAGGCGCAGCGCAACTTCGGCGCGCTGGGTGAACTGCTGACGGTGCTGCTGTTCGTGTACGCCGCCTCGACCCTGGAATGGTCCAGCGTGACGGCCGGCGCGGCGCTGGCCGGCGCCGTCATCGCCGGGCGATTGCTGACCAAAGTGGTCGGCGTGGCGGCGTTCTCGCATGTCAGCGGCATCTCCTGGCGCAAGGGCATCCTGACCGGCGTGGCGCTGACACCCGTGTCGGTCTTCATCATCCTGCTGCTGGAACACGCGCGCCAGCTGGGCGTCAATTTCGGCGACGAATTGAATGCGCTGGCCGCCATCACCCTGATGCTGGAATTGCTCGGCCCGGTGCTGGTACAGCGCGTGCTGATGCTGGCAAAAGAAACCCATGAAATCAAGGAGCGCTAAATGCCGCTGGAACCCTTTGGCCAATCGGCCGCGCTGACCTTCGGCGTCGAACTGGAACTGCAACTGGTCAACCTGTCGGACTACGACCTGACGGCGGCCAGCCCCGACCTGCTGCATTTGCTGGGAAAAAAACCGTTTCCCGGCAATGTGACGCCCGAAATCACCGAGAGCATGATCGAGATTAATTCGAGCGTGCACACCCACCATGAACCGCTGCTGGCGCAGCTGCAGGAAATCCGCGACACATTGATCACCGCCGGCGACAAGCTCAATATCGGCATCGCTGGCGGCGGCACCCACCCGTTCCAGCAATGGTCGTCGCAAAAGATCTTTTCCAAGGCGCGCTTCCAGGAGATCTCGGAACTGTACGGCTACCTGGCCAAGCAGTTCACCATCTTCGGCCAGCACGTGCATATCGGCTGCGCCTCGGGCGACGACGCCATGTTCCTGCTGCACTCGCTGAACCGCTACATCCCGCACTTTATCGCCCTGTCGGCCTCCTCGCCGTATGTGCAGGGGCGCGACACCCTGTTCGATTCGGCCCGCTTGAATTCCGTGTTCGCGTTTCCGATGAGCGGGCGCGCGCCATTTACGCTCAGCTGGGACCAGTTCTCGAACGAGTACTTCGCCAAGATGGAAAACACCGGCATCATCAAGAGCATGAAGGATTTTTACTGGGATATCCGTCCCAAGCCGGAATTTGGCACCATCGAACTGCGCGTGTGCGACACCCCGCTGACGGTGGAACGGGCCGCCGCGCTGGCCGCCTACCTGCAGGCGCTGTGCCGCTACCTGCTCGAACGCAAGGAGGTGCCGCCGGTGGAAGACGATTACCTGGTCTACAACTACAACCGCTTCCAGGCCTGCCGCTTCGGCCTGGACGGCGCCATCACGCACCCGAAAACCTACGAGACCATGTCGCTGCGCGAAGACATCATGACCACCCTGCGCAAGATGGAACCGCACGGCGAAGCGCTGGGCAGCACGCAGGCGCTGAAGCATTTGTCAGACGTGGCCAAGCAGTGGAGCGACGCCCAGTATCTGCGCAAGCAGCGCAATGTGCAGGGCAGCGCCGAGGGGATGGTTGATTCGGCCATCAGATGTTTTCGCGGCGAGCCCATGAATTATTGATCAGAACAGCGCCAGCGCCCACGCTGGCGGCTGCAACTCCCTGGCCAGCGGCGCATATGCGGCGTCGAAGCGCGACGCCAGCAGATACACATTGGCCGCGCCCGCAGGTTCCCAGTTGCCCGTAAAACCCTTCTGGCCGGCGGCCACCCGCTTGCGGTCGAACGGCACCGCGCTGTTGGCGAATTCCTCGTGCGTTTTCTGCCCTTGCGCATAGGGCGCCAGCCAGGCCAGCGCCTCGCGCAAACGCCGCGCACCGGGGGCGGCGAACCAGTCGTCGCCATGGTTTTTCGCCATCAAAGCGGCCGTCAGCAAGGGCTCCAGGCTGTAGGTGGTGTAATGCAGGGCGTCGCGCTGTTCGAAGTCGAACGGCACGCCGCCCTCACCGATATTGCGCGGCACGTGGGACATAAAGCGCTGTTTCGCGCGCGCGATCAAGGCAGCGTCGCCGGTCAGGTAGCTTGCCGCCGTGCCGATCTTGATGCGGTGGCTATGCCAGTTATTGCGCGCCGTCGACGGCCCGCCGACCTTGACCGGGTCGCTCAGGTAGCCGCTGGCCAGGCTGCGGCAGAATGCCTGCAGCTGCTCGCGTTCGCTGGCACCGAGCCGCTCCTGGATCAGGTCCACGCCCATCAACAGGCTGGCCAGTTCGGTCTCGTCAACGGGGCTGAACGACGGCTGGTAGCCACTGCCCCAGGCCAGCGCCAGCTTGCGCGCATTGTCAAGATAAGCGGCATCGCCAGACAAGCGCCACGCCAGCGCCTGCAGCCGCGCCTGGCGCCAGTCCTCCTGCGCCTGCTGGCTTTCCTTGCGGCCGCCTTCGCCATCGAGCAAGCCGCCGGTGCGCACTGCGGCCATCAGGTGCATGGGCCGGTCCACCGCCTTGTACGCGGCGCGGATCACCTGCGCGGCCACCGTGGCCGGCACCTGCGTTTTCAAACCGGCGGCACGCGATGGCGATGTCAGCGCAAACGGCAGCGTATCCGCACTCGGCGCCGCAAAGGCGCCGGCAAACGGCAAGGCCAGCAAGCCGCCCAGCACTGTGCGCCGGGTAATCAAAAGCGGGTTTCCCGCGCCGCGCGCAGGAAGTTATCGAGAATCGGCGTGCAATCGAGCAGCTCGACGCCACCGGCCGAATGGAATTCCGGGTGCCACTGCAAGCCCATCACGAAACGCGCGCGCTGGTAGCGGATCGCCTCGACGATATTGTCGCCATGCGAATACGCTTCCACCGTGATGTCGCGCCCCAGGTCTTTCACCGACTGATGGTGGATCGAATTGACCAGCGCCTCGCCCGCCTTCGGAAACAGGCCAGCCAGGGTCGAGCCTTTCGGGAAGACGATGGTATGGCGGTGGCGGTCGTACAGGTCGTTGACGTGGGCCGACGCACCCTCCACGTCCGAGGCGATATCCTGGTACAAGGTGCCGCCGAAGCCCACGTTGATCAGCTGGCAGCCACGGCAAATGCCCAGCACCGGTTTGCCCGCATCGACGAATTCGTGCAGCAGTTCCAGTTCATACAGGTCGCGCGCGCGGTCGCCGCTCCATTCGGGACGGGTGGCCGCTTCCGAATACGTCTGCGGCGACACGTCCGCCCCGCCCTGCAGCACCAGGCCGTCCAGGTGGCGCGCATAGTGGCGCAAGGTGATGTTGCTCGGGTGTAGCAGCCCGCTGGTGTTGACCGTCGGGATCATGAACACCAGCACATCGCGCGACATCACCCACTGCGCGATCGACTCCTCCAGGTATTGCAAATTCTTGCTGCGCAGGCCGGTGGCACCCGGCTCGGGGTGAAAAATGCGCGCCGAAATACCGATGCGCAAAGTGCGCCGCATGAAGTCGCGCCCCGCCTTGTCGCGCATCGAGCGGTAGCGCGACGTCAGCACGCGCCAGGCCAGCGCGAACGGCGTATCGTTGTCCTTCAGGTAGCGCGGCGGCGCCTCGCGCGAGCGGCGGTCGCGCTCATCGGCATCGGAGGCGCGGCCCACACGGTCGGGACGCACCGGCGGCACGGCGGCTTGCGGTGCAGGCGTGGGGGGAGAAACGACAGGGGGGATTTTTTCGTCTGACATGGCGTGACTTGCTGGATGGCGGAGACGGTTTCAATATAAACCTCCGTTCCCGAAAGCACGATTCAATTTTGTAACAAAAACGTATGGGCGGGGCGTGGAAGCAACAGCTTCGCGTTTGTATATTTGAAGCATCGGTCTACGGCGACACCCAGCGCGACTTTTTCAAAACGCGGCGGGCTGCATCCAGTTCCACCGACCAAGCCTCGGTGTCGAATGACAGGCGATTCTCGAACCACAGCCGCTCGACGCACTCACCCTCACACGGCTGGCTGGCATATCGCGCGAACAACTTACCGGAACGCTCCCGCACAGAGGGCTGCGTGCCAAAGCGAGCGATAATGGTCGCTTCCGTATCGCCAGCTTGTATCGCCTCAAAGGCCGAATTGCGCGAATGCGACTTGAGCGAACAAGCCCCGATACTTGCCGCAATCGCTGTGCCAATAACTAACAACACAACGGTCAGCATACGTTTTCCTCTTCTGTACATCATCTCTCCTTTGATGGCTGGAAACGTCCAAGTATTGTCGCCAGCCCAGCGGCAATCAAACCTCCTTGCGGTCGTATTCCATCTGCGTCACGCCGCCATCCGAGGTAGTAACACGCACCAACCGGTTGGCAGCATCGTATGCGTACGCAGTCACGCGACCGTGGACATCAGTACTGGTGGTGAGATTGCCATTGTTGTCATAGCGCTTCTCGACGCGTTGGCCTTGAGTACCATGTAGTGTGTAAGGGCGACCGAGCGAATCGAGCTGCATATCGACCACAAACGCACCGTCAACGGACGGAGTGGTGGTGGAACCGTATACGGCGGCCGGCGTGGGATTGCTCAGCGCGCCGATATGGCGAGGTGAACTCTCACGCGTTTAAACGAAAAACCGTTTCCACAGAATTCGGCACACCCCCAGGCGCCGGTACGGACTTGTGTATAACGAGGTGCACTAAAGGTTGACGTATCTCAGCCACACTCGTGAGCTAGCGCCTAGGATGGCACCGCCAAGAAAGTACCAAATCATTTGATCAATAGGTTTAACTAGTATGTAAGCCAAGGCCACACCGGTTAGCGCTCCCACAACTCCATTTGCAAAGGCAATGAACCATCTCGAACTACAAAAAGACAATTCAATAAGGTTGGCGACCCCTAGGGAGAACCCAAAGAGACCGCCAGCGATCAACTGGTTAATTGGAGTTTCACGCCCCTTTGCAAAACCGACTGAGAAGATCCCAATAGCGGTCAAGAAAAACAACATAAACCAAGGGTTTCCAAGAATACGCTTCATCAGTTTCTCCTTCGATCACTTGCATTTAGCGGCCCATTCCTTATCCTTTTCTTGCTTGTCCGCCATGCCCTTTTGCAACAATTTCTTTACGGCAGCGTTCATCCCTTGCATATATAAGACATCTTTCAGACATGCGGTCTCGAACCACTGCCGCTCCACGCACTGGCCATCGTGCGACTGGCTGGCATATCGTGCGAATAGCGTACCGGGACTCTCCCGTACAGACGGCTGCGTACCAAAGCGCACAATGACGCTAATTGCTTAATTGCTGAACAGTCACATTAATTCAAACTCTATTAATACGACACAATGAAGCGAAGAAAAATCTGTATTTTCACCTCTTGCCTTCCGACCGGCATTCAGGGTGGCATTGGGGCGCCGGAAAAACACAACCACTCGCACCATATAATGCTAGCAAGTCCAATTAGAAGAAAAGGGAGTCTAAAAACCACAAAAAATAACAATTGCCAATTCCATTCTTTTTCATAGCCTTCCAGCCCTTCCAACCTAAGCTGACTGTGAACGTAAAAAATCGCATACGCCGCACTACCAATGAACCAAGCTACTAATGTCATCGCCACCATTTTTCTAAAACTAATTTTCACTGCCCTCTCCTCTTGTCAAGGCCGCGCATTAAATTACCCCCCCGGCATCGATGTGATGCCCTTCGGTACCAAGTAAATACACCGCCAGCAACTATGGCCCGCTCACCCGCTGAACCAGGCAATATATTCGGTGCTGTCCTATCAAGAACAAGGCAAAAAAAACAATCCAACAACAGCGCCAAATATCCTTTTATTTATCAACGGCCTGTCGAAACACGATTCATAAATATTTATCACACCAACAGATAGGCCAAAAATGAATCCAATCAATAATTTATTCCATGACTGAGTTAAATTTTCCAGGCCAAACCAGGTGACAACAGTTGCAACCAATGAAATAAAAATACAAAATATCCATGGATTTCCAAAAATAAATTTAACCAATAGTTTCACTATCACTTCCTGCAATGAATTTAACCATGCCAGTTGTACCACAGCTCCAACTCGACGTCACGTTATTGCGTGGGGCAAACAAAATGCAAGCGATCATATGGTCACCAAACAAAAAATACACTTCGTTTACGCCCACGATCACGCTTTTTAGACCATCTTTACAGGCCCGCTGCTAATCTCGATTGCATCTCAACCAACGCTGCAAAGCACCATCGCCATGGACACGTCCTTACGCCAAGCCACTTTTCTTATCCATATCACGGTCGATAAAGACTGCCTGTCGGCGCTGCGCCAGCTGGTATTCAAGACCTGCGGCGCGATGCTGTCGTTCATGCGGGTCGAGGCGGTCGACCATGCCGAACGCATGAAAGTGGGGCTGTGCGTGACCGAGCCGGCGCTGCGCCTGACGATGGACGCCGTGATGCGCTGGCTGCCGGCGGCGGAGTTTGGCCGCATTTGCCAGAGTGGCGCGCGATGAACCAGTACGCGTGCGAACACGCGATGTCTTGCGAGCGCATCACGGCCCACTTCCAGGGCATCTGGGTGCCGATGGTCACGCCGTTTCGCGATGGCGCGATCGATTTCGATGCCGCGCAGCGGCTGGCCGGCGAACTGGCCGCCAGCGGCGTCAATGGCCTGGTGGTGTGCGGCACCACCGGCGAGGCGGCCATGCTGAGCGAGTCGGAACAGGGCATGCTGCTCGATAGCGTGCTGGAAGCGGCCGGCCCGCGCTTTCCCGTGGTGATGGGCATCGGCGGCAGCGACACGCGCGCCGTCACGGCCGCCGTGCAGCGCTATCACGACCACCCGCTGGCCGGCCTGCTGATTTCCGCGCCGGCCTATGTGCGGCCATCGCAGGAAGGCATCGTGCGCCACTTCCAGGCGATCGCCGCCGCCACAGACCACTCCATCGTGCTGTACAACGTGCCGGCCCGTACCGGCGTGCACATCACGACGGCGACGGCGGCGCTGCTGGCGCGCGACTCGCACTTTGTCGCCATCAAGGAGGCAGGCGGACAGCTCGACCAGTTCGGCCAGCTGCTGCGCGAGACCCACCTCGACGTGCTGTGTGGCGACGACGCGCTGCTGCTGGCCAGCCTGGCGCTGGGCGCGCACGGCGCCATGTCGGCCGCCGCCCAGGTACGGCCCGACCTCTATGCCCAGCTGTTCGAACTCGTCAAATCAGACCACCACGCCGACGCCGGCGCCCTGTTCAAGACCATGCTGCCTGCGATACGGCTGCTGTTCGCCGAACCGAACCCCGGCCCGATCAAGGCGGCGCTGGCCATGCAGGGCAAGCTGCGTGACGAACTGCGCCTGCCGATGACGCAAATGTCCGGCGCCGGCCAGGAAAAGCTGGCGCTGGCGCTCGAACCGATGCTGGCGCTGCCGCGCGTAGGTCGGATTAGGCGCGAAGCGCCGTAATCCGACAATATTGTTATCGTTGCTGGTATTGTCGGATTACGCGGCGTTTCGCCGCTAATCCGACTTGCAACACTGCCCGATGGCCGGTCATGTTTAAAACACCTTGCTGACCGTCAGAACCAGCGCCGTCTTGCCCATGAATTTGCCATTCACGGGCGAGGCGTAGGCGCTCTTACCGGCGTTGGTGCCGATCACGGCCAGCGCGCCGGTGAGCACGCCGAAGTCGCGCGTCACGCCCACTTTCCAGTCGGTGTAGCTCGCTGCGTCGTTGTTGCGCACCTTCTGGTGGCCCGCATGCAGGTTGCCGGTCCAGCCGTTGGTCAGGTCGATATTCGCGCCCAGGTCGAGGTAGCCGCTGTTCTTGCTGTCGACAATGCCAAACAGGTTGGAAACGGCGTGCGAATACTTGATATACGCGGGGCCGTACGACAGCTGGCCGTAGACTTCCTGGGTGTCCGCGTCGGCAAAGCCGGCCACATGTTTCAAGCCGTTGTCGGCATACACATAGGCCAGCACGCCGACGTCGTAGCCGATATCGTCATTGACCTGGCCGCGCTTGCCCGCATACAGGTCCACTTCCACGTCGCCGCTGCCGCCCGCGTCTTTCGTCCACTTGATGGTCGAGGCCCAGGCGCCCACGTACAGGCCGGTGGGGTTGTTGACATAGTCGGCACCGCCCTGCAGCGCCGGCTTCAAGCGCGTTTGCGAAATGCCGCGGTAGCGGTAGTCCGACACGCCGGCGACGTTGAAGCTGACTTCATTGTCCGGTTTCGCTTCCTGGGCGTGGAGCAGGCCGGAGGAAAAGGTAGCAAAAGTGGCGGCGATGGCAAATACGATTTTGTTCATGGTGATACTTCTCATTGGTGGTTGGGCCTTTGCCGGGATGGCGCAGCTGGCCCCTTGCTGCAAAATTTTGGGTAAAACGCTCCCCCGGCGCACGTGGCGCCTGATTTCAAAGCGGGGGAATAGAAAGTTTTAGAGCGGCAGCAGCAACCGGTAACCGACGGCTGTTTCCGTCAGCAGGTACTGCGGCTGGGCCGGATCGGCCTCCAGCTTCTGGCGCAGGTGACCCATGTAGATGCGCAGGTAGTGGCCGTTTTCGCTATTCGACGGCCCCCACACTTCGCGCAGCAGTTGCGGATTGGTGACCACCCTGCCGGCGTTCTTGACCAGTACCGACAGCAGGCGAAATTCGGTCGGCGTCACATGCACCAATTGCTTGTCGCGCATCACCAGGCGGTTCTGCACGTCGACCGACACGTCGCCGAAGCGCACCACGCCATCGTCAGGCGCGGCCGGCTGGCGCTGGCGGCGCAAGGTGGCGCGCACGCGGGCCAGCAGTTCGCCCACGCCGAACGGCTTGGTCAGGTAATCGTCGGCGCCGGCGTCGAGCGCGCGGATTTTTTCATCTTCGCCGACGCGCGCCGACAGCACGATCACAGGCACGGCCGACCATTTGCGCAGGTCGCCGAGAAAATCGATGCCGTCGCCGTCGGGCAGGCCCAGGTCGAGCACCACCAGGTCGGGGCGGCGCGTGCCGGCGTCGATCAGGCCGCGCTGCAGGGTGGCCGATTCGTGCACCTGCCAGCCTTCGGCTTCCAGCGCGGCGCGCACGAAGCGGCGAATCTGCGGTTCATCCTCGACCAGCAGGGCGGTCGGAGCGGTGGCGTTAGCGTCATTCATGATGTGTTCCAGTGTCAGTCAGTTCGCTGTCCAGTTCTTCGGGCGGCGCCGGCGGCGTCCCCAAAGGCAGCGTCAATACAAAGGCGGCGCCGTGCGCGGGCACCGGCACTTGCGCGGCGATGGTGCCGCCGTGCGCTTCGACGATGGCGCGGCAGATCGCCAGCCCCAGGCCCACGCCGGGCAGGTTCGACTCGCGTTCGCCGCGCGTGAATTTTTCAAAGATCGCTTCTTCGCGCCCGGGCGGCAGGCCCGGGCCGTCATCGCTGACCGTCACCCGCAGCCACTGGCCATGCACGTCGGCGGCAATCGTGATGGTGCTGCCGGCCGGCGTGTACTTGGCCGCGTTTTCCAGCAGGTTGCACAGCACGCGCTCGATCAGCACGGCGTCGTAGCGTACCAAAGGCAGGCCCGGCGCGAGCTGGGTGCGCAGCTGGTGCAGCGCCAGTTGCGTGCCACTTGCGCGCAGGGAGCTGCCGACCACCTCTTCCAGCGCCTGCCATTGCAGGTTCAGGCGCACATGGCCGCTTTCGATGCGCGCCATGTCGAGCAGGTTGGCCACCAGGGCGCTCATGCGCACCGTCTCGGACTGCAGCGAATGCGCCATCTCCAGCTGCGCGCCGGACAAGGCCGGGTTCGAGCGCGCCAGCGATTCGGCCAGGCCCACCAGGGAGGTCAATGGCGTGCGCAAGTCGTGCGACAGCGCCGCCAGCAGCGAATTGCGCAGCCGTTCCGACTCCATCTGCACCAGCGCGCCCTGTGCCACGTCGATATAGTGCACGCGCTCAAGGGCAATCGCCGCCAGCGCGGCAAAGGTGTCGAGCTGCTGGCGCTGCTCCGGTACCAGCAGCCAGCGCCGGTGTTCGGGCGCGTCCAGCGGCAGCAGCGCCAGCAGGCCGCGCGTGCGCATCGGCGCAATCAGCGGCAGGTAGAAAATATCGGAGCCGGGCAAGGTGTCGGTACCGGTGCCGGCCGCCTGCGCACGGTCGAAGGCCCACTGCGCAATGCCCAGGTCCAGCTGGCCGCCATCGACCGGCGCCTGCAGGCGGCCTTCGTCATCGGGCAGCAGCAAGGTGGCGCGGGCACGGAAGGCCTGCTCGATGGCGCGCCGCGTGATGTCGAAAATCTGTTCGGTCTGCAGCACGCCGGACAATTCGCGCGAAAATTCGTACAGGGCGCGGGCGCGCGCTTCGCGGTGCGTGGCGACCCGCGCCTGGAAGCGCAGGCCGGCCGTCAGGTGGCCGGTGATCAAGCCCACCGCCAGCATCACGCCAAACGTGATCACATATTGAAAGTCGCCTACCGCAAACGAAAAACGCGGCGGCACGAAGGCAAAGTCAAAAATGGCCACGCCCAGCAGGCTGGCCAGCGCGGCCGGCCCTCGCCCCAGCCGCACGGCCACCAGCACCACCGTCAGCAGGGACAGCATGGCGATATTGGCCAGGTCGATATACGGCAGCAGCGGCACCGAGGCCAGCGAGGTGACCAGGCTGGCGGCAGCGGCCAACCCGTAGCGCCAGGCGCGCCCCGGCCGTGGAATGCGCACGTCCTCGACAGCCTTGCGTGGCGCGGCGTCCAGCGCCGGCTGGCCCACTTCGATCAGGTCGATATCGGGCGCCAGGCCGGCGATGCGCGCGGCGCTGGCCGCATGCCACAGCCGCGCCAGCGCACCGCCCTGGCGGCGCCCCATCACCAGCCTGGCGATATTGGCGCTGCGCGCATGGGTGACGATGGCGGCGGCGATATCGGCAGCCGCCACGATGGCGGTGCGCGCGCCCAGGTCCTGCGCCAGTTTCAGGGTAGTTAAAATGCGTTCGCGTTCGCGCGCCGGCAGGCGCTGCAAGCGCGGCGTTTCCACGTACAGCGCATGCCATTCGGCGTTCAGCTGGCTGGCCAGCCGTGCCGTGCTGCGCACCACCTGTTCGCCGCCCGCATGCGGCCCCACGCAGGCCAGCAGCGCGGCGCCCGTCTTCCAGACCGGGTTGATCGATTTTTCAAGCCGGTAGGCCTGCACGTCGTCCTGCACCCGGTCAGCCGTGCGGCGCAGCGCCAGCTCGCGCAGGGCGATCAGGTTCCCCTTGCGGAAAAAATGCTGCGACGCGCGCTGCGCCTGCTGCGGCTGATACACCTTGCCCGCTTTCAGGCGCAGCAGCAGTTCGTCGGCGGGGATATCGACCAGCACCACTTCGTCGGCGCGGTCGAACACGGTATCGGGCAAGGTCTCGGCCACGCGCACGCCGGTAATTCCGCCCACCACATCGTTCAGGCTTTCCAGGTGCTGCACGTTGACGGTGGTGAGTACGTCAATGCCGGCGGCCAGCAGTTCCTCGACATCGTGCCAGCGCTTCGGATGGCGCGAGCCGGCCACGTTCGAATGCGCCAGTTCATCGATCAGTATCACGGCCGGCTGGCGCAGCAGCGCCGCGTCAAGGTCGAATTCGGGCAAGGTCTTGCCACGATATTCGAGGTTTTTGGCCGGCAGCAGCGGCAGGCCATCGAGCATGGCCGCCGTCTCCTGGCGGCCATGGGTTTCCACCACGCCCGCCAGCACGTCGATACCTTCGGCCAGCAGCTTGCGCGCGGCGGCCAACATGGCATAGGTCTTGCCGACGCCGGCCGAGGCGCCGAAATAAATGCGCAAGCGGCCACGCGTGGCTTTGTGTTCCTGCGCCTGGACCTGGGCCAGCAGGGCGTCGGGGTCGGGGCGGTGGGGGGTGGGGGGCATGGGGTCTTTTAAATTTGAACCAAACCCGAGGCAAAACCTGGGGTCGGACCCTGAGGGTCCGACCCCGGCATTTCGCCGTTGGGTTAAAAAAATGATTTCATCTTACTTCTGCATTGCATCGAGCGCCAGATTCAGTTCCAGCACATTCACGCGCGCTTCGCCGAAAAAGCCGATATACGCGGTTTTCTGCACCTTGGCGATGGCGTTTTCCACTTGCGCCAGCGGCAGGCCGCGCACGCGGGCCACGCGCGGGGCCTGGTAGATGGCGGCGGCCAGGCTGATTTCCGGGTCCAGGCCGCTGCCGGACGCCGTCACCAGGTCGACCGGAATCGCGCGCGTGTTGCCAGGGTCGGCATCTTTCAAGGCGGCAATGCGCGCCTTGACGGCGTCGACCAGGGCCGGATTGGTCGGCCCCTGGTTCGAGCCGCCGGAGCCGGCGCCGTTATTGGCCATCGGCGCGGTGGCCGACGGGCGGCCCCAGAAGTATTTCGGCGAAGTGAAAGACTGGCCGATCAGGGCCGAGCCGATCGGCTTGCCGCCCTGCTCGACGATGCTGCCGTTGACTTCATGGCTGAAAGCCAGTTGCCCGATGCCGGCCGTGGCCAGCGGATAGGCTACGCCGCAGATCACGGTCAGCGCGGCAAACAGGACCAGGGCGGGACGTACGATGGTGTTCATGCTATTTCCTTTAGATGAAGTTCAGTGCCGACAGCAGCATGTCGATCAGCTTGATGCCGATAAACGGCAGCACGATGCCGCCCAGGCCATACACCAGCAGGTTACGGCGCAGCAGACTGGCCGCGCCGATGGCCCGGTACTGCACGCCTTTCAAGGCCAGCGGAATCAGCACGACGATGATCAGCGCATTGAAGATCACGGCCGACATGATGGCCGACGACGGGCTGGCCAGGTGCATGATGTCGAGCGCTTTCAACTGCGGATAAGTGCCGACAAAGGCCGCCGGAATGATCGCGAAATACTTGGCGATATCGTTCGAGATCGAGAAGGTGGTCAAGGATCCCCGCGTCATCAGCATCTGCTTGCCGATTTCGACGATTTCCAGCAGCTTGGTGGGGTTCGAGTCGAGATCGACCATATTGCCCGCCTCTTTCGCCGCCTGCGTGCCCGAGTTCATGGCCACCGCCACGTCGGCCTGGGCCAGCGCCGGCGCGTCGTTGGTGCCGTCGCCCGTCATCGCCACCAGGCGCCCTTCGGACTGGTAGCTGCGGATCAGTTTCAGCTTGTCTTCCGGCGTCGCCTCGGCCAGGAAATCGTCGACACCAGCTTCGGCCGCGATCGCCGCCGCCGTCAGCTTGTTGTCTCCGGTGATCATCACCGTCTTGATGCCCATGCGGCGCAGTTCGGCGAAACGCTCCTTGATGCCGCCCTTGACGATGTCCTTCAGTTCCACCACGCCCATCACACGGCCAGCGTCGACCACCACCAGCGGCGTGCTGCCGCGGCGCGCGATATCGTCGACGGCGCGCGCCACTTCGGCCGGATACGGCTGGCCCAGCGCTTCCACGTACTTCTTGACGGAGTCTGCCGCGCCCTTGCGCACCTGCCGTTCGCCGATATCGACGCCGCTCATGCGCGTTTGCGCCGTGAACGGGACAAACGTCGCGTTCAGGCTGGCCATCTCCCTTTCGCGGATATTGAACTGCTGCTTGGCCAGCACCACGATGCTGCGCCCTTCCGGCGTTTCGTCGGCCAGCGAGGCCAGTTGCGCCGCATCGGCCAGTTGCTGCTCGGTGACGCCGGGCGCCGCGACAAAACTCGATGCCTGGCGGTTGCCGAGTGTGATGGTGCCGGTTTTATCGAGCAGCAGCACGTCGACGTCGCCGGCCGCTTCCACCGCGCGGCCGGAAGTGGCAATCACATTGGCCTGCATCATGCGGCTCATGCCGGCCACGCCGATGGCGGACAACAAGCCGCCAATGGTGGTCGGAATCAGGCACACCAGCAGTGCGATCAGCACGGTAATCGTCACCGGCGTACCGCTGCCGGCTGCCGCCACCGCGAACAGCGAATACGGCAACAACGTGACGGTGACGATCAGGAACACGATCGACAGGGCCACCAGCAGGATCGTCAACGCGATTTCATTCGGTGTCTTCTGGCGCTTGGCGCCTTCGACCATGGCGATCATGCGGTCGATAAAGGCTTCGCCGGGGTTGACGGACACTTGCACCAGCAGCCAGTCGGACAGCACGCGGGTGCCGCCCGTCACGGCTGAAAAGTCGCCGCCCGACTCGCGGATCACGGGCGCCGATTCGCCAGTGATCGCGCTCTCGTCGACCGAGGCCACGCCAGCCGTCACTTCGCCGTCGGCGGGGATCACGTCACCGGCTTCGACCAGCACCGTCATGCCCTTGCGCAGGTCGGTGGCAGGGGTTGGCAGCCAGGAAGTGCCATATTTCGGCACCTGCATTTTCTTGGCCATCACGGTCTGTTTCAGGGCGCGCAGCGAGGCCGCTTGCGCCTTGCTGCGTCCTTCGGCCAGCGCTTCGGCAAAGTTCGCGAACAGCACGGTGAACCACAGCCAGACGGCGATCGCCGCGATAAAGCCGAACGGCGCCTCGCCTTTGCCATTCAGGGCCTGGATCGCCAGCAGGGTGGTGATGATGCTGCCCACGTAGACGACAAACATCACGGGGCTGCGCCACTGCGTGCGCGGGTCGAGCTTCTTGAAGGCGTCGCCGATGGCGGGCAGCAGCAAGGCAGGGTCGAACAAAGTCAATGTTTTGGTTTTCATGGCGTGGCGGTAAAGAGTTGCAGGTGTTCGATGACGGGGCCCAGGGCCAGCGCAGGAACGTAGTTCAGTACACCCACCAGTATCACCACGCCGACCAGCAGGCCGATGAACATGGGGCCATGCGTGGGCATGGTGCCGGCGTTGGCCGACAGGCGCTGCTTGGCGGCCAGCGAACCGGCGACTGCCAGCACCGGCACGATCACGGCGAAGCGGCCCAGCCACATGGCGATCGCCAGCATCACGTTATAGAACGGCGTGTTGGCCGACAGCCCCGCGAACGCGCTGCCGTTGTTGTTGGCGGCCGACGTAAAGGCGTACAGGATTTCCGAAAAACCGTGCGCGCCCGGATTGGCCACGCCGACTGTTCCCTGTTCCAGCATGACGGCAATCGCTGTGCCGACCAGCACCAGCGTCGGCGTGACCAGAATCGCCAGCGACACCATCTTCATTTCATGCGCCTGGATTTTCTTGCCCAGGTATTCCGGCGTGCGCCCTATCATCAGGCCAGCGATAAAGACGGCCAGGATGGCGAACATCAGCATGCCGTACAAGCCCGTGCCGACGCCGCCGAACACCACTTCGCCGAACTGCATCAGCAGCAGCGGCACCATGCCGCCCAGGGGCATATAGGAGTCGTGCATGGAATTGACGGCACCGCACGATGCGGCAGTGGTAACGGCCGCAAACAGCGCCGAAGAACTGATGCCGAAGCGCGTTTCCTTGCCTTCCATATTGCCGCCCGACTGCAGGGCGCTTTGCTGCTGGTCCACGCCCAGCGCCTGCAGTGCCGGATTGGCCTGCTGCTCGGCCTGGAATACGCCGGCCGTCATGACCACAAAGATCAGCGTCATCGCGGCCAGCACGGCCCAACCCTGGCGAGAGTCGCCCACCATGCGGCCGAAGGTAAAGCACAGGCCGGCGGGGATGAGGAAGATGGCCAGCATCTGCAAAAAGTTCGACAGCACCGTCGGGTTTTCATACGGGTGGGCCGAATTGGCATTGAAAAAACCGCCGCCATTCGTGCCCAGCATCTTGATGGCTTCCTGCGAGGCGACCGGGCCCATGGCGATGGTCTGCGTGGCGGCCACTTGCGCTTCCATCACCGGCTTGCCGGCCGCGTCCAGCACGGCCTGGCCGGCGGCGTCGACTTTCGGCGTTTCATAGTTCACCTGGTCGAGCAGGGTGACTTCCTTGTACGGCGAAAAATTCTGGATCACGCCTTCGCCCATGAACACCACCGACAAGGCCAGCGACAGCGGCAGCAGGATGTACAGCGTGGAGCGCACCAGGTCGACCCAGAAATTGCCGATCGATTTGCTCGAGCGTGCGGAAAAGCCGCGCACCAGCGCAAAGATCACGGCGATGCCGGTGGCGGCCGAAAAGAAGTTCTGGCAGGCCAGGCCCAGCATCTGCGTCAGGTAGCTCATGGTCTGCTCGCCCGAATAACCCTGCCAGTTGGTATTGGCGACAAAGCTCACCGCCGTATTAAACGAGGAATCGGGGCTGACGCCTTGCAATCCCTGCGGGTTGAACGGCAACCAGCCCTGCAGGCGCTGCAGGCCATACACAAAAAAGGCGCCGACGGTATTGAACACCAGCAGCGCCATGGCGTAGTGCTTCCAGCCCATGGCGCGCTCGGCACCCGCCTTGATGCCGGCCATGCGGTAGAGAACATTTTCACCGCGTTGCAGCCAGCCCAGGCCACGGATCGGGGCATCGCCCGCCACCCTGGCCATGTACAGGCCCAGCGGATAGCCCGCCGCCAGCAGCACGGCCAGGAACAGCACCAGCAATAAAATCGATTGCGTCGTCATCACAGCTCCTCGGCTTTCAGCAGCGCCACCAGCAGATACACCAGCAGGCCGGCCGAGACCACGGCGCCCAGCACATAAAAGGCGTTCATTGCGCGCCCCCAAGCTTGTCACAGGCACCGGCAAAGCCGGCCACCACGACATAAAAGACGGCCATCAGGCCCAGGTATACGAGATCCATTCCCACCCTCATTCAGGTTTGTTTTTGATAGAGGGAAGCTTAGCCAGAAGGGTCTAAAAAATTCGTAAAGACTGGGGCGGCCGGTGTAAACAAACTGTAAAAATCACGCACCGCCATCAAGCCGTCATATGCAGGACGCACCATAGTTGCCAAGGAGTAGCGCCATTGCGCGCCGATCACGATAGAATGCGCGAGCGTCCGCACAAGGACGCCCGGCCTGCCGCAATGCGCTCCCAGAGTGACGCGAGGCGCGATATACTGTATATTTGTACAGTTATCGCCACCGCTGTCACTCTGGCAAATCCCCGCACAGCAAGCGCGCCTGGCGTTCCCACCACTGTCTTTACTTAGCTTGAACACGTATGGCCACTAAAAAACCAGCATCCGACTACAGCGAATCATCCATCCGTGTCCTGAAAGGACTGGAACCCGTCAAGCAGCGCCCGGGGATGTATACCCGCACTGAAAATCCGCTGCACATCATCCAGGAAGTGATCGACAATGCCTCCGACGAGGC
>Ga0308163_10001011_pt1 | contig 35684 bp, 17 predicted proteins | sample PhyTR1_FD_201037 | JGI IMG/M metagenome (GOLD analysis project Ga0308163, IMG submission 201037) | Phyllosphere microbial communities from UC Gill Tract Community Farm, Albany, California, United States - DLSLT.R1 | ecosystem: Host-associated > Plants > Phyllosphere > Unclassified | place: USA... | reverse complement strand
ATCAGATTAATTATGACGAAAGACAAAGAAATCTGGAGTTAGAAAAAAATCCTGAACAAGCGATACAGGCGATTTCCGAAATACTTTCCAGTATTAATTTGCCTAACAAAAATTTGATAATGCATCAAACCGTGGGAAATGTCTCTTTGGAAATTCCTACCAATTTCTTTCGTGAGCTTTTGTACAATATCGAGCATTGTATTCATCATCAGGCGTTGATAAAAGTAGCTTTTAACGAAATTAAAATGAGCCATTTGCTCAACAAAAATTTCGGAATTGCGCCTTCAACAATTCAATACCGAGAAACTCAAAATTTAAATTAAATGTGTACGGTAACCTATTTTCCGCTGAAAAATAAAATAATTCTGACTTCCAACAGGGACGAAAAACCCAATCGTTCTGCTCAGGAAATACATCACGAAAAAGGTGTTTTTTACCCGAAAGATGCCACCAAAAACGGAACCTGGTTTGCAATTTCCGAAAGCGGAAATGCCATTGTTTTATTAAACGGAGCTTTTGAAAATCATCAGAGAAAATCAGAATACAGAAAAAGCAGAGGACTGATTGTTTTGGATTTAATTATTAAAAAAGACATTTTCAAGTCAATAGAATTAATTGATTTGCAAAATATTGAACCTTTTACTTTGGTTATTTTTCAAGAAAATCAGTTGGCAGAATTTCGTTGGGACGGAGCTGAAAAACATTTTAAAATGTTAAATAGTAACCTTCCTTACATTTGGTCTTCTGCAACATTGTATGATAAATCCGCAAGAGAAAAAAGAGAACAAATTTTTCAGGAATTTCTTCAAAATGAAACGATTTCCGAAGAAACAATCTGGGATTTTCATCATCAAAAAACCAATGATCTGGAAAACGGAATTACCATCAAAAGACAAAATACAATACAAACTATAAGTACGACACAACTTGTTATTTCTGATGAAATGACACTGAAACATCACGACCGGCTCAACGAATATTCAAACCCTGCAAAAATTTTTCTGAACAATGAAATTCACACATCGTCTTCATAAGATTACAAATTGGGAATATTGGTCAACATTTACCATTTACTTACCACTTTTGCCGGTTTGGCTGTACTGTGCATATAAAGCAAGAACACTTCTGTTTTTTCACGGTGCAAATCCGTCCATCAAATACGGCGGAATGGCAATGGAAAGCAAGAAAGAAATCTATGATTTGATTCCCGAAAATTGGATTCCGAAAACCGTTTTTGCTTCTTCGGAAACTTTATTTGATGAGATTTTAGTGGAATTACAATTAAAAAAAATTGATTTTCCTATTATTGTAAAACCCAACATTGGGTTGAAAGGTTTGGGCGTTGCTGAACTTAAGGATTCAGATGAATTAGAGAATTATCAGAACAATAATGACTGTGATTTTTTGATTCAGGAAAAGATAAATTATCAGAATGAAGTAGGTATTTTCTATCACAGATTTCCAGACGAAAAAAAAGGAAAAATCACCGGAATGGTAAAAAAAGAATTTCTTTCTGTAAAAGGAGATGGCAGAAAAACGTTGAGAGAACTGGTGATGGAAAATCCGAGAAGTGCATTCCAAATCAAAGCCATAGAACAGAAAATGGGAAGCGAAATGCAGAAAATAGTTCCTGAAAATGAGGAAATTATTTTAATTCCGTTCGGAAGTCATACAAGAGGAGCGAAATTCGTTGATATTTCAAGTGATGTTACAGAAAAGCTGGAGCAAAAAATAGATGAAATCTGCACCAAAGTCAACGGTTTTTATTTCGGAAGATTAGATGTAATGTTTGAAAATCTGGAACTTTTAAAAAACGGAGAGAATTTTAAAATCATAGAAATAAATGGCGCTAAAAGCGAACCAACGCATATGTACGACCCAAAACATTCTCTATTTTTTGCGTGGAAAGAAATTACCAAACACTGGAAAATAATGGCAGAAATCAGTCGCAGAAATCACGAAAAAGGTTTTCCTTATCTGGAGATTAAAGAAGGATTTCTGGCTTTAAAAAATAATCTAACGATTGAGAAAAAGCTGAGGAAGATTTCGTCGGTTGATTGATATATTTAGTTGTTCATTAAGATAAATTTATTGTTTGAAATTACTTTGAATTATAGCAATATATACTTGAATGTGCAATATCAAAATAGCTATAATATTGTAGTTGCTAATTTTATTAGGATACAATTTCTTATACTTTTTATCTTTAAGACTATGAAAATGATTATAAAAAATTACAGCTTGAAATTTAAAATTCAGGCGGTGTCTTTAAGTGAACAGTGAGGTTATATATCCTTGGTAGCTTAACAATTAGGATTTTTAAACTAATCCTGCTGATTTATTAATTTCTATATCATAAGTTATCAAAAACAAAAAAAATGGCTCAATTTGGATTAAATTGGAGCCATTTGGATGTTGGTGACCTCGACGAGCGTATCTTCAAACACTTTTATAGATGATTTGGTTCGACTAAGTCAAATTAAAAGTCAGTTACAAACCTCAATTTTATCAAAAAAATTCTTTTAGTTTTTGTTTAATGCAATTTAATTTGTAATAGTTGCAAAAATCAACATTGGAATGATGAGTAGTTAATTGGCTGTTTTAGTCTTGTATCCAACCAAAAAAATATCGAAACATTTAGTAAGAATTATAGAATTAAAAATCCTATTGCAACATAACAAGCGTATATCCAAGACTTTTATAAATGATTTGGTAAGTTTGAACTAAATTAAAAAAGTGTTGTCTTTATATCACCATTATAAATATATTAATCAATATTTTTCTATATTTTTGAATTGATCATCTTAATATCTTTCTTAATTTCTACAATAAGATTCTGAATATTCTGCGAACTGAATTCATCAGGTTCATATTCTTGAGTTGATATGCTGCAGGCAAATTCCCATATTTCCTTAATCTCTGTTAATGGTATCCTGTATGGTTCATAAAAACTATTATCAGCCTTAACGCAGATGGCGTTTGATTCGTGAAACTGAAACCTTTTATAAGTAATACCATCATTAATCGTAATAAAAATGTAGGTCTTATCTGTTTTAAGATCAGAAAGATTCTCGATATATTTTCCCACAATATAAGTCCCATCTTTGTAAGGTGGCATAGAATCACCATCAGCAGGAAAAGCCCTGAATTTCCCATTTCTCAAAAATGGTAATGAAATCGTCTGCAGGCTTTCTATATATTCTGGATCACTGTAACCATTTAAGTAGCCCATAGAAGCCTTCTGTGGAATGATTTCAATTTGATGATGCCCAAATGTATCGACAGTAATAGGAATAAGAACCCGATTAGCAGGATGTTTAATCATTTCTTCAACTGGATATTTTCGGATATCAACAGAGATTAAAAGGTCAACACCTATTCCAAAATATTTAGACATTCTCATCAATAGCTCAATCGGCGGCTCAGAAGTGGCATCCTCATATTTGGCATAACGGACTCTTGTAATCATTAATTCGTCAGCAAGTTTCTGTTGCGAATACTCTTTTTTACCCCTTAAAAACCTAATGTTATCTGATAAGTATGACATTGATATTATTTGTATCAACAAATATAATAAAAATTGATACAAAACGTAATATTATTGTAATGGGAAATTCGAGGAAAACTAATTGATAGTGAAGCGTAAGGAATTAAAATTCTATTAATGTATAATTGCTAATTTTTTACTAATTTTAAAACAACCGTAATAAATCATAGAATTATTGGTTCTTGTATTATAAATAAGATGTTTTGAAGACTGAATTATTTACAAACATTTAAAAACTAAAAACCAAATAAAAATGAAAACACAAAGTACTAGGACGATTTATCATCGTCTTTATTCAAATCTTTTTTCACATTACTTAACTGTATTAAAAAAGCATTGCCTGATTTATTTCCCTGAAGTTTTCTTAACTAAATCACATGCATATGCCAATTAATGTAGTAGTTGCCAACAGTCATCAGATTTTCAGACGGGGTCTAACCAAATGGATTGAATCTGCGGAGGATATCAATGTTGTACTTGAATGCTCCGACGGAAAAGAACTTTTGCAGCAGATTGATAAAAACATGGAAGTGAATGTACTTCTTTTGGACATACAAATGTCGGGGATTGACGGTTTAAGTTGTTGCGAAACACTGATGAAGAAACGACCTGATATCAGTATAATCATTTTATCCCATCTTTCAGGATCGCATTTTCTCAAGTATGCTGTTCAGCTAAAACTTCATGGATATTTCACAAAGGATTCAGAATCCCGTGATCTCCTCAAAGCCATTAGGCAGTATGATGATGGAGAATTCTACTATGAAAAAAAACTAAAGACTAAGGTTGAAAAAATAACGGATTATATTAAAAAAAATCCTGATGAAGATATTTCAAGGTTTGATTTTTCTAAGAGGGAACTGGAGATCATTTATCTTACTGCGATTGAACTTAAAAGTAAAGAAATTGCCAGTAAACTAAACATCAGTCCAAGAACTGTGGAAGGTCATAAGAATAATCTGATCAAAAAAACAAACTGTAAAAGTTTCCTGGGTGTCATCCTGATTGCTATGGAGTTGAGGCTAATTTCTCTATATGGGGATTTTGAACTTTTTTAATTGTAAAAACAGGTAAAAATACGTATTGCTTAGTTCATTTGAAACCAGCAACTTTGAAACAGATCAATCAATGATTTGTTTTTTTTATCACTGAAAATTAATGTTCAAAAAATAATCAATGCCAGTCACCACTTCACCAAACACATTAGCCACCACTTCCGATAATGGCAGGAACGTAAGAGCAGAGCTTAAACCAGAATCTTATCTTTTTATAGAAAAGGAAAAAAGCTTTTCTCAAGATCCTACTGGAAAATTCGGCATTATAGGTACTGAAGAGTCGTCACAATTTCGGACGACTTCCAGAATCAACTATTCAGGACAAGTTTTTACGATTTGCCAAGGACAAATTTTTGTACAACCCAATGTTGGAAGTGCAGATAAAGTCAATGTTATCCTGAAACCCTTTTCTCAGCCGGTAAAAGGTCTGGCTATTAAATATATTATCTACAGGGGTCTTAATAAAAATGATTTTTTTACATCCGATGGAAAAGTTGTTGCTAAAAATGATAGTAATACTGGTTTTATAAAAGAGTTATGGAAAGATTTTGAAAAATTTAATTCTAGTTCAACACCTTTTCCCCAAGAATATATTGGTTATCCTGCAGCTCAGCCTGAGTCAGGGCAGGAGCAAAAGATCAATGACCTCATTGACGATTACTTTTTCAAAATGACAAAAGCCAATGAGCCCGAAGCGCAAAGATTTGCTTTTGAATTACCGTTGATTCAGGGTGGGACTTATATAGGCAATGCCAATGGAGTTCTGGGAATTGATATCATTCTTAATGAAGGCATTTTTACAGTAGATACCGATCCTAATCCCATCAAATTAAATTTAGGATTTGCAAGATCGGCAGATTATGTATTGGACCCGGCGACAGAACAGAACACTTTCAAGAAGAAACTCATTAGAGAATCGGCAACGTGGTTTATAGATGTCGCTGCATTCTACAGTTTACATATCCAGGGAAAAGGAAAAGTTAAGGTTGGTAAAGAGTTAGTTCTGGAAAGTACAGAAGATATTTATAATGTTATTTCAAAGTTTGCCACTATTAATACAGTCTATTTATATGTACAAAGCAACAGGCAGCGCTCCTATAATTTTTATGGAAACTATCAAAAAGATGGTACTGTCAATAATTTCAAGATAGGAACAACATCTGAAAATATGACGGAGAAAAAGTTTGGGAATAAAGGCTGGCCGATAGAAGAGATTGTAAATGTATCATCATTAAAATGCAGTTTTTTTACGGATAACAATTCTTCCGCAGGGCTTTACGTAAAGATGGGATTTTTAGATGATGCAACCGAGCATGAAGATTATTTCATACGAGGTAACAATCTTTTAAAAGAAGATAATACGGATAATTATACTAAAGAATTAGGGTTTAGATTTTCTCAGACAACGAACAATAAAGCTATTTCATCTTTTGTACAAATAATCTATGAAGGAGCTCAACTTCCTGTTCATGAGCTCAATACAGAAACGCAGGAAACCACGATTAGATATATGAAAGACATAGACGATGTTTTTGGATTGATAAATGCGAAGCCTACTATGCAATCCAAATCGGATACAGAACTTCATTACGTTATCGATCAGAATCTTCTTCTTATTAATTTTGAAAATAAATCAGGCGGTCAGGATATTGCCACAGTCACCACAAAAAGAATAGAAGACCTTATTATCAAAGAAGATAGTGAGACTGAAAAACGATTGACGTACGAAACCCTTTTGAACAATATCCGTCAAAATACAGGTTCTTTTTTTGAAAGCCGTTCGGCTTACAGTGACAACAGCAACAGTGGAACTCTATCCTTTAGCAAAGGACAGAACAACTTCTACAGACCGGAAAAGCCTTATTATTTACAGACTGAAGTATTTACAGGAAGTGATGGTAGCACTATTACGGGTTTGTCTTTACATGTTGAAAATGGAACATTACCCAGCAAAAAAATATTAGGAATTACAGAGGGTGAAAATAACCGTATTAGCAGTAATGCTTTAAACAATCCAAAATTCTTTTTTAAAAATAAATTGGAAGATGAAGAAAGCTATTATACCTCTTCAGAAGGAACTCAATATCGAAAATATAGTTTGTGTATCATTGGTGAAGATATAAGCGGAAATTTTAAATTCTATGAACCTGCGGATAAGGTCTTTGTGACTACTATTGACCAGATGGTATTTGCAAGTGAGGAGTATAGCAAGTGGATGCCGATTGAAAATTATAATACAAGTTCAACAACACATATGAAATTACCTCTTTAGCATGAGTATAGCGTATTTAACACCAAAAGGTCAAGTTGTAAAAGGGACAGGGACTGATGTTCAAAGTTCTCAAAATTCAGAATATGTAATCATTAATGAAAAATTTGATGCTGGAGGACAGTTAATTGAGTTTTCTTTAAATACTGAAAATTTATCGACTGATGAAAATAGGTACATATTTGTTGACAATTCACATTATTATCTTAAAGAGCACCGCAGAAATGGAAGAACTGGATATCTTAAAAAATCCTATTTTATAAAATTGAAAAATAATCCAATTGACACATATCAATTAATAAATGATCCAAATAATATTAGTGATTTATGGTTTGATGTTCATTTTCAATCTGCTTCCGAAGGAGATCTATTCCATATAGAAAAAGTTGTTATCAAGGAATCTACTTTAAATACTTATTATACATTTTTGAAGCAATCTTTTAAAATTAAAAACAATAATAATGTAGATTACGATGATGATGAAACTTATCCCAAAAATGTAAATTCAGATTCAACAAGTCCAGATTACAATATCATTGAAACTACTGATGTTAAAAGATTAAATTTTGAAGAAGGGAATTTTTTTAGTAAAAATTTTGATCCTATAAGAACTTCTACCACTATACAACTATCAAGTAAATTGGAATTGTATAGAAAATTAATTGACATATGCTTTGCAATGTATTGGACTCGGAAAGAAGTTTTAGATATTTTAGCGATAAAACCTATTGGAGAAATTGAGAATGCGGTAAAAGCTAAAACAATTGACGATAAAAATGGAAACGAATATGTTTTTTCATTGATTGACAGGACAATAGGTCGTTTGTTGATTGATTGGGGTTATAAGGACAAAGCAAGTGTTAAACTTCTTGTTCCACAGCCAGATAATGATTATTTCTACGAAGGTTACTATACTGCTTTTGAAAATTATGAAAATGGCCTCAATAACTTCTATCACAACCTGAGGGAGAAGAAAGAAAATGAGATGTTTCCCGGTGGATCTGATAATACAAACGACTGGCAAAGCTATGCAAGAATTAAAGTGTTAAAGCAGATTTTACCAGTTTCAGCAATTGCAATTTTGCCTTATCAATTAAGGGAAGATATAATTGATGATTATATTAGAGCGTATGAAAGTTACAGTTCGAAGACGGATCACATTGATTATGGAGATAGCAGAATATCTGATTTGAGCAGAACAGATCCTTTTACATCCAAGGATCAGGAGCAGGCATTAGCTGTTATGCATTCTTTTTATCAAACAAAAGAAGATAGAGAGAGTTTTTTAAAATATTTGCTAAAATTAAGGGGTAAGGACACAAATTTTGTTGTCTTAATGAATATGTTCTTTGCAGCTAGGATAATGCGCATTGCACCAATCATTGGTTTTTTCATCAGACAGAGGAATTATAGAATGAATTTTGTTTTTATGGTATATAAGCTATGGGAAAAATCTCAATACAACTTCTTTTATTATCCAGATATTAACGACAGTATAGATAATAGTATGATAAATGCAAATTCTTACTTTTTTAAGGATGGATTTAAATATTTTGACTACAATGATAAAAAAGTATCCAATTACACGGTTTATTTTGGCGTGACCTGGAAATCTAATCCTTCCACAGATTTTTATGATGTTGTTACCAGTAACTATACAAAGAGGCTATATACCGATATTTTGTTGGATGGCAAACTTGTGAAAACTACTTTCAGCGATTATCTTTACGAGACCACAACCAGACCAGGCGAAGACAAAGAAATAAAGGTAACGAAGCAACACGCTATGAATATGAATCTTGTGCTTCACCTTTACCAACCCATTGCATTACAGGGCTATCAGATTGATCCCGAGCTGAAACCTTCATTCCCCCCGTTGCACCAAGTACCTGCGTTTTTATGGTATTATTCCAGAGATTATGAGATTATCAAAGAATTTGATGCAGGATATAATCTAGCTTTGGGGATAGCCTTTGATGTTGGACTTTTCTTTATTACAGGAGGCACAGGAAATCTAATTACTGCATTTCGTCATTTAAGAAGCTTGACATTAATAGGAAGAGCACTAGGTGTCAAAGAAGGGGCTCAGGTATTTGTTGCATTTTTATTTGAAAGTGCAGGTGCAGGTGCAGAGGCAGTAGCCGTAACTAGTTCTGCCTGTGCGAGATATTACGATTTTATGATAGCAAATGCAGATAACGAAACAGAAGCCAAGAAGTATGAAGAAATGAACAAAATGTTCTTTTATATAACTTTGCTGGCAGCAGGTGCATCATTATCTTTTAGGGCTTTGGCAGTTAAACAGGCCAGACTGATACAAGGAACAACATATTACAATACCTTACTCAGTCAGATAGAATACAAAGTTCTTAAAGAAACAATAGATAATATTGCAGGTACTTTGCAAAATGCAGTAATTGTTTTTAGAGACACAAAAATTAATACTTTTGAAGAAATTACTTCTAAATTTGATAATTGGAGCGATGTCAAGAAAACTGCCTTTTTTGAGGATTTTGGCAATCTTGCAGATGATGCTCTAAAGCAGTTAAATACAACAAAAACAGTTGCAAACTGGGAAAAGCTGCATGCAGAGAATATTGCGGATAGGAAGATAATTAGCGTCATAATAGATGATATAAAAACGGAAGATTTTATCTACTATTATGAGGCCTATCGTCTAAAGGTTTCACTTTCTGCAATGACCAGTGCTAGACGTTTCAATTTTGTAGAAGAATTCCAAAATGGGACGCTTTTGCAGAAAAATGATTTCAGGGTTGATTTTCAATTGGCAAATTCTTGGGAAAAATTTAGGTTTGAACCTAATCTTATTGATGAGTATAAAAAACTAAGTATTGATGAAAAGATAAATTGGTTTAAGAGTAGCGGGACTATTAATGCGATAAGTATGGAGCATCTCAAAATGCATCCGAAAACATTTAACAATTGGAAAAACTTAAGTCTTGAAGATAAATTGCTGTTTAAGAATTCACCGGATACTTATATACAATCAATATATCAGTTTGATGATTTTATATTCTTTAGGAGATTTAGTCCTGTAGAAATTCCTACTATTGCAAGAGATATTCCTTCGGTAAAGCCTGCTGGTTATTTACAAGTTGAGTTTAGATTTACAGAAAATGGTCATAAATGGGAAGTCAGAGCACATACGGAAATACCAAACTCACCTGGAGTAGGAAATGGTGACGTTTGGGTAGTAAAAAGACAAATTATAAGCGATGGAACATTTCAGCCATATCAAGAATTCTTAAGCAATGATGAATGGATAAGAGGTAATGTATGGTTTGGTTTAATAGATAAACAAAAAAATGGTACAATTACAGAAGCAGAAAAATCAATATTAAAAAATGGTCATTTTAAGGTAAAATAAAAATTATGAATACAATAAACTTATATATTGGATATGAAGGATATTCTGAAATTATTTTAAAAGAAAAATTAAATAATAGTAACCAAATAATTTTTGAAGTTCATTTATTAGAGTTTCATTTTAATGAAGTATTATCATTTATCCCTTTAGGACAATATCACCCTGAAAGTATTATGTATAATTATTTTCGTAAAAATGGTTGGTATGATGCAGAATGGGAATGTAAAAGAAAGCAAGAGTTTCTAGATCAATTGAATGCAATAAATAATTCCATACCATCGAATTTACAAAGTGTATATGATGCTATAAAACAAATCTGCCAATCGGCAATAGCTCATGAAAATCATTTATATATTGAATTGGACTAGAAAGAAATCATAAAAAGAAGATGTTCATTGAATTTTCGGAAACACAAAAATTAATACTTTTGAAAAAATTACTTCCAAATTTGATAAATGGAGCGACGTAAATAAAACAGCCTTTTTTGAGGATTTTGGCAATCTTAGCGATGATGCTCTAAAAAAACTGAATACACCGAAGACAGTTGCAAACTGGGAAAAGCTGCATTTAGATAATATTGTTGATAAGAAAATTTTGACAGTTGTAACCAATGAGCAGAGAGTAAATACGATTACAAAATATTATGCAGAGTACAGAATTAAACAAACACTTTCTATATGGAAATCTGAAGAAAGATGGGCGTTTTTGGATAAAGTAAAGATAGAAGAAACAACATTTAATGCATATAAAACAAAACCTGTTTTGATAAATAGTTGGAAAACACATTACATTGAACCAAATGTTGCTAATAACTTTAATCTTTTAACATCGCAAAGACAAATTGAATGGCTTGAAGGATATGGAAATTCTGATGAGCTATTTTTACGAACCAAAAATAATCCAGATACAATATTGTCATTCAACAAATACTCTGATGAACCGGAATTGATTTCAAAGATTAAAAATTATTCTAATAATTCTAAGGAAGAAATAATATTTTTTGAGAGATATGGTTCTAAAAATGAAGAATGGTTTCAAATTTTCAAACATAATCCAAGTAAAATTGTGTTCGAATTAGGATTATATAATGATAGAATAATTAAAGTATTTAATAGTTTTAGATATGAAATGCTTATTGGTAATAATCAAATAGCTTATAATGTTTTGACTGAAAATAGTTTTATAATGAGTTGGCCAAATAAAGCTTGGAAAAAGCCTGGTGGAATTTTAAGCTTTGATTTTAATACTTCAGGATTAAAAAGTATGGATTACAATGTTAAGAATTTAGGTAAAAAATGGGTCGATGACACTTTTGAGATATGGGAGCCTCAAATTAATAAAGTCGAAGCAAAATGGACGTTTGATACAGAATATCCTGATGGTGTATCAAAGGGGTATTTAGAATACACTAATAAATTTGAAGAAACATATAATAAAATGGAAGCATTAAAGTCAACCTCTTTTTATCAATTAATGAGAGCAAAAGGATTTAATGTTATTGAGGATATAAATGATTTTAACTATGATTTTGAAATCATTGTTGTATTGAAAAGAAATTAATTTAAAAAAATATTAAAATGAACAAATATTATATTGTTTATAATCTAAGTAATAAAATTGCTTCTGCAGCGGGGCATAATCTTTTAATTAAGTTCTTTAATGAACTAGAGATATTAAGTTCATTAAAAGAAAGTATAAGCCAGAGAATCAATAATAATTCAGACTTTGAAATTAATGTTTCAGAATTACAAGAAATCGTTCCAGCTTTATCAGAAAAAATAAATAATTTACTTTCAGCGCCGGATTTTAATCCTTTTAAAGAGAGAGAGAGAGAGGAATACCCTGCTGCGTACAATAAATTTCCATTTATATGGAATGGAGTTACATATTATCTTTACCCTAAAGATAATGATATAGATAGTGAAATTAATAGAACTAATGGATATTTAAAATTAATACAAGAATTTATTAATCAAAATAAACCACTAAAGTATATCTATAAGAGTTCTTAAAATGAATAGATAAAAATTCTTTTCAGATTGAAATGTTATTCCTTATATAATCTAAAAAAGTATTGAATTTTCAATACTTTTTTAGATTAGTTATAGACTGAAATTATATTTAATATTTGGAGCGATGTCAAGAAAACTGCATTTTTTGAGGATTTTGGCAATCTTAGCGATGATGCTATAAAACAGTTGGATACACCAAAAGCAGTTGCAAATTGGGAAAACTTGTATGCTGTTAATAACGAAACTAGACTTGAAGTACTGTATCAAAGGAATAGATTACTAGATTTTAATGAAGTTGGCAAAATATTTAGGAATAATATTAAGACCATTGAAGTTCCTATTGATGAAATTAAAAATTTACGAAATAATTACATTAGTCAATTGACACCTTTTCTTTCAGATATTAATAAATTAGAAGATTTAAAGAATACAAATTTTATGCAGACAAAGTTTATGGTATATAATTCGTCAGGACAACTTGAAACTACTTTAGAGAAAACCTACATGAGTGTTACTTTTAATAGAATGGAAGAGTTATTTGGCAATAATATAAATAATCTACCTAGTAATCTGAAAATAAATATCCCTGGGGATGATTATGAATTTATGTATTTTACATCTAATGCAAAAGAAAATGTACTCACAAAATCTCCAAAACAATGGTCTACAAGATTTAATGATACTGAACAGTATATGCTTAATGATTACTTTAAGCTTTATTCATATGAGAAAAAAATAGAAATAGAAGCTACAAGCGTATTATGGTCTTGCCCCAGTTGTCAACAATATCTAGGGGCAGCTACGGAACACATTAAAAGCATTAACAAAGGAAGCCTTGATAAGCTTAAAATTACTTTCAAAGGGAATACGGAATTAAAATTAATGGGAGATTCAAGGAAAGATTATTTAGATAAGTAAAATTTTGATATGGAAATAAAATATTTGAAAACATTTCAGCAAAACCCTAGAAGTAATATGAGTAATACATTTGGGGGGAATATACCAATGAGTTTAGAAGAAATACAGCAGTTGGAACAGCTATGGAACAATGGTAAACCCTTCCCAATTGTTGTAAGGGAGTTTTTATCCATTGCAGGCAAGCATAATTGGCTTTTTGAAGGGGGAAATCCAGAATATATTAGAAGCAGAATATTATCTGATAATAAAAAAATAAATGTTCCATTAAATCGACCTTTTATTGGTATATATGCGGGGCTAGGTGACCCTCAGTTTTTTCTTGTCTTCGCAGATGAGAACCAGGTAGATCCTGACTTATATGAATTGCTACTTTATGAAGACCATCAGATGGATGCTTGGGGAAATGAAGACCATCCTGGGCAAAGATTATTCAAGACAGGCTCAAAAATGTCCGAATATATAAACGGGGCTGTAGAAAGTTACAGAGATTGGCAGGCGAGAGGGCTTATATAAGATGTGACAAATTTAAAAAGGAGACTTAATTTTAGTCTCCTTTGATTTTTAGTAGATATTGAATTACAATTTTAACTTTTGATTACTGTCAAGAAAACTTCATTTTTTGGAGATTTTGGCAATCTTACCGATGATGCGATAAAACAATTGAATAAGACAAAAAAAGTTGCGAACTAGCAAATACTGTATACAGAAGTATAGTTGATAGGAATATCTTTATTATTATTACTAATGAAAAACTATGATAAGTTATAATACTTACGAAAGCAAGATTGTAGACCATTAAATAAAACTAAAAAACAGGTAAAAATACGTATTGTTTACTTCGGATTAAACAACCAATTTTGAAACAGATCAAACCAATGATCTGTTTTTTTTATGACTTGAAATTTAGGTCATTTATTTTATAATCCCGAATACAAAATAGAACATATGTCTAACCAGCCCCCAGCCAAAAGATACTATCCTAGGATTTCTTCCGTGATTTCAGAAAATGATATTCCGGATATTTTAGGATTTATTAAAACAGGAATTGTCAATCTTCTGGATAATATATACTTCAAAGATTTGCAATATGATAAGAGTCCAAAAGGAGACTCTGCATTTTACAGTCTTTCCGTTGTGTCGCCAAAACGAATTGATATAGAAATTCCTGGAACAGGCATTTTTCTGGTACTAAACCCAGATGCAGTAGATGGAAACATTTCTGCATTTCCAATAACAATTGAGTACCAATGGAAGATATTAGCTTATCTACGTTCTTTCAGTGTTGGGAATTTTTCTTTTGATCCTCAGCAGATTTTTGAAGTTGCTCTCAGAGTTCTTAACATAACAGAAGAACAGGCTTTGGCTCATTTCATAAATGCTTACGTCAAACCAATTAATGACAATGTTAGTTCTGTACAGCAATTTGTCAATGATCTTAACGATTTAAACCCCGAGTGGAATCTGCCAGCTCCTACAGAACAAACACAGTTAGAAGAAATCGTAACGCAGATTTATTCCAAATCGGGTAGGTATGTCTCTTTAATAGCTTTTTCAGCTTATCTGTTAAGTAATGATGTTAAAGAGACAGCGAACAGAGTAAAATACTTCTTTCAGTCTTTTATACCTCAGGATATTGATGAGTATATCAAAGAAATTGTTATTCCAAAGTTTCGTGCTACATTATTGCTTTCTGCCGGAATAGAATTTCCAAGAAATATTTTGGTTCCAGTTTATCCAGAAGGAACAAAAGACGAGACTGATCCGCAGAAAGATATTTCATTAGAACCAATTCCGGGAAATGTAAAAGTAACACTAACATTTGCCGAAGCCTTATTTTATGCTGATACGGAGAGAGGTTTTGGTTACAATATGGATTTAGTCCTTAAAACCAACCATCCTGCACAAATTGGTAATACAGGATTAATTATCGATATCCATAACTTAAAAATTGATATCAGTAAAACTGAAAATATAGCAGAAGCTGATGCAGATGGACGCCCAAAAGACTTTATGGGAGTTTATATGGAATATGCAGAAATTTTCCTGCCTAAGAAGTGGTTCAATAAGAATTCTGATAAATCAAATAGCAATACTCAGACTATTGGTATTTCTGCTAACTATCTTCTTGCAGGAACGGGAGGTGTATCCGGAAACATAGCAATCAGGGCAACCTATAAATCTAAGGTTGTCAATAACAAAACAACTGTAATCAGTTATTATCAGGAATATTTTAGTTTGAATTACTCAAAGTTGAAGGTATATTCAATGAAAAATTCTGCATTAGTATCCGTAGCCAATCATGCTAAACTTGTAGAATATATTAATACTTTGGATTTTCCTTCGCAGCTGAAGTTCCAATTCCCATTAGAATTGACTGTCAAGTCATCCGGAGAACAGAAGGTTATAACTTCCGAAGCAGAATATTATAATTTTCTCAGATCATTGACTTTTGATACCGGAGAATTTATCTGGTTTAATTTGGGTGATTATAATAATGAAGACAATAAGAAGTACTGGAGAATCGGATTCAAAAAATTTGATATAGATTTCCACCAGGGTAAGGTCGTTCATTCGTCTTTGGATGCTGCTTTGGAAATCCCAAAATTTAAAAATGCAGACGGATCAACTGGTGAGAATGAATCTTTGATTATTAACTTCAAAGGGGAGTGGGAAAGCAAAGAAAACTTTAAACTTTCCGCTAATTTTATAGGTAATACAAACCCGGTCTCATGGACTCTGTTTAAATTTATCACTTTAACACTTCAAAGTGCTGAATTAGGCAGCAAGGATGGAAATTTTTTCATTGGGGCAGACACAAAACTTAGATTCCCGGATACTGGGGCAACAGCCTTATTTAAAGGGAAAGAAATAGATCTTCCAGCCATCAGGATTTACAGCAATGGTCGTTTTGAGATTGCAGGAGGTATAGGTTTTATTCCTGTAAACATTACACTTCCGCTAGGCCCTGTCGAAATGGCTGTTACAGGCATTCATTTAGGTTCTGTGCAGAAAGAACATGATGGTAAAATCCGTAATTACAATTACATTGGATTTGATGGATCTATCAGTGTCGATCCAGGAGGAGTAGAAGTAAAAGGTAACGGAATCAAATATTATTACACGGTTGATAATGATGAAAAGAAAGATTCAGGTCACAGCTACCTGCATATTTCAACATTGGAAATTGATCTGGTTATTCCTGGCAGTGCTTCTGAAGAACAGGCAATTGCTATTATTAAAGGCTCTCTTACACTGCCGGATCCTGGTGTTTCCGAAGAATTTGCTGGCAGCGTTAGTGTTAAACTTCCACAAGTTAATATAGCTGGTGCAGCATCGTTGAGACTAAACCCTAAAAGAAAATCTTTTTTAGCAACGGCTTCAGTAGAAGCTCCGGCTCCACTGATTCCTTTAGGACCGCTGGGTATCTATGGTTTTGCAGGACTGATTGGTAAAAAATATGTCGCCGATAAGAAGGCTGTATTTGGTAATGAATCTGATCAGAAATCTTGGTATGACTACTATATGGCCCCACAACGAGGGGTAAACGTGAAAAAATTTATAGGACCACCGCAAAGTGATGACTATGAAAATCCTTTTTCAGCAGGATTAGGGGCATCTATCGCAACAATGGATGGAGGAAAGACGCTTTCTTTGAGAGCTATGATGCTCCTCTCACTTCCCAATATGTTTGCGATAGACGCTGGTCTTGCCCTGTTAACCGAAAGGTTGGGGTTAGCTGATGATAAAACAGCGCCCTTTTATGCCTTTATTATAATCGGGGATAATTCTCTTGAGTTTGGAGCGGGAGCCAACTATCAGCTCAATCAATCGAAAGGTTGGTTTATCGAAATAAAAGGTGAAGTACAAGCCGGTTTCTTCTTCAAAAATCAAAAACCTTGGTATATTAACTTTGGAACTCGCCAAAAGCCAATTACGGCAACTTTATTTAAGGATATCCTCAATATGAAGGCTGAATCTTATTTAATGATTTCGGCGGCAGGAATAGAAGCAGGAGCTAAAGTCGGATTTGATTTTGACCTGATTATAGGAAGGGCTTGGGTAATTGTTGAGGTTGGGACGCAAATCAGTTTTGAAAGACCACAGGTTGGTGGATATATGTACATTGAAGGCGGACTGAAAATTAATTTCTTTATTGTGGAAATTACAGTAGCTGTAAGCATTTTCTTTAGTATAGAGATGGTTAAGCCGTTCCTAATCTTTGCACAACTTAGAATTCAGCTTAAAATCAAAGTTTTCTGGTTCCTGAAAATTAAAATTAATGTGCTTCTGACATTGAAATGGGAGAAAAGTAATGTTGTAGATCGTGATGCTATTGCTCCTCTGACGTATCAGGATGTACCGCATCCAGATTATCCAAAAGTAAATAATGCCAAAGATTATGTCAAAGGCGTTAATATGCTGAGTAATGAGATCTTTAGCCTCCAATTGTTTCCTACTGATATGAAAGATTCTTCTGGTGTAAGACCGCTACCTACTTATCCAGCTGCTTCAACAGTAATTAACGCTATTATTCCAATGGATACTTTTATCGATATTAAATTCGAAAAAGGTGTTATTCCATCTGCTATTGTTGACACAGCGATCGGAAGTAATTCTGGACAGGCAAGCGGATACTTAGATTTAATACCGCCTAGAGATACAGCTAAAGGAGGAATTAGTTTGAGACAGGTAAAACATGAATATTCAATTGAGGAAATTGAAATTTTGATGGCAGTTCAAAATGAAATGGGTAAATGGAATTGGAAAGTATATCATCCTTATGAAGCTTTATTTACAGGAGATGATACAAGTCAGATTAAAAGTCTTAAAATAGGTCATTGGCAAAAAAACAGTGATCGATATGATACAATAAGACTTTTGGCAACTACCCCTTTTTCTTATTTGGACGGAGGCGAATCGGGCTGGATGATACCTGAACAATATGGTATCACATCTTCTTCATTATTCTGTACCTTCCATGAAGAAAAATGGTCTGAATCTAATTTCTTGAATATCCCACTAGGAACAGAATATACACCTCCAACAGGATTTAGTGCTTACATGATTTCTGGTCTGTACTATAACATAAAAGGAACATATTCACAGTCGCTCGAAGTTGATGAAAATGGAAATACGATATTGATTATTTCAGAAGATAAAATGGTGATCAGGAATTCTGTTAATCCTTTTAACTTTTTTCAATCATTAGAAATGAGCAATGGAGATAATCTCTTTGTTACATTTCCTGAACCTACTGCGAAAGCGGAAATTAAATTAACAACTTATGCTCAAAGTGTTCTTATAAAGTTGTATGAAAAAGATAAATCTAACTCGATTAAACCAAAGTATAATATAGTTGGTGAGATAAATTATACAAGATCTGAACTTTCCGATCCAATTAAAATCAGTTATTCAGATTTAGAAGGTAATGTTCTCGGATCTATCTCTCAAATTGAAATTATACCTTTTAGCAATAATAAAGAAGATATTGAAGAGATTAATCAGGCAATAGCTGCAGTATGGGCTGAGGCTGAGGCTGAAGCTATTGAAAATGGAACAGGTGTCATTTTACTGACCAGACAGCAAAGCGATCAATTGAGAAGGCTGAAGAAGAGTTTAGCTATTCTTAAAAATGAAGTTTGCCAGGAGATTACCTGCAAAAATTTAAACTTTTCAGTGCTTTATAACGGCTCTGATGGTCAAATTCAAGACAGATATAGCGAAGTTGTTAATTCTCAGCTTGAATTCACAAGGATAATGCAGCAATTATCACCCAATGTCGGTGTACCTATTATTGATTTTAATAACAATTCCATCATTGTAATTAATAATGATGAACAAACATACTTTCCAGAAGTTGTCAAAATTGTAAAAACCAATACAAGTGTAAAGATTCAGCTTGAAATAGGGAGTGTTATTTCACGTCCTTCCGGCACTCCTTATCTTATTATAAAAACGGAAAAACTTAATGACTTACCAATTATAACACTATTTGAGGATTGTAACTGTACAGACACACCGTGTCATAGAGAAGATGTCTTGTGTGATTATTTCGATTATATAAAGGAAACTCTAAATAACTGTGTAGATACTTCAAGACCATTTGTTGACAGTGTGACCTGTTTCGATAATGTCTACGTTATGATTGATGATTTTGATAAACGCTATCCACAATATGCAATTGGTGATAGTTTTGATTTTCCATATTCGTGGGAGTATGATCCAGATAATCCGCCAACTGTTAAAGATGCTCTAATTGAGGCCTATGGAATCATAGACATGGTCAAAGAACTTAAAGGAGATTGCGGATGTGCAAGTTCCGATGGTGGTGTGATTGAGACGGTTTGTACCACATCATTGCAGCAAATCAGATGGATGACGATGATTGAACATCAATATATCGAAAATTTCCCTGATCAAAAAGCCGTCATGGAAAGTGCCTTGCAAACTCAAGAAGCACTACAGAAAACAATCCAACCAATTTGGAGACCAAATACTAAATTCCTTTTGAGGTTCAGATTGAAAGATAATGTGGATAATAACAGCTCTCACTCTAAGCTATTTGATTATTACTATGGTTTTAGAACAGTTGGTCCAATAGGGCATTTCCATAAAAAAGATGAAAAATATCTCAGCTATGATGGTATTAAAGATTATTACAAACCAGATGAGAAACCTTTGACTTCTCTTCATTCATATTTAGACTATAAACGTTCTTATCCTAATCCTGATGGTAATCTTTTGGGCTCAAAACCTTTATTTTATGGTCATAATCAATGCAAAATTGATTTGTTTTTCGTAAAAGGTTATATGCAACATATGCTAGGAGAGTGGCCAGATTATAACGATGCAAAAAGCGTTAAAATTGAAATGCCGATTATTATTAAAGATCCAGTGTCTGAGGTTATCGTTCCATATCCGCTTCCGCGGGGGTGGGAACAAGAAGATGTTCCTGGAACAACATTAGATCAATGGGATTTAGATACAAATCCAAATTTGCCTTTGAGTATTCAAACCTATATTAACCTATGGAATAATGCAGAGAATTTTCCACAAAATATGGCTTGCGAGTTTAGGCTAGGTCAAATTACAACACCACCTTCTGTTATGAAAACAGTTACACTGACAGACTTAAAACCCGAAAAGCTTTATACAGCACAAATATATTCTGCTTATGATGATGATGGTAATGGACAAATCAACGATCACATAGTTAATGGGAAGATTGTATATTCAGAAAAACAGATTATTCACGAATTTGGTTTCATAACTTCTAAATATAAAGATTTTAGAGAGCAAGTGATGAGCTACAAGCTTAAGGATATTGATGATGTACAAAATACCAAACAGGCTATTTATGATCTCCCCTTAGATTTATCCAATTCGCAGGTTGAAACTCTATATTCTATCGTATCAGATAAGCTAAATGATGATGCTAAAGCGCTTCAAGAAAAATATATGCATAAATTCGACAGGGCAGTGGAAGGGATTTTAAAAATGAAACCATTAAATCCTCCAACGGGTACTGATTTTGTTAAAATAATTAACACCAATACTAATCATATCGTTGCTATTATTGTCCGAAATCCGGAACCATTTAATGATCCTAAAATTCCAATAGAAGAAATGTCAGATGCACTAGCTGTTGCTGACGGTAAAGGTTCTGCAACAAGATTTAAGGTGCTTTGGAGCAAAGACTATTCACAGGCCATTATTATGCATTACGACTTAAAGTTCCCTGCAAATAAGAATATTATTTTACAGTTTGCTTATAAAACTTGGGATGGAATGAAGGGCGAATACATTATCATAGATGAATCAAGTCTCGAAGATGATAAAAAGCTATATACTGTATTAACAGAAGAACTTATTATTAATAATTAAAAAAAAACAGATGTCATATATAAAAAAAATTGGAGATAGAGAAAATACAGGCTGGAGTAATAGTACAAAAAAAGTTTTTTATTTTGACGGATATATTTATTTAGTCTCCGTTATAAGCTTCGGTAGCTCACTACCTGATAGATTGAGATTTCAAAAAATTTCATTGGACGGCAAGCTTATTTTATGGGATAGAACACTTCAATTTAGTGTATATGGCTATTCTTATATAAAGCTTACTAAACTTAAAAATGAAAGTTCTTTATTGTGTTTTTTAGGTCACTCTAGTAATCCGTATTATCCTCCGGGAGCACCTGGTAGCCCACTTTTGATTATTAAGTTGGATGATGAAACTGGAAATAAATTAAATATAAGAAATATACCAAGACAAAATGCTACTTTTAATAATTCTTGCTACATTTCTGACGATATAATTTGTTTGTTGAGCACTTATGATAATAATTCAATTCTTGATATTTTAGATAAACAATTGAATATTATCGCTTCAAAAACTATAAGTTCTACCACCACTGGACGTATAATGGAACTTACAAATATTAAGTATTTTGATAATAAATTATATTTGTTAGGAAGTCTTGTAGAAAACTCTGGAAACAAATTGGGTCTAATTGTAGAAATGGTTATAAATTTAACTGTTTCTCCTCCTGGTATTTCAAACTTAAAAAACTATTCATTTCAAGTTAAACAAAATGGGAATAATATAGATTTTAAAGTTCAGAGCATCTTTAAGAATAACAATCAATTTTTAATATATGCGAATGATCATATAATAAGCAAATCTATTCTTTTGTCTGATTTGTCTAAAACAACAGTTATTAATATTGAGGGGCTAAACGCAGGTATTTTGATAGAAGCTAATAATGAAGATTCCTTGGCTTTTATAGGAGGAGCATATATAAAAATTAATAAGCAATTAGAGATCCTGTTATCAAAGAATATTAATGTTAGTGGATCTGTAGATTCTATGTATTTAAAGGAAGATGGTCTTATTATTTCCTTTTATAAATCTTTCTTTGTTAGTGATTACACGTACGATAGATATCACTATTTTGGGTTATTTAATTCTATTTTTGAATCTTGTATAACGTTGCGTAGTCGAGCGAATATTACAACAACCATATTAAGCAGCATTTCGGTACCAAATACTCTAAAAATAACTGAATCGCAAAAACCAATTTCAACTGAAATCAATTTGGATTTTAGTAATACTCAATCAACAATAGGTGAAGATGTTTGTATAGATCCAGTTTATCTTAAACTATTAAATTCTAGAATAGTCCTCAGTGAAGATTTACAAAAAAATAGGCAATATTTCAACTTACCTGTAGGACAGATTGAAATTCATAATGCAGGGACACAACAAGGAACGGTTAAAAAAGGCCTTGTAATCACTGACTTTGATGGATTTAAATTTTATCTTAAATCTGAAGATACAATTGTTCCTGCTAACGAAACCAGAACATTTGATGTTTTTTTGGATGCTAAGCCTACAATAGCGGGACCAAAAGTAATCAGTATACCAAGTAATCCTTACGCACATTTTTATAATGACGAACAGTACACAATCACAGCTAATGTTGTTGAATTAATAGAAGTTAAGATTATAGGTAAACAATTTTCCCAAACAATATTTATTGCTGGTGAAAATTACGATGGAAACAGAACAAAAAAAATTGGCACGGTAAGACTCCAAAAGTTCTCTGGTGAAAGCACAACTATAAAAAATGGTAAGATTCATAATCCTGAAACAATCAACGGCTTAATCTTTTATATTAAAGATGATGTAGTGTTGGGCAATAACCTACCTGTAAATGCAGATGTCTATGTTAAAGGTGAAGCAATACATGATGTTACGACTCCTGAATTGATTGCTATCAGGTTTGTTGATAATACTAATATTTATTTAGATATTACAATTGAAAAGGAACCTGTTAATGCATACATTGAGAAAGTAAGTTTTCCAAGTGATAAGATATTTACAACGGAAGAAGCTCTAAATCCTCCATTTCAAGAGTACGGTTCAATAACTGTAGTTAATAACACAAAGTATTCTAAATTAAAGATTTTTCCTCATTCCGATATATGGAATGAGGTAAATAATAATTTTATTTTTCGAACTGCCAATACAGAAATTATATGGATAGATGAAATTTCAGGAAGAGCGGTCATACCAGTTGAAGTCTATATTCCAGATAATAATACTCCGAAAGTTGCAGGAGAATTTGACAAATATATTGATTTGCAATATTTATCGATAAAATTGTCTAATCTGAAGATTTTTGTGAAAGTAGTCGAAAAGATTGTAATAAAAGTTACAGCAAAGAATTTAGATCTCAATTTTTTTATAGGAGCCACTTACAATCATTCAATTGGAACAATAACCCTGCAAAAAGTTTCAGGAAAGCCTACCACTGTGAATGCAGGTACAATACATTATCCAGCCAATAATTTAAACGGTTTAAGGTTTAATATTCCAACTACGTTTTTATCTGATAGTACCACTACGCCAGTACCAGTGACTGTTTCTGGGCAACCAAATACTACAGATTTTACTTCGCACGATGTTAAAATTAACTTAGAAAATTTTATTAATCCTGATAATCTTAAAATTGAATTTACGCCTAAAAAGGAAACTATAAATGCCCTTATTACAGGTGTAAGTCTACAAAATAAAGTTTACATAAAAGATAAGGCGCTTAGTCCAGCAATTCAAGATTACGGTAAAATTTCCGTAATCAATAACACGAAGTATGAAGATCTGATAATTCCGGCACATTATCTATTATGGCACGAGAATCAATATAATAATTTCAAATTCAGAACAAAAAACTCATCTGAAATAAGGATTGCAAAAGATGGTGGTACAGGAGATATAGAGATTGAAGTCTATATTGAAGGCAATAATAATACGCCGACCATTGTAGGTGATTTTGACCACAATATAAATTTAACTTCATTAGGCATTGGAGCTACCTCAGACAAAATATTTGTCCACGTTAAAGCAGAGGAATATGATGTTGAAGTTTATGCAGGGCATTTTCCTTCGCCTCCAATGACGTTTATCAGAGGTCTTCCTCCGGCAGTCTCCTCGATTGATTATGGGAGTATAACATTAAAAAATAAAACCGAAACACGTGACTTGTTAGTTCCGTCTGGAACAGTTGTCGCAGAGCTAAATGGTTTTACATTCATTACGAAATACAATGTTAATGTGCCAAAATCTACAGAAGGAGGCTTAGCTGACGTTGAAATAGTTTTGTACCCAACAACGCCCACAGTTTCTGATGTTTTCAGCGCTTTGGTGAATATTCAGCTGACTAATCCGTCCGTTCAGATTAAGAATCCCACGCTAATTGGAATTCCTTATATAGTAAAAGATGAGGAGATGAATGCAGAGATTATCGGAACTGATTTTTACACAAATCTCACCTATGTCAAGGGCTATAAATTTATTACTCAACAGTATGTTGGAACTATAACAGTTCGCAATAATACTCAAACTCGAAATCTGTATATTCCAGCTAATACTGTTATTTTAAGCTCAGCCGATAATAGAGGGTTGGAATTCAGTACACAACATGACGTAACAATCTATAGTGTGAACCAAGCACCCCAGAATGTTGTTACAATACCGATTGTTGTAACATCAAAAACAGGTGCTAATGATTTAGGTTCATTTACACCGGATTTAGATTTGTCACATGAAAATGTCGGTAATCCGTCACGTTATAAATTGCCGTTTAGCATCAAGGAAGATGTTCTAGATGTACGCATTACAGATGCAGTATTTAATACTTTTCCAACTTTAATAAAAGGGCGACCAATAGATCCTCCTAAACCTGTTGTTGGTCAGATTACTATCACGAACTATAGTCTTGTGAAAAACTTCGTATTGAGTGCTAACCAAAGGATTCATAGTAATTTGATGGCGAGTTTGGAAATTAAAATAACTAACCCAAGACCGGTGACAATTAGACCGGTGCCTGAAGGGGGACCCGCTTACCAATATACGGTTAGCGTGACGATAAGCAATAAAACTGATAATACACCAAATGCCTATGGATATTTTGCAGAATTGCTCAATATTCCTCAGGTTAATACGGGTGATTATGATGTAAGTTTTGATGTTTTGAATGATGGTATTTCTGTGACTACAGATGAAAACTTTAACCTGCAAGCTCCCAATTTTGCCCTTCAGGCAGTGGGATCTTCAGGTATAGATAGTCCCACAAGTATTCAGCTAAGATGGATGTTTTCAGGCAATTTAGGCGAAAAGCATATACCGAAAGGTACTTTGACCAACCGTGACCTTACTCAATATAATTATAATAAAAAGAATGACTTTGTAAAGTTATATCGGGTACCTTACGAAGCCCAGATCAGAACGGTTTCCAAAGTGGATCTACAGCAATCTCCTGCTATCGTAGATTATGATAAACAATGTTGGATTTACGAAGTTTCAGGCACGCGTGTTTCAGCTAATAGTACACCTGCTAAAGTCCCACCAAAAACCCGTTTGATTCATGTTTACTTTAGAAATAAACCACTTTATAATCAAGTAAGCGAAAGTTATGACCCTATGAGTGAACCTCAGGCTTTTATTGATGCCTATGGGGAGAATGTCATTGAGATGGAATGTAAGGAAGAACTATTTCTACGAGTAATTCCAGCAATGAGACCATCTCTTAGTGCAAAACTTTTCTTGGAGGTACTTTCAGTAGAAGAAAATAAATTAATAAATTCTAAATATCTATCATTCAGAAAAATAATGAAGGCTATAGAGGTTGCTAAAAGCAGAATCTTTGTAGAGAATGGCAGAAGTATAAGATATAAGACCACAGGTTCAAGAATTTATAGTTTTGACTTTGAATTTTACAGTGATTTTCTGACATCAGCTTCTAATTGGAATTGCTGGGAGTCCGTGGGCGAATATGGTTTATCATACGATGATCGTTCTATAGAATCAAGGCTTGATGATATAACTTCGAAATGGCTAAAATATAATCACGGTGAATATGTTGATGCCCAGAACTATCTGGATAGATGGAACATTGCACCTGAAGGTAATAATCCTTTAAACAGATCGATCAAAGAAATATTGGAACGTTATATAAGCCTTAGTAGAAAAGCAGATAACCCGAAAGCCGTAGAATCTATAAATGTTAACTTTTCAGAATATACGGATCCTGATGAGGAAGAACTACCAGACGATGAAAATGGTTCAACTTTGATTTCGAATTTAGACTTGCTCAATATGGCTGCGATGGATTTCCACGTAGCCAGAATGTTGGGGTTGGGTACTATGGATATCAGTCAAGGAGTTCTTGATGGCAAAGAATATATTTATTTAACAGAATACAGGACATCTAAAGATCCGAATAATGAGAATGTACCGAAATCGACTCAAATTATATCTATGTCACTTCCTACTAGTATATATTCCAGCAGATTGCCTCTCCCTATAGAGATTGCTGAACTTTATAAAGGAGTACCTAAATCTCAAAATGATGATGTTCCTGTTCTATATGATGAAGATGGATACAGCCTTGATGGTAAAAATAGATTTATCAGTATAATCAGCAAACCGACTCCTTCTGCAGCAGTAAATCCAATATTTTTTATGGACGAGATCTCTTGGGATTCTTCGCAATATACCGTCCCTGTCTATGGTGGTTTAGAATACCGTATAGGATCTTCAGGTAATATCAAAGAACCATGGGTTAAGCCCGAATTATCACATTCTGCTAATTATTATAATGTAGATTCTGATGGTGTGCTGTCATATCGTGAAACTATTCCCATTATGTTGCCAGAAAAATATGGCGATCCTCTTTTTGTTCACAGACAGATTACAAATGGTAATTATATCTATGCTACATACGGAATCAACATCTTCTCACGAGCCTCGGCATTAACTAGGAATTTTGAAATATACACAGAAATTAAGCCGCAGAATAATCTGCTGCCTCCATCTGACATTAATGCTTGGCTGATAAAACCAGAAAAACCGCTGATGTTTACTTCAGAATATGAACAAACACTATATCATGATATTTCAACGCGCGATAAAACCTTAGTAAGACTTAGCTTTAATTATAATTCGCAAGATATCATTACTCATTCTATACCATCAGATACGCCATTCAAAGATGAAGAATACGTAAATAATCCAACGCATTTCCCAGATCGGTATGATGTCTTTGCTGAAGAGGTAGAGGTTTATTTTAGAAGCGAGACCCCAAAAAAAATCACGGCAGCTTTATTCAAAGTTGAGCAAGATTCTGATAAACTTTGCTTAATTTTTAAAACAAAAACCTATGTCGCAGCAAGTAATGGAGGGACTGAAGAATGGAAATCAGAACTTCCCTATAATTCAAGTTATAATAGTTTTGTTGGATCGGTTTTCCTAGTCAACAATACCCAATATGTTGTTAAGGATGTTTATCAGGGGCAAAACTACAGAGGTCTGGAATTTATCGTGTACAAAGAAGAGGTGAGTAAAACTCTTTTAGCGGGAGGGAAAATTTCTGTACAATTCAATTCTTTGCCTATTCCTCAGACATCAGGCAACGACTTATTTGTAGTTACTGAAAACTTACAATCCAAAAATGTCTGGGGGCCTGGTAATCCTAATTTGGCTTTAATTCCCTTGACATTTCCTGCAGTTCATAGGGAAGTAATTTCCACCCGGACAGAAAAAGGTGAGCAGAAATACCTTGAGAAGACTAGAGGATATTGGGAAACTGCTAAAGTTGAAGCTTACTCTGAAAATGGACAGATTAAGAAAGGAGTATATAAAATTAGTTTCGATACACTGAAACTCGATCAAAGAGCTGTTCAATTTGAAAAAGCATTCGTTGAACTGTCTAATGGAATAGTAAGAGTTTTCAGGAAGAATAGTTTGAATGGAGGGGAAGCTATTAAATCTAGAGATCATCTCAAGGTGATAAAGGCTGAAAATTTTGGATCAGGACCTAGAAACCGCCTTGTTCTTTATGTCTATGATGAGGAAAGGGAAAACGCACCAGCTACAGAGCCTATATCGGAAATCGTAACAGGTAATGAAATTTTGGTAAATTATTATCCAACGTATAATGTTTATCTGTATAGTGATTCCACAAATAATCTAACTGCAAATAACGTTCTTCCTGAAGATGGAAAAACAGTCAAATACTCTATATTTGGTCTTAGAACAATAGATAAACAGCACAGTTTTAATAATGAATTTTACAGTTCTAAGTTTTCATCGCCTGCAATAATGCTTGGGCAAAAGATAACTTTACCACAGCCGCCTAATAAACCAGAAGGAAGTTTTTATGCAACGCGGCCTGACTTCTACGGTAGGTCAACCTATAGTTTTACTACAGACTTTTTTTCACATGAGCCATTTGGAGTCCAATTTAGCCGTACCAATAATACTGCACTTCTTGATTCCTTATATAACGACTCCACATTAAAAACCATTTACATAAATCTTGAAATTCTAGGTGGAAATGATGAAATTTATTTAAAAAATCGGTGGGATAACTTTTTTGATTTTACTTCCCTTAGTTCAGCAGGTAATTATACTGCTTTCCCGCTTACCACAGAAGAGAGTAAGGACAACGTTACTAAAAATAATGAAGTAGACGGCAGTTTCAAAGAGAATATTGAAAAGAATGCAATTCCTTACGCTTTTCCATTGCCGGATAAAATGGAGTTCTTTCAAGGAATTAATAGGTTTATAGAGGAATATAACATTGCTTACAAACAAACGACACCAAAGATCCCAAGCGGCAGCTTTGGAACGATTAAGCTAAATTCAGTAATTATACCTAAGTTGTCAGGTGTTCACGATGATAAGCCTTTCTTTTTGATTGATTTTGTGAAAGAGGTGGTAGAAAATAATTTTGTTCCTCTAACCGAAATACCAGTATTGTATAAGCATATCAAAACATTTATTCACGATAGCAAGTCACATCATCCTGTGGATAAAAAACAGAACGTAAGAGATAATTCAGGCTACTTATTGAAACCCCCTACTGATGATCCTAATTTGGATGATAAATTTGATATGGCACCTATGATGACAATATTAAATAAGGCCCAGAGAAAAGTTCTGTTTACAGATTTTACACTAAATGGAACAACTGAAAATATTTATTTCTATGCCTCACGAGAATTCGGTTCTCAAATGGATTTCAGCACAATAAGCAAAGTTTTAGGACCTGTTAAATTGGTAAATACTAATTCACCGGAACCACCTAAGATTTTAGGCGGAATTCCGATTTTAGAAAATAAAGTTTTAGGGATTAATCCTCAGATTAAAATAGATATCAATGCCTATGCTGAATTTGTTGGGATCAAAAAAATAAGTCTCTACAGAGCAACTAATAGACTTGATGCAGAATCGATTCTATCAATGACTATGGTGAAAGAGCTCGAGATATCTGATTTGGAACTCACAAACGAAAATTTATGGACATTATATGATGATTTGAAGGATTTAAATACTGTTCCTTATGGAGATACGCTTTACTACCGTACAGTGGCCCATAAGCAGGTTCAGTATACTGAATATGTTGATACCAGTGAAATTATTAAAACTGAGTTTGTGCCTTCCAAAGCTTCGAAAATATTGGCTCTCGTACTTGTCGAAACACAAAATCCAGCAACCCCTATAGTTGAAGGCAGTGCTTCCAGAGGGCTAGATGATGATTTTGTGAAAGATTTAAAACTTTATTGGGATCTAACATGCTACAAGGGGATATATCACCTTTATCAAATGTCTTCTCAAGGAAATTGGAAAGAAATTGCACGTTTTATTGTTAATAATACAAATAACAAAGCTTTATTACAAGCTTATAACGCAGAGGCAAGTGATCTAAATAGCTGGGTTAATATTGGGGAGGTCAATATTATCAACTCAAAAATAACTTTTGACATAAAATTGTTAGGCGACGGATACAAAGAGTTTCCTATGTTTGACAATAATAATATTAGAAAGTTTTATCATTTTAAAGTCACTGCTGAAAATACTTCTAGTATGTTCAGTACTGAAGATCATATTTTGAGTCTCTTTCCGGATAGTGTCTGGGATAATCTCAGCGGAATTTCCAATGATGAAAAATCAGGTATGGCAATCGGAGAAACATTTATAATCAAATAAAAAAATTATGGCAATAAAAACAAGAACAGAATTAAAAGCGTACTTTCAAAGAGGAAAGCGCCCTTCAGAATCTCAATTTTTTGATCTTATAGAGAGCTTAGCACTAAAGTCTGAGGTATCTGCTGATTTAGTAAAATCGTATAGGGTTTTTTCAGCTCTACTAACTATAGAGAATGTTAGTTCTAATATAAATAAACCAAGGTACGAATTAAGATATAAACTATTAGAGCCTAATACTATTGGGGAATTAAATTTATATCTGTCAAATAATATGGTAACTATAGAGTGTGCTCCTGGTGAAGGTCTGCTAATTACCGATCGAAGGTTTGTGACAATGGGTCTAAACCGCATGGACTTTAATTTTAACAGTGTGGTTGAGAGTGATGACTATATGGACGACTCGGTTTTTTTATTTTTTGATTTGAAAATGGGAGAAACACAACTTTTGTTTAATAATCTCCCTATTGAAATTCGAATCTATAACAGGATAGATGGTCAATTACCATAATAAGTCCGGGAGTTCCACTTCCAAATCTATAAAATTGAGAAATTAAATCTTAAAGATAAGATTATGTCAGAGGATTCAAGAGTTATTTCAGATAATAAAATCCACATCGGTCTGGTACTGGCAGGTGCAGTAACTGCTGGGGCATATACTGCTGGTGTCCTAGACTATCTTTTCAACACTTTGTTTATTTGGGAGATGCAATATGAAAAGGATCCTGAAAATACACCAAAGCCCAATGTCATCATTGATATATTTACAGGTGCCTCTGCTGGAAGCATTGTCTCTGCAGTATCCTTAATCGGACTGGCTACAGATTCCTTAAAAGAAGTTACTGATCCTTTTTCCAAGGAATCGGGCAATAACATTCTGTTTGATACCTGGGTCAATTTTGGGCTTTGCAATCAAGATGATATCTCCCAACATTTATTTTCTGCCGAAGATTTAAAAGCCGGAAGACTTGATGCATTGCTGAATGTAGATTTTATGGATCATATGATAGATAAAATAGTTATGAAGAATCGATCAATAAAAGTCAATATTCTTCCCACTTTTATCAATCCAAATATTGACATACTTTTTACGTTAAGCAATTTAAAGGGTATTCCTATTGATTTGTATTTCGACTCTAACAAGAGAAAGGTTGCCCACACGATGTCCTATCATAAAGCGTTTGCTTATTTCCAAAATAACAAGCCAGATAATGATGATTCTAAGTTAAACCTAGATCTTACTGATGAGCAATCGGTCAGGTTTTTCCTAAAATGTGCAAGAGCGAGTGGAGCGTTTCCGATAGGACTTAAGAGTGTATCGTTTAGCAATATCCCTAAAGATTATATTACGGCAAATTTAAAGCGCATTTTTGGTGAGAACTTTAAGTTTGTTCCAAGAGTAGAAGAGAATTATAGCTTCACTGCTGTCGATGGCGGAATGACTAATAATGAGCCTATTGCAGAGGCGTTAAGTGTTATTGGAAAAGAGTTTAATAAGAATTATAAATTGATTATGATTGATCCTTTTCCAAACTACATACCTAAAAATCCATTTAAAACAGAAGAAGTCAAGGAGGATTTATTTCACATAGTTCCACAATTAATTTCCACGTTAAGACAGCAGGCTTCTTTCAAAGAAAAGGATATTAGTGATATGTTTGATGACAACACAGATAAGAATATGATATGGCCAACAAGGTATGATCGAGATAACAAACCCTTGAAAAATACAATAGCCTGCGGTGCATTATCTGGTTTTGCAGGATTTATTCATAAGTCCTTCAGAATTCACGATTATATGCTTGGAAGAAAAAACTGTCAAAGTTTCCTCAGGTATTATTTCCATCTTAATGAGGCGCAACATCCCACCTCATCTGAATGGACAACAGAGATGAAAGATAAATATGCTTTTATTGATACATCAACCAAAGAACAGATGCTTCCGATTATCCCTGATTTCAGGATTGAGAGCAAATTGATAGAAAACAGCAGAGCGCGATTTTATCCTTACATTAATGAAGACAATACCAAAGGTCTGTCATTTCCAAGCATAGATTATCAAAAGGATATAATACCATTAGAAACGATTCTTAACAAGAGAGCGAAAGGTATAGTCGACATATCTTATGACTACCTCAGAAAAAAAGATGATGATGCCACCATCCCCATTGTAAAAAAAAGGAATGAACTCGTTTTTATCAAGAATTTTAAAATCAAAGTCTGGAAGATTCTAGGATATACCTTTATGAAAACTGTCGGAAACCGATTTATTGCCAGAACAGTATCTAATAAGCTGACCAACATCATTATAGAAGAATTATTTAAATATAAATTACTAAAATAGTATGGCCATGGAAACCAAATATGGATTTGTAAAAATGACTGCCGTCGAATTTGAAGCTTACCTTTCGACTAGAAAAATCGCCAGAACGGTATTATCCATTCAACAACATCATACCTATATTCCATCTTATATCCATTTCAATGGCGGTAATCATTTCGATCTGCAGAAGGGGATGAAAAATACACATATCAATGCAAATGGTTGGGCTGATATTGGCCAGCATTTAAGCATATTCCCTGACGGATCTGTGGTCACGGGACGAAGCTTCGAAAAATCCCCCTCATGTATTTACGGCAATAATGCCAATAGCTTCTGCATTGAAAATGTGGGTAACTTTGACAAAGGTGGAGATGTGATGACGGATCAGCAAAAAAAAACGATCATTAAGGTAACCACAGCGCTGCTCACAAAATTTGGATTATCACCTAACACAAATACAATTGTTTACCACCACTGGTTCAACCTGTCAACAGGTGCAAGAAATAATGGAAGTAGTAATAACAAATCCTGTCCGGGAACACATTTTTTTGGAGGTAATAAAGTTGAGGACTGTAAGAAGTATTTTATTCCTCTGATCAATGAATCTTTAAAACCGTATAATAGTAATTCAATGGAACTCTTAAAATATGTTTCAGTTAATTCAGATACTCTCAATATACGGACAGGACCATCTGCTTCATCGGCAAAAGCCAAAGACAGAAACCCTGCCTTATTTGGCAATGTTCTAAGAGTCTACGAAGAAAAAAACGGCTGGTACAAAATTTCATCTTCAGCCCAGCACTGGGTAGCATCACGTTATACGACATCAGTACAAAGAGCTTTGGATAATGCCGATGTGCTTAATGTTAGATCAGGTGCTGGAACAACATTCCCAAAAACTGGAACACTCACAAAAGGCACAGAAGTCTTCATCTATAAACAGGATAAAGGCTGGTCACAGATAGGCGTCGATGAAAGATGGGTCAAAGATACATTCCTTGTTATAAACCATTAACTTAATTTCGGTGAAATTTCAGTATCTTACTTCTGGAAGACAAGCCAAAATTATTACACCATATCTACAGAAATCCATAAATGTTATTTTATGAAAAACTTCTCACAATTAAATGCCTTGGAAGCTGTCACCCTTTACAAATCCTTAGACCTTATAAGGGAAGCAGAAGAAATTCTTGAACATAATCAGACAGCTGATCTGGAGACCGTTGCATGGCCATGGAATAGAAAACCTAAAGCGTGGGAGCATAGTTCTTATACCTTTGGCTTTATTCCTGCCAACGCAAGCAATGAAAATGAGCTTAAAGTGCATGAAGCCAGAAGCATTAGTGCAGATCAGTCTCTCAAAGATGCCAAAATCAATATATCATTAGATTATTTCCGGGCTTATGAATACCCAGGCAGAGGAAAACACCGTGTATTGTTCAAGTTCAATGCTAAGAATTATCTCAAAGATTCTGCTTAGCAGGACTTGAGCTTTAATCAGACTTTTGCTATTCAGGAAGGACAGAACGCTCCTATATCCGGTTATCCCATATTCATTGGCTTAAATACGGGCAAACAGCTGATGCAGTTTGATGTAGAGATTATCAATGTCTCTAATGGTAATGATAATCAGCTTCTCGATACGATGGAAAAAGGCGCTGTCAAGAATGGCATCACACTTCTAGGTACTCTAAACCCAGTAATCCCCATCTTATCCGAATATGCTACCGGTATTACCAAGCTGATTGCAGGCCGTAACCGAAATAGGGAAATCACCTCACCAAAAATAGGTTTATACTTTGATGATATTGCTTCCCACCTCAAAATGGCAAGAGGGGTATATATTGCTCTCCAAACCTCAGAATCTGGTGCATTCGACTGGAATCAGTGGCATTACAACCGCAGTTTCGGAACAGTACAGTCTGTCGACGGAACGCACAGAGAATTACCTTATAATTATTTTGCGTTCAGTATAAGCTAATTTCATTGTTAAAATAAAAATGGCGCCAACTGTCTTTAGTTGGTGCCATTTGGCTGTGTGTGACCTCGACGAGCGTATCTTCAAACACTTTTGTCGATAATTTAATTCGTTTAAGCCAAATTAAGCAAGAACTACAAAGCTCAATTTTATCAAGTTATTTCTTGTAGTTTATTTATTATGCAGTTTTAGTTGTTGTTCATCTTCTAATTCTGAATGAAGATTGCAAAAAAATAAATGCCTTTTGTTTAGCTTTGCCAGTTTTTTTCTGAAAATAGTATATAGAATATTACAATATAAATACAGACTCCTTCTGTCAGGATTTCCTGAAATTTATTTCTTAAATTTAAATAATGTTAATAAACTAACGATATTCCTACTCCCCAACCCATATCACTATCATAATGAGCCCGGATTCCTATATTTTTATTGATAATGTATTTCAGTTCGCCCATATATTCTTTATCGGTATTGACCATAAATCCTCCTCTCAACCTTGTAGAAATCGGAATATCCTCACGCATCAATGCTAATCTTACAATACCATAGTGATAAACTTCTGCCTGAAAGTTGACCAGCATCGGTAAAGTGTACATAACACCCAAACTAAATGCTCTTCTGGTATCTTTTTCATTAGTCTGTCCAAACAAGTTTTTTTCCTGTTGATCAATTCCCATTTTGCGGTATCGCCAGTCGAAACCGATAAAAGGCATCAGCCACTGCATTTTTCCGATATATCTGCCAAAATGAGTTTCTACTTCGTAACCGTGCATACTGTTGTAGCCTAAACGCCACTCCGTACTTAAACTCCATCTTGCATTTTGCAACATAGCCTGTCCATCATTTCCGTTGGTTGCAAAATCATTTTCAGCCATAAAATGAGGCATATTACTTTCTTTCTGCAACATATTATAGGCCTCTTTCTTATCTGGTAAATTGGGATTTTGATAATCACCAACTGCAAAAACACGGTTCATACCCGACATCATATGATAAAGAATATGGCAATGGAAAAACCAGTCTCCCTCTTCTTTGGCTAAAAATTCAATAGTGTCGGTCTCCATTGGCATAATATCCAATACATTTTTGAGAGGTGATTTTTCTCCTTTTCCATTAATTACCCTGAAATCATACCCGTGAAGATGCA
>Ga0308163_10001010_pt1 | contig 35694 bp, 26 predicted proteins | sample PhyTR1_FD_201037 | JGI IMG/M metagenome (GOLD analysis project Ga0308163, IMG submission 201037) | Phyllosphere microbial communities from UC Gill Tract Community Farm, Albany, California, United States - DLSLT.R1 | ecosystem: Host-associated > Plants > Phyllosphere > Unclassified | place: USA... | reverse complement strand
TCGTCGTCCGTGTCGCACGATCGGGGCCGCGCGAGGCTCTAGTGCAATTGCCGGAGACGCTGCGACCGCACCTGGGCTCGACCGCGCGTGCCCGTACTTTCGACGGGGCCACCGGCAGCGCGACGCTCCGGCAGTTGGCCGATTCCGCCAACGCGGCGTCGCGGACGTTCGAGGCCCGGTATGTCCTCGCCGGGGCGACCGCGCGTGCGCCGCTCGGCTCGACCGTGACCGTCACGCTGTCAGAGCCAGGCGACACGGTCGCGACCGAAGTACCGCTCGGCGCACTCCGCGATACCGGCCACGGGGCCGGTGTATGGATCGTCGGTGCCGGCGCGCAGCCAAGGATCACATGGCGGCCGGTGAAGGTGACCGCGATCGGGGAAGAAACCGCCACCGTGACCTCGGGTCTGAAGTCAGGTGACCGCTTCGTCGCAACGGGTGCGCACATGCTGCACCAGGGCCAGATCGTCCGGGTTGCCGCACGATGAGTGGCGACGAGCAGAAGACGCCCGGCCGCTTCAACTTGTCGGCGCTTGCGGTCCGCGAACGATCGGTCACTTTGTTCTTCCTGATCGCAATCATCATCGCCGGGGTCGTCGCCTTCACCAGGCTGGGGCGTGCGGAGGATCCGGGGTTCACCATCAAGGTCATGACGGTCGTCACCGCCTGGCCCGGCGCAACGGCGCAGGAGATGCAGGACCAGGTCGCCGAGCCGCTCGAGAAGCGCCTGCAGGAACTGCGCTGGTACGATCGCAACGAGACGTTCACGCGACCCGGTCTCGCCTTCACCACGCTGACGTTGCGCGATACCACTCCCCCGAAGGACGTGCCGGACCAATTCTACCAGGCGCGCAAGAAGATGAGCGACGAGGCTCCGAGCCTTCCGCGCGGCGTGGTCGGGCCGTTCGTCAACGACGAATATGGCGACGTCACCTTCGCGCTCTACGCTTTGAAGGCGAAAGGCGAGCCGCAACGCTCGCTTGCGCGCGAGGCGGAGACGCTGCGTCAGCGGCTGCTGCATGTGCCCGGCGTCAACAAGATCAACATCGTCGGCGAGCGACCGGAACGCATCTATGTCGCGTTCGCCGAGGAGCGGCTGGCAACGCTCGGCGTCTCGCCCCGCGACATCTTTACCGCGCTTTCGAGGCAGAACCTCATCACGCCCGCGGGCTCGATCGAGACCAAGGGGCAGCAGGTCGTGGTCCGCCTCGACGGCGCATTCGACGATTTGTCGAAGATCCGCGACCTGCCGATCGTCGCGAACGGTACCACACTGCGGCTGTCCGAGATCGCCAAGGTCGAGCGCGGCTACGAGGATCCCGCGACCTTCCTCATCCGCAGCCAGGGTGAACCCGCCCTGCTGCTCGGCGTCATCATGCGCGAAGGCTGGAACGGGCTCGACCTCGGCAAGGCGCTGAACGCCGAGGTCGCGAAGATCGGCGACGAACTGCCCCTCGGCATGAGCCTCACCCGCGTCACCGACCAGTCGGTCAACATCACCGACGCGGTCGATCAGTTCATGCACACCTTCCTCGAGGCGCTCGCGATCGTGATGATCGTCAGCCTCGTCAGCCTCGGCTGGCGCGTCGGCATCGTCGTCGCGGCCGCGGTGCCACTGACGCTGGCAGTCGTGCTCGTCATCATGTGGGCGACCGGCCGGGTGCTAGACCGCATCACGCTCGGTGCGCTCATCCTCGCGCTCGGCCTGCTGGTCGACGACGCGATCATCGCGATCGAGATGATGGTGGTGAAGATGGAGGAGGGATACGACCGCATCCGCGCGTCCGCCTATGCCTGGAGCCATACCGCTGCGCCGATGCTGGCCGGCACGCTGGTGACCGTGATCGGGCTGATGCCGGTCGGCTTCGCGCAGTCGACCGCGGGCGAATATGCCGGCAACATCTTCTGGGTGGTCGGCTTCGCACTGATCGCATCATGGTTCGTCGCGGTGATCTTCACACCGTACATGGGTGTGAAGATGCTGCCCGAGATCAAGCCGATCGAGGGCGGTCACGCGGCGATCTACCGGACGCCGCGCTACGAAAGGGTCCGCAGCATCATCGCCTGGGCGGTGCGCCGCAAGTTGCTGGTCGCATTGGCGACGCTGGGTGCGTTCCTGATTGCAGGCGCGGGCATGGCGCTGGTCAACAAGCAGTTCTTTCCCGCCTCGGATCGTCCCGAGGTGCTGGTCGAGGTGCAGATGCCCAAGGGCACCGCGATCGCGCAGACCGCCGAGGCCGCGAAACTGGTCGAGACGTGGTTGCGCAAACAGCCCGAGGCCAAGGTCGTCACGACCTATGTCGGTCAAGGCGCACCGCGCTTCTTCATGTCGCTGTCGCCCGAGCTGCCCGACCCGTCCTTTGCCAAGATCATTGTGCTGACTGTCGACGAGGATGCGCGCGACGCCTTGAAGGCTCGGCTGCGTGAGGCCGCAGCGGAGGGGCTCGCGCCACAGGCACGGGTTCGCGCGACGCAACTCGTGTTCGGCCCCTACTCCCCCTTCCCCGTCGCGTTCCGTGTCAGCGGCCCCGATCTCGCAACCGTCCGCAGCATCGCCGAGAAGATGCAGGGCGTGATGCAACGGGATCCGACGATGCGTACCGTCAATGCCGACTGGGGCGACCGCGCGCCCGCGCTGCACTTCGTGCTGGAGCAGGACCGGTTGCGCGCGCTTGGGCTGACATCGAGCGACGTTGCCGAACAGCTGCAGTTCCTGTTGACCGGCACGACGGTCAGCCAGTCGCGCGAGGATATCCGGACGGTCGACGTAGTGGCGCGGTCCGGGGGCAGCGATCGGCTCGATCCGGCGCGCATCGGCGATTACATGCTGACAGGTGCCAATGGCCAGCGCGTGCCCGTCGGCCAGATCGGCAAGCTCGAAGTCCGCATGGAGGACCCGATCCTGCAACGCCGCGACCGGTTGACGACGATCACGGTCCGCGGCGACATCGCCGATGGCCTGCAGCCGCCCGACGTATCGACCGCGCTGCTCGAGAAGTTGCAGCCGATCATCAGGACGCTGCCATCCGGCTACCATATCGACATGGCCGGCTCGATCGAGGAGGCCGGCAAGGCGAATGCCGCGCTCGCGCCGATCTTCCCGATCATGATCGTGCTGATGATGGTCGTGATAATCCTCCAGGTCCGCAGCCTGTCGGCGATGGCGATCGTGTTGCTGACCGCACCGCTGGGGCTCATCGGCGTGGTGCCGACGCTGCTCGTCACGGGCCAGCCGTTCGGCTTCAACGCGATCCTCGGCCTGATCGCGCTGGCGGGCATCCTGATGCGCAACACGCTGATCCTTATCGGGCAGATCCACGATCACGAGCGCGACGGGATGGATCCCTATGACGCGGTCGTCGAGGCGACCGTGCAGCGATCGCGGCCGGTAATCCTGACGGCAATGGCGGCCGTGCTCGCCTTCGTCCCACTGATCAGTTCGGTGTTCTGGGGATCGATGGCGGTGACGCTGATCGGCGGGACGCTGGGCGGGACAGTTCTGACGCTGGTGTTCCTGCCTGCGCTTTATGCGCTGTGGTTCCGTATAAGGCCGCCAGTAAACGATCGGCGTGAGGCACCCGGATCACAGCACGTCCTGGCGTGATCAAAGAGGCATCGGGTTGGCCGTTCCGGCGTTGATACGGCAACGAACATCGATAGCGGCGGGTCAACGTCGCGGAGGGGTAGACATGGCACGGGTCTTTATTACCGGCAGTACCGACGGCCTTGGCCTCGCGGCGGCACAGTCTCTGCTCTCCGACGGGCACCATGTCGTTCTGCATGCACGTTCTGCGCAGCGCGCTGCCGATCTAGGCAAGTTACGCGAACAGGTTGATGGTGTCGTTATCGGCGACCTGGCAAGCGCGCAGGACGTGCACGGAATTGCGGATCAGGTGAACGCAATCGGCCATATAGATGCGGTGATTCACAACGCCGGGCTCTACGCCGTGCCGGAGCGAGGCGCGACGCCGAACGGCCATCCCACCCTGCTCGCGGTTAACACGCTGGCACCATATATGCTGACCGCGCTGATCGAACGGCCCGCCCGGATCATTTATCTCAGCAGCAGCTTGCATCGCGGAGGCGAGGGATCGCTGGAGGACATCGACTGGACGGCGCGCGCATGGGACAGCTCTCGCGCTTATGCCGAAAGCAAGCTGCACATGGTCGCGCTGGCTTTCGCTATCGCTGGGCGCCGCCCAAACGTACTGAGCAACGCGGTCGATCCGGGATGGGTGCGCACGCGAATGGGTGGCGCCGGCGCGCCAGTTGATCAAGACACCGGGCAACGCACGCAGAGTTGGCTCGCGGTCAGCGATGATTTAACCGCACTGTTCAGCGGTGGCTATTGGCACAACCTACAGCGTCAACAGCCCGCGGCTGAAGTTACGAATACGCGCTTCCAGGAAAGGCTGGTTGCCAAACTAGCTGACCTTACGGGTGTAGAGATGAGTTGAGCTGATCTGCTTCGGCTAAGACCCACGTCCGGACATTCGCGACCAGTTTCCGGCTCCCCAACTTCAGCCGTTCATTCATCTCGAGGATAACACGGTAGTTTCCGGATAAGCGGTTCACGCCATACAAATGGATCACCTGAAATCACGCCGCGTGAGATCGATGACCATCACGGCCAGCATAATGACGCCCGCGATCCCACCGACGAGCGCGAATGGCACCGGGGCTTTACTCGTCACGATTTTCATCGGCAAAACCCACGGAAACCAAGCCGCCTGTTGTGTGCGCGTCATAGCTACTGCGAGGGCTACAAGCGTACCCCCGATGCCGACGCTCAGCGGCACGACGAAACTTGCGAAACGTAATGCGGACCATAGCTGGAGAACTATCATCAGCGTAGTACCCGACCACAGGAGAAACATGGTTCGGGCCAGGCTCTGCCAAGGGATTGCCCCCACTGGAACGTGCCCACCAAGCGTCCCTCCAAGCCAAGCACCGATCCCGGTGTCCAGAAGGGCCAGCAGCGTGATGCACCCGGAGGTCACAAGCACGACGATCGCTTTCGCCAGGAACACCTGCCAACGTCTGATCGGCAGGGCGAGGAGATGATCCCAACTACGTCCGCGATGTTCGATCTGGCCGACCAAGGTGGTGAAAGCGGCGACGATCATCGGCAGCAGGAACAGCGCCCAGATCGGGAGCAGGAACTCGTTGAAGATCGACGTCCAGCTCGACGTGCGGTCGCTGGTCATGAGCGACAGGCACGCCAGACCGCCGGGCAACGCCGGCGTAGCGAATGCGAGGAGTGCGGCCAGTGAACCGTTCAGCTTGCGGATTTCGACATCGAGGATCGTGATCATGCTGCCATCCCGTCATGCGCTTCGGCACGATCGACCGCATCCCGGTAGACGTCCTCCAGCGTGCGAACCTGCGGCCTGATCGACGAGACGGCGAAATCGGCTTCGACCAGCAGGCGGTTAGCCATCGACGCCTGATCGGATTGCACGATGCCTTCACAACGAACGATGATCGACCGGTCGTCACCTGCCGTCGCGTCCATCCCGCGCATCCTCAGCAACGCAGAACCCGCTTCCGCCTCGCCGGAAAGCGTGAAGATTATGCTGATGCCACCCCGCAGCAGTGTGTCGATATCGTCCTGTACCAGCAGGCGCCCCTTGCGCATCACACCGACGTGATCGGCCACGTGCTCGACTTCAGTCAGGAGATGACTGGAGACGAACACGGTCCCACCGATATGTCCGGGTAGCGCACGGATCAGGGCGCGCATGGCCAAGATGCCATCCGGATCGAGGCCGTTGGTGGGTTCGTCGAGCAGCAGTAGTTTTGGCGAACCGAGCATGGCTCGAGCCAAGGCAAGGCGTTGTTTCATCCCGAGCGAATAGTCTCGCACCCGCCGACTTGCCGCGGTGCAAAGATCGACGAGTTCCAGTACACGATCGACCTCTCCGTCTGGCAAACGAAGCAGGCGGCAGGTGAGGCCAAGGTTGGCCCGTCCGGTCAGATGATCGTACAGCGAGGGGCTTTCAACGAATGCGCCGACCTGCGCCAGGGCGACGCGGCGTGCCATGGCCAGATCGTGGCCAAGCAGCCGTATCGATCCGGCGTCAGGGCGTAACAGCCCGAGCAGCAGGCGCATCGTGGTGGTCTTGCCCGCGCCGTTGGGCCCGAGGAAGCCATACACGCATCCCATCGGCACTTGCAGCGCCACTGCATCGACCACCGGACGTCCGGCAAAACGCTTGGTCAGTCGGTCCGTTTCGATCGCCAGCAATAGCTTGCCCCTATCATTAGATTTAATTCTCGATTAAATTCTCATCATGAAGCGATTTAAGTCAAGGTTAAATATGGCACGGCTGATGAACGACGATCTGCAGCACAGTCGATGGCTGGCACGGCTGGCGACGATGACCTTCTGTGTGATCACGCTGGTGATCGTCACAGAAGCGGCAATGGTCGCCATTGCGCCTCGTTCTGCTGCCGCACTAGCGTTCCTGCTCGCATTCCGTGCGCCGGTGCCGTTCTACCTATATGCGCTCTGGACAATGCGGCTGGCTTTTGGCCGGATCGCCGGTGGCGAGGTGTTCTCGACTGTGCTGCCGAGTTCTCTCACTCGACTGGGCCTGGCTCTCGCCCTCGGTGCGACCGCGACGGTCTTCGTCAGCCCGTTGGCACTGAGGCTCATGGGTGGCTATCGTCACGGTGCCTATGCCGCCTTCGATCCATCGGCGATCACAATCGGGCTCGCGGGTCTTTTCCTCGTGATCCTGTCGCGCCTGTTCTCCCGCGCGATCACGATGCAGAACGAATTGGACGAGATTCTCTGATGCCGATCCGGGTGACGCTCGATACCGTTCTGACCAATCGGAAGATGACGGGGAAGCAGCTGGCCCAAGCGGTGGGCCTCAGCGAGACGCAGCTTTCGCTGTTCCGGTCCGGCAAGGTGCGCGGCATCCGGTTCGCAACACTGGCCCGGCTATGCGCCGCTCTTGATTGCCGACCAGGCGACCTCGTCGACTATGATTACAATCCGAAAGACCTGCACAACGACGATGCTGCAGATACCTGACATCCTACGTGTTTTGTCCCGGCTACCGCCTCGACCCACAACACGACATTCAGCGGTCGTTTCGCGCTCCCCAACTTCGGACATTCATTTATGTTGACCCGGTGCCTCAACCAGCGATGGCGGAAATGGCGAGAAGTGGGACATTTCTGCCGTTCACCGGCGACGTGTCGAACGGCAGGTGTTAGCAAGAGCCGACATCCAGCTTCTGCTCGACCGGCATCGTAGAACGACAGAGATTGGGCCGATTGCGGAATGGCTGCTTTCAGGCGGGCAGATGTCATAGGCCGAGCTACGCGCAGCGAGACGTTGAAGCTGGTAGGCCAATTATTCATTAGGAGGGTCGAGGTGCGCCCCACTGTAGCACGCTTTCACGATCGACTCCGACGTCTTCCGAGCGTTTGTTGGGGCGCTATTATTTAAAGCAGACTTCCTCGGGCAACGATCCTCTGTATGCTCCCTGGTCGTGGCAGCGTTCATGGAGGTAGCTAAGCAATGGACCGAACCATCCGATTTGAAATCGATCGGAGTAGCTGGCCCAAGGCCCCACAAATGCCGCGATTTCCCCGCGGTTTTATGGGCATTGGCGTCGAGACCATGAATGTGCCAGCGATCCTGCTGAAGATCGGGTTTTTGACTACACCGCCAAGCGCCAGCGGCGTCTCACTAAGCGAGTTTTGGGCTTACGTACGCTACTTGGCGGCCATTACTGGGGACAGCGACCTGCGGCTAACCTCAGCGTTCGCGAACCTTGATGCGCATCAAAAAACCATTCTCAGCGACGACTTTGGAATGGGGGTGCCTATGACCTGGCTGACGGACGCCCTCGATCTCCAGCAAATCTGCGATGGCCGGTATTTTCTCGATCGCTTTGCGGCGCAGGCAAGCGCCAGCATCCGGAAAAAGGCGCGGAGAGGGCCAAACAAAGTGCCCGACTTCGTCGCCCGTGATGGCAAGCGGATTTGGCACGTGGTTGAATGCAAGGGAACGCAAAGCGGATTTGGATATCAAGCGTCACAGATTGGCAGTGCGGGGCCGCCTCGCACAGGCGGCATCGCTCAGAAGCATTCCATAGTTTTTCCCCGGAACCATACCGGACAGCGTCTAGTGTGCGCACTTAGCATTGGCCTTGAGGGGGTGGCCGGCCGATCTACCCTGAAGATTGTGGATCCGGAGCCTGAGGACCCTGTGGTTGTCGAGACTGGAGATCTCGAGTTCGCCGAAGATGCTGTCCAAAGAGGCAGCATTGCAAAAGCCCTCAGGCTCGCAGGATTTGAAGCAACGGCTGATGTCACAGCCGCGCCCTTGGGGCGTTTCGCGTCGTCGCGGCGAGACCCGCGTCGGCGGTACGAAGACGAGCGCTTGCGCGTGGTCGGGGAGAGATCGGCTGTCGCACAGGAAGAACTATCTCGTGAGGGTGGCATACGCTGGCGAGGTCGCGATGCGAGCTTCCGTGGTCGCGAGGCAATCATTGTTCTACCAAGACCTTTGGACATCGACGGATCGGTCATCGAGAAGGTGATCCTAAGGCAGGGCATCAACGAGGAAGTACTCTCCGAGCTTCGCGCAAGACCCGTCGTGGATAGCCCACTTCCGACTTCTGACGTCTCGTGGGATGCCGCAGGCGGCTCTACCAAGATCGAAACGAGCGACAAGTTCGCAGCGCTTCAAATCGGCGAGTTGTTCCGGTCCGAAATGCAGTTAGGCTAGCAAAACCTCTTGCGAAAGGCAGCATTCGAGACAGCCAGGGGATCGACTGAACGACCGGGAGTGGGCGCGTTGCTGCCAGACGCCTTTGCGCTCAGCGAGCGGCAGGTTCTGGCAGAAGCTGCCGTCCGAAGCCAAACCTCGAACGGCGCAAGTTGGTCGCGCGCTGCCCTTTCGCTACCGGGGTGCGAGGACCCATACAAACCGACATTCAGCCGTCATTTCGTGCTCCCCAACTTCAGACATCCATTCATGTTCGCTCGACGCCTCGACAGCCGGTCATAGAATTGCAAGGTGAGACAAACCGGTCGTTTCCGCTGGACTTGGCTAACGACCGCTTCTTGCAAGACCGGACACTTCCTACTTGCTCGGACGGCGTTCGGTTACTTACAAAGACTGCAGGTTAAGCGAAGCAGCGGCTATCGATCCCGAGATAAATTACGTTATTTTGTGAACTGTCTTTCGTTTCTTGTTCGGTAGTTGCTGTCAACCTTAGGTGAATATCTTGCAAATCCTGACCATGCTATCGATCACCGTGTATTAGACAGTGCGGTTCACATTTCCGAACACACAGCTAGACTAACTGTGCGGGGGCGATGATCTCAGCACCTACAGCGCGAGAATCTCAAATGTATCTTATTCTGCTGCCCAGTTTGGGTCCGGGAGCAGGATGTGGTCCTGATTAGGCCCGAAAAAATCTCGCAAGACAGAGATGAAAGCGTCGAGCGTATCGCCTGGCTTGGGACTGAGATCTGCAGCCAGTTCGGCCATCGCCATTTGCATTGCGGCGACCGTCCCGGTTTCCGGAGCGCCGGCCTCGTATTCCGCTAGTGCGTCGTCAAGATATTGGCGGACAGCGGCGCGGGATAGCTTCAGGCGCTCACAGTTCAAGCCAAGATATTGTATGGTCGCGTCGATGCGATCAGACGACAGACCTGTTTCGACCGCAGCGCGATTGACCGTTATTGTACCATCGAACGCTACACTGAAAATAGGGGGCGAGAGGGGTAGCTCCGTCGGACGATAGGGGCGTTGCGGCAGCGGGATGTTCTCCGGGTTAATATCTCCCTTCTTCTGACCGCAGCTGACGTTATCCCCTTTAGCTAGACCCCTCGTGCCAAACGGAGGATCGAGGTGGGGTTTCGTCCCGCCCAGGCAGCTTGCGTGAAAATTAGTAAAACCAAAGCTGATATCGGGCGTCGGGTTGCCATCGTTCGACTTTGGTATCCAATGCTCGACCTGCCTTACTGGCGTCGGGATTTTGGTGAAAAGAGGAGCCTCGCAAAATGCACAAATCCCACGCTGACGCCCGGTCAGTGCGTCAGCCAGCTCAGTGAAACGCGGCCCATCGTCGCGAAACCGATCCCAGTTGGTCTCATTTGGATTTTCGGCTTTGAACTGGGCAAGACCCGGCGTTTCACCGGGAAGCAGCGCACACCATTTCATCGGACCTAACCCCGGCGCGCTTCGAGGCGACGCTTTTCAAGATCCAGAGTAGCCAGCACAGGATCGTCGGGAGAAAGATTCTGCATCATCTGCAAGGCCTCAAGTGCCGCAGGCGTATCGGCCTTATCTGATCGGAGAAACTTCCGATAACGATCAAGAGTTTCGACAAACGCGGATACTTCTGAGGGTGGGCGCTCGGAAACTCCCATTACTGTAGTAAGTAACCGACCGGCCTCGGCGCCCTCCGTAGAAGGCAACGCCTCGAACTCCAGTCGGCCATTCCCCCAACGCAATTTGAGAATATTTTCTTCACGAAGAGTGGTGAGCACCTGCGGACTGTGAGTAGACATGATAAATTGAACATTTGGAAAGGCTTCTACCAGCCCCTTTATGACCAATTGCTGCCAGCGTGGGTGCAGATGTAGATCGATCTCGTCGATCAGTACAACGCCGGGGCTTTCCGTAGGGTTCTCAAGATGAGGATTTAGATCTGCCATGCGCCGAGCGAGATCCATCGCAAGAGCAAGCATGGTTCGGAACCCGCTACTCAGTTGCCCTGCAGTGAGAAGGCGCGGCTCCTGACCTTCGTTGCGTAACGTCATCGATAGTTCTGGCGGTCTCCCGAGCATTCGCAGATCAGAAACCTCGGGGATCAGATGCTCTACAGCGCGGCGCACTGCAGAAAGTCGATGATCTCGAAAGTCACTCCCGTACTCGCGCTGGTCTCGAAGCTCTGCGCTCTCAGCATCCTCGAACCAGTTAACTGCTTCATCGAAATATACGCGAGTATCGAAGGCCAAATGATATGCGCCTTGTCGAGTCGATTGTGCGCGACGAGCAAAATGGCCTCGCTCCCCCCAGACTTGGCCACGATTGTCTCGGTAATATGCGAGAACTGGCGCGGTACGCTCGCTTGCCAAAATGCCTTCAAGCCATGAACCGGTTTCGCGATCAAGCGTCCGTTTGATCCGCGGCCTGTCCGCGAAACCATCATCGATGTCGTAGCGAGAAGAGATTTCTCCCAAGGATGAGTCGATCACAAGAGCGATCTCTCCTGATCGATGAGGCGCCCCGAACAGGTCATCGCCGGCTTCCACCCGAAAATCGCTTGCCGAGATTTCCTGTCCGCGCCTTTGAGGCGAGAGGAACGGTCGGATGAATGGCTGCAGTGCGATCGCGATCGCCTCCAAAACTGTGGTCTTGCCGGTTGCATTGTCACCGATCAACACAGTCAGTTGCGGGTGCAGCGGAACCGTCGCGAGCTCGATCGCCCGGAAATTCTCGATCCGCACGGAATTGAGCATCAGTTTGGTCTGGTCAGGGAGCATGACGGCTGATTAGCACATTACGTTCAGACCGGAAGTGCCCTGACGCGGGCGAGAAAGCCTCTGCTACAATCGCGGCCCCGTGTTCCCGCATAAGTGCGGCCATAGGCATTCAGAAGATTGGGCTGGTCATCTCCAATCTCGCTGAGCAGAGTCAGAAGCCGCTTGTGACGCGTCACGTACACCGTGACCCAACGCCTTTCCTCACATCGCGGTTGCGCGTCTACGGATTGATCTGGCTGCGCCAGCCCCGCAGGCCAGTGTTTTTATTTTGTTCCGGCCTTCCAAACTGATAAACTGCCGCCATGAAGCCTACCGAACTTCGCCAGCGCGTCGAACGCTACCTCCGGGGGGACTGCCGGGTGGCCGACCTTGATCGGATATTCCTTGGCCTCCGCGATCAATGTCACGGCCTAGCGTCGATCCGAGAGATTGGGGACTTCGTCGCACATCGGGATCAACGCGAGAAGGGCGCGGTAACTAACACGGTTCGCGATATCCACCTGAGCCTCGACTCATGGCTTCACCAGGGTGAGGGACGATTTCCCGATTTGGCGAAGGCGAAACGGATCTGTGCCGCCAACCTCCGGACGGCAACGGACGCGCAGTTAGACGCTCGGCTCGGTTTGCGACGGGAAGTCGTAAAGTCCGTGCTCGCACAGGCGATCAGGAAGATGGACGCCGACCGGTTCGAGAAGGTGACCAAACGCGAGCAGGAGGTCTTTAATTATCTCGCCGGCGCATTCATCTGGAACCCGGCCTTCACAGACGAACAGGTCGGCAGCGAACTGGCCGTCCTCCTCACCAAGACCGGCGCACTCCGGTCCGTGGAGCGCGCCGCGTTCGATGCCAACCACGACTTCCTTACCCTCTACGTCACCGCGCTCATGCATGACTCCGCGGTCGTCATGGACGACGGCTCCCGGTTCGAACTGTTCGCTGGTTTCGACAACGATCAGCGACGCATCGAGGTGAAGGCGCGGATCGAACTCGAGGGCTGGGCCAAGCGGGTCACCGCCCCGGTCTGCATATTCTGGACACGGCTCATCGGCACCGATCATTGCTCGGACGACCTTGCCGCCGTACCCGGCAAGTGGAACGGCGCCATAGAAATCGATCCTTCAGGACGACTAGCCACGTTCGCGTGATCGAAGACCTTCGCTGAAACATTCGCAAATACCCCACGCTGATCCTCCGCCGAGCAGTTAACCTGACCGGCTCGCTTTAAAATACCATTCGTTACATTTGCAATCCACGTGAACTAAATCAGATCAACCGAAAGCTAGACAACAGGGGAATTACGTGGCTCGTCGTGTATTTTTCAGCTTCCATTTCGACAACGATTACTGGCGGACCCAGCAAATCAGAAACATGGGCGCGCTTGAAGGACAGCCCCTTTGCACTCCCAACGTCTGGGAGGAGGTGAAACGCAAGGGCAGGACAGCTATCGAAAACTGGATCGCCGACAACATGTACGGCAAGAGCTGCGTCGTCGTGCTGGTCGGCTCACAGACTGCCGCCCGCCCCTGGGTCAAACACGAGATCGTCAAAGCATGGAACGACGGCAAGGGCGTCGTCGGCGTCCGGGTGAACAAGCTGCTGGACCGCAACAGCCAGACGTCGGTCGCCGGAACAAACCCGTTCGATGAGATCACCTTCGGCAACTCGGGCCGCAAGCTGTCATCGGTGGTTCAGCTGGTCACACCCACCGGCACGGACAGCAAGTCCACATATGCCTCGATCTCGAACGGCATCGAGCAGTGGATAGAGGACGCGATCGCGATCCGCGGCCGCAACTGACGAACTGGGGGAGCGGTAAGATGGTCTCGGCGACGACGAAGCGGTTCCTGAAGGACTATCCAGAAGCTTTGATCGGCGGGTTCGGTGCCTTGTTCGTCGGCGCTGGGGTCTCCATGGGAGCTGGCTATCCATCATGGGCATCACTTTTGACCGAGGTAGGCGAGGAACTCGGCGTTCAGTCGGGTGAGCTGCACGATCTGGCGGCGCTTGCCCAATGGAGTATCCAGGAGAACGGCTCGGCTACACAGGTCCGCAACGTCATCAAGGAAAAGATCGGCGTCGAGCATCCAGTACCGGAGTCGCTGGAGGTCATTTCGAGGCTCCCGGTAAAATTTATCTGGACCACCAACTACGACCGGCTGGTCGAGCGAGCCTTCGGGTCGGTGAGCCGTCCGATCGACACCGTGCCTGGCGCGGCCGACCTGGCTCTGCGCGCGACGCCCGGGGCCTCCCGCCTCTTCAAGATGCACGGCTCCATCGAACGGCTCGACGACGTCGTGATCTCAACGGACGACTATGAGCTCTACCGGTCGAAGCGCGGAGCGTTCCTCCCCCTCCTGCAAGCTCATCTCTCCAGCATGTCGATGCTCTTTCTCGGCATCAGCTTCACCGATCCAAACATCCGGCATGTGCTGTCACTCATCCGCGAGAGCTTCACGTCGGCACCCCCGGAGCACTTTGCGATCGTCCGCCCGCCCCAGCGAGAGGACTATAAGATGGAGGCCGAATTCGAGGCGCGCAGCACGCAGCACAAGCTCTGGAGCCGGGATCTCAAGCGCTATGGCCTCGTCGTGGTGGAGATAGACAATTACGCCGAAGTCCCCGAGCTCCTCCGGCAAGTCGAGCGCCGCGTCGCCGCCCGTAGGGTGTGGGTCAGCGGCAGCTGGCCCCCAGAGGCGGGAGACGACATCGCGAGGGTGTACGGAGTGGCGCAGGCTGTCGGTCAACTCGTCGGCGATCGCGGACTGGATCTCGTCAGCGGAGCAGGCCTCGTGGTCGGTTCCGCATCTATCGCTGGGTTTCTCGACTCCCTCAGGTCCAGCGGCGGCTGGGATCTCGAGCGCCGGCTGATCGCACGCCCCTTCCCCCAGCCGATCCCCGGCGCGGCGCCGGACCGAGCCCAGTGGTTCGCGCTGCGTGCTGAGTTGGCCCGAATAGCTGGCGTCGTAGTGTTCGTCGGGGGGATGAAGATCGATCGCGATACAGGCTCCGCGATCGTGGCGGGTGGGGTTCTCGACGAATTCGAGGCTGCGAAGGCCGCGGACAGCTTCGTTCTTCCGATCGGCTCGACCGGAGGCGCCGCCTCTCAGATATCGGACAGCCTCATTGGTTCGGCGATAGACGCGACGGGCCGAAATGCCATGAGGCCGACCGACGAGGAGCTGACCGAACTTGCTCGCGCTGACATCTCCGTCGCGGAGATCCTTAAACTCGTATCCTCGATCCTCACGCGCATCGGCAAGCGGGCGTAGTCCGGGATGGCGATGTATGCGTCACGCGACGATTTCAGGCGTTTCGCGCGAGACATGGGACCTGAGCGGGCGACGAGCCTGCGGAGAACCGCAGCTTCGCGGTCCCTGTCAGGATCGACCTTTCTCTCGCATTCCAGCAAGGACGACGAGCTGGTGGCCGGCGCTATCAGCGTTCTCGAGAACCATGGCGCAAAGGTATACGTGGACGAGATCGATCCCGATATGCCGCCATACACGAGCGCCACGACCGCCGCGCTGCTCAAGACACGCATCCGCGACACGAGCCGGTTTGTCCTTCTGGCCAGCACCAACAGCAAGGACAGTCGCTGGGTGCCGTGGGAACTGGGCATCGCCGACGGCGTCAAGCTCCCAGCGCACATCGCGCTCTTCCCCGCGTCGGATTCCCATTATGAGCAATCGTGGGCGTCTTGGGAGTATCTCGGCCTTTACGACCGCATTGTGTGGGGAAAATTGAACGGTTACGACGGGGATGTCTGGATGGTGCTCGACGAAAAATCGAACACTGCGACCGAGCTTCGGAAATGGCTACGGGGATACTGAGATCCACGCACAGATCTCAGGAAGCTCCGATCACGTATCGAGCGACTGTTACTGGGACGCATAGCCGACCGGCAGGTTTGCGCGACCCGGATGACGGATTTTAGCAAAAGCTGACGCTTACATTCACGACGTTGAATGTCTTCAGCTGGTCGAGAGCTGCCGCCCGACTGGGAGGGGCGCTGGACCCAGAACCGGCCGCCCGTTAGGCTATCGCTCGCCCGACTTCAAACATTGGTTCACGTCTCGATGTGACTTTCGGCTTCGTTGCGAGGCGCGTAGGTCTGATTGGAGTGTGTCGGTCGACGCGGGCATCGAAGGGGGTCATCGCAGCACGACAGTAGTCTGAGATGTCACCAACGCGGGCGAAGACCGGAAAATGATAGGTTCCCGCCGCTTCAAAGCGGCATGCCTTATCAGGCGCATGCAGCGTTTAGGCACCGGCATCTGTCGATCCGATTTTGCCCTCCGCGATAGCTAACCGTTCAGCGAGATCATTCCGGACCTCCCTCGCCTGGTCGAGGAACTCGTCCATTTCCGAAAGGCGGGACCGGAGGGTCCTCGTCACAAGATCGACGTCGGCTCGACGCTCCGGATCTATCCCCTCCCTCGCACGCATGAATCGGACTATCAGCGCTACATCCGGCGCAGCGAGCTTCGTCTCCGTGGCGAGCCGCGCCCATTCGTGGGTCTTGTCGCCCGCCTCCTCGACGGCAAGCGTGATCAGGTGTCGGATGACTGCGCGAGCGGTCTCGTCGAAGCGACGCACCGTCTCCAGATGCTCCGGCCTTCGCGGCGCCGGGTCGCCCGGCAGGTTGAAGTCGTCGAAATTCTCGAACTGCAGGATGGTGCGATGGTAGAACGGCCGCCTGGCGTCCGGATCCAACGCCGCAAGCGTATCGACTACGCGTTCGAGGGGTTCGAAGGGACGCCGCCCCTCCGGCAGGCAGTTGCGGTGTCTCCAGACCTCGAGGATGGCTGCTCGGCAACGTTCCTCGCATTCCACCTTGCGCTCCGGCCGTGCGTCTCGCGCCGCCCTGATCAGGCCGGCGAGGTGATGCGCCATCCAGCGGCCCAGGACGTCGTTCGAGTGTTCAAGACCGAGTTCGCGAACGAGCGCTTCGCCGAGGTCTAGTAGCGACTGGTGGAAATTCGGATCGGCATCCCGGCCGGAGAACGACATACCTTGTGACGTTGATGGCATCCATCTTCTCCTTCTCCGAGTATCGACTGTGCCGGTTCTCGACCCGCTCCATGCGGAGCCTGACCTCCAGCAACAGGTGCGTGCCGGTGACCTTCATCAGCCGGTCAAGCGCGCGCCTGGTGGCCAGAAGCCGCTGGCCCCGATCGTGAACGAGGTCGTGATCGCCTTCCTCGCCGTCGCTCCAGACGTCCGCGCGCAGCTTCACCGAACCACGGGAATCGCGCCAGAATCGATCCATCGGATCACCAGTCGCGCCAATCGCCCCTAGAATCAACGAGCCCGGCGCGGGAATCCTCGCTCTCAGCCCCGCAGCCCAGGGATCGTAGCGATCGAGGTGCCTTTCGCCCTCGTCGTCCCGCATCACGCCGCGGAGCGACCAACCGTCGCGATCGATTTCGGCCTCGTCGCCTTCCGACGTAGGCAGCCGGTAGTCGTCGTGGTTCGTAGCGCTCTGCAGCGCCCGCGCGAGGTCGGCGGAGCGATCCGCCGAAACCAGGACGCTGACGACATCCACGCGTTGTTGGATGTATCCCCGGTGTGTCTCCCAGTCGGCGGATGCCACGATCCTGCCACGTGGCGGCATGATGAGGCGCTCCAGATCGGCAGTGCCGATCCGATCCGAAGGACCCTGCATCGGTAGCTCCAGCCAAAGCCCCGTCGGCTTGTCGTCCCGACGGTCCGAAAGCCACCTGTCGCCGCGCAGGCTCAGGCGATGCCGATTGAGCCAGTCGTCGAACCGGTCGGATACATTGTCCCGCATCTCAAGCGGTTGAATGTCGAGGAACTGGCCTGCGGCGATCATCAGGGCGTGCGCGGAGTGGTAGAACTTGAGGTCGTCGACTTTCGGCCAATAGCTAGAGAGACGAAGGTAGTGGTCGTTGTCGAACTGCCGCCGCATCATCCGGAGGTCCCGCTCGTGGTGTCCGGTCTCCTCCGGTCCGAACAGCTGGCCGGCCGTCGCAGCTGCAGCCTTCTCGACAACGTCGTTGGAAAGACCGAAGACATCCGCAAGCGGCGCTACCCAGTATTGATCGAAATCTTGAGCGAGGCGGAAAACCGGGCCATCCGCGGTGGCAGGGCCCCGGGCTCTCGATCGGCCTTCAACGCGCTCGATCCCAGGCAGTTTCGATTGGTTGATGGTGGTGAGCTCATCCCGCCGGACGGCGTCGATGTATACGAGCCCGTGCTTGTGCAGGGTAAGGAGCGCTCGGGCCGCGAACTCGCGGATGAGCACATGCGGTTCGGAGCGCCGGCCGACCGCCTCGAGAAGCGGGAGAAACCGGGCCACCGACGTCGGATGCTCCATGGCTGCGCCCGAGAGAGCTATCACGAGCCAAAGGCGGGCATTCAGAGCATAGAAGCGGAGCTGCGGAGCCGCGAAGGCTCCGCCGCCTTCCGCGTCCGCGAGACGGGCCAACGCCTCGAGCACAGATTCGCGACCGAGAGCGCAGAGCGCCCTGACCGCATGGGCGGCTTCCCACCTACGCTCGGACCAGGGCGATGCGAGCGCCGCCCAAACGAAGCCCGCAACCGCCTCCGTGACAGTCGGGGGTGGCTCGAGCTGCGTCCGCCATGGTCCGTCGTCGCCATCGATGAGCAACGGCTCGAGCAGTTCTAGCCCGTAGCCGAGAGCCTCGGCTGCCTCCGTGGGGGCGATCGTCGTCGAGAGCAGGCCTGCGAGATCGAACAGATCCTCGGACCGAACGGGGAGCGCCGTGTCCCCCATCGCTGCGACCGCCGCTCTGACCACCTCGTCCCGCGTAAGCTCGATCTTGCTGATGAGGTCGAAGGGAAACGGCTGGTAGCTGCGGCTCGTGGTGATCCTCGTGCATTCGCGACGGGCAAGATTGAGCAGTAGGGCCCTTGTGGTGCGCTTCACGGCCAGACTGCCGAACCAGTCGTCAGGAATGTTCTTGAGGAGATTCGCGCCATCGACGATCCCGAGGGTGTCGGTCGCGTCGATCGACCTGAGGAAGTCGGCCTCCTGTCCGGGCTGAACCCTCGAAATCGCCGCGGCATAGAATTCGTCATTGGCCCAGGGCGGCTCGCCCGAGCGGTATCGCGCCAGCGCGTCGGCGACGCCGCCCGGCACGTTCAGGGGGATGTCGCGGAAGATCGCATCCCAGTCCGTCTTTCTATTCTTTGGCTTCCAGTCGTTTTTCCGACGGGACAGCGGCCTAGTCGTCTGCTTTCCCGCGGCGCGGGCGGCAGCTTTGGCGAGATCGGCGACTTCGCTGGCTTCCACGCCGAACCGGCTGAGAACGCGGCCCACCCGTCGCCAGCCCTCGGCGTCATGGTGGCAATGGCGTGCATATCCGATGAAGTGCGTGGCGATAGCGTCGCGCTCACGAGCGTCGGTAGACGCCTCGAGCGCACGCTTGAGCATAAGGATGCGGGGCCAAGGCTCCCTGAACGGCAGCAGCGCGATGGCGTCGCGCGGGTCCAACGCCTTCCTCGTGGTCAACGCCGCGACCAGCCAACCGAGCGTATCCTGCCGGTCCGCGAACTTGCGGTCGATCCAGCGGCTTGCGATCGTCGGAGCCGACGAGGGCGACAACGCCGCCAAGCTCTCGAGCGCATAGTCCCACGAGAAACTCGTGCTATAGGCCACCACGAGTTCCGCCACCCGCGAGAAGCGGTAGGCGAGTTCGGGGCGGTCGACGCCGTCGCCGCCCGCGGCCTCTGCCAAATTGGCGAGCGCCTGCCACCGCGAGAGGTTCTCCTCTCCGATCTTGCCCGAGACTTCGATCGCCTGCTCGAAGAATTCGGCGGCCTCCGTTGGGCTGACGAGGAGGACGACCCGGCACGCTTCCACACAAGTGTCGGCGATGCTGCTGGCGTCCTCGCGTTCGGCACCCATGATGGCGTAGGCGGCCCTGGCGAGATCGAGACAGGTTCTGGCGCCGTCGGTGGTTCGCCCGGCCCGACGCGCGATGGCGATGAGCGTCGGTATGAACAGCGGCTTCGTGAGACCCTGTCGCCACTCCTCGAACCGCTCCAGGTGCACCTTTGGATCCGGTGAGCTGAGGGCCACCCCGGACCACAACACCGCTATCTCGTCCTGGATCGGGCGATCCTCGTCGTAGCTCCTCGGGCCGGCGGTCGCGGACGCCGCCTTTGCCGCTTCGATCCGTCCGTCGATGTCCCGGGACGCCACCCGGCCCAACCTCACCTCCGCCGCGAGCCGGTGCCATGGAAGCAGGCCGCCGACCTGCTCGGTGAACGCCGCGGTCTCGCGGGAACGCCTGTCACGAGAGCGCCGCCTCCGCGCCGGCTTGCTCAGCTTCTCCCGCACAGGCTTTGGCTCGCGGGGTCTGAGCCGATCTAACGTCATCGTCTCGTTGCGCAGCACGGCCCGGACGCACTGCGCCGCCATGTAGATGCCGCGCCGATCCTGATACGATGCCGACCGTCCTTCAAGCACGGCGGTCCTCATCGCCGGGATGTAGCGTCCGACGGTGCGCGCAAGAAGACGCTTCGGCGCCACCCGCATCCGGGCGGCGGCCACCACGACGTCGGTCACCGCGGCGAGCACGACCATCTCGCCATCGAAGCCCGCTGGCTCCCTTATCCGCACGTGGCGGCTGGTGACGAGGCGCGTCATCCGCTCGACAGCGGGCTTCGGCGGAAGCCGTCCGACCGATGCGAGCTTCGAAGTGATCGCGAGCAGCAGGCCGAGATCGTTGCCAGCGGCTATCGCTAGCCCGTCGATGAGGTCGAAGTCACCGGCATCCACGAGCCTGGACACGAGAATGCCCCCCGCCCCGAAGGACCGTTCACGCATCTTCCATCGTCGCAGATGCTTCGCGCAGCTTTCCGCGCCTTCGAGCCTTATCACCGCCAACGCCATTTCCGCCGCATCGGCCCTCGTGACGTTGCCGCGCTTCGAACCGATGACGGAACGACGCGCAGCCCAATGCATTAGCCAATCGTCCGCGACGCGCAGCCTGCTGCGCGCGTCGCCTGCGAGATCGGGAGAACCAGCCAGAAAAGCGGCCTCGTAGGCATGTTCGGATCCGACCCAATCGCCTCCGGTTATCAGCCGGCGCGAGACGTGCTCGATCATCCGATCCGGCTCCAGGAAGCGCGCCCCCAAGTCTGTATTCGCCGAAATCAGCTTCTGCTGACGCGCGTCGGCGGCGGTCTCACCACCGGCCTTGAGTGCGAGCATCGTGGCTTCGAGGTGTCGCTTGTCCCTGATCGCGGCCTTGAGCGCGAATTGGAGGCGCTGAAGGCCTACGTCCCTCCGTGCCATCGCCGGTTCGAGCGGCAGGGCATCGTCCGATAGGGCGAGTTTCACTAGGTCCTTGAAGCGGCCGGCCTCAACGAGCAGTTGCGGTATCCCGGCCGCGACGTAGGCACTCTCGCCTGCAAGGGGCAGCAGGCGGTTGATGAATGAATCGAGCTCCGCCCCGGTCGGCTTGAACTCCTCACGAAACCATGTCTCGGTCGGCTCGTCCCGGAACTGTATGGCGTCCTCCCGCAGGATGAGCGGGCGTTGGAGATCGTGGGCGAGGCTGCGCACCAGACCGATCGACACCGCCGCCACGCTCGCCACGACGCGCAGCGGCACGAAGGGTCTCAGGGTCGCCAATGCCGCGCAGACGGCTCTCACCTGGCCATGGTCGGCTCTCGGCGTCTCGGCGAGTACCCGATTGATCGCAGACCGAAGCAGGTCGCCTACCAAGGCATCCACGGTGCGTGGCTCGCCAGCCAGGCTGAGGAGCACATCGTGCAGCGATCCGCCTTGCGCGAGGGCCGTCGCCTGGACGCGGGGATTTCTCGACGTCTGGCGGTGGAACTCGATCGCGTTTTGACTGGAGGCGCTCGGAAAGAAGCCTCGCAGGTGCTCCGTCGATTCCGCCACGTCGAAGGGTTCGAGCGGGATGGGTTCGATCGATGCCGGCGGATCCAGGTCGACTACGCGGTGCGGTCGCGCGGTCATAACCACCCGGACGTTGGCCGGCCAGTTGGTCTCGCGCAACAGCAACCGAGGGAAACTCGGCGGATCGTGTACCTCTGCGGCCGCCATCTCCGCGTTGTCGGCCGCGTCGATGACGAGGCACAGCACCGCACCCGCAGCGGCTTGCCGAACCGAGGCCGCCGCCGACTCCACCCTGGCCAGGAAGGCCCGCACATATGCGGAAGGATCGGCCTTGCTGGTTGGGATCAGCGGATTGCACAGGGAGAGTCCCGCCAGCTCGTTGGCGATCTGGACGAGGCCGTCGCGGCAGCGGTGCCTGTATTCGCTCGCGCTTCGGTAGGATCCGTTACCGAAGCAGTCGTAGACCAGCGTTCGGCTTCCCTTGGGAAGCACTCCAGCGAGCTGGGTCGACAGCACCGTCTTCCCCACCCCGGCATCGGCGCTGATTATGCTGATGCACCCCCCAGCGACGATGCGGGCGGCAAGACTGTCCAACTGCCGCCGCGGAACGATGCGAGTGAGGACATCGACGCGCAGGGGTGCCGGGAAGAGATCGCGCATGTCGACTCCGAGGGCCTTGAGGACGTCGAGGCGGGTTATCTCGGGACGATGCTCGTATTTCGTCGTCGCCCGCTGCGTGACGAGATCCTTCATGTGAAGCGGGGCGTCGCGATCGGCCTCCGGGAGATAGCCCGACACGTCGTCGTGGAGCAGCCCCTCCTGCAATGCCAGATGCTCGACTCGGCCCGTAAGCGTCAGCAGCCTGGCGAATGCGGGTGCGACATTCTCCGGCAGGCGCGTCGCGTGTGCAGCTGCCCGCGCCTGTGGCGTGTCCCTTCTGGACCGCAGATGATCGAGCCCCAGGACAAGGGAGCTGGCAAAAGGCCTGTTCGTGACGAACTCGAATACGAACCGGGCAGCGACGTCCTCCGCTCCGTACTTGTCGACGAGCTGTACATAGCGCCTGCCGAAGTTCCGCAAGGTGTCGGTCAGGTCGCTAGCGACCCATTCCGTGTCGGTACGAAGAGTCGAGTGCTTGAGCTGTAGGTATCGGACCTGTGCCGCCTTCGACGGATCGACGTCGCCTCGATACTCGGCCACATCGATCGAGGCAACGCCCTCCTCGAACTGGTCGCGATCCTGAACGGCCGGGCCTTCGATCGAAACAGCAACGAGTTGAGCGTCGGGTGCAAGAAGACCGAGACAGCGCCGGGCGGCCCAGTAGTAGTGAAACTGATCGCCGTCCCGGCTTGCCCTCACTGGGTCCAATGTCGCCATCAAGGCACCGTGTAGCCGAGCATAGCCGAATGGCGCCACCGTCTACGGGGATTTTCTCCTAACATTTAAAATCGGCGCCACGATCATGGCATCACAGCGCGGTCGAGATCAGGGCTGCATCGCGCGCCACGACGAACTCATCGCTGCGCGCCACCAATTCCCGCGCATCTATCTGCGCGCAGCCGAGGCGCGTTCTCGCCCGCGTTCGGCAATGGAAACGCCAAGATGGGGGTCTGCACAGCGCGTTCGTAGCTTGCTGCCGAACTCTGCTTCGGCGAGATTACGTACCAGGCTTCGACGATCGGGATCAAACTGAGAATGGGTAGGCTGTATCTGTCCGACCATGAGATGGCTTCCATCAAGATGGTCGATGCCAACGCGGTTCGCGAAGGCGTCAGGCAAGCGCTCGACGAAGGTTCGGCGTCAGCGCTTCGCCCCCTGCACCTATCCATGACGTGCGAGGCTGTCGCCCACCACCTCAACCGCTTTGAACGCGACCTCGCGACCCATGCGAATGCCAAGGCTGCGGCAAAGCGAAAAGAGACCTGGAGCCGCGCGTGGAGTTCCGGCGACGATCTAATCCACACGGTCCATGCGATGAAAGAGCGTGCCGAAAAACAGGAGGCGGAGACGCAGCTCGTCTACATCGACGACCAGATCTCGCCACCCTACCCTTTCAGCCGTCGTGTCGAGGTCAGAGTCCACTACCGATGGCGCGTGACGCCCGAGGCCACATGGAATGTTGGGACCATCACCTTCTTCCAAGATGTGGACATGAGTCGCGATTACTCGATGCCGCAACCTGCGCAGAAACCGAGCCGGGCGAAAATGGAGGCTCAGCGCGAAGCGACTCTGTTCGACCGTTGGGACCATCTTCGCATGCTGGCGCTGGACGCCGTCCGGGAATATCTCACGACCGGCGGCGATGGGTCGTCGATACCCAGCACGTATGAGGCCAAACCCCACCGGAACGACCGCCATCTGAACAATTTCAGTTGCGATTTCTGGGAGGCCTTCGGGGAGCCTCGAGGTCGGCGACGCTTGCCAACGCGGGGATTGGAAGCACGCCTACCTCCCAACTCGCCTTCTGAGGCGGCAACATCAGACGGCCGACTGGCGCTCCACGCGCGCGTCAGGCACAAGATGTTCGGCGAGGGGATCGTGACCCACATTGAAGGTGACAGGATCGTTGCCGATTACGGCGACCGCGGGGCCAAGCGAGTGATGGCCAGCTTTCTGGAGAAACTTCCCGACGAAGAGGCCGGGGGCGCCTAGTCAAAGAGCGTTCGCAGCGCTGGAAGACCAAATCGCGGAGCTGGAGCGAGCGCGGCTTCGGTTTGTCGACTCGCTCGTGAAGACTGGTGCAGTTCTGCGGGTCCCTGCCCGATCCTAAGCGCTTTTAACCACGTCGCATATATTGGCCGGTAGACCGCAATGTCCTTCCGCATTACGACCCTCGGGCCTGGTCGCTCATGCACATATCATCTGGTGGGCGGCTCGACATCGGGCGGGTTCATGTAGGCCCGGAAGCCGGCCAAATCTTCGTCGCTCGGATTTTCTGCCTTGGGAATGAACCGAATGGTCTCGGCAATGTCGCGGCGGGTGACGTAGCTGATGATGGCGCCCCCACTGCTCAGCTCATATTCCATCGAGCCGCACCAAAGGTTAGGACGGGCAAGGCCCGGTGCGAACGCGATGGGCTTCTTGTTTCCCTTCTTGCTGACCTCGTGCTTGGCGAGCGCGACGCGGATGAACTCGAGCGTGGTGAACCCCATTTCCGTCCGCCGCAGGTCACGGCGCATCTGCTCCACAAGTTCGGGCCGCTCCTGAGCATCACGCAATTGCTGCGCGCGCAGCTCGCGATCGTAGTGGCGATATCCCAGGTTCTGCTCGAGGTGGGCAGCCTTGAGGTCGAACCCTGAATTCTCGGCGAGCTTGATGACGTCTTCACAGCGCTGACGCCACGTGCGCTGCAACTCGTAAGCAGCGTAAATCCACATGGGCGAGAGCGCGCTCAGCAGCGCGATCTTCCCGCGCGGAGGCTCGTCATCCAACTGATGGCGCATGACCTCCTGCTCCAGCGCGTTCAGCGTATTGTCGACGAGGCAAAGCTGGCTCGCCTGCATGGCCAGATACGGGTTCTCGGCGAAGCCGGCCAATGTCATCAGGGCTTCGTAAAGGTCACCCATGCCGATCTCAGCAATATCGCGATAGCGGGCGTGTTCGTCCCGCTCATCGTCAAATTCTTCGGCGTCGTTCATGTGATTTGTCCGCCCGATGCGGCGACCCGATAAGGCGGATCGATCACCGCCATCGGCAATGGATCGGCCAAGCCCCAGAAACGCGTCGTTGCCCGGATGTATCGAACGAGCTCGCCCGTCCGGACCCTAAGGTGTTCGCTCGAAAGCGGCGGTCCTGCCAGGAGATCGTGATAGTCGTTGGCGGCATCGTCCCATAGCGCGGGCGCCTTCGTCTTCAGCCTTTCGCACGACGAACCTTCGCCATGACGAACGACGTTGGCGACCATGAGCATCTCGGTAAGATCAGTTCCCAGGTCACGCTGCCCGACGTCTATTCCGGCAAGTTCGGCGCAGAGCGCTAGGAGATCCTGGAAGCTACGCGCGTTGGGCATGTCCGTCACATCATCGCGATGGACCGCTCGCGCCCATATGCTCAGCTGACGCTCGAAGGTCGCAGCGAGGGTCAGCGTGAACGCCTTCGCCGCCTCATTGGCAGTGTAGTTGTCGACTTGGGCCGCAGCGCGATCGAGAAATTGATCCATCGTCACCGCCTCGCCGCTTTCGAGCGACGAATGGATCGGCAGGGCCTCCATGGCGGGCTGGATCACCCGCTCAAAAAGTCGCGCAAGGTTGGCCTGGAAGATGCGCGGCAACTGATCCTTAATTAGCAATTTCCGCCCCTATACAGAACGCCTTGTCGATAATCCTGCCCTTGCATTCAGTGGAAATAGCACGGTTGTCGAACTCCACGACCACAACGCTTGAGAGGAGACCGCAACAAGGGCATTAGCCTGCCGGCCAGACCTAAACGATCACTTCAACCTCATCCGCCGCAAACCAACCCTTGTTGACCACGGCATTTGCCAATCCTGCAGGATCATCGGTGTAGCCTACGAGCGCCAGGCTTTTTTCGGCTCGCGTGGCGGTGACATAAAGCAACCGCCGAGTCCGATCGGCGCCGGTTTCCTCGCCAGCGGCAGCGCGCTTAAGATCGATGTCCGAGAGCGGCTTGGTCCCGAACAGCTTTTCATACGAGAACAGGAAGCCCTTGGCGTCGGTGTCGTCCATGATCACCAGGACGCGTTCGAACTCCAGACCTTTCACACCCTGGTGCGTACCGTAGGGGCCTTGGTCGGCGACATACTCGGCGAAGGGTACGATCTGTCGGTAGGGCTGGCTCAAAAAGGCGCGCCAAGCCTCGAGGCCCTTAATAACCGCCGATTCACCGTCCGCGTCTTCCTGGTCCGCCTCATCCTCGGCTTGCGCGACATCGTCGGTATCCGTCGCCGGAGCATTTTGTTCAAGAAAGGGCACCAGGCTGGCGGGGACCTCGAACAGGTAATGCTCGGCAACGCACTGAAGGACGTCCAAGAAAGTCAGATCGGGGTTCGACCGGCGCAACTCGAGCAGGGCAGTCACTGCAGCCCGGGGCGCCCGTAACGGGTCGGCCGGGTTTTCGCTCTCTGCCAACGCCTTCGTCTTCACGAGAGGGGACGCTTCGCGGAGCAAATTCATAATGGCGAAATCTTCGCCCGCGTCAGACGCGGCCAACAACGGCGCCACCCGCTCGCTGAACAGCCGCAAGCCCGGCAGTCTCCCTTGGCGTAGTCCGGTCGATAGGCTCTTGTCGGCGTCCAACGCGCCGAACATGCTTGCAAACCCTCGGCGCGACGCGGCCATATGGTGTTCGAGGGTGAGCGTCTTCACGTCTTCAGCCGGGCCGTCCCAGCCGTCGTCGGCGCAGATTGCCTTCATCCGCGCATGGATTCGGCGCTCCAGCGCGGGTTTGTCAGCTGTGCCGGACCGCGCGACGAAAAACCGAACGACGCCCTCGATGCTATCGTCGCGTGCAAGTTGGGTTTGGCCATCGGCCCCGGCTCGTATGGCATTGCCCAGTTGCACGATGCGCCGGCCAGAGCGATGGTTCATCCGTTTCACCGGGTTCGCCCAGCCTGCGGGAATCACCGTGCCTAGATCAGCTTGGCCATCCCCGTAGATTCGCTGCATTGTGTCGCCCAACAGACCCAAAGCAAAGCGCGCACCTTGGACCTTGGCGAGGTGGAATAGCGCCGCGATCAGCCCCTTCGTGGTGTCCTGGCTCTCATCAATCAGCAGGAAGGGATAGCTGTTGACCACGATAGCCTGCATCGCCGGCTTGGTAGTGATGAACGCGGCCGCGATCGCGAGTACCTCGGCGTGAGAAAGGGAGTCCGCGCCAAAATTGTCGCCGTTAGGATTGTAGGTGAAGGTCCGCGGAACGCTGAGGTACTCTAGGCGACGCTCGATCGCCGTCATGGCCCGATCGCGGTCGATCGAAGCTTGGCCAGCGCGACCCTTGGCTTGCTTCTCGGCGATCTCCGCCAGCGTGGCGGGCAAGGTCGTGAGCAGCCAGGCGTGGATGTCGGTCTGGTGGGGGCCGATCAGCGTCCAGCAGAAACTGTGGATCGTCGAGATCGGAAAAAGCGGGTCCTCGCCAAGTCGATCCGTGATTTCTTGGGCAGCGGCGCGCGTGTAGGTAATCACCGCAATCCTCGAGCCCGCCCGTCGATAGGCGTCGCCGTACTCGACGCGAAAAGCTTCCAGGGCGCGTTTGAGCGATCGCGTCTTGCCCGACCCGGCGCCTGCGTAGACGAAGAAGCTGCGCGGCGCGGCCGGGTCGAGACAGATACGGATGATGTCATCAACGCCATCGTCGGTGTTAGCGGGACCCAATCCGATCGGCGTCATTGTGATACCACCGGTTCGCTAAGGGCGATGTCCTTGGCGATCGCCTTTTCGAACCAGGCCAAGCCTTTCTCGATGTAGAGCGGCGGCCGGATTGCAGTGGCGTCCTCATGCATGAGGCAGTCGAGCGCGAATGCTGCCTTCTCGGCCGTCTTTAGCAGCTCAAACAGCTCGTCCGCCAGCGCCTCACCATCCAAGTTCTCGTCGACAAGTGCGCGGATGCGCTTGCTCGTAGGCGACCCTTCGACGGTTTTGACCGCCTCAATATTCTGCAGGACGAGCGCATCTTCAAAGGTCCGCGGAATGATCTGCGGCGCGGTCTTGTCCCCGTCTGCGGGCGGCAACGGTTGCTGAAATGCGACGCGCAACTCGTAGCCCTCGCAGCTTGGACATTCGAGCGCTTCATCCTTGAGGGCGGCCAATTCGTCGATCAGTTCCTTGCCCGGGTGCCAGGTCTTCAAGACCGGATTGGCGGTCTTCTGATAGGCGCCGATCTGAGGCTTCGTCGACTTCCAGCGGATCGCTTCGCCCCCGGCTGCCAGCGGCACTTTCACAGCGTGCGTCGCGTCCAGGTCAGCCACGATCAGGGTCGTCAAGCCGAGTTCGTCCACTAGTTGCTTGAAGCTGTGCGCATGGCTGCCGCCGAGATCGAGGAGCGTCACGTATCGACGGGACAAGGTGGGAAAATGGTGACGGATGAAGTGCGGCACCAGGATCCGTTCGGCCTGCCCCTCGACGAAAATGATGCCGTCGGCAAAGAAGAGGTCGCAATGGGTCGCCTTCAGATAGCGTTTGACGAACCGCTGGGTCTCATCGACGCCGCCAAAGACATACGAGAGGTTGGCGACCGTGGTCGTCGGCGTCTCGCCTTTCGCGCCAGCGGGCCGACGGCGGAAATACCGAAGACTGGCGAAGTCGGCCTCATGGGCCACGTGGCTGGAATGGGTGCTGACCACAAGCTGGGTGTGATACTGTGTCTTATCGCTCAGCTCGGGACGTTTGCGCAGCAGGGTGTAGGCCTTGTTGATGAAGACCTGCTGGACCTGGGCATGGAGATGGGCCTCCGGCTCTTCGACCAGCACGAGATGCAATGGCGCAATCTTCGGGAGAGAGGCCGAATCAACGTCGCTCATCGCCTTTCCGACGCGCATCCAGTCATCACGATAGCTCATCAACATGAACACCATGGCGATCAGGTTCTGATAGCCAAGGCCTGCATAGTCTTCGGGGAGGCGCAAGGCGCTGAGCCCGTCCGCCCCAGGTTCAGCGACCTGATATTGCACGGCTGACCCATGCTTCAGTCCATCTATAGCGCGCAGTTGTGTGGTGATCTTGAGCTTCGGGTTGTTGACCCCGGGATAGCCGAGCTCCTCCAGCTCGTTAAAGGCAGCTGAAAAGCCTGCTTCCAAACGTTTGTCGAAATTGCGCTCGGCAAGTTGGATAGCGCCGAGTGCGTCATAGTCTTCGGCGGACGGCGTCTTCGCTGGGTCGAGGTGGCGATCGTAATAGCCACGAAGCTGGTCAGAGAGTCGCCGCTTGAACCGGCGCGGGGTAACATCACTGCCGCCCTCTTCGTCGCCTCCACGCTCGCTCGCATCTGAGAAATCCCGCTGCGCAGCGATCTCGTCTATCTTGATGAGATGCCGAAACGGGTTCTTCTCTAACAAAAAAGCCCCAGCCGGGAGCGCCTGAGGTGACGCCGAGCCTTTCTTCGGCGGGACCACGGCCGCAGGGTCGAGAGGATAGGCGCCCAATTGCACATGAGCGCGAAGTTTTCGTTCGAGGAAGTCGGTCAGTCGCTCTGGCCAGATAGTAATCGGTTCACCACCGCCCTCCGGTTTTGCGACTTTCACTGCGGCTTCCCGATTCACTAAATAGTCAGCCTTCAAGCGGTCGAGGGAATCTAGTTCGTACTTTAACCGGACACCGATCAAGCCGCCGTTCCATTCGAGAGTGGGCAAGATGTGAACCACGTGCTGAATTTGGGTGATCGGCACGTCGAGCCAGACGTCGAGGCAAGGGAGGAGGTCATTAAGCTCATCGCCCGCTGGCTCACCTTTTTCCCAAGCTGTGCCGACGGCGTCGATCTGCGTCCAGTTGGCGATTGTCACGTCCCGAAGAGCTAAGCGGTTGGGCGCCAATAGAAAATATCGTAGCGCCACCATAGCGGAAGTCTTACCACTATTGTTTGCGCCGACCAGAATCGTCGTTTTTGGGTCGAAGTCGAGATGGGTAGATTTCAGCTTCCTGAAATTCGAAATTTCGACGAACTTGATACGCATAGAACCCCCGCCCCTGTAACTTACGCCGCTCTTGCCCTTGATGGGGCGCTAGCGGATGTCGCGACGCTCTGCATCAATTAAGAACGACGGCGCCTACAGCCGCCAAATTAAAGTCCGGGCCCAGCCCAAACCAATGGACTCCGAAGATGACAGGGCGCGGTGCTGCAGCGAAGCTCGCAAGGCGGAAACCAAAGACGATGAAGCAACTGTCAAGTTGGTCGGCGACGAAATAAGAGGTTAGGTGGAAACACCAGGTCCCTCAGCGCGCCGGAGTTGCTCCGCGACCGCAACTGGCAGCCGCTCAGCCTCTTGCTTCACTACATGAAGGACCGGCGTGTATTGCAGATGCGTCACTACTAAACTGCCAGGCCGCTTTCTACCACCGGGCTTCCGCTATTCGTTCTCAATGCGCCCCGATCAGGTTGATCCGATTGCCAAGATGACGGAACGCGCGGTCACGGCAGGTCAGCAAAATGACCTGCATTCGCGTCGCAGCATCGGTCAGGATCTCGGTCATCAGATCGAGGCGGGTATCGTCCGAATAGACGAGCGGGTCGTCCAGGATCAGCGACACCGGCACACCTTGCTCGAGTAGCATCTCAGCGAAAGCTAGCCGAGTGAGCACCGCCAGCTGCTCCTGCGTTCCTCGCGAGAGATCGCCGCAAATCTCGGCCAGACCACCACGCGTGATGGACGTCAGGCCCAGATCATCCCCAAAGCTCGGATCGCAACCAGGCAGTAGCCGTTCGATGTGCCGACGCGCGCGCCGCGCAACCGGCCCGACGAACGTCCGTGAGGTCTCTGCTCGCGCCCCTTCCAGCGTGTCGCGAAGCAGCTTCAGCGTTTCCGCCTCCTGCGTGACGCGCGCCAGGGTGGCGGCCGCAGCATCCGCTTCTTCTCGCGAGGCAGCAGCGCGGTCCGCCAGGCCTTTGCCCCCTTCCGCCTCAATCTGCGCCTCGAGCCCGGCGACCACCTTCTCCAGATCGATCCGCTGCGTCCGGGCGACCTCGACACGTTTGTCCAACAATCCGATCTGGCGTTCGATCGCCGCTACATCATGCGCTGTCGCAGCACGTTCGGCGTCCTGCAGACTAACCAGCGCTGCAGCTTCCCGCTGACGTGCATCCAACAGAGCCTCATCCAGTCGATCTACTTCAGGCTTAGCTTGTAGAGCAGCGAGCTGCGCTACAGCGTTGGCAGCATCACGCTCTGCGCTAGCCGCCTGAACCATGAGCGGCGCATTGCGCGCTTCCAGCTCGCGCAGTTGCGCAGACGCCGCCTCATCGACACCCTCCGCCCTTGCGAGCGCTGAATCCGCCTCTGCCGCGATTACGCTCAACCCGTCGACGTCCGGTCCCTCCTCACTGCCCTCCCCTTCCGTGCTTTCCGGCAATCCTGCCATGAAGGTCTTCAGGGCCGAAACACCGGCGTCGAGACCGAGCAACGCCACGGCCGGCGTGATTCCAGATATCCGCGCTTTAAGCGTCCGCACGTTGGCAACAGCATCACGTGCGACCTCATTACGTGACCGCGCGTCGGCGACACTCGTCACCCCGTGGTCGGCCAACGCGGCGCCAAGATCATCGCGAGCGTTGGCAAGCGCCGTTTCGGCGCTTTGCAGCCCCGCTGGCGGTCGAATGACCAACTCAGCCTCGCCAAATTGGATGTGCGTCTCACGCGATAGAGTCCGATCACCGGCCTCGGCCTGCAGTCCGTCAATCCGGACGCCGCTGACATTGCCCGCGAACTCGACCCTGGTCGCACCCGCCTCGACGGCCGCGCGCGCTTTGTCGACGGCACGTTCGCGTTCCTCCAACGCCTTGATGACGCTGGCGGGGATTACGGTCGTACCAAGCTCGCATGCAGCCTCCAGTTCGGATTCGAGGGGAAGCAGTTCGGTGTGCCGCTGGCGGGCCCGGGCGATCTCGACTTGACGTGCTCGTGCGGCAACCAACTTCGTGGCACCTTCGAGCGCCGCGTGCGCCTTGCGCCGGTTGTCGCGAGCTGTAGCCAGCCGATCACGCGCCGTACCCGCTCGCTCACGCGTGCTGGTCAAATTCTCTTCCAGGCCGGATCGTTTCTCACGGGCCTTGCCAAGTGCCGCGGCCGTGTCACGGACGGCAGTCCGAGCATCGGCGAGACGCGCGGTGAGATCCTCAAGTCCCCTGACCTGATCAGCGAGACGACCTTGCTCAGCCCGCCTAGTATCGCGCAACTGCGCCGCGGATCGTGCCACGTCGATCTGACCGACCAGCGCCTTTCGCCTCTCTGTGTCCGTCGTATCAGCAAGATCGCGGTCCAGCACCTTCAGCCTGGCCCGAGCTGCCTCGAGATCGGAGAAGCCCTGCTCGAGCGCGGCAAGCCGAGTTGACGCCTCGGTCGCAGCGCTCTCGGCAGCGTCATGCTCGGTACGAGCTGTAGTTTGGCGACCGCTAGGCCGGCCAGTGTTGGTCCAATAGTCTGCGAACTGGCTGTCGATACGGGGCCGGACACGCTGGTACGCTGCGCCGCCCATAATTGCGCCAACCTCAGCCTCCAGCGTCGCACGCACGCTATCACGGACGATGTCGCCCGGGGCGGTGACTTCAAGCGCCTGCGCCTGCCCTACCCAAAGCAACCCCAGCGCACCGTGAGCGGCCGCGTCGCCGGCTTGGCTGGTATCGCGCCGCGCGCCGAGCAATGCCTGCAACTGGGCTTCAGCGTCTTCGCCCTGTGCCCGGCCTTTTGGTCCACGCACCTCGACCGACGCACCTTTCAGGAAGCGCTTGTTGACCTGCCAGTCCTCGCCTCGCGCCTCGAAGCCGATCTCGATCTGCGGGGCGACGGCCTCACCGTGCGGCGCATAGCTACGCGCCAGGCGGTTGGCTGTGTTGTGTCGGATGAAGAAGGCTGCTCGCATGGCCTCGAGCAGCGTCGACTTGCCGGTCTCGTTCGGCTCGATGATTACGTTCAGTCCGTCGGTTAGCCGGTCGAGGACGAACGGATCACGGAACTTGCGGAAGTTGGACAGCGCAATGCGTCGAATCTTAAGGCTCATGCTGCGTCCTGTCCGCGCTGATATTCCACGAACAGGCGTTCGAGCGCCCGCTTGGCCGTGAGGCCGTCGGTACCGCCGGCCTCGATCATGCTCATTAGCTTTGCGGCAGCCGTTCCGATCATGCCCTCTACCTGCAGATCGGCCAGATCCTGGTCGCTCGGCCGACCGACCAGATCGTCTGCCGCAACCGTCAGATGGCGCAGACGATGGCGCAGGTCGTTGTCGAGCCTGCCGAGGATCGCAATCCGGTCGGAAAGACTGACGATCCCGGCCAGCGACAGCTGCAGGAGCGTTGCCGACGGTTCGATCAGGCCGAGCAGCCGGTCGCACTCGGCGGCAAAGCTGTCCGCGTCCGGGATTGTCCACTCCCGCATCAGCCACTGGAACCTGCCCGTGCGGATTGGTGACACGACCGGCTCCACGCCCGGCTCAAGCGTCACGAGCAGCGCATATCCCGGTTCGTCGCGCTGGAAGCGATCTGTTTCCGGTGTGCCGGAGTACCAGGTTCGTGCGTCGACCCGCAGCGCTCCGTGCCAGTCACCGAGCGCCAGATAGTCGAGGCTGGAGCGCTGGGCGCGATCGGGAGCGATCTGGTTTTGCGCCTCATCGCGCGACGAAAAGTCACGGATCGAGCCATGGGCCAGGCCAATGCGCAGTGTCGCGCCCGGCGTCTCCATCGTGTCGAACAAGGCCGTGGGGTCGTTGAGGTTGTGCCGGTGCGTCAGCGGTGCTGGCAACAGCCAATGTCCAAGTTCAAGTTGGCATGGGGCGGGCTCGGTGACGATCCGGATGTTCGCCGCCCCCTTGGCGCGAACACGGTCCCACAGACCGCTGTTGCGGGCGAAGTCGTGATTGCCGGGGAGCAGCCACCACGTGCAGGCATATCGCTGCATGCGCGATACTGCCTGCACAATGACGCGATCTTCCGGCCCCTCGGTATCGAAAACGTCGCCGGCGACCAGGATATGCGCCGCGTTATGCTCGGCCGCGGCCTTGCCGATCGCATCGATCGCATCGAAGCGCGCTTCGCTAAGCGCTGCGCGGACATCACTATCGAAGCGACCGTACGGCTTGCCTAGTTGCCAGTCTGCGGTGTGGATTAAGCGTAGCATAGAGCCTTCTTGGTAAGATCTGGCCCACGTGTCGAACGCTGCCGCCACTCTGCCGGTTTTCTGGCAGGCATCATTTTGATCGCATTCTTGTTCACGACGCTAAGCCCGCTGCACGAGCTGCTCGATGATGGCTGGCTCGGCTTTGATCAGCGCCAATAGAACACGCGCCGGCGCGTCTGGCTGGCTGCGGCTCTGCTCCCAGTCCCGCACCGTCCCCAGTGGGAGATGGTACGCGCGTGCGAACTGATCCTGTGTCTTGCCCGTCCGTTTGCGGATCGCTGCCACATCGATGGGCGCCGCTACCCTTGCGCGACCCGTTTCCCCGTTGGCATGAGCGATAGCGTCACCGAGGCCAGCTGCGATCTTGTCGAAGGCACTCTTCATTTTTTCCTCCTAAGGCTGTCGGTCAGCGTCTTGGTGAAATCGGCAAGGGCGTTTCGCTCACCCTTGGTGAGATTGGCCTTTTCGTTTTTTCCGAACACGGTCAGCAGGAACGTCGGCACATCGATGCCCGCATAATAGGTGATGACCCGATACCCGCCAGACTTACCGCCGCCCGGCCGCGCTACCCGTAACTTCCGAGCCCCGCCGCACCCCGGCATGATTTCACCGGCTTCCGGGTTGGCAGCGATCAGGTCAACCACCATCTGCTGCTCCTCGGCACTCATGCCAACGTCCTTCGCCGCCGCAAGGTAGGCATTGGTTTCGATGACAGACTGCATACCAGAACATGTACGGGATACCCGTAGTTAGTCAAGCGGGTAGCATTTGGTTGGGAAGCACGAGAAAGCGGGCAGTGCCCCCCTGCCCCACAACCTGAACGAACGTCCGGTTACGCCGATCGCCGCCCGAAAGCGGACAGGCGGCTTTCCACCAGGTTTCACCGAAATACGGACGGTCCGCATGCAGCGTGATGGCGCCGTTCAATCCTTGACGCTGTGCGTTCCCGCCGCTTTGGGATCTGTTGCCAGAACGCGGTGTGGTCCTCCAGTAGAGAAGCTTCTTCCGCCCGCAGATAGCGGGCATTTTTGGCCGAATGACCTCAGCCAACCGGCCGTAAATGCCCCTGCCGCCCCCGCGACGTTTATGATAAAAGGCGGCATGCTCAAGACAAGAATGAAGCGGGTCGCCGATCGCGGCGATCACGCGGTGCGACGGCTTGCCGAGATCGAAGCCTCGATCGCGGACCTTTCCAACGAGGATCTGCTCGATTTGGCAGACATCTTCAAAGCCGAGCCCCGATCACCAATTGGGGATATGGCATTCGTTGAAATGGCGCGGCGGAAGATCAGTCTTTAGAAACCGGTCGGGAACGAATTAGCAGGATCAGGGGACTACCAAGGAGCATCGGCTGCCCCAAGGATCTCCCGCAGTTTTGCATGATCATCAACGGAGCGATGACATAGCAATGGTAGCGATTGGTACCCTGATCAATGAGATAGGCACCTTGGTCCGCGATGGCGGAGCCTTCTATCTTCGCCGCGATGTCGGTGGCCGCTACGAGCTGGAATTGCATCGAACCCCCGTAGATCTGGTAGAGAAGCGC
>Ga0308163_10001009_pt1 | contig 35703 bp, 29 predicted proteins | sample PhyTR1_FD_201037 | JGI IMG/M metagenome (GOLD analysis project Ga0308163, IMG submission 201037) | Phyllosphere microbial communities from UC Gill Tract Community Farm, Albany, California, United States - DLSLT.R1 | ecosystem: Host-associated > Plants > Phyllosphere > Unclassified | place: USA... | reverse complement strand
GTTAATGATGCTTCTGAGGGTTGTTTTATTACAGGATTACTCCTGTCTTTATTAATTGCTTCTCAGACCGATTTTACAGTTGCAGGCAGGAAAATTTTATTTACTTTAGGTTTGAATTGCCGATGCCAGCAACCAAATATTTTATGGGCCAGAGACGCTTACTTTTCATATTCCTGATTCTGGGTGTTTTCGTATTTGCTATTGTGCAGTGTACGCAGCAGCCCGATCGTAACGACAGTCGCGGACCGGCATATGCAGGCAGTGCAGCCTGTAAAAATTGTCACAAAGATTTATCCGAGTCATACACCCATAACGCACATTTCAACACGTCCAGAATGCTGACGAAGCCCAATTCTGCAGACAGCCTTAAACTGCCGGATGGGGAGTTCGTTTTTAACCAGCAAACAAAAGTTGGTGTTAAAAATCTTAATGATGGCCTTTACCAGTCGGCATTGGTGAATGGCCAGGAGCTGAAGAAAGAACACACAGATATGGTTTTTGGTGCGGGGATCAGTGCTTATACTTTTGCTTTCTGGTTTGGTAACAAGCTTATGCAAATGCCGCTGAACTATCTGACGAAAGAACACCAGTGGGTAAACAGCCCCGGTTTTCCAACAGATCAGATTTATTTTGGCCGGCCGATCATTGCGCGTTGCCTGGAGTGCCACAGTTCATTTGCAGATCACAAACTTGTTAAAGCCGGTGATTTTGGGGTGGAAGAAGAATTTGTTAAAGGTTCCATCATCGCGGGTATAGACTGTGAACGCTGTCACGGTACGGCGGCACAGCATGTAGAATTTCATGAAGCCAACCCGACAGTAAAAAAAGCGAATTACATGGTAAGTTACAAAGCGCTTGCCCTTACGAGAAGGATAGATATGTGCGGTGTATGCCATTCCGGAACAGGAATAAAAACTTTGAGTTCTACATTTGTTTTTAAGCCCGGTGACACGCTTAAAACGCTGCCCCAATACAATGTGTACCGGGGCGAGGATCCGGATGTACATGGGAAACAGAAACAGTTACTCGAAGCAAGCCTTTGTTATAAAGTGGGCAAGGCTGAATGTATCACCTGCCATGATGTTCATGATAATACTAAAGTAAGCGTACAGATCTATTCCAATAAATGCATGAGCTGCCACAAAGATGTTGTGCACAAAACCCTGCCGGAGAAAAACTTTGCAGTACTGGCAAAGAACTGCATCGATTGCCATATGCCGCTGAAAGAATCACATGCTATAGGTTTTCAAATGAGCGGAAGTCAGCAGAAGATTCCTTACAAGTTGAGGACACACAGAATAGCGGTTTACACAGAGCTGCTGAGCGGCGCTGTTAAATAGCTATGCTATGCCCCCACTCTTATTCTATTATTATTTACCTCACAAACTAATTATAAATACAAGAATTACAAGGCATTTAATACTTTTGCCAAAAAAATCTGCAAGCCACAAACCGTAGTCTTTTCATCCAATGTATATTGCTTATCGCCCGGTGTGATCACAAATGCTTTATTGATCTTGAGATCATCTAACACATTGTAAAATCCTTTAGAAAGAGAAGGAACCGTTGCGTACTTAATTTCAACCGCGGCTACCGGCTTCAGTCCATCCACTAATATGAGATCACATTCGGCACCGTGCTGGGTGCGGTAATAATACATTTCCAGATGACGGGGCTTCAACTGATAGATCTGTTCAATAACATAACCCTCCCAGGATGCACCGACAATCAGGTTTAATGGCAGCTCAGCGCTACTTTTAATCCGGTTCAACTGATGTAGTAACCCACTGTCCCTGATATAAACTTTAGGCGCCTTTACCACACGCTTATTCACATTAACATACCATGCTGGTAGCTGCCGGATCATGAAAGCCCCTTCCATAAAATCCAGGTACCTTTTTATAGTAGTACTACTCACTCCCAATGCTCTCGCATAATTCTCCGCAGTCCATATACTTCCGGTGTTTGCAGCCAGCATATACCAAAAGTTACGAATTAGAACTTCCGAAAGATTAACTCCAAAAAGCAGACTGAGATCACGTTCGATATATGCCCTGATAAAGTTTTCCGCCCACAGTGAAAACTGCTGATCAGTAGCACTTGTCAGCGCAGTTGGAAAGCCGCCCCTAAACCAATGCTGCTCCTGAGATATTTCACTTTCGACTGCTTCCAATAAATTCACTGGGGACATCTCTACAAATGCAATACGACCTGCCAGAGATTCAGAAACACCTTTGACCAATGCTGGTGTTGCGGACCCGGTAAGAATAAACCTGCCTGCTGTTCTTTGCTGATCTATAATAGGACGTAACTGACGGAACAGATCTGGTACGCGCTGAACTTCGTCTAATACTATACAGGCATTTTTGTATTGTTCAAATAAAAACGCAGGATTTTGCATGCGCGAAATATCATCGTCATTCTCAAGATCAAAATAAACAAACTCTCCAATCTTACCAGCTAAAAGTTCACGTGTAAGTGTTGTTTTACCAACTTGCCTGGGACCTAATAAAGCAACCGCCGGAAACGTACCGAGAAGTACTACTAATTCATCCTGAATTTTACGTTTGATCATTAATAAATATAACAACCAACCGAGTAATATTCAAATTGTATTTTAGATTTACTCGGTTAAGAAGCAAAAGCGACCTAATAAGCTGTTACAAATGCGTTACAAAATATCTCTCCCGACTGATCTTTTTGATCTTGCTCTTTTATCTTTTTCAACAATTAACATCTTACCAACAGCTTGATTCACACTGTAAGATAATGAAAACCAGAATCCAACAAAAACAAGTGTTAACAACTCGATTTGACTTGTCAACACTGTGAGTAAAATTGTTAATAACTAAAATGCGTAGTCGATTAGATATCCTCACATCAAGTTCCAAATGGTTTACCGGGATTATTAACGCCTGAAAGTTAATCTGAATAAATCAAAATTTTTACTATTTGCAAGGTGCACCAGTAAAATAGTAATACTATTTGCAAGGTGCACTAGTAAAATAGTAAAACTATTTTTAGTATATACCTTTAAAATAGTTTTACTATTTTTGAGATGGACTACTAAAATCGTTATGAATTTTTATAATCGCGCCATCTATAACACGCTGCTTAAGCATCTTGAAAAGAAGCAAATTACAGTATTGACAGGAATGAGGCGAACCGGAAAAACCACCCTGGTAAAGCAACTCATGAACGATTCTAAGATCAGACAGCAATATTACTTTGATTTAGAGCGTATGGATAACCGTTCTTTATTTTCTGAAGACAATTATGATTCTATTGTTTACGCATTAACGCAACGTGGGGCGGATTTTCGGGAGAAAGTATTGATAGGAATAGATGAAATCCAATTGGTACCTAATCTCCCAAGTGTCCTTAAATACTTATATGATTCATATGATATCAAATTTATAATTACCGGTTCCAGTGCCTATTACATGAAAAATATGTTTTCGGAATCTTTGGCAGGACGCAAAAAACTTTTCGAAATTTATCCGCTTAGTTTTTCAGAATTGTTGTCTTTCAATGGAATAACAGTCCCGGAAATCCCGTTATCCAATGCAGGCAGGTTTGTGAAAGCTGAATATGAACGGCTCAAAGGACATTATGAAACATATATCAACTACGGAGGTTTTCCTGAAGTCGTGTTATCTCCGGCAATAGAGGATAAAAAAGATATGATCCAGGATATTATCAGTTCTTATATCAATTTTGATATAGCGCTGTTATCAGATATTAAAGATCCCTCCAATCTTTATAAATTGATAAAATTACTATCTGTAAGGATCGGCACAAAGCTGGATATTTCAAAACTTACCAGCATGACAGGCATATCGAGGGGAACAGTTGAAAACTACCTGGGTTTATTGGAACAGAGCTACCTTATCCGCATGATCCCAGTGTTATCAAACAGCCCCGACAGAGAGATTACCAAAGCACGAAAAATATACTTTCTGGATAATGGCATTGCATCAATATCAGCTGAGGCAGGAAGCGGAGCGCTGTTTGAGAATGCAGTTTTCAACCAATTACAAGTCAAGGGATCTATAGCTTATTATCAACTCAAATCTGGTAAAGAGATTGATTTTATCCTTAACAAAGAGGCTTGTTACGAAGTAAAGGAAACAGCTACAGAAAGTGATCTCAAAAACCTGATGGCACTTGCAAAAAATCTCAGTATAGAAGATTGCAATGTGATTGGAAGAAACCCGGCCAAACTATTCGATGGTTATATCTGGGGCGGGTTTATCCATTAACTGGTTACATCCACTTACTCAGATAAGCACTAAAAGGCTCCTTGTACTGCTCCCCTACTGTGATGGTTAGCTCTCCGATATTAAGGCTGTTCTTGGTAACTGAATTCACCTTATCCAGTGATACGATATAAGAGCGGTGAACCCGCATAAAAGACTTTTGGGATAACTTCTGTTCAAGGGCCTTTAACGTAATCAGCGACAATACAGGCTTAGGGGTGCTTTCGAGATATACTTTTGCATAATCCTTCAGTCCCTCAATATACAAGATATCACGGGTTGCAATGCGCACCAGCTGGTACTCCACTTTCAGAAAAATATAGTCGTCTTCCTCAGCAGGTGCAACAGCCGCTGGCGGCGCAGGAGCAGGTTTTAATAACTCGGCATATGCCATAGCTTTATTGGCAGCGGTGAGGAACTCTTCATAGTTGAAAGGCTTAAGCAGGTAATCCAGCGCATCCACCTTATATCCTTCCAGTGCGAAATTATTAAAGGCAGTAGTAAAAATCACCCTTGGCCCGGCACTTCCCGGCTGGCGGTCAAGTATCCGCGCCAGCTGCAGTCCCGTAAGATCAGGCATCTGGATATCCAGAAAAATCAGGTCGATCTGCTGACCGTGGATCATCTCCAGCGCTTTTACCCCGCTGGAGAAACTCCCCGCAAGATGAAGGAAGGGGGTACTCTCTATAAAACTACAAACCAGACCCAGGGCCAGTGGCTCATCATCAACGGCTATACAATTCAGGATCATCGATTACTAAAGTTAAATGAACAACAAATTCATTGCTTTCCTCGACCTTCATGGCCGAAAAAGTATGTTTGTCAGGATATAACAAATCCAGACGTCTTTTGGTATTGCTAAGGCCAATGCCACCATAACTGTCTACAATCTCGGCATTTTCATTAAAGATCGTATTGACAACTTTCAGCTCCAGCACCTTGGCCTCGAGGCTCAGCTCAATGCGGATAACCGAGGGCTCTACAGAACTTACCCCATGTTTAAAGGCGTTCTCGATATAAGGCAGGAAAAGCATAGGTGCAATATTGATATCCTGTCCCACCAGGGGCCCCTCAAAGGAGACTTTGGTAGTATCGTTTAAACGCAGTTTCATCAGCTCAAGGTAATCCACGATGAATGATACTTCCTTGCTTAGTGGTGTAATCCCCGCCTGGGTATCGTAGAGCAGATAGCGCATCATTCTGGACAATTTATGCAGTGCCCTTCTGGAATTCTCTACATCCACATGTGTAAGTGCATAGATGTTGTTGAGGGTGTTGAAGAAAAAATGCGGGTTGATCTGTGCTTTGAGAAAGGAAAGTTCCGAGCCGATCCTCTCTTTGTCAAGTTCCTCGCGCAGTTGTTTATCGGCCTGCCATTTCTGGATTAGCGTAACACTGGTGCTGATCCCTACAATCATCAGGGTCATCATGATCTGGAAAATGTCCAGACGGTCTTTTTTTCTGAATGGCCTCACTATCCCCCCGGCATTGAAGGCCTTTTCCAGCAGTTCAGGAAGACGCAGGGAATCATCCAGCAAATTCACCACAGGGCTGATGGCAATGATAATAGCCAGGATCACCAGGATAAAGCCAAGGTTATTGTTCTTCATCAGCAACTGCGGAACAAAGATATTACTGTTCAGATAAAATACTGCAACGAGCATGATCAGCACGCCGCTCTGTTTGATCCAGAACTGGTAAGGCAGGGATATATTCCAGCTCATAGGCTGGTAAAAGAGCAGGATGAATGCAAAAAGCATCCAGACCAGCAGGTGCAGCAATATGGTGATGTAAGCTCTGTTTTTTACTGGATTCATGTTTTCCAATTTAGGCATGATAACTGCATGCAAGGTAATCAACACGCTCTTCAATGTCCAAATATTTACGTCGGTTGCTTTTTGTTGCCCGTCGTTATATTTCCGGGGCCGGTCTATTGTGTTTTTTTAAACCCTTAAAGAACTGTTGATTTGAGCATTAAACACAGCTATTTTGAGAAATACAAAGGATTTTTAAACACACTATATGTTAAAGCTAACCATTAAAAGTATGCTCCTGCTCTTTCTGGGCTGCTCCTCTTTAAGGGGTTTTAGCCAGGACAGCACAGGAAAATCCCTGCCGCCGGTCTGGGACCTGGCTACCTGCCTGGAGTATGCAAAGACCAATAACATCACGCTGAAGAACCTGCGGCTGGACACGAAAAGTGCAGAGCAGGATAAACTGCTGGCGAAATCGGCTTTGCTGCCGGACCTGTACGGATCAGGATCCCTGTCGTATAACCACTACAACCGGAATACCAACGGTACAACCTCGGCAATCAACTCTTCCGGATCATACGGCATAAGTTCTGCCTGGACGCTTTACCAGGGCGGATACCTGAAAACAGATATCAAACAAAAAGATCTTTCGGTACAATCGGCAAATTTTAATGTGCTGGTAAGTGAAAATGATATTACCTTACAGATTACCCAGGCATATCTGAATATCCTGGTGGACAAGGAAAGTATCATTTATAACAAAGACCTGGTTAAAACTTCGACTGCGCAGCTTGCACAGGCGAAACGCAGATTTGATGCAGGAACCGTTGCAAAAAAGGTAGTGATCCAGTTTGAGGCCCAGCTGGCGACTGACCGCTACAACCTGACGGCTGCTGAAAACGCGGAACGCCAGGACAAGATTACGCTGAAACAACTGCTGCAGCTAGGACAGACACCAGAATTTGATGTGGCAAAACCGGATACGGTGATCTCGGATGCTGCGGTGCCTGACCTGCCAACGGTACAAAAGTACGCACTGGAAAACCGCCCCGAAATCAAAGGTGCCGAACTTGCGGTACGCATTGCCGATCTTGACCTGACAAAAGCTAAATCAGGTTACCTGCCTACCCTTAGCCTGGGCGCTGGCATAGGAACAAGCTTTGCAAAAGATCCTACCTACAATACTTTCAGACAGTTTGATAATAACTTTTATCAGCAGGCGGGTCTGACCTTATCTGTACCAATCTTTACGAAGAGACAGAACAAGACCAATGTGGCAAAAGCGAGGATTGCAATAGACCAGACGAGAAATACCCTGGAGAATGCAAAGACCACACTATCCCTGACTACTGAACAAGCCTTTATCACGGTGCAGAATGCAAAGACGCAGTTCACTTCGGCCTCCGAAAACCTGGTTTACAATAAGGAGCTGTACCGGATTTCGAATGAGGAGCTAAGGATCGGAACGGCGAACATCTACGATTTTTATCAGCAGAGAAACCTTTACGTGCAGTCGCTGCAAAGCTTTATACAAGCAAAATACAATGCTGCCCTGGCAGTGAGAATTTATGAGTTTTACCTTGGAATACCTATTAAATTATAAAACATGAAGCCTAAAAAAATTATCTTGATTATTGTTACTATCGTGGTCATGCTGGGCCTGATATGGTATTTCTTCATGCGGAACAAGGAACAGCCTGCAACGGTAACTACTGAAAAACCGGAAACTGGTGCGATCTCTACAAGTGTAACTGCTACAGGCACAATACAACCGGTAGATACGGTAACTGTAGGTACGCAGGTTTCAGGAACGTTGTCTGCAATGTATGCAGATTTCAACTCAACGGTAAAAAAAGGACAGCTGCTGGCTGAACTGGATCCTATACTGCTGCAGGCTACTGTAGACCAGGCAAAGGCAAGTCTTGCGCAGTCGCAGAGTAATGTGATCTATCAGGAAGCTAATTTCAAACGTCAGGAGTTGCTTTACAAAACTGATGCGATCAGCAAGGCCGAATATGACCTGGCAAAAAATACGTACCAGGTAGCGAAGGCCAATGTAAACAATACCAAAGCACAGTTAAGATCAGCAGAAAGAAACCTTTCCTTCACTAAGATCTACTCGCCTATCGATGGTGTGGTACTGGGCAGAAGCGTAAGTATCGGCCAGACAGTAGCGGCAAGTTTCAGTACGCCGACACTGTTTACCATTGCAAAGGACATCACCAAAATGCAGGTGGAAGCAAAAGTAGATGAGGCCGATATAGGTAATGTGGTAAAAGGACAGCGTTCTACTTTTACAGTGGATGCATTTATAGATGATACTTTTAATGGTACTGTAAAAGAAATACGTTTGCAGCCGGCAATATCGTCGAATGTGGTGACATACACTACGATCATTGACGCACCGAATGACGATAAGAAGCTGAAGCCGGGAATGACGGCCAGTATTATAATATACACAAAAGAGGTTAAAGATGCTTTACTGATCTCGGCGAAGGCCCTGAAATTCCGGCCGGATTCTACGCTGGGCAAGGAATATGAAATTGTTCCAATCAAAGGTTTGGGTGATAAAAAATCAGGCATGAAAACAGGTGCAAGATCAGGATCGGACCAGAAAAAAACAGTGACTGCTGCCAGCGGCGAGAAAACAGAGGTAGTGAAGAACGAACCGAGTTTCGTATGGCTGGTTCAGGGCAAGAAACTGGTGCAGAAACAGATTAAAACCGGGCTGAACGACAATACACACGTGCAGGTACTGGAAGGGCTGACTTCAGGTGATGTGATTGCCTCAGGTTCTGAGCAGACGGCCAAAGGTGCTCCGGCGGGAGCAGCATCCAGCCCTTTTATGCCGAAGAGACCAGGTGGAGGAAACAGACGATGAGCAGCAAGATCCTTGAAATAAAAGATGTTAAACGTGAATTTATCATGGGCACCGAAACGGTCCGCGCTTTGAAAGGGGTATCGTTTGATGTGAATGCCGGAGAGTTTGTAACCATCATGGGAAGCAGTGGTTCGGGCAAGACTACCCTGCTGAATATGCTGGGCTGCCTGGACAAACCTACTGAAGGCACTTACATGCTGGATAATGTAAATGTGAAGGAACTGTCTAAAGATGAACTGGCGAAGCTGAGGAATACAAAGATTGGCTTTGTCTTCCAGGCATATAACCTTCTTCCACGTACAACAGCGTTGGAAAACGTAGAACTGCCATTATTATACAATCCCCTGATCAGTTCGCAGGAACGCAGGGACCGAGCTATTGCGGCATTACAGGCGGTCAAATTGGATGGACGATTTGACCACACACCAAATCAGTTGTCCGGCGGTCAGCAACAGCGTGTTGCGATCGCCCGGGCGCTGGTGAACGAGCCGGTGATGATCCTTGCCGATGAGGCTACAGGTAACCTGGACACGCGTACTTCGTATGAGATTATGGCGCTGATGCAGGACCTGAATGCGAATGGCAAGACGATTGTATTTGTAACGCATGAGCCTGACATTGCAGGATTCAGTACACGGACAGTGATGCTGCGCGATGGCAAGGTGCAGAAAGATACAGAAAATGTGAACCGCCGTTCTGCAAAAGAGGCATTGGCATCATTGCCGGAATCAGACGATTATTAAAATAAGCTGCATGCGTTTGCTTTTTCGCTCTGCAAACTGTTTGGCCGCTAAACAATTTCATTAAAATGATACCTGCCTCTGTTATCAATCATAGGATGCAGCTCATGACAATTATAATCTAATGAATACATTATTATGAAAATCATTAATCTTATACTTCTGGCAATCAAAGCACTGCAGCGGAACAAACTCCGGGCATTGCTGACGATGCTGGGCATCATTATAGGGGTGGCTTCGGTGATCACGATGATGTCTATCGGGGAAGGCTCCAAGCAAAGTATCAACAACTCCTTATCGAGCATGGGATCCAACATGATTACGATCATGCCGCAAAGTAATGAACCAGGGGGCGCCAGGATCATGGGAAGCAGTTTTAAAACGCTGACCATTAAAGATGTGGATGCACTGAGAAAGAATGCGCCACATATCGCAATGATCTCTCCGCTGGCTTCATCCTCCGGACAGTCGATCAATGCCGGGGCCAACTGGCCAACTACTATACAGGGTGTAAGCCCTGAATACCTGGAGATCCGTAAACTAACTGTAAAGGACGGAATTATTTTCTCTGATCAGGACGTGAAGTCTTCTGCGAAGGTTTGTCTGCTGGGTAAAACGGTTGTGGACAACTTATTTCCTGGTGGCGAAAGCCCTTTAGGTAAAGTTATCCGCTTTGGAAAGATCCCCCTGCAGGTGATCGGTGTCCTAACCCCGAAAGGAACAAGTAATTTTGGACAGGATCAGGATGATATTATCATTGCTCCCTACACAACTGTTCAGAAGAGGGTATTATCCTCAATCTATTTCAATCAGATCTATGCATCCGCAACGAAAGAAGATGACTCTGACGCAGCTGTTGATGAATCTACTGCTGCACTGAAAGTAACACATAAAATAAGGGAAGGAGAGCAAAATGATTTCCAGATCAGGACACAGGCAGAGCTGATGACAATGCTGAATTCGACGAGCAGCATGATGACCGCCCTGCTGACTGCCGTAGCGAGTATTTCACTGGTGATTGGCGGGATCGGGATTATGAATATCATGTATGTTTCTGTGACCGAAAGAACGCGTGAGATTGGCTTAAGGATGTCTATCGGCGCCCGCGGTATTGATATCCTGCTTCAGTTTCTGATTGAAGCTGTGATGATCAGCGTTACCGGCGGAGTGATTGGTGTGGTACTGGGAATTTCTGCAGCGATTATTATCCCTGCAATGCTGAACTGGCCAACTGTAATTTCTGAATCTTCGATTGTAATATCATTCCTGGTTTGTGCCGTTACCGGTATATTTTTCGGCTATTATCCCGCATTGAAGGCTTCGGGGCTTGATCCTATTGAAGCATTGAGGTACGAATAAAGATTCTCATTTCTAATACCTACGGTCCGGTTCCCATGAGCCGGGCCGTTAAAGTTTTTCATCAGCTGCGACATTCGCCTCTTAAGACAAATGAATATTACTTTTTTATTCGAATATCAAAACTGTAATCATTTGCATCCAGAATTTTAAGAATTTATATTCTTTATTTACAACAATAGATGGCAACCTAATGCCGAGCTAGTCACAAAATTAATCGTGCCTTGTGCCATCCTGCACTTTGAATACATGGAGCACCGCAGGGAATAAAGCATCCATGCTTTCCTGTACGCCCTTAACTGAACCAGGCAGGGTAATGACAAGTGTACCTTTAATAAAACCAGCTACGCCTCTGGAAAGCATTGCATAAGGCATCCTTTCCTGACCATACTTGCGCACATTTTCCATAATACCAGGAACCTCTCTATCCAGCAATGTTCCTATAGCGTCAGGCGTAACATCTCTTGGAGACAATCCGGTTCCACCCGTGAAAATAACTAAGTCATATTGCTGCGAAACAAGCTCCATCACCTTTTTCTGAATCTGATCAAAATCATCTTCAATAATATCATAATGATTGGTTTCAAGTTTGAACTGCTCAAGCTTAGTGATGATCGCTTTGCCAGAGCCATCCTGTTTTTCGCCTTTGGCAATACTGTCTGAACATACCACAACAGCACATTTCAGTGAACCTTCTTCAGGAAGTTTATACTGGCTTTTGCCTCCTGACTTATGATCGAGACGGATATTGACGATTTCTATCCCCTTATCTATCGGCTTCAGCATATCGTACAGGGTAAGTGCAGTAACCGAAGCTCCATGCATCGCTTCTACTTCGACCCCGGTTTTGTATACAGTATGTACCTCTACACGGATCACGATGTTTAATCCTTCGATCTCGTGCGAGATCGCAGTATATTCTATTGGCAGCGGATGGCAGTCAGGAATAACATCACTGGTCTTTTTAACGGCAAAAAGACCGGCAACCCTCGAAAACTCAAAAACATCGCCTTTTGGCACCTTCTTCTGCACGATGGCATCAATTGTATGCTGACCGGAAACTTTTACTGTAGCAATGGCAACAGCCTTTCTGAGGGAATTGGATTTATGGGTAATGCTGACCATTATTTATTTTCTTTCCACTGGTGAGATTCGTCTGTTAATATTTCTTTGCCCCAGATAGGCAGCTCTGCTTTGATCCGTTCTACAAGTTCGTCACAAGCCTCCATGGCAGCTTTGCGGTGCCGCGAGGAAGTGAATACAAACAGGCAGATTTCGCCCGCTGCTACCAACCCCAGGCTATGGTGGATATGCATGCAGGTAAGCGGGTATTTTGCAAATATAGCTTCTCTGATCTCATACATCTTTTCGAGCGCAAGCTCTTCGTAAGCAGTGTAATTTATGCCGGTAACCTGTGCATCACCAATCTGATCGGCCCGTACCTGTCCAAGAAATATACTGTGTGCCCCGATATCGGTTTTGGTATGGTGTTTCCGGATGCTTTCTGCAATAGTATCAGCTGCGATCGCTCCATCAACAAATATATTTCTCAATTTCTTTTCTCTCATTTGAAGACTAGTTTAAACGTAATATACCACCTTTTAGGCTATAGAACTCCTTATCAGGATATTCTTCCTGTAATAATTCCCCCGCAATAACACTCCTGACACCAGAATGGCAGAAGAGAACGACCTTATCTTTCTCCAGGGCAGGCACCTTTTTCCTGATTTCGGACAAGGGAACACGGATATGATCAAAGGGCGCTAAAGGCAGCTCTGCAAGCTCACGCACGTCAATAATCTCATAATCTTCATCAAGCATGATCTCCCTGAATTCGCCGGCAGTCAATTCCTGCACGCCCGAAACACCTGTTCTGATTCCGCAGAACCAGTTGTAGTCTGTTTCCATGAAAGCATCCAGGTCTGGAGGCAGGATACTTTCTTCCGCTTCGGCAGAAGTAAGGTTTACCTTGTAAGTGTGGTTGGTGTATAAATTATAGATGAGCATCTGGTTGACCAGCGGCTCACCGATCCCCGAAATCAGCTTGATTGCCTCACTGGCCTGCATTGTTCCGATAATCCCGGGCAATACGCCCAGTACTCCGGCTTCGGCACAATTGAGCACTCCTCCGGGTTGCGGAGGATTTGGAAAAATATCCCGGTAGTTTACTTTCCTGCCACTGGCATCGCTCACATTAAAGACCGCTACCTGGCCTTCTGACTCAGAAAGGGCCCCATAAACGAGGGGAAGGTTAAGTAATGCACAGGCATCATTAACCATGTACCGGGTAGGAAAATTATCAGAGCCATCGATCACGATATCAAATTTACTCATGATCAGTGCGGCGTTCTGGTTGCTCAGCTGCAGCGGATATGAAATGATCTGGATATCCGGATTGAACAGGCTGAGTTTCTCTGCGGCACAATCGGCCTTTAAACGCCCGACATCTGCTACGCTGTATAAGATCTGCCGGTGCAGGTTGCTCAGTTCCACCGTATCATGGTCTACTATGCCCAGTGTGCCTACTCCCGCTGCAGCAAGATACTGCAGGATCGGGCAACCAAGTCCTCCGGCACCTATCACTAAAACCTTTGCGTTGAAGAGTTTTTGCTGACCGGCAGGGCCGAAGCCTTTTAATATCATCTGACGCCCGTAACGCGCTTTACCTTTAATCTCCATCTTAACCTCCTGAAAACGGCGGCATCAGCGCCACGGTCATACCATCTGTTAAAAGCTTGTTTCCATGAATAATCTCCTGGTTAACCGCAATCTGGTACTTGATCTGCGCTAAGCCCGGATACTGAGCGGATAAACGACGGGTCACTGAATCAGTATCGGCCACATCCTCCAGCTGGAGAACGCTCTGACCAAGCAACTCTGTCAACCGTCCGAATAATAATATCTTTATGTTCATTGTTTAATATTCCTCTTTCAGGTACTTTATTTTTTTCATTCCAGCCCTGCTGCGTCTGGACAATGCTACTTAAATGATCAGTTTTATCATTATCAGCTGACGGACAGCTGGAACGCCATTTACTCTGGAAAAATGTAAACCTTTACCTTTGACCCTGCAGCAAAAACTGTTTCGGCCTCAGGCAGTTCTATCATACAGTTTGCCTGTGCAAATGAACTCATTCTAAAGGATTCCTGAGCGCTGAGGGGAGTAACATTTCCGTCATTAAATTGTGCCTTGAGGAAATGGGTTAACCCGGCTGACTTGGTGCATTCGTGGGTTAGCACTGCTTCCTGCGTTTTTAAGCTGCCCGATGGCTGACCCTCTGCTGAGCTGTTGCTTCTGTAGTCTATCATTTTTTCCAGTGCCGGCAATACATACTGATAAAAACAGCTGAGCACGGATGAAGGGTTACCAGGCAGTCCGAATACGATCTGTTTGCTGGTTTTACCAAAATAAAGTGGTTTACCGGGTTTCTGCTTAACCTTATGGAAGATCTGTTTCACTTCCGAAGCTTCAGCGGCCCTGAGTACAAAATCGTAATCGCCTACACTTACACCGCCGGTAAGAAGTACCACGTCGTTCACCGATAAGGCCTCTTTTAAGACAGCCGTAAGCTCGTCAAGTTTATCATCAGCACTGTAATAGTTGATTTTGGTAACCTGTGCCAGTTCAAGCGCTGCGGTCAGTGAATAGGAATTGGATTCGTATACCTGCCCGAATGCGAGTTCTGCGCCCGGTTTCTTCAATTCTTTCCCTGTTACAATAATTGCTACAGAGGGTGTGAGGCATACTTCTACTTCGGTAACACCAATGCCGGCAAGGAAACCCAAAGCGGCCGGTGTAAGTTTGCACCCTTTCTGCATTGCCAGTGTGCCTGCTGCAGCCTCTGCACCTTTTTTACGGACATTCAAACCCAGCGAAAGCTGATCATCAAGAATGGTCAGAATGCCATTATTGATTTCTACCTTTTCCTGCATTACCACCGTATCCGCGCCCTGAGGCAGTGGTGCACCGGTAAAGATCCGCGATGCATTTTCCGGCAGCAGGGTAAACTGATGGTCTGCACCGGCCTGCATCTCGCCGTTGATCGCTAAAGGAAGGAGACGCTCATCGAAGCGGATGGCGTAGCCGTCCATGGAGGATTGCTCAAAAGCTGGAATATCTATCTTTGCATAAACATCTGCCCCCAGCGTAGCGCCCGCAGCCATGGCTAAAGGCATAAGGTGTAAGGGCATTGGAACAACCTGTTCCTGTATCAGTGATTTGGCTTCTTGTACGGAGATCATAACGGTAATTGTAGATACAGATTTATTTGAACGATTTCATTCAGGGAATTAACCCCCGATGGTGATCATGCTTCTATTGTGGATGGTATGGGCTTCAATATTTTCAAATAACCCGGAAAACTGGCCTCCGAGTGCTTTGGCCTTGCTGCCGATACATTGATGGATCAGCGGCAATACGTCCTCTCCCATTCTCAGCGGGCCCAGCAGATCTGTTTCTGCTTCTGAGAAAAGACAGTTTTTTAGTTTACCGTCGGCCGTTAAGCGCATACGGTTACAGGTAGAGCAAAAGGGTGCACTCATGGTACTGATGACAGCGAATGAACCTGCATGCCCTTTTACCTGGTAATGTTTTGCAGTATCGTTAGGGCCGCCAGGAAGATCTGTGTATTCATAACGGGTAGCTACGAGGTTGAGGATATCTTCCAGGGATACTACCTGGTTGCTCGTCCAGCGGTTTCCGGCAAATGGCATAAACTCTATGAAACGGATCTCAATGGGCTGATCTTTTGTCCAGCCGATGAAATCGACGATCTCCATATCGTTGAGGCCTTTCATGACCACCACATTGATCTTAACCCCGATATTGTTTTGGAGCAGTAAACCGATATTGTCTTTTACCTGCTGAAAGATGTTCCTGCGGGTAATAATCTGGAACTTATCTGCCTGAAGCGTATCCAGACTGATGTTAACTGATTTAATGCCTGCTTCCAGGAAAACATTGATGAAATCATGCACCCGCGCACCATTGGTTGTGAGGGAAAGATCTATATTCATCCTGCCCAGTGCCAGAATGATCTGTGCAGCATCTTTGCGGACCAGCGGCTCTCCGCCGGTAAGGCGAATCTTATTTACACCCTGCTCTACAAAAGTTCTGGCCAGTATTTCAATTTCTGAGGCCTGCATCAGCTTGGATGCCTGTGTAAATTCATACTCTTCTTCGGGCATACAGTAAAAACAGCGCAGGTTACAGTTATCTGTAAGCGAAATGCGCAGGTAATTATGTATCCGGTTGTAAGAGTCTTTTATCATTTTATATTTATTTGAGTCATTTATCAGCGCTGTCATTCCGGGAGTTAATCTTATCAAAAGATCAGCAACCGGTCAGGAAATCAGCTTTTGATAATCCTCCAAAGTATCAATATCAACTTCCCCTTTTTCAAAAGGCAGGGAAGCAACTTGTGTTTCGTATTTTTTTATCAGCATCCTGGCTCCTTCTGCCCCTTTCAGCGCGAGTAAATCTTCAAAATGCTGTTTGCTGAAGAATACAGGCGTACCTAAAGTATCCCCGTATGCACTGGCAACAATACTTTTGCCGGAGCTTTCTGCTGCATCAAGCAAAGCGTTGAGTACCCAGGCTGTCAGATAAGGCTGATCACAAACGGTAAGAATTACGCCATCAAGCTCAGTGTGAGCTGTCAAAACTGATAAGCCCGCCCTGATCGATGAACTCATTCCTTCTTCCCATCCTTCATTATAAACAACCCGGACCCCCGAAGGTTCAACATCTTTTGCAATCGCTGCATGCTTCTCCCCTAAGATAACAACAACTATCCCATCTCTGGTACTTTTAGCTGCCTCAATTGTGCGGGCAAGCAAACTTTTATGCTGATATGACAATAGCTGCTTTGGCTGCCCAAGTCTTGAAGAGGATCCCGCAGCAAGGATGACTATGCCGGTTTTCAGGATTGCACTCATAGATCAATAATATTTCTTTCACGGGGATGCTTGTGGATTGGCTCCTGCTTGTCCCTTAGCGAATAGCCCGATGTACGGCTAAGGACTTTTTTGATCTCCGCAGCAATGGATAAGGCAATCTCTTCTGCAGTTTCTGCTGCAAGATCAAGCCCTACCGGACCAAATATACTACTGAGCTGTGCAATGCTGAGGATAATGCCCTCTTCGCCAAGTTCAGTGATCATCCGTTCCAATTTCTTCTTTGGCCCCAGACTACCGATATAACAAAGCTGATCCTGTTTTACCAGCTGTTTCAGCAAGGCGAGATCATAGTTGTAATTGTGCGTCATCAGCACAAAAACTGTCTGGTCATCTATAGAAACCTGAGCAAGCACGCCATCGGGTTTAGCAACAATCACTTTATCAGCATTTGGAAAACGCTGCAGATTGGCATGTGTAGCCCGACCATCTACTATTGTGGTATGCCAGCCCAAAATACGTGCGATTCCTGCAAGCGGGAAGGCATCATTGCCCGCACCGGCAATCACGAGTGAAACCGGAGGCCTGATGAATTCTACAAATGCAGTAAGCAGATGTTCTCCAAACAGGTAATCGCTGATAAACGATTTTTTGGTCAGCAATGCATGATTTGCATCTGCCAGCAGCTCCTGCCCATATTGTGCTGCAGCTATATGTTCTGAAACAGCGGTATCAGGCAGTACCAGCAAACAGGTTCCGGGAACGGTCAGTTGCGGCTGCGATAAGGAAAACAGGGTAACCAGTACCCCTTCCTGGCGTTTGGCAGACAATTCCTGGAGCAAGGTTACCGGATGGATATCCTGTTCAGGGTTAATCGGTTCAAAAAGAATATGTACGATGCCATTGCAGCCCAGCTGTACGCCAAACTTGGCATCGTCCTCGTCGGAGGTATCATAGGTGACCAGCTTGTTCTGCTGCTGATTGATTACCAGCAACGCTTTACGCAGCGCATCGCCTTCGAGGCAGCCCCCACTGATTGCACCAGTTAACATCCCGTCATCGGTTACCAGCATCCTGGCCCCGGGGCGGCGGTAAGAAGAACCTTCAACATGGACTACTGTAGCCAGTGCCATCCTCTTACCTTCCCTTGATGCGATGGTGTAAGCTGCTATGATATCAAGGATTTCTTTCATTATCTGTTCTTTCTCTGATAGGTTTTCTCTAAGGATAGCTGATCTCAATCGGTACGCTTTCCTGGTTTTTATCTTCTGCCGCGATCTGTAACACTTTGTCCATCGTGATCGGCAGGTTACGTACCCTTACCCCTGTGGCATGGAAAACTGCATTCGCAATAGCCGGGGCAACGGCAATAATCCCGATCTCTCCCACTCCCTTAATTCCGAGTGGATTTACAAGGTTATCATTCTCTTCTACAAAGATAACATCAATTTCATTTATATCCTTATTTACAGCTACGTGATATTCTGCAAGGCTGTGGTTCATAAAACGCCCGAACTGGTTATCCAGAACACTTTCTTCTTCCAGCGCTTTGCTTATTCCCCAGACAACCGAACCCAAAATCTGACTTGTGGCTGTTTTTGGATTGAGTATTTTTCCTGCTGCTACCGCACATACTACACGGGTAACAATGACTGTACCGAGATCTGCATCTACCTTCACCTCTGCAAAAACCGCAGCGTGGGAATTGAATGAGTGGGTTTTCTTTGCCTTTGGATCAGGACCGGACATGGCTGTTTCAAGGATGCTGTTTACACCAGATAAACGCATTACTTCGATAATGGAGAGGCGGGCCGAGGGATTGCTGATGAGCGATATATGACCATGGTCTACAGCGAAATCTTTAATGCTGGCACGCTTAAACGGCGTATCCTTTAATTTGCGGGCCATTTCAAACAGCTTTGTTTTCAGCTCTTCGCAGACGGCCTTAACTGCAGAGCCTACAGAAGCTGCAGTCCATGAACCACCTTCGAGCGGTGCCATAGGCATCTTTGTATCGCCCAGCTGAAAGGTTACATCATCAAGGTCGAGCCCCAGTGTTTCTGCCCCGATCTGGGTCATGATCGTATAGGTTCCGGTACCGATATCCGAAGTTCCGCTGCTTAAGATCAGCTTGCCGTCAGCACTGAGTATTGCCTGCGCTTTGGCCGGCATCATCAGGGCATCCCAGGCACCATTGGCCATTCCCCAACCTACCAGCTGGTTGCCGTCGCGCATTGTTCCCGGCTCAACAGGCCTGTTTTCCCAGCCAAATTTGGCGGCGCCCTGATCGTAACATGCCCGGAGTTCCTTGCTTGAATAAGGTTTTCCTTCTACCTGGTCTTCTTCGGCATAGTTGATACGCCTGAACTCCAGGGGATCCATTTTTATCTCATAAGCCATTTCGTCGATTGCACTTTCAAAGGCGTGGGCACTTGTTACGGCTCCCGGCGCACGCATATCCGTTGGCGTGGCTACATCGAGTTTTACGAGTTCGTATTTCAGTTTTACGTTTTCGCAGTTGTACATGGTGCCCGACCAGTTGGCGACGATCTCCGTGTAGTCCTCGTAAGTAGAGGTTTCTCCAAAGGCAGCGTGCTGGATTGAGGTAAGTTTTCCATCCGGGCTTGCGCTCATTGCGATGCGCTGCACACTTCCGGGACGGTGCCCGAAGGAGAACATCTGCTGACGCGTTAAGACCAGGCGGATATTTCTTCTCAACTCAAGAGAGGCAAAGGTTGCCAGGAAAACATTGTATTTGGGACGCAGTCCGATACCAAACGCACCTCCTACAAATGGAGATACTACGCGTACATTTTCCATCTTTAAACCAAAAACATTGCTGATGTACATCTGTACATTACTTACACCCTGTGTTTTATCATAAAGGGTAATTTTTCCGTCCTCTTCCCAGATGGCGGTTGTAGCAAGCATTTCCAGGGGATTGTGGTGTTCTGCAGCATGGACGTACTCGCCCTGTATTTTATATTCTGCATTGCGGTAAGCCTTTTCGGCATTGCCGCGGCTTTTGGGCTGTACATATCCGATTTTACCCATCGGGGCTTCTTTGGAATGGTCAAGCTCTCCCTGCAGGTTGGTCACATGAGGATTTTCCCTGTAGGTAATTTCTACCAGTGAGGCCGCCAGACGTGCAATTTCAAAGGTTTCTGCTACCACCAGACCGATAGGCTGCATGCTGAACAGTATTTTATTGCTGCCAAGTGGCCTGAATGGCGTTCCTGCAGTGGAGTCCATATCTTTGTATTTGCTGTTGAACCAGGTTAGGCCCGAAACATTCTCATGGGTAAATACGGAGATTACACCCTTGATGCCCATGGCTGCGCTGGTATCGATACCCAGGATTTCGCCGCTGGCGATATCGCTGTTGAGCACGTAACCGTAGAGTAAACCTTCGGCAGGAAACTCTGCTGCATATTTTGCTTTGCCGGTAACTTTCAGCGGACCGTCAACACGGCTGGCCGACTGACCTGTATATTTGGTATTCATCGTTTTTTAGGTTAAAGGTTCATACTATGCGACAGGTTCAGTCACCGCGGTTGTTAATGCTCTTACAATTGCACGCCTGGCCAGTTCTATTTTAAAAGTATTGTGTCCGTATCCTATGCCACCGGATAAAACGCTATCTGCAAATGCCCGGAAGTTCTCTGCCGTAGCCATCTGCCCGTTGAGCTGCTCTTCTGCAACTTTATCACGCCATGGTTTATGGGCTACCCCACCAAGTGCCACATGTGCTTCTTTGATCAGGTCGCCATCCATTTCCAGCGCTACTGCTACTGAAACCAGGGCAAAAGCATAAGATTGCCTGTCGCGCAGTTTCAAATAAGCTACGTTCGTTTTGAACTGTTTTTGAGGAAGGTCGATTGAAGTGATCAGATCACCATATTCGAGGTTGTTATCCAGATGTGGTGTATCGCCCGGTAAACGGTGCAGATCTGCGAAATCAATTGTACGTTCTCCGTGCAGGCCGGTAATATTTACGGTTGCATCCAGTGCTGTAAGGGCTACACACATATCTGAAGGATGGGTAGCAATGCAATGTTCACTGGTGCCAAGTATAGCATGGATACGGTTAAAGCCGTTTAAAGCTGAACAGCCAGTGCCCGGTTCCCTTTTATTACAGGGCGTTGCCAGATCATAAAAATAATAACAGCGGGTACGTTGTAATGGATTACCGCCATTGGTAGCCATGTTCCTGAGCTGCGGGGATGCGCCTGCGAGAATTGCTTTGGATAAGAGCGGGTAATCCCGTTCTACCGATTCATTCCATGCGGTATCTGCATTGGTAACCAAAGCCCCAAGGCGTAATCCGCCTTCTGACAGCGGTTCTATTTTTGCAAGATCCAGCCTGTTGATATCAATGATATGCTCCGGCTGCTCTACGCTTTCTTTCATGAGGTCGAACAGGTTGGTTCCGCCTGCTACAAATTTAGCTTCGGACTGCCTTGCCACCTGACTTACAGCTTCTGCGGGCGCGGTTGCCCTGATATACGAAAAACTATTCATGAGTTGCTCCTCCTTCTGCCTGCAGTAATGCTTCTTCTATTCCTGTTTCTACTATTGAGTCATCAGCTTCAGCATCGTCTTTAACCTGGCTGATAGCTTCAATGCCTGAAAATTTCATCTGCATCTTTGCTGCTGCAGCGTCGTCTTTGACTTGCATAATAGCTTCATTGATGTGTGAATAGGCACCACAGCGGCAAATATTACCGCTCATCAGTTCTTTTACATCAGCTAAAGATTTCGCTTTGCCTTCATTCATCAGGCCTATGGCCGAACAGATCTGGCCCGGTGTGCAGTAACCGCACTGGAAAGCATCGTTGTCGATAAACGCCTGCTGCAGCGGATGGAGTTCATCGCCGCTGGCAATCCCCTCGATAGTAACGATCTCCGCACCATCTTTCATCACGGCCATAGTAAGGCAGGAGTTGATCCTTTTGCCGTCAACCAGGACTGTACATGCGCCGCATTGGCCATGATCACATCCTTTCTTGGTTCCGGTTAAATGGAGGTGTTCGCGCAGGGTGTCCAATAGACTTACCCAGGGCTGAAGTTTAAGGTTATGCTGCTGCCCATTGATAGTAAGGCTCACAGGAATAGCTTCCGGCAGCTGCAGGTTAGGTGCTGAATTTTTCATAGTAAAACATTCTTAACGCTGCAACAGGCAGTATTTTGAAATGTTTTCCTTAAATCGGCAGCAGTACTAATTTAAAAGGAATATAAATAACTTACATACGGTAGCGCAGCGAAACTGACCTGCCTAAGGCCTGTGCGAAATCAGGCTCAATGGTAACGTCCCCATCCTGTTGTACCCATATTTTACTGATATCTTTTGATAATGTAATAGATGAACCATTTAAGATGATTTTTAATTCTGCAGTGTCCTTATTGATCTCTGCCCCATTTAAAATCTCATACACATAGTCAGTGTCTTTATACGTAATACGCATCTTCAATCCCATATTCTTCTCCTTGCCCCAAAGGTAAATTAAAACTCCTATAACTTGGAGTTTTTGTTTTTATTGCTTCAAAAAGGTGTTGAACAAGGTTTTTGGATAAAAAAAGCGGTTCTGCCCATATGGCCAGAACCGCGAAATCATCATTCATAAATACAGGCAGATTGTCTGCAGCCTGTAGTAAGCATGGATATTATTTATCAGCCGGTAATCCGTAGAACTGGTTGAACAGCAACTTGAATGTGCCGTGCGACTGCCCCCTGAAGGTAATCTCAGGACCGAAAGTATACAGTTTACCGGCACCAACCTGAGCAACAAAGCCTGCTACGCCGTCTTTGAGGTACGACTGTCCCCAGGCCCAGCCACTGCGAAGCGGCTTATCCGTAGGGAACCAGAGGATAGGTTGTACTCCTTTTTTTGAAGCATCATCATCCAGTTTAAATACCGGACTGTTGTCGAAGTTCACATCTACATCTGCAGGCATGCCCCAGGCAGCCGGAACTGTTGAATCAACACTTGCGTGAAGGATACTTCCAGGGATGTAATATTTAGTACCCGGCAGTGGTTTATTGCTCTCTTTATCCACTAAAGCATTGTGTACCGGAAGTCCAAGATGATAAGCAAGGTTAGAACTGCTGCCAATGGTTACAATAGAACCACCTGCCTCAAGGAAAGATCTCAACTGGGGGATAGACTTTTCAGGAGTGATTTTACCCAGCATTTTCTGAAATGCAACAGGTGTATCTTCTGCCTTTGGCATACGGTCATAGAACATACTGTTAGACCTGGGCTCGCCGCCTACAGGTGGAATAGCGCGGGTAACAAATACAATAACATCGTACTTACTGTTCAGGTTACCTGCATCAATGTCCTGAGGATAGACAATGCTGTAGTCAAAATGGTTCTGCTCCATCAGCCAGCGCAACCATCCCGATGGGATAGATCCACCATACTGATCCCAGAGGCCAATGCGAAGCGAAGTAATTTTTTTGGCATCCTTAGGCATCTCATCTGCTGCCAGAACTTTTACGCCGAGACCGGCATCAGCCTTGTCTAGCACTGCTTTTGCCGCAGCTCCCGCCGGGATATAAAACGTACCTGTTTCGCTAAGGCCGCCTGCACCTTTTGGTACACGGTAGACCTCTACTCCAGCTTTCAGCAGGTCATTTGCTACACTAAATGAATTGTTCACCTGGGCACTCAGCAAATAACCTTTGCCTGAAGAAGGGATGACCTCTTTTGGAGGAACCTGAATCTGTCCGTAAGGAATTTTCACGAAGGGACCGCCAAAGTTATTGAGCACACGGTCAAATTTTACGCCCATCTGGAAGGCCAGTGTCCATCCTGCAGCATCATAAGGCCTGATCGGAGGGCCTCCCGGATAAAGAAAATCATTAGGGTGATCCTGTGGTTCAAACATATCCAGCACATGCGGACGGAAAGCCTGATCAGTTTTCACGATGTATGAACCGGCAGGATAGTTTATACCTTCAACGCTAAAGCTTGAAGTAGCTTTCTGCACACTGATGCCTGATTTGATCAGGGCATTGAGGAACTTGATCGCTGTAGGGAAATCCGGCTGATCGGCAGAGAGGATATACCCCCTTGGATCACGCAGCAAAGGATTTTTCAGTACTGCATCATAATATTTCATCGGGATATCTGCCCCGCGGGTCATCCAGCCCATCGGATCCCCTGCGGAACCGGCATTATCGCCTGTACTTTTCTGGTCGTTTTTGTAGGCCTGGGTAATGGCATCGGTACGTTTCGGCGAGATCGTCCAGTAATCTTTGCTTCCCCTGTCGATAGAGTTTTTACCCATCTTGTAGATGTTGTACAGCACTTCGTCACGCTGGCGCGCCGCGTAATCAAATACAGAATAGTTCAACGATACGGAGTAGTCGATAGACTGGCGGAAGTGCCATACATCCTGCGGTAAAACAGGATTTGGCGTTGCTCCGTTCGGTACCAGGCGGGCAGGTACTACAGGGATCTTCTCCGGTGTAGGATTACCGATGATCTCTGTAAGCAAACCGATCATGTTGTGGAACTGTGTTGTAGTACGCAATCCTCCATTGTACCAGGTAGAGAAACTTGAACCTGTTAAACGGGTATATCCCGGTTTGTTCTCCACATTAAGCCTGCTGTACATGGCTGCACCCAGGGCATCAATACCGGTGATCATCAATGGATCAAACACATAATTGAAGGGATCGCGGTACGGAGGGCCGGCAAGCACTGATCCCTCGGGACCTCTCTGGTGGTGATTGTACATGATCTGAGGAAACCATTCCAGGAAGAGCTGTTTACTCATGTTGGTAGCTTCTTTGGTGTTCATCATGTAATAATCACGGTTGTTATCGTGACCGATGTATTTTTCGTACAGTGTTGGAATTTCGGTGTTCCTTTTCAGGGGATCGGCATCTTTCATATACCAGTTAGACACCAGTTCCATTCCATCAGGGTTGGCATGGGTAAACAGGACAATCACATTGTCGAGAATGCGCATATTTTCCGGGTCCTTACGGTTGATCAGCTGATACATGGTTTCGATCAGCTGCGCTGCGCCCACCACTTCTGTAGCATGCAGGCCTCCATCAATCCATACTACTGCTTTTCCTTTTGCTGCCAGTGTAAGTGCCTGCTGGTTGGTCAGACCTTCGGCGCGGGCAAGCTTCTGGGCAATGTCTTTGTACATCGCCAGGTTTTTGATGTTCTCCGGCGAAGAAACTACCATCATATACTCATGGCGCCCTTCTTCGGTAAGGCCGATGTCTACCAGTTTTGTTCTTGGAGATGCCGCCAGCTTTTTGTAATAGGCAACAGTCTGGGTATAGTTGGCCAGTTTATAATCGTCTCCGATGTTGAAGCCGAAATGTTCCTTTGGAGACGGTACGCTTTGTCCGGGATACTTCGCCTGCTTGTAGCCGTCAGTGGTTTTGGTAACCAGTGGCTTCTTCGGAGCAGGTGTAGTCTGCGCATTCGCCAGCGATGCTGTAACGAGCAGTACTGCACTGAGCATCCAGGGAAGCCTGGTATTTAAAAATGCTTTCATATTTCGTTGGTTTTAGGTTCTTGTGGTTGGTTGAGGTTTGAATCAGTTTTTGCCGGTGCTTTTATTTTCTGTAATCCAGTGCAGGTTTTCTATCGCCCAGCAAAGCCTCATATTTATAATCGGGCCCCTTTCTTTCGTTGAATTCTTTAGTTGCTGCTTTCAGTACCTCAGGTGTTTTGAAAAGGTCGTACGCTGATAATGCAATGGTTTTGGCAGCAATCATCATCCCTTTCTGGCCAATCGTATTGCCTGCTGCGGCAACATTCTGCCAGCTGTGGCCGGATGAACCGGGAACAAAGGTAGCGGTTGACAAACCTGCTGTTGGAGTTGCCCAGCTGACGTCGCCCACATCGGATGATGCTCCACCTGCTGCGTTCTTCAATTCTACAGTGAATGGCTCTACTACAGCTGTGCTTGCCAGCGATGGTTGTTTACTGCCCTGTAAGGTAGCCTGTATTTTTTCTGCAAAAGCTTTTTCTTCAGTGGTATAGGTGAATCCGCCTACCAGACGCAGGTTTTTATCCATTACGGCAGACAAAGGCACATTGGCCAGCATGTTGTATGTACCGCCGATTACTTCGTAACTCATTGTTGTGCCGGTACCCAGAGCCGCACCTTCTGCTGCCTTCACCAGTCTTGCCCATACATCTTTTACTACCTGCATATCCGGGTTCCTCACGTAATAATAGACTTCTGCAAATGCAGGAACAACGTTTGGTGCTTCGCCGCCTCGGGTGATCACATAATGCACACGGGTATCTGAAGGGATATGCTCGCGCATCATGTTCACCATATTGTCCATCGCCTCTACTGCATCCAGTGCAGAACGGCCTTTATCCGGCGCTGCCGAAGCATGTGCAGAAACGCCTTTGAACCTGAATTTAGCACTTTTATTGGCTAACCATGGTGAGATACTTGCCGAATTGGAGTTTCCGGGATGCCAGTGCAAGGTAGCATCCACATCGTTGAACAATCCCGCCCGAACCAGGTAAACTTTTCCTGAACCACCTTCTTCTGCCGGGCAGCCCATGAGTTTAAGGGTACCTTTGGTTCCGCTTTGCGCCATCCAGTCTTTTACTGCTATGGCCGCAGCTACCGATGCTGTACCGAAAAGGTTATGTCCGCAGCCGTGACCGGCTTTGCCCCCTGCAGTTTCCTGAAAGGGGTTTTCGGTTTGTGAGATGCCCGGTAAGGCATCGTACTCTGCCAGGATTGCAATTACCGGTTTTCCCGAACCATAGGTAGCTACAAAAGCCGTTGGAATATCTGCTACGCCCTTTTCAAGTTTAAAACCGGCCTGCTCAAGCTGTGTTTCCAGCAATGCCGAGCTTTTCTCTTCCTGGTATCCCATTTCTGCATATCCCCAGATATCTTTGGAAATCTTATTGTATACCGGTGTTTTTGCATCCAGCGCAGCGATCAGTTTCTTTTTATCGGCATTCTGCGCGAAAACGCTTACAGATAAGCCCAGTGCCATACTGAGTAATGTTATTTTTTTCATTGCATTATTTTGGTTCATACTTTTCATTGTCTATAACTAACACTCTGAATATCCGCTTGCTTTGCTGCCTCGGCCTTCAAACCATGGTTAAGGCCTGGAAGTGGCTGTGCAGAACTACTTCCTGTAATCCAGCGGTGGCTTTCTGTCACCAAGCATCGCCTCGTATTTAAAATCTGTGCCTCTTCTTTCTGCAAATTCTTTTTCAGCAGTTTTCAGCACTGCCGGGTTGTTGAACAGATCATATGCAGAAAGCGCAAGTGTTTTTGCAGCGATCATCATACCTTTGGCACCAATGCTGGTTCCTGCTGCGGCAACGTTCTGCCAGCTGTGGCCTGCAGATCCGGGAACGAAGGTAGCGGTAGATAATCCTGTTGTAGGTACTGTCCAGCTCACATCGCTCACATCTGATGAGCCGTGTACATCCTCTTTCTCAAATGCCTGTACCTGCGCTGTGGAAGCAAGATCAGGGTGTTTGGGATCTACGAAGGTCGTTTGTATCTTTTCTGCCCAGGCTTTCTCTTCAGGTGTGTAGGTAAATCCGCCTACGATCCTCAGATTGGCATCCATTACTTTTGCCATGGCCAGATTTGGCAGCATGTTGTATACTCCTCCGGTGATCTCTACTTCCATCTTAGTGCCGGTGCCCATAGCGGCTCCTTCAGCGGCTTTGACTACTCTCGCCCAGACATCTTTTACTACCTGCTTATCCTGGTTACGCACATAATAATAAACTTCTGCAAAGGCAGGAACTACGTTTGGTGCTTCGCCACCATGGGTGATCACATAATGTATCCGTGTATCAGATGGGATATGCTCTCTCATCATATTGACCATATTGTCCATCGCTTCCACTGCATCCAGTGCGGAGCGGCCTTTTTCCGGTGCTCCTGAAGCATGCGAAGAAATTCCCCTGAACCTGAATTTGCCGCTGATGTTGGCCAGGGTATTGAATGTACCTGCCGAATTTACATTTCCGGGGTGCCAGTGCAATGTGGCATCAACATCGCTGAAGAGGCCTGCACGTACCATATATACTTTACCTGATCCGCCTTCTTCTGCCGGACAGCCCATTAATTTGATGGTTCCTGATTTGCCGGAGCCCTTCAGCCATTCGCTAACTGCTATTGCTGCAGCGGTAGAGGCTGTACCAAACAGGTTGTGACCGCAGCCATGGCCTGCTTTACCCCCATTGCTTTCCTGAAAAGGATTTCCTGTCTGGGAGATCCCCGGCAGGGCATCATATTCTGCCAAAATGGCGATTACAGGTTTTCCTGAACCATATGTAGCCACAAAAGCTGTAGGAATATCTGCTACGCCTTTGGTGATCGTGAAACCGGACTTCTCCAGTTCGCTTTCCAGCAGGGCTGAACTCTTTACTTCCTGATAACCCACTTCCTCGAAGCCCCAGATATCTTTGGCAACTTTGGTATATTCATCAGTTTTAGCTGTAAGGGAACTGAGGATCTTTTTTTTATCGGCGTTCTGCGCGAAAACGCTGGCAGATAAGCCCAGTGCCAAACTGATTAATGTGATATTTTTCATGGCAATATTTTGGTTAGTTAAGTAACTTTCTGATCATAAGATGGGGTTTAAACATAAAAGCGCTGTCTGTCTCCCCGCCTGGAATGGCTGCAGAAAACAGAAAGCGCTATCAAATGATGTTATTTCTTCTGGCCGTACAGTTCGTTGAACAGCATTTTGAAGGTAGAGTGCGACTGGCCCCTGAAAGTGATTTCTGGTCCGAAAGCATACAGTTTACCTTTTCCTACAGGTGCTTCAAATGCAGCTACGCCATCTTTGAGGTACGCTTGTCCCCATGCCCATCCGCTATGCAGCGGCGTAGCGGTAGGGAACCATGCCAATGGTTTGATGCCTTTTGCTTCGGCACCAGCTTCCAGTTTGAATACAGGGCTGCGGTCAAAAAGTACATCATTCTGATCTGCCATACCCCAGTTGGACGGTTGTTTGGTATCAAGGCTTACGGTTAACAAACTTCCCGGAATATAGTATTTGGTGCCCGGAAGTGGTTTATCCTTACCGTCTTTTCCTGCTTCTACCAGTTGATTCTTAACCGGTAAACCCAGGTGGTAAGCCAGGTTTGTACTGGTACCGATGGTTACGATATTACCGCCCGCTTCGAGGAACTTTTTGAGCATAGGTACTGACTTTGCGATGGAAACCTTACCAACCCATGGCTGGAATTCTGCTGGTACATCTTCTGCTTTGGGCATCCTGTCGAAATAACGGCTTGAAGCTGCCGGTTTATCAGACATCGGTACAATACCGGTAACCAGGATGATTGCATCGAATTTTTTATTCAGGTCGCCCGCATCTACTTCATTCGGGTAAATCATAGTATAGCCATAATGGTATTGCTCCATCAGCCAGCGTACCCAGCCTGCAGGAATGGAACCTCCGTACACATCTACGATCGCTATGCGTGAAGGACTGATTTTAGTTAATCCTGAAGGTTTTGACGTTGCAGAACTGACCATCAGTCCGTAATCAGCTGCAGATTTGCTAAGGACAGTCTTAGCAGCTGCTGATGCAGGAACATAGAAGTCGCCTGTTGTACCGGTAGTTGGACGGTATACTTCTGCACCGGCTTTCAGCAGGTCGTTCACTGCGATAAATGCGTTGTTTTGTTTAGGGCTGATGGTGTACCCGGTTTTTGCCGATGCGATACTTAATTTAGGCGCAAGCTGGATCTCTCCGTAAGGAACCTGTTTGAAATCTCCTGTAACTTCGCTCATGGCCCTGTCAAACTTCACTCCCATCTGGAAAGCCAATGTCCATCCGGCAGCATCATAAGGCCTGATCGGAGGCCCGCCTTCGTAGGCGAAATCATTAGGGTGATCCTGTGGTTCAAACATATCGATCACGTGCGGGCGGAAAGCCTGGGCAGTGGATACGACATAAGATCCGCCCGGATAGGTTTTGCCTTCAGAAGTGAAGGTTGAAGTAGCTTTCTCTACGCGGATACCTGAACGGATCAGTGAGTTGATAAACCTTACTGCTGTTGGGAAATCTGACTGGTTTGCAGGAATAATATAGGCCCTTGCATCACGCAGTTCAGGTTTTTTCATCACTGCATCAAAGTATTTTGCGGGGATACCGCTTTCGCTGCCAAAAGAGAATTCGCCTTCGCTTTTTTCTCCGCCGGTATCTTTTTTATCCTTGTTATAGGCATCTTTGATGGCCTGTACATATTTAGGATAGAATGTCCAGTGGTCTTCGTGTCCGCGTGCGATGGAGTTCTGTCCCATCTGGTAAATATTATATAACAGGTTGCTGCGGTTACGCGAAGCATAATCCAGTACGCCATAGTTCAGGGATACTGAATAATCGATCGACTGACGGAAATGCCATTTTTGAGGAACAACCGGGTTTGGGGTAGCTCCGTTAGGGATCAGACGGTCTGGCACCAGTGCGATATCTTCTGGAGTTGGTCCGCCGATAATCTCGGTAAGCAGGCCCACCATGTTGTGGAAATAGGGTGTTGTACGCAGTCCGCCGTTCCACCAGGTAGAAAACTGGGAGCCGTTACGCTGGGTGTAACCCGGTTTATTTTCTGTATTGAGGCGGTTGTTCATTGCTGCACCTACACCGTCAATGCTGGTAACGATCAGCGGATCGAACACGTAGTTGAATGGATCGCGGTATGGAGGACCTGCAAGGACTGAACCCTCAGGGCCACGCTGATGGTGGTTGTACATGATCTGCGGGATCCATTCTACAAACAGCTGGTTGCTGATGTTCTGGCTTTCCTTCATGTTCATCATATAGAAATCCCGGTTGTTATCGTGTCCTACGTATTTTTCATAGACACGCGGGATATCAAGTTTACGCTTTAAAGTATCCGCATTGCGCATGTACCAGTTACTAACGAGTTCCTGGCCATCAGGATTGGCTTGTGCCAGAAGGATGATGTCATTGTTGAGGATGGTCATTGTTTCTTCATCGGTACGTGTAACCAGCTGGTACATCGTTTCGATCAGCTGATGCGCACCTACAGTTTCTGTAGCGTGCAATCCACCGTCAATCCATACAATAGCTTTACCTTTTGCAGCAAGCTTTTTCGCTTCTGCCGGGCTAAGGTTCTCTGCATGGGCAAGCTTGCGGGAAATATCTTTGTACTCAGCCAGCTTTTTGATATTCTCCGGTGAAGAAACGATCAGCATCCATTGGTGGCGCCCCTCTTCAGTCATCCCGATATCAACCAGCCTGGTACGCGGCGAGGCCGCTAATTTTTTGTAATATGCTTCCGCCTGGGTGTAGGTGGTTAGCTTGTAATCATCCCCGATATTGAAACCAAAATGTTCTTTTGGTGAAGGAATGGATTGCGCACTGGCTAAGCCTCCTGTACACAGCAAAGCCAGGGTAAACATTTTGCTAAATTTGTTGTACATATTCTCCATTTTTACGTGTTATTTATTTACTACGCCAGCCTCTGCCAACAAGACCAGCAGGGATTGCTGGATACCCAGATATCCCTTTTTATCATTTAAAAACCATTCGTTTAAAGCATGGTAGTTACCCGATTCGCCTCCTGAGCCGATTGTGATACCGGGTACCCCCAATGAGATAGGGATGTTGGAGTTTGCCGATCCAACGCCCAGTGTAGGGTTTGCACCAAGGAATTTCATGGCCGCCATTGCATGCTGCACCAGCGGTTGCCTGGGATCGCTGCCTCCGGCAGGGCGGTCGCCAATAGATCTTACCTCGACAGTAAGGTTCCTGCCCATTTTTTTGATTGCATTTTCTTCTGCCAGAGCTTTCTGCACTGCTTTACGCAGCAGTGTATCCATGGCATTTAACCGTTCCGGATTCTCTGAGCGCATATCTACTTCCATCCAGGATTCAAAAGGAATGGAATTTACTGATGTACCACCACCGATTACGCCCACGCTGAAAGTGACCCTGATGCCTGCCGTAGCCGCAAATGCATTGCCCGATTCGTCCCAGTACTGCATGGCACGGCCTAAAGCATTGTGCGGATTGCCGATACCGAATGCGCCAGAGGAATGGCCTCCGGGACCTCTGAAGGTTACCCTGTAACGGTGCGAGCCCAGTCCGCGGTGAGTTGTGTGCCCATATCCGGTTCCGTCAAAAGCAATATAGGAATCGATCTTGCCAGGTCCTGAAGCGCTGAACAGGTTTCTTACCCCCCTCAGGTCTCCCTGGCCTTCTTCGCCGGTGGTTCCGATAAACAAAACATCTGCATCGGTCTGGATACCGGTCTGCTTCATCGCTTTTACAACAGTTAGCAGTGCTGCCAGTCCCCTGGTATCATCGCTCACACCTGGAGCATACAGCGTATCTCCTTTGAAGGTAACTTTGGTATTGGTCCCATCAGGAAATACGGTGTCTAGATGGCCTTCAAGTACTACTTTCTTTTTACCTGTTTTGCCTTTGCGCAGGCCTATTACATTGCCTGCGGTGTCTGTCCAGATAGAATCCACACCGGCGGCTTTGAGCAGTTCAGCGAATTTCAGTCCCCTTGCTGTTTCTTTATATGGCGGTGCAGGGATCTCTGTGAGGGTCACATGATTGCTCATTGTTTCCTTCTCCAGGCTGACAATTGTCTGCAAAGCCTTCTTCACTACGGCTTTATTCGTGATTTTAGTGATATCAGCGCTATACTGCGGAGCTATAGGCGCTGTTTTAGGTTTTTCTTCCTGCGCATGTGCAGACATTGTGTGGAACACTGCGCAAAAAACCGGTATAATCAGTTTTTTCATCCTTATTATTTTGCAGCTAAACCTGCTTCAGAAAGCAGGACCAGCAGTGACTGTTGAATCCCGAGGTAACCTTTATCATTTAAAAACCACTCATTGAGTGAATGTGCATTGCCTGCTTTTCCGCCCTGACCGATGGTCATTCCCGGTACTCCTTTTGCAAATGCAATGTTTGAATCCGTTGAGGCTACACCCAGTTTAGGTGTACCACCAAGATAAGCGATTGAAGCCATCATGTGTTGAACTAACGGAATTGTTGCAGGGTTGCCACCCGCAGGGCGGTCGCCAATCAGTCTGATATCTACCGTAAGATCTTTACCAGCTTTTTTTATTGCATTTTCCTCTGCCAGTGCTTTACTGATAGCCGCTTTTAACAGTGCATCCATGGCATTCAGCCGTTCAGGATTTTCTGAACGCATGTCTACTTCCATCCATGAAGCGAAAGGAATGGAATTAACCGAAGTCCCACCTCCGATTACGCCCACACTAAATGTTACCCTGGTACCCGGAGTGGCTGCATAGGCATTGCCCGATTCATCCCAGTAGTGCATGGCACGACCGAGCGCATTGTGCGGATTGCCGATCCCGAAAGCACCCGAAGAGTGACCGCCCGGACCTTTGAAAGTGACGCGGTAACGGTGTGAACCAAGACCGCGGTGTACAATACCTTCTGTTCCTGATCCATCAATAGCGATAAATGAATCAATCTTTCCCGGGCCTGCAGCACTGAAAAGATTTTTTACCCCCCTCAAATCTCCCTGGCCTTCCTCGCCGGTTGCGCCAACAAAGATGACATCTGCATCAGTTTGTATACCTGTTTGTTTCATCACCTTTGCGATGGTAAGTACTACTGACAATGATCGTGTATCATCGCCGATTCCCGGCGCACACAAGGTATCGCCTTTGTATTTTACTGTAACGTCAGTCCCTTCAGGAAAAACGGTATCCATGTGCGCTTCCAGTATCACACGCTTTTTGCGGGTACGTCCTTTACGAAGTGCCAGTACATTACCTGCTGTATCAGTCCATACAGAATCTACTCCTGCAGCGGTAATCATCTCTGCAAATTTAGCTGCCCTTTTTGCCTCTTTATAGGGAGGTGAAGGGATTTCGGTTAAGAGCACATGGTTGCTCATGGTTTCTTTTTCGAGATCAAGAATTTGCTGCATGGCTTTTTTTACCAGTGGTGCCGCAGCGATCTTTTTAATCTCAGCAGTATACTTTTTGTCAATCGCAACAGGTGCTGACTGTTCGCTCTCCTGAGCATTTACCATTCCTGCACATCCTGTGAGCAGTAAAGCGAACAATATATTTTTTTTATTTATGACCATTTTAATTTCTGTAGTAAGGTTTGATTCTATGGCTTAGCCGAATGCTAAGTGTACATAGTAAGGGATAACCGGTCACTGCCGACTGGTTATCCTGTAGTTGAAAAAGATGGTTACTGACTTTTAAAGCGTACTCCTGTACGGGTATCTCCCGGTTCGCCGCGTGATTCATCAGCAAGGTTGGTAAACCAGGCTGCGACACGGCGGCCGTCTGAAAGGTTGACCACAAACTTGAAGAGGAAATAATCATTTACAGCAACGGAACTTAAACTGATCCCGTTCAGTGCAGCCAGTTGCGCAGCAGTAAAAGTATAAGTTTTAGGGAACGTAGTTACCGTTTCGTACAGCACATCTGTAGTGGTGATGTTTCCGGGAATAGGAAACTGCGCAATATTTGGATACTGGTTACCCGGTGAGGAGATCACGATTGGGTAAGCAGGCACACTTGCCTCAGCCTTGTTGAAACTCCTGTATACCTCTATTGAGGTTACACTTGCATATCCCGAGCCTTCCCAGTTGAGGGTAAAGGACATCCGTTCATTGGCAAGGTTGGCGTCCTTAAGGTTGAAGAAAGAAACTTTTGCGTTCTGACGGGTAGGCAATGCTGATAGCGCAGTATCTATTCTTACCGTAGGAACAGCTGTGTACGTATAATCTTCCCATTCATAATGGACTTTTTTACATGCACCTAACCCCAGCAAACAGATGCATGATATGGACAGTATAAGATTTTTCATATATTCTTTTTATTTGGTAATAGTTTGATTAGTTTATTTATCCCAAAACACTGGTGTAACCTGTTGTGCAACCTGTAATGCGCTGCCGTTTGCACCGAATGATGTATTTGCAGATAACTCTGTCTGAGAATAATAAAGACGCAGTGGAAAGGTGCTCAGCGGAGATAAGAGATCACGTAAAACCGGCAAACCTGTTCTTCTGTAATCATTATATGATTCCATACCGTTACCAAAAGTTGCGATATATTTCTGTGTCATCACCAGGTTGAGTTTGCCTGCAGCTGTTGCCGCATCATACTGTGCCAGGAGTTTGGCTACCGTTCCGGTGATACTTGCAGCTGGTATAGCTACGCCATTGTTGGCAACGGCATATGTGCTGATACTGTTTAAGCTGGCTGTAACCCCGTCACTGAACTGAACTCTTGCATCGTCTCCTGTTGCCAGTGTTAAGGCCGCTTCTGCTCTGATAAATTTCACCATCGCATTGGTAATAAAGGGCAGCACTCCTGCTCCGGTTCCGTCTGTTACGGCTATGGTTTTAGGTGTTGCGGTTGCACCAACATTGGTTAGGTATAAGTTTGCTCCCGTCAGACTGTTGATTGGCGCATTGTCATACAGACCACCTGCAGGATAAATTCCGAAATCAGCCCTGCGGGCCAAATCTGCCGGGGCAGCTGTACCATCACCAGGGTTACGTCCATAGTAACCATTACTGTTTGTAGAGTTGTTCAAACCAGCAGTAGCCGTTTGCCTGTAGATAAAGTCTCTCAGACGCGGGTCGTCGTTGTTCAGCAGCAGGTCCATGAAGAACTGGTTCTGGTAAAAAGTTTTGGACGACTGGTATTCTACCCTGTGCCATGGGTGACGGTTATTAGGGTTCTGCCCTGAACCAAATTTAAAGGTGAAATCTGTTGTATTGGCACTGATCAGTGAACCGGCTATCAGGGTTTTAATGGCCGCTGCCGATCTTGCAGGATCAACAAGGCGC
>Ga0308163_10001008_pt1 | contig 35753 bp, 35 predicted proteins | sample PhyTR1_FD_201037 | JGI IMG/M metagenome (GOLD analysis project Ga0308163, IMG submission 201037) | Phyllosphere microbial communities from UC Gill Tract Community Farm, Albany, California, United States - DLSLT.R1 | ecosystem: Host-associated > Plants > Phyllosphere > Unclassified | place: USA... | reverse complement strand
TCGCAGACCGGCGATGACACGGCCACGCGCCATCCCGTTACGGTCGTTACCCCGAATCCCCCCTAAAGGCCTGGATCATGAGCAAGCAACCCTCCCTGAGCTACAAAGACGCCGGTGTAGACATCGACGCCGGTGAAGCATTGGTCGAACGCATCAAGAGCGTCGCCAAGCGCACCAAGCGCCCGGAAGTGATGGGCGGCCTGGGGGGCTTCGGCGCTCTGTGCGAGATCCCGGCCGGCTACAAGCAGCCTGTTCTGGTGTCCGGCACCGACGGCGTAGGCACCAAGCTGCGTCTGGCACTGAACCTGAACAAGCACGACAGCATCGGCATTGACCTGGTCGCGATGTGCGTCAACGATCTGGTGGTCTGCGGTGCCGAGCCTCTGTTCTTCCTAGACTACTACGCCACCGGCAAACTGAACGTCGACACCGCCGCTCAGGTCGTGACCGGCATCGGCGCGGGCTGCGAACTGGCCGGTTGCTCGCTGGTCGGCGGCGAAACCGCTGAAATGCCAGGCATGTATGAAGGCGAAGACTACGACCTGGCCGGCTTCTGCGTCGGCGTCGTGGAAAAGTCCGAAATCATCGACGGTTCGAAAGTCGCCGCCGGCGACGCTTTGATCGCCCTGCCCTCTTCCGGTCCGCACTCCAATGGCTACTCGCTGATCCGCAAGATCATCGAAGTCTCCGGTGCCGACATCGAAACCATCCAGCTGGACGGCAAGCCACTGACCGACCTGCTGATGGCGCCCACCCGCATTTACGTCAAGCAGCTGCTCAAGCTGATCAAGGACACGGGCGCAGTCAAGGCCATGGCCCACATCACCGGTGGCGGTCTGCTGGACAACATCCCGCGCGTCCTGCCTCAAGGCGCACAAGCGGTGGTCGACGTGGCCAGCTGGACTCGTCCGGCCGTCTTCGACTGGCTGCAGGAGAAAGGCAACGTCGACGAGCACGAGATGCACCGCGTTCTGAACTGCGGCGTCGGCATGGTCATCTGCGTTGCCCAGGAACACGTCGAAGCTTCGCTCAACGCCCTGCGTGAAGCCGGCGAGCAACCTTGGGTCATCGGTCAGATCAGCGTTGCAGCCGAAGGCGCCGCGCAAGTCGAGCTGAAGAACGTCAAGGCACACTGATGCCCGACGTCGCGATGCCTGACACACCCCAAACGTGTGATGTCGTGGTGCTGCTGTCCGGCACCGGCGGTAACCTGCAAGCGATGATCGACAGCTTTCAGGACAGTTCGAGCCCGGCTCGCATTCGCGCGGTGATTTCCAACCGCGCCGATGCCTACGGGCTGGAGCGCGCCAAGAGCGCGGGCATCGAAACCCGCGCTCTCGATCACACCGCCTATGAAGGTCGAGAGGCCTTCGATTCGGCGCTCATCGAGCTGATCGACAGTTTTGCGCCCAAGCTGGTGGTACTTGCCGGTTTCATGCGCATTCTCACGCCGGGTTTCGTGCGTCACTACCACGGTCGCTTGCTGAACATTCATCCTTCCCTGCTTCCAGCGTATAAAGGCTTGCACACGCACCAGCGCGTGCTTGAAGCTGGCGATGCCACACACGGCTGCAGCGTGCACTTCGTCACCGAGGAACTCGATGGAGGGCCTCTGGTCGTACAAGCAGTTATTTCGGTAGAGTTGCACGACACGCCTGCCACCCTGGCGCAACGGGTTCACACCCAGGAGCACCTGATTTACCCGCTGGCGATCCGCTGGTTCGCCGAAGGCCGACTGGCCCTGAGCGAACACGGCGCATCATTGAACGGCCAGCCACTGGGGCCTTGCGGCCATTTGATCCAGGCCACTTAATTTAGCTCTTTAGTCCAAAGACAGGAGATTCTATGCGTCGCGCTTTGCTCTTCGCTTTCGCTCTGTTCGCAATCCCTGCGGTCAATGCGGCAGACCTTCAACCCTTCTCCGCCAGTTACACCGCTGATTTCAAACAACTGCCTGTCGGTGGCGGCAGCGCCACCCGCAGCCTGGAAAAAAACGCCAACGGCAGCTGGACCCTGAGTTTCAAGGCATCGATGATGATTGCCAGCCTGACCGAGATCAGCACGCTGAAATCCGAAAAAGACACGCTGCTGCCACAGACCTATCACTTCGAACGTGGCGGTCTGGGCAAGAGCAAGACGGTCGACCTGGTGTTCGACTGGCCCACCAAGTTCATCACCGGCACCGACCGTGGCGACGCGGTCAAAATCCCGTTGAACACCGGCATTCTGGACAAATCCACGTACCAGCTCGCGCTGCAGCATGATGTCGCTGCGGGCAAGAAGAGCATGACGTATCAGGTGGTTGACGGTGACGAGGTCGACACCTATGACTTCCGCGTGCTTGGCACAGAGAAAGTCGACACCAAAGTCGGTTCGATCGATGCGATCAAGGTAGAGCGTGTGCGTGATCCGACGCAGAACAAACGCATTACCGTGATGTGGTTCGCCAAGGATTACGATTACTTGCTGGTTCGCTTGCAGCAGGTTGAGACCGATGGCAAGGAATACAACATCATGCTGCAGGATGGCACGGTGAACGGGAAGGCTGTGAAAGGCAGCTGATCCGGGCTGTACTGCGTCCTTTGAGAACCCCGCTGATTGGCGGGGTTTTTTATTGGGGTTGGCGCTGGCAATTGGGTGTTTATCCTTTGTCGCTTGTGGTGCTGATGTTTGTTCTCCACGTTGACGCAGAGCGTCAGCCCCTGCATTACCACGCGGAGCGTGGGAACGATCAGGTGTAGGAGCGCGCTTGCCCGCGATCTGCCGGGAACCGGCAGCAAGACCTGTGCATGCGGAGTGTCAGGCATGATCGCGTCGCCTGATTTTGCTACCGCTGCGCGGTAGATCGCGAGCAAGGTGGAGCGCCACCCCGCTCGCTCCTACGGCCTCCGGCCAGAATCAAAAGCCGCGCCCCCCCTGATCGTTCCCACGCTCCGCGTGGGAATGCCTGTCAGGACGCTCTGCGTCCCCGTTGACGCAGAGCGTCAGTCGCTGCGTTACCACGCGGAGCGTGGGAACGATCAAAAACAGCAGCAAGCGCTCTTGGCTCTCGCTTTTGATTTTCATACTCCGCCAGTCCAGACACCACAAAACGCGACTTGGGTGCAGGCCGAACGCAGGCGGCGCGGAGTGGGCCGAGCGGCATGGATGCCGCGAGAGCCGCCCCCGGCCATGGATGGCCGATGGCGGCGGGCCCACGGAGCGTCGCCGGAGTGAGGGTACGACGACGAAGGAGTCGCCAAACCGGGAGCCTGACCCTTGGTTACTTGGGGTTTTCAAGTAACCCGCCGAAGGCGGAACAGTTTGGCCGTTAGGCCGAACCTAAAATGTCAGCACCACCGAAACTACCGCAAAAGCCCCTTGAATCACCGTCGCCATTCACCTCACCTAACAGACTAGAACCGCCAGTTTTGCGACGCCGAATGCTCCCCCAACCGAACATGAAACTTTCTTCACCCCCTCCAAATGAGTGCGACAACTCGCCGCATGCCCTTTTAAAACAGCCCCTTACCGATTCTTTCCAGATCCGAAAATAACCTTTACCAAAATCGTCGGTTTACTTAGCCAGCTACCAAAATCTATAAAGGAACCACTGCGACGTCCTGCCGCAGATTTCAAAGAGTCAGGAGTTTTCAACATGACGGTAACTGTTACTGAACGCGACGACGCCCATATCTCTCATGAAAGCATCGCGGATGGCATTCAGATCTGGGATGTTCGCCAGCAAGACCAACTGGTAGGGATGTTTCACCACGAATCGGACGCACAGCGTTACGCAGCAGAGCTCGCAGAGCTGGAAGCCAAGAAGGCAGCGAGCAACTCGCAATAACGGAATCGCGATAAAACAAAACCCGCCTCGGCGGGTTTTGTTGTGATGGGGTTTACCACATCAGATCGTCAGGGATCTTGTAGGCCGCGTACGGATCGTCGCCATCCGGCTCCTCCGTCGGCTCACTGAGCATCACGATGCGGCGAGGGTCGCGCTCCTGCACCTTCAGCGCCGCTTCACGAGGGATGACTTCGTATGTGCCGCCGTGATGGACGATGGCCAGCGAGCCGTTACTCAGCTTGCTGCGCATCAGCGTGTTGACCGACAGGCGCTTGACCTTTTTGTCGTCGACGAAGTTGTAGTAATCCTCGGTAGTCAGCTTCGGCAGACGCGTCGCTTCAATCAACTGCTTGACCTGCGCGGCACGGGCTTTTTGCTCGGCCTTTTCTTGCTGCTGACGGTTCAGCTCCTGGTCACGCTTGGCCTTCTCGGCCATGGCGTCCTGAGCGGCGCGCTGGCTGGCGTCGTCGGCAACAGCTTGGCCCTTATGCACCAGACGCTGTTCTTTCTGCTTGGTTTTGGCGACCTGTTTGGCCTGCTTTTCGTTGACCAGACCTGCCTTGAGCAACTGGTCACGAAGGGAAATACCCGCCATTTATCTTCTCTCTCTAAATAGTCAACTCAACCGCAGTTGGGCGTGTTCTTTTCCTGACGCTTGGCTTCGCCCCAGAGCGCATCCATCTCTTCGAGGCTGCAATCTTCGATGGGGCGAGCGGTGTCGCGCAAGGCCTGTTCGATAAAACGAAAGCGTCGCTCGAATTTACCGTTGGCGGCGCGCAGGGCGTTTTCCGGATCGACCTTGAGGTGACGGGCCAGATTGACCACGACGAACAGCAGGTCGCCAATCTCTTCCTGGATGCCCTCACTGTCGTTGTCGGCCATGGCTTCGAGGACTTCGTCGAGCTCCTCGCGCACCTTGTCGATCACGAACAACGCTTCTGGCCAGTCAAACCCGACCTGCGCTGCGCGTTTCTGCAACTTGGCCGCCCGCGACAAGGCAGGCAGTACGTTCGGTACGTCGTCCAGCAAGGACAACTGCTGCGGAACGCGGGCCTTCTCGGCACGCTCCTCGGCTTTGATCTCTTCCCAGCGATGCTTGACCTGATCTTCGCTCAGGCGCGGCGTTTGCAGTGGCGCATACAGATCGCCCGTGGGAAACACGTGAGGATGGCGGCGAATCAGTTTGCGGGTGATCCCGTCGACCACGCCCTCAAACTCGAACCGCCCTTCTTCCCGCGCCAACTGGCAGTAATACACCACCTGAAACAGCAGGTCGCCCAGCTCGCCGCGCAGGTCATCGAAATCCCCGCGTTCGATGGCGTCGGCGACCTCGTAGGCCTCCTCGAGGGTGTGCGGCACGATGGTCGCGTAATGCTGCTTCACGTCCCACGGACAGCCGTATTGCGGGTCGCGCAAACGGGCCATGAGGTTTAGAAGATCCTGGAGCTTATACATGGGTTCAACTCAAGTCATGCGGCGCTGGAACCAACGGCATCGCGACTGAATTCGCTCCCACAGGAGAAATCCGATCACCTGTGGGAGCGAATTCATTCGCGATGCGCCCGTGCAGACGCCCTAAATCTTCAAGGCGTACGATTACGCCGCGTCTCGATGATGTTCGGCAACTGCGAAATCCGCCCCAACAACCGCCCCAGCGCATCCAGCCCCGGAATTTCGATGGTCAGCGACATCAAGGCGGTGTTGTCTTCCTTGTTCGAGCGGGTGTTGACGGCCAGCACGTTGATACGCTCGTTGAGCAGCACCTGCGAGACGTCACGCAGCAACCCCGAACGGTCGTAAGCACGGATGATGATGTCCACCGGGTAGGTGAGCACCGGCACCGGGCCCCAGCTGACCTGGATGATCCGCTCAGGCTCGCGCCCGCCCAGTTGCAACACCGACGCACAGTCCTGGCGGTGAATGCTCACGCCACGGCCCTGGGTGATGTAACCGACAATGGCATCGCCCGGCAGCGGCTGGCAGCAACCTGCCATTTGCGTCATCAGGTTGCCGACGCCCTGGATCTGAATGTCGCCGCGCTTGCCCGGCTTGTAACCGGACGCCTTGCGCGGAATCAGCTCCAGTTGCTCGTTGCCGCGTTCAGGCTCGACCAGTTGCTGCGCCAGATTGACCAGTTGCGCCAGACGCAGGTCGCCGGCACCGAGGGCCGCGAACATGTCTTCGGCGGTCTTCATGTTGGCTTTGTCCGCCAACTTGTCGAAGTCCACTTGCGGCAGCGCCAGACGCGCCAGTTCGCGCTCGAGCAAGACCTTGCCGGCCGCGACGTTCTGATCGCGCGCTTGCAGCTTGAACCAGTGGACGATCTTCGCCCGCGCCCGCGAGGTGGTGATGTAGCCCAGGTTGGAGTTCAACCAGTCGCGACTCGGCGTGCCATGCTTGCTGGTGATGATCTCGACCTGTTCACCGGTCTGCAGGCTGTAGTTGAGCGGTACGATCCGGCCGTTGATCTTCGCGCCACGGCAGTTGTGGCCGATTTCGGTGTGTACCCGATAGGCAAAGTCCAGCGGCGTCGCGCCTTTGGGCAGGTCGATGGCGTGACCGTCCGGGGTGAACACGTACACGCGGTCAGGCTCGATGTCGACGCGCAGCTGCTCCGCCAGACCACCAATGTCGCCCAGCTCCTCATGCCACTCCAGCACCTGACGCAACCACGAGATTTTCTCTTCGTAATGGTTGGAGCTGGATTTGACGTCAGTGCCTTTGTATTTCCAGTGGGCACACACGCCCAGCTCGGCTTCTTCATGCATGGCATGGGTGCGGATTTGCACTTCCAGCACCTTGCCCTCCGGGCCGATCACGGCCGTGTGCAGCGAGCGGTAGCCGTTCTCCTTGGGATTGGCGATGTAGTCGTCGAACTCCTTGGGAATGTGTCGCCAGAGTGTGTGGACGATCCCGAGCGCGGTGTAGCAGTCGCGCATTTCCGGAACCAGCACCCGCACGGCGCGAACGTCGTAGATCTGGCTGAATTCCAGACCCTTGCGCTGCATTTTTCGCCAGATCGAATAGATGTGTTTGGCCCGGCCGCTGATATCGGCGGTCACGCCAGTGGCCAGCAGTTCGTTTTCAAGCTGACACATCACGTCGGTGATGAAACGCTCGCGGTCAAGACGACGCTCATGCAGCAACTTGGCGATCTGTTTGTACTGCTCAGGCTCCAGGTAACGGAAGGACAAGTCCTCCAGCTCCCATTTGATATGACCGATGCCGAGGCGGTGCGCGAGTGGCGCGTAGATGTCGAAGACTTCCCGGGCAACGCGGTTGCGCTTCTCGTCGTCGGTGTTCTTGACGGCGCGGATCGCGCACGTGCGCTCGGCCAGCTTGATCAGCGCGACGCGGACGTCATCCACCATCGCGACCAGCATCTTGCGCAGGTTCTCGACCTGCGCCTGAGTGCCCAAGACCAGCGATTGACGCGGACTGAGACTGGCACTGATGGCGGCCATGCGCAGCACACCGTCGATCAGCTTGGCCACCGTGGGGCCGAAACGCTGGCTGACGTCCGGCAATGGAATCTTGCCTTCGCGCACGCCCCGATAAATCACGGCCGCGATGAGCGAGTCCTGATCGAGCTTGAGATCGGCCAGAATTTCAGCGATTTCCAGGCCCGTCTGAAAACTCGACGTGCCCTCTGCCCAGAGGTTCTTGGCGGCGTTGTCCTGTTGCTCGGCTTGCCGGGCAAATTCGCAGGCCTCTTTCAACGCCTGTCGGTCCACTGCGAGGTCGACGCTGACCACATGATCAAGCCACGCGTCGAGATTGATACTGCCGTCTGTGTTTATCGGCTGGTGTGCTCTCACCTGTACCATGTTGCTTACCTTCCCTACGGCGCGATGAAATGCGCCATCAGTCGCCAGCCTTCTTCAGCGCACACACCTTGCGGGCCATGCAAGATCGCGTGCGCGGGCCAGTCGGATTAAACGAGAGTCCCTGTAAGGCACCGGTCCGTTTCCTTGAACCGCACCGCCTCACTTACTCGCTTCAAATAACGCCATCGCCTCGACATGCGCTGTCTGCGGGAACATATCGAGGATTCCGGCACGTTTTAATCGGTAGCCCTGCTTGATCAATTCGACCGTGTCGCGCGCCAAAGTTGCCGGATTGCACGACACATAAAGTAACCGTTCAGCACCCAACGACTTGAGCTTGCCGACCACTTCAAACGCCCCGTCTCGCGGAGGATCGAGCAGCACTGCGCGGAAACCTTCCGCCACCCAAGGCGCCTTGTCCAGCGGCTGCGACAGATCCGCCTGAAAAAACTTCACATTGTGCAAATCATTGCTGACTGCGTTGCCGGTGGCGCGCTGGACCATGGTCTCAACGCCCTCCACTGCCACCACCTCGCGGGTGATCTGCGCCAGCGGTAAAGCGAAGTTACCAAGCCCGCAGAACAAGTCCAGTACTCGTTCGTCTGCACGCGGCGCGAGCCATGCCAATGCTTGTTGGATCATCGCGGTGTTGACCTGCGCGTTGACCTGCACGAAGTCGCCCGGCCGGTAGGCAAGCTCCAGATTCCAGGGCTCAAGACGAAAGCCCAGTTGCGCCGAAGCGTCCACTGGTTGCGGGCCATTTTCGCCGTGTAACCACAGTTGCGCGTCGTGGGTTTCGCAGAAGGCCTTAAGGATGTCGAGATCCTTGTCGGCCAGCGGCGCGGTGTGTCGCAAGAGCACGGCACTGGCCAAACCGCTGAACAACTCGACGTGACCCAAGGCTTGCGGTTTGCTCAAGCGCCTGAGCATCTCCGGTAACGCGGTCATGATCGGTTGCAAGGCCTGTACCAGCACCGGGCAGTGATCGATGGCGATGATGTCCTGACTGGACGCTGCGCGAAATCCGACGTCGAGGCGTTTGCCTTTGGCGTCCCAGCGAACGGCGATGCGGGCACGCCGACGGTAGGCGAATTCGTCACCGGTCAATGGCGCGGCCCACTCGTCGGGCTCGACGCCCGCCACGCGGCTCAACTGCTCGGCGAGCATGCGCTGTTTCAGGGCAAGCTGTTCGTCGTGGGGCATGTGCTGCACGCTGCAACCGCCACACCGGCCGAAGTGCGGGCAAGGTGCCGGACGGCGTAAAGGGCTGGCGGTGAACACACGCTCGGTGCGCGCTTCGACCACCTTGCCGTGGGCACCCAGCACGCGGGCTTCCACCTCTTCGCCGGCCAAGGCGCCCGCCACGAACCACGTGCGACCGTCGACAAAGCCGATGCCACGGCCGTCGTTGGACAGCCGCTCAAGGGTCAGACGCTGTTTTTTACCGGTAGGGACCTGCGTTGTCCGGGTGCCGCCGCTGGGCTGGAAACGCAGGCCGGCATCACGCTTGGCCATCAGTTGGGCGCATCGTAGACACCGGTCGACAGGTAACGGTCGCCACGGTCACAAATGATCGCGACCATCACCGCATTCTCGACTTCCTGGGACAGGCGCAACATGCCGGCGACGGAACCGCCCGACGACACGCCACAGAAGATGCCTTCTTCACGGGCCAGACGACGCATGACGTCCTCGGCCTCGCTCTGGGCCATGTCCATGATCCGGTCGACGCGCTCGGCCTGATAGATCTTCGGCAGGTACTCCTGTGGCCAGCGGCGAATGCCGGGAATCGCCGAGCCGTCCATGGGCTGCAGGCCGACGATCTGGATATTCGGGTTCTGCTCCTTGAGGTAACGCGAGGTGCCCATGATGGTGCCGGTGGTGCCCATGGAGCTGACGAAGTGGGTGATGGTGCCGCCGGTCTGCTGCCATATTTCCGGGCCGGTGCCGACGTAATGCGCTTCCGGGTTATCGCCGTTGGCGAACTGGTCCAGCACCTTGCCACGGCCTTCGGCCTGCATGCGCTCGGCGAGGTCACGCGCACCTTCCATGCCCTCCTCCTTGCTGACGAGAATCAACTCGGCGCCATAGGCCGTCATCGCCGCCTTGCGCTCGGCGCTGGAGTTGTCGGGCATGATCAGGATCATGCGATAACCCTTGATCGCCGCGGCCATGGCCAGGGCGATGCCGGTGTTGCCGGAGGTGGCTTCGATCAGGGTATCGCCCTGATGGATCTGTCCGCGCAGTTCGGCGCGGGTGATCATCGACAGCGCCGGGCGGTCCTTCACGGAACCGGCCGGATTATTGCCTTCAAGCTTGAGCAGCAACGTGTTGCTGGTGTTCCCGGCCATGCGTTGCAGACGCACCAGCGGGGTGTTGCCGACGCAATCGGCGATGGTTTGATACTGCAGGGTCATGGCGTGTTCGCGATCCAGACGTGCGGGGGTCGCCTATCATACCGGCAATCGCTCCAACCCCATATCACGCAAAGTGAGTTCGATATGGCGAAAAGGAATAAGCGAACCATCGCGAGCACTGGGCTACTGCGTAATAACCACGTCATTGCATTCAACCTGTAGGAGCGCGCTTGCCCGCGAAACGTATGGATGAGCAACACATCTGTGCAAGATGCACCGGCCCATCGTGCGGATGCGGCCCAGACCAAGCGCGCCCCTACAAGCTGGCGGCGATTCAAACCACCGCTTCGACCTCGCGCGCCGGCAATCGCATGATCATCCGCAACCCCTGCGCCGTGTTCTCGGCCCACATGTCGCCACCCTGAAGCCTCAACGAATTGCGGGCAATGCTCAGGCCGAGGCCGAAACCACCATCACCGGGTCGAGCGCCGTCGAGGCGGATGAAGGGTGCAAAGATCCGTTCCAGATCGCTTTCGTCGACACCCCCGCCCTGGTCTTCCAGCCAGAGCAGCCAATCGTCACCGTCACGCCGCCCACCCAAGCGCACGATGCCTTGCGGCGGCGAATGACGAATGGCGTTGCGCAGGATGTTTTCCAGTGCCTGGGCCAACGTATTGAGATGGCCTCGCACCCAGCACTGGCTGTCCAGGTCGCACACCAGTTGTCGGGAAGGCCAGCAGCTCTCGAAGCAGGCGTTGTCCACCAGCATGTCCCATAACGCCAGGACCTCGATGTCCTCGTCCGGCAGTTTCTCCCGCTCGGCGTCCAGCCAGGCCAGATGCAAGGTGTCGTCCACCAGCCGACGCATGCCTTCGACCTCACGGCTCAGCCGGTCGCGCAATTCAGGCAGGCTTTGTTCGCTGTCGCAGGCCACGCGAAGGCGGCTCAGCGGCGTGCGCAACTCATGGGACAGATCACGGAGCAACTGTTGCTGAATCTGAACGGTGGATTGCAAGCGGCTGGCCATGTGATCGAAGGCCCGGTTGAGCTCGCCCAGCTCGTCCTGACGCGAGGTCATCTGCGCTGACAAGCGGTTGGAAAGTCGGTCGGCACGCCAGGCATTGGCTTGTTCGCGCAGTTGATTGAGCGGGCGAATCAGCAAACGGTAAAGCCCGACGCACAGCAGCAGGGTAAACAGTGCCGGAGTCACTACGCTGGTCAGCAGTTGCCAGACCAATGCATAACGCCCCGGCTTGAAGCGCTCGGGCAATTCGATCACCAGGCTGCCCTCGCCGGGCAGGTTGGGGAAGGGAATCTTCAGCCAGGGCATCGTCTTCTGGCGCCGGCTCATGGGCCAGTCGACGCCGCGCATGAACGTCAGACGCTGCATCTGGCTGTCATCGAGCGGCACGCTGCTCAGCGACTGCAGGTCCCGGCCGATCACCCCGACCCAACCCTTTTCCTGACGGCGGATCTCTTGCAACCAACGGTCTATTCCGCGCTGGTTGTCTGCACGCCAGGCCTGCTCGGCCTCGGCGGCATAGCCGTTAAGCACCTGACGGGCCTCCGCAGTCAGGTAGGCGTTTTGTGTTTCGACGTAACGGCCCCAGTACCAACTGAGCCAGATCATCAGCAAACAGAACCCCACCAGCAGGAAGGCCAGTTTCCAGAACAGCGAGTGCCTGCCCGGCAGGCGTGAACGCTGCTCACGCATCCGGATCGGCTTCCGTCAGTACATACCCTTTGCCCCACACGGTACGCACCTGACGTGCTTCGTAACCAATGGCCTTGAGCTTGCGGCGAATCTGGCTGATGTGCATATCCAGGCTTCGGTCGTGCTGCGAGTAGCCGCGCTGCAACACATGCTGATAAAGGAAGGGTTTGCTGAGCACGTCCTCCGGATTGCGCCACAGGGTTTCCAGCAGCCGGTATTCGCTGGGCGTCAGTTGCGCGGCCTTGCGACCGAAACTGACATCGCACAGGCCCTCGTCGAATCTGAGTTCATCCGGGCGTGGCACGGCCGCAGCGGCGACCGGGGCGTGAAAGCGGCGCTCAAGCTCGACCCGACGCAGGATCGCTTCGATACGGACTCGCAGCTCGTCAACGCTGAAGGGTTTGGGCAGGTAATCGTCGGCACCGTTGCGAAAACCGGTGATGCGATCGGCTTCAGCCCCGAGCGCGGACATCAGAATGATCGGCATCGTATGGCGACGGCGCAGACGGGACAAAATGTCCAGGCCGTTCATGCCCGGCAGCAGGATGTCCATCAAAACCACATCAAACGGTTCATTTTGGGCTCGCTCCAGCCCTTCCATGCCATTACGGCACCAGGTGACATGGAAGCCACAACGGCCCAGCGAGTCGTGTACAAACGCACCAAGCACAGGATCGTCTTCAATGGCGAGTATGCTGGGGCGGTGAATGATGGCGGGATTCATTGGCGTCTGCGACTGATTCTCAGGACGCGATTATTCAAGATTGCGCGGCCACCGGCAATGGTGACTGATCGACAAGCGTTGTCAGTGCATTCGCTGACCGCCGATTTAGCCGGGATTCGCCGCACGCAAGTGGCTACACTGCGCACATCACCAAAGGCGCTTTGCAGCGAAACAGGCAACCATGGCGCAGGTCTTGCTAAACGTCCTGCCAACGTGGCTCAAGATTGCCGGAGAAAAAAGTGTGCTGACCAAACTGGGTATTAAAGGCCGCGTATTGCTGCTGACCCTGCTCCCGGCCTGCCTGATGGCGGCGCTGCTGGGCGGTTATTTCACCTGGATGCAGCTCTCGGAGTTGCAGACCCAATTGCTCAAGCGCGGCGAAATGATCGCCAACGAGCTGGCCCCACTCTCTGCCACCGCGCTGGCGAGCAGCGACAAAGCGGTGCTCGAACGCATCGCAGGCCAAGTGCTGGAACAGGCCGATGTGCGCGCCGTGTCCTTCCTCGACGCTGACCGCAACCCGCTCGCCCATGCGGGACCGACCATGATCAATCAACCGCCGATCGGTAACAGCACGCACATGCTGCAACGCTCGGAGAATGACGCCACGCGCTATCTGATGCCCGTGTTCGGGCGCAATCGTCACCTGACCGGCGACGTCGTTCCCGCCGAGGCCGACCGTTTGTTGGGCTGGGTTGAACTGGAACTGTCCCACAGCGGCACGCTGCTGCGCGGCTATCGCAGTCTGTTTGCCAGCCTGATCCTGATCGTTGTCGGGCTGGGCCTGACCGCCAGCCTGGCCTTGCGCATGAGCCGCACCATCAACGGCCCTGTCGCGCAGATCAAACACGTCGTGGCCCAACTCAAGGACGGCAATCTGGAAGCCCGCTTGCCGCCGATGGGCAGCAACGAACTCGATGAGCTCGCCTCCGGCATCAACCGAATGGCCGCGACACTGCAGAACGCGCAGGAAGAACTGCAGCACAACATCGAGCAGGCCACCGAAGACGTCCGCCAGAACCTGGAGACCATCGAGATCCAGAACATCGAACTGGACCTGGCGCGCAAAGAAGCGCTGGAAGCCAGCCGGATCAAGTCCGAATTCCTGGCCAACATGAGCCACGAGATCCGCACGCCGCTCAACGGCATTCTTGGTTTCACTCACCTCTTGCAGAAGAGTGAGCTGACGCCGCGCCAGCACGACTATCTGGGCACCATCGAGAAATCCGCCGACAGCCTGCTGAGCATCATCAACGAGATCCTCGACTTCTCGAAGATCGAGGCTGGCAAGCTGGTGCTCGACGCCATCCCGTTCAACCTGCGCGACCTGCTGCAAGACACCCTGACTATCCTTGCGCCCGCCGCCCACGCCAAGCAGCTCGAACTGGTGAGTCTTGTCTATCGCGACACGCCGTTGTCGCTGGTGGGCGATCCGCTGCGACTCAAGCAGATCCTCACCAACCTGGTGAGCAACGCCATCAAGTTCACCCGTGAAGGTACCATCGTCGCGCGGGCCATGCTCGAGGACGAGCAGGACGACAAGGTCCAGCTGCGCATCAGCGTGCAGGACACCGGCATCGGCCTGTCCAGCCAGGACGTGCGCGCGCTGTTTCAGGCGTTCAGCCAAGCGGACAATTCGCTCTCGCGTCATTCGGGCGGCACCGGCCTGGGCCTGGTCATTTCCAAGCGGCTGATCGAACAGATGGGCGGCGAGATTGGCGTGGAAAGCACCCCCGGCGAAGGGTCGGAATTCTGGATCAGCGTGACCCTGCCAAAAACCCGCGACGACCTCGAAGACCTGCCTGCCCCGCCGTTGATCGGTCGCCGCGTGGCGGTGCTCGAACATCACGACCTGGCACGTCAGGCACTGGAACACCAGCTGGAGGATTGCGGCCTGCAACCGATGGTGTTCAACAACCTGGAAAACCTGATCAATGGCGTGACCGTCGTCCACCAGACGCCTCATGCCATCGACATGGCCGTGCTGGGGGTTACCGCCCACGAACTCCCGCCCGAACGCCTGCGTCAGCAAGTCTGGGACCTCGAGAACCTCGACTGCAAAGTGTTGGTGCTGTGCCCGACCACAGAGCAGGCGCTCTATCAGGTCTCGGTGCCGGACGCTTACAGCCAGTTGCAGGCCAAGCCGGCGTGTACGCGTAAATTGCGTCGGGCGCTGTCGGAGCTGATCAACCCCAAGCAACTGCGCAACGAGGTGCCCGAGCCTCTGTCGAGCCGACCGCCGCGTATTCTCTGCGTCGACGACAACCCGGCCAACCTGTTGCTGGTACAGACGCTGCTGGAAGACATGGGCGCCAAAGTGCTTGCGGTGGACAGTGGCTACGCCGCTGTTCAGGCGGTGCAGGAAGACACTTTCGACCTGGTGTTGATGGACGTGCAAATGCCCGGCATGGACGGGCGCCAGGCCACCGAGGCGATTCGCAGCTGGGAACTGGAACGTCAGGCGACCTCGCTGCCGATCGTCGCCCTCACCGCTCATGCCATGGCCAACGAGAAGCGTGCGCTGCTGCAGAGCGGCATGGACGACTACCTGACCAAGCCGATCAGCGAACGGCAGCTCGCACAGGTCGTGCTGAAATGGACCGGGCTCGCACTGCGCAACCAGGCACCGGAGCGCCACCAGGAGGTCAGTCAGGGCAGCGTCAACCTGCAAGTGCTGGATCACGAGGAAGGTTTGCGCCTGGCTGCTGGCAAAGCCGACCTGGCCGCCGACATGCTGGCGATGCTTCTGGCGTCCCTGAACACCGACCGCGAGGCGATTCAGGCGGCACGCGAGGCAGGTGATCATGTCGCCTTGATCGAGCGCGTCCATCGTCTACACGGCGCAACCCGCTACTGTGGCGTGCCGCAATTGCGCGCCGCTTGCCAGCGTAGCGAAACCCTGCTCAAACAGGACTCGCCGGACAGTGACAAAGCACTCAACGATCTGGAGAAAGCGATCACGCGGCTGGAGACCGAGGCACGGGTCAGTGCTTGATGTGGGTCAGTGCGAAGTCGAAACGGATGAATACCCTGTAGGAGCGCGCTTGCCCGCGATTCGGTGATGAATCCAAAACATGCGGGTCGGATGCACCGGCCATTCGCGGGAAAGCGCGCTCCCACAACCGTGATGGGATGACTGCGAGACCTCTAAAAAGGAACCACCATGCGCACTCTCCTCTACAGCAGCCAGACCTACGACCGCGACAGTTTCCTTTCGGCCGACGTGCCCGCTGACATCGAATTGCACTTCCAGCCTGCACGGCTGACGCTGGACACGGTCGCCCTTGCGGACCAATGCCCTGTCGTCTGCGCGTTCATCAATGACGACCTCAGCGCCCCGGTCCTCGAGCGCCTCGCCGCAGGCGGCACGAAGCTGATCGCGTTGCGCTCGGCGGGTTTCAACCATGTGGACCTGCCGACCGCCCAACGTCTGGGGCTCAGCGTCGTTCGCGTCCCGGCCTATTCACCTCATGCCGTCGCCGAACACGCCGTGGCCTTGATCCTGTCGCTCAACCGTCACCTGCACCGCGCCTACAACCGCACCCGCGATGGGGATTTCACGCTGCACGGGCTGACCGGGTTCGACCTGGTCGGCAAAACCGTGGGCGTGGTCGGCACCGGGCAGATCGGCGCGACCTTCGCCCGGATCATGGCCGGATTCGGCTGTCAGTTGCTGGCGTATGACCCCTTTCCCAACCCGCAGGTCGAAGCGCTGGGCGCACGGTATTTGCCGCTGGAGCAACTGCTGGCCCAGGCGCAGATCGTCAGCCTGCACTGCCCGCTCAACGAGCACACCCGCCACCTGATCAATCAGACGTCGCTGCAGCGCATGCAACGCGGGGCGATGCTGATCAACACCGGTCGCGGCGCGCTGGTCGATACGCCCGCATTGATCGAGGCGCTGAAGAGTGGCCAGCTGGGTTATCTCGGGCTGGACGTGTACGAGGAAGAAGCGCAACTGTTCTTCGAAGATCGCTCGGACCTTCCGTTGCAGGACGACGTGCTTGCCCGCCTGCTGACCTTTCCCAACGTGGTGGTGACGGCGCACCAGGCGTTTCTGACCCAGGAAGCCTTGGGGGCGATTGCGCAGACGACGCTGGATAACATCATGGGTTGGGCAGCAGGAACTCCGCAAAATAGTGTCTGAACCGCTATCCAGTCCAACGAATAACCTTCTGTTAACACGGCACCTGTGGGAGCGAATAAGCTTTTGTGAACACGGCACCTGTGGGAGCGAATTCATTCGCGAAACATCTTTCAGGCGACGGTGATGTGTCGACCGTGCGGACGTCTCGCGAATGAATTCGCTCCCACGGGCGTTCGCATCCAACCTCACAATGCCAACCGGGCCGCCCACCGGCAGCGGGCATCGGCGATCTAAAGTGGTAGCATGCGCGCCTAATTGGAGACCCTCATGGCCGAACACGATTTTCGCTACAGCATGCTCACCCCGCAACACACCCTGATCGAATGCCGCAGCCTGGCTGTCGGTCGCTATCAAGTGACCGGCAACGGCGGCTCGATCAAGCACAACGATGTGCTGCTGGTCACCGTCAAAGGCAGCAAAGACCTCTACATGCGCCTGAACGTGGAGAAAGTCCGTCACCTGATCAACCCAACGGGGCAATGGGTGGCGGTCGCCAATGGTCCGGCGTTCACCGAGCTGGCGATCCATCAATGGAAGGTCAACTGCAACGGTTGCGGCAAAGAGCAGGACATCGAGTTCATGGTCGAGGGCAAGGAAGGCAAGAAAGCCTTGAAACCTGCCGCCACGGCGCGCATTGCCGAACTGGGCTGGAAAACCGTCGGTGAGCATCACCTGTGCCCGGCCTGCGCGAAAAACGCCGCATGAAATCGCTTGCGCTGACCGTGCTCGCGGCCGCCACGCTGGCGGGGTGTGCAACCGACACTGACGCGCTCAAGCGTGATCACGGTTATGTGCTGGAGTGGATCGGCGAACGTCCGCTGATCGACAACAGCCACCTGACCATGACCCTGGGCAACGATGGCCGCGCCTATGGCAATGCGGGCTGTAACCACTGGTTCGCGCCGTACCGCCTGGAGGGCGACAGCCTCCGCTTCGGCCCGGTCGGCAGCACCCGCAAACTCTGTGCGCCCGCCCTGATGGAACAGGAACACCGGTTCCTGAAGGCCATGGGGCAGGTGCAGCGGTGGGATGTGTCAAACGTTGAGCAGCTGCAGTTGTGGCCTGCGCAAGGATTGCCGCTGCGGTTCTGGTTGGAAGAAGACTGAGCCTCGACCTGTAGGAGCGTGGCTTGTCCCGCGATTTGGTGCGAAGCGCCAACAAACCCATTGAATGCGGTGTGTCAGCCTGACCACGGTCGCATAGATCACGACCGGTCCCCGGCCGATCGCGGGACAAGCCACGCTCCTACAAAGGTTAGTGGTGCTCAGCCCTTCCCTTTCAACTCCGCCAGTTTCTGCGCCACGCCTGCGGCGGTCTGCTCGCCCATCAACTGTTCACGCACCTTGCCCTTGTCGTCGATGATGTAAGTCACCGGCAGCGCTTCGCTCTTGGGCAGGTCGTACTGTTCGGCCGGATCCTGGGCCAGCACAGTGAATTTGATGCCCAGCGCGTTGCTGGCGGTTTTCAGGTCTTCACCCTGCAGGTTGTCGAAATTGACCCCGAACACGCTAACGTTCTGGCCGCTCATCTGGTCGGAGAGTTTGTTCAGTTCCGGAATTTCCGTACGGCAGGGACCACACCATTCAGCCCAGTAATTGACCACCAGCCAATGCTTGTCGACGCGGTCGCTGGCGACCTTCTGACCGTTCTGGTCAGTCCCCAGATCCACGCCACACCCGCTGAGCAACACACTTCCGATAAGCGCTACCGCTGCTGCCAACCGCCTTGCCATGATGCTTGTTCCTTTTATAAAGACGCGACGCAGACCTGATGTTCGTCCGGGTCGTCACCTATGTAGAATAGCCGCCACCTCACGCAAGATGCGACCTGCAAATGACCGATCTGACGCTTTATCACAACCCGCGCTGCTCCAAATCACGCGGCGCGCTGGAATTGCTTGAAGCCCGTGGCCTGACGCCGACTGTCGTGCGTTATCTCGAAACCCCGCCCAATGCTGGCCAATTGCGTGCCCTGCTGGGCAAGCTGGGCATCGGCGCGCGCGATTTGCTGCGCACCGGCGAAGACGAATACAAAACCCTGAACCTGGCGGACGCCAGCCTGAGCGACGATGACCTGATCGCCGCCATGGCCGCGCACCCCAAGCTGATCGAGCGCCCGATTCTGGTCGCAGGCGACAAAGCCATGATCGGCCGTCCACCGGAGAAGATCCTGGAGATCCTGCCGTGAGCACGCCGTACATTCTGGTTCTGTTCTACAGCCGCAACGGTTCGACCAGTGAAATGGCCCGACAAATCGCCCGTGGCGTGGAGATGGGCGGCATGGAAGCGCGCTTGCGCACGGTGCCGGCGATCTCCACCGAGTGCGAAGCGGTGGTGCCGAGCATTCCGGACACGGGCGCGTTGTACGCCACGCTCGACGATCTGAAAAACTGCGCCGGCCTGGCGCTGGGCAGTCCGACCCGTTTCGGCAACATGGCGGCGCCGCTCAAGTATTTCCTCGACGGCACCAGCAACCTGTGGCTGACGGGTGCGCTGGTCGGTAAACCTGCCAGCGTGTTCACCTCCACGGCCAGCCTGCACGGCGGCCAGGAAACCACGTTGATGTCGATGCTGCTGCCGTTGTTGCACCACGGCATGCTGGTCACCGGCCTGCCCTACAGCGAAGCGGCGCTGATCGAAACCAGCGGTGGCGGCACGCCGTACGGCGCCAGTCACCACGCAGGTGCCGACGGCAAACGTCCGCTGGACCCGCACGAAACCACGCTGTGCCGCGCGCTGGGTCAGCGCCTGGCCAAGACCGCGCTGCTGCTGGAGCCGTCGCGTGGCTAGAAAGCCCAAGGTATTGCCCGCGCTGGAATGGCTGGAACCTCGCGTCCGCTGGAGCCGGGTCGCTGCCTTGCTGTGCTTTTTCGGGCTGATCGCGCTGCTCGCGGTGTATTACTTCGGGTTCGCCGATCTGCACGGGGCGCGTCCCTGGGTGATCCTGTCGATTGAACTGGTGCCGCTTTTGCTGCTCTCACCGGGGATGATCACCGGCAGCGCGCGCGGGCATTCATGGACCTGCTTCGTGGTGAACCTGTATTTCATCAAAGGAGCGCTGGCCGCGTACGACCCGAGCCGCTCTTGGTTCGGCGTGCTGGAAATGCTGGCGAGCCTGGCGGTGTTCACCAGCGCGCTGTTGTACGTGCGCTGGCGGTTTCAGTACAACCGCAAGCTGGCCGGTGAAGGCGCCTGACACGTTGCTCTCGAATGTATCGCCGCCCCCCTGCGGGAGCGAGCTTGCTCGCGAAAGGGCCGTGTCTGGCAAAGAAAATGTAATGGGTGCAAGGCCGTCTTCGCGAGCAAGCTCGCCCCCACAGGTCGTGCGTTGCACCTGAAATCTGTTTTGGAGAGGGCATGCAAGACTACAAATGGCTCAATGAATACTGCTTGAATCGCTTTGGTTCCGCCGCCGCCCTCGAGGCGCATCTGCCGACTCCCGCCACGTCAAAACAGCTCAAGGCCCTGAGCGACGACCGTTATCTGTCGACTATGGCCCTGCGGGTGTTTCGTGCCGGGTTGAAGCACAGCCTGGTGGACGCCAAGTGGCCGGCCTTCGAGCAAGTGTTCTTTGGCTTCGATCCGGAAAAGGTCGTGCTCATGGGCGCCGACCATCTGGAGCGCCTGATGCAGGATGCGCGAATCATTCGCCACTTGGGCAAACTCAAGAGCGTGCCGCGCAACGCGCAGTTGATCCTCGACATCGCTCACGAGCACGGCAGCTTCGGCAATTTCATCGCCGAGTGGCCGGTGACCGACATCGTCGGGCTGTGGCGTTACCTGTTCAAGCACGGCAATCAGATGGGCGGGCTCTCGGCCGCGCGCTTCCTGCGCATGGTCGGCAAGGACACGTTTATCCCCAGCTATGACGTCGTGGCAGCCCTCAACGCGCAGAACATCGTTGATAAGGTTCCCAGCAGCCAGCGCGATCAGGCGGCGGTGCAAGCCGCGTTCAACCAGTGGCACGCCGAAAGCGGCCGTCCGCTGTGCCAGATTTCGATGATGCTTTCGTACACGGTCAACCACTGATCTTTTTTTCGTCAGGCAGCGGCGACATCGGATGTAACAAATCGAAGGTCGTATACAATATCCGCTATTCGTCCCTTGCCTGAGTCGCTCGCGTGCCCTTCCTTCTTCCTGACGCCCCTAACCTTGGTGTCGCGCCGTCTGCGTCCGAGGTGATTTCAAAGTACCTGCGTGAGTCGATCATTTCCGGCCAGTTCGCCGAAGACGAGCCGATTCGCCAGGACGACATCGCCCGTGTGTTCAACGTCAGCAAGATCCCTGTGCGGGAAGCCTTGAAGCGCCTTGAGGCTGAAGGGCTGGTGCAGTTCCAGCGCAACAAGGGCGCTGTGGTCACGCGGATTTCCGAACCGGAGCTGGCGCAGATCTTCGAAGTGCGCGTGTTGCTGGAGGTCCAGGCCATCCGGCTGGCGGTGCCGCGGATGACCCAGGCGCAGATCGATCGGGCCACGGCCATCTGTGATGAGTTCGTCGGTGACGACGACATCGGGCGCTGGGCAGAACTGAACTGGGCGTTTCACACCTGCCTGTACGAAGCGGCGCAGCGGCCGTTTTTGCTGAACATGATTCGCTCGATCCACGACAAGGTCGAACGGTACCTGCGCGTGCAAATGAGCTTCGACGAGGGCAAGGAACGGGCGGATCAGGAACACCGCGAAATCCTCAGGGCCTGTGCCGATCGTGACGTGGACAAAGCTGCCGAACTGATCGAACACCACATCATCGGCGTTTGCCGCGCGCTCTACGCACACCTTCCCAACGCGGTGCTCAGCGAAATCTGAGTCTCCGGGGACTGTGCCGATTTCGTCATTTTCAGCGGCGAAATCGGTCAAGACCCTGCCCCGCTTTAACGCCAATCTGGATGCCAGTCCTTATCACTCTCCGGGACTCAACCGGCAACACATAACCTGTGGGAGTCAGCTTGCTGACTCCCACAGGTACACGGTCTGCCAGGCAACCCGGGCAATTTCCTCAGCACTCAGGGTGAACCATGAAGCGCATCCAGATTCTCGACTCCCACACCGGCGGCGAACCCACGCGTCTGGTGCTCGACGGCTTTCCTGACCTTGGCAACGGCAGCATGGCGGAACGTCGCCAGTTGCTGGCGGATGAGTTCGATGACTGGCGTGCCGCCACCGTGCTGGAACCCCGCGGTAGCGATGTGCTCGTCGGCGCGTTGCTGTGCAAACCAGTGGACCCGGAAGCCTGCGCCGGAGTGATCTTCTTCAATAATGCAGGTTATCTGGGCATGTGCGGCCACGGCACCATCGGGCTGGTCGTGTCGCTGGCGCACCTGGGCAAGATCGGCCCCGGCGTTCACCGCATCGAAACCCCGGTCGGCACGGTGCAAGCCACCCTGCACGAGGATCGCTCGGTCAGCGTCAACAACGTCCCTTCCTATCGCTATCGCAAGAACTTCATCGTCGATGTCCCGGGGATTGGCAACGTCACCGGCGACATCGCCTGGGGCGGGAACTGGTTCTTCCTGATTGCCGATCACGGCCTCAGCGTCACCGGCGACAACCTCGACGCCCTCACCGATTACACCTGGAAAGTCCGTCAGGCGCTGGACAGCCAGGGTATTCGTGGCGAAGACGGCGGCCTGATCGACCACATCGAATTGTTCGCCGACGATGACGTGGCCGACAGCCGCAACTTCGTCCTGTGCCCCGGCAAAGCCTACGACCGCTCACCGTGCGGCACCGGCACCAGCGCCAAACTGGCGTGCCTGGCGGCAGACGGCAAACTGGAGCCCAGCGCGATCTGGCAGCAAGCCAGCGTGATCGGCAGCCAGTTCGAGGGCAGTTTCCAATGGCAGCATGGCGAACGCCAGATGGGTGATCGCATCGTGCCGACCATCCGCGGTCGCGCCTACATCAGTGCCGAAGCGACGTTGCTGCTGGACGAGGAAGACCCGTTCGCCTGGGGCATTCGTCCTTGATCCAGGGCACCGATATTCGAGGCCAGGCCGCCGATGTGATCATCATCGGTGGTGGAATCATTGGCGCTGCCTGTGCCGATGAGCTGGCCAGCCAAGGCTTGCACGTGTGGGTGCTCGATTGCCAGCGACCGGCTGCCACCGCTGCCGGTATGGGGCATCTGGTGGTCCTGGACCACAGCCCCGCCGAGTTGGCTCTGGGCGACTACTCGGTGCGCCTGTGGCGCGAGTTGGCGCCGCAGATGCCCGAGAACTGCGCCATGCGCAACAACGGCACGCTGTGGCTGGCCTGTAACGACGAAGAAATGGCCGAAGCCGAACGCAAACACGCCGCGTTAAGTGAATTCGGCCTGGCGTGCGAATTGATGTCAGGCGCTGCATTGGCGCAAGCCGAGCCTTCCCTGCGCCCCGGCCTGCTTGGCGCCTTGAGGGTCACCGGAGACGGGATTCTGTATGCGCCGAATGCCGCGCGCTGGCTGTTGCAGCGCAAACCCGAGCGCGTGCATCAGCAGCACGCCGAGGTGGTGGAGGTTCAGGGCAACCGCGTGAGGCTGGCCGATGGACAGTGGCTACAGGCCGGCGCCGTGGTGCTTGCCAATGGCATCCATGCCCGCGACCTGTGTCCGGACTTGCCGCTGCAAGCCAAGAAAGGCCACCTGCTGATCACCGATCGCTACCCGATCCAGATCACCCACACGCTGGTCGAACTGGGTTATGTCACCAGCGCGCACAAGGGCAACGGTCCATCCGTGGCGTTCAACGTGCAACAACGCCCGACCGGTCAATTGTTCATCGGTTCGTCCCGGCAGTTCGACAACGAAGACCCGGCCATCGACGCCGCCATGCTCGGTCGCATGCTGCGTCGGGCCATGGATTTTTTGCCCGACCTCGGCCAGATGAACGGCATTCGCAGCTGGACCGGTTTTCGCTCGGCGAGCCCGGACGGCCAGCCGTTGATCGGCGAGCATCCCGATCAACCCGGGTTGTGGCTGGCCGTAGGGCATGAGGGTCTGGGCGTCACCACCGCCACGGGCACCGCAAAGCTGTTGGCCGCGCAACTGCTGCGCACGACCTCGCCGCTCGACCTCGACGCGTTCCTGCCACAACGTTTTATCGGAGCCCCTGCCCATGCTTGAGTTGAGCATCGACGGTCAGCCGTTGCGCGTCGCCCAAGGCACCACCGTCGCGGCGGCCTTAATGGCCAGCGGTGACCATTGCAGTCGCACGTCAGTCAGCGGTCAACGCCGAGCGCCCTTGTGCGGGATGGGTGTTTGTCAGGAGTGCCGGGTGACCATCGACGGCCTGCGCCGCCTCGCCTGCCAGACACTTTGCCGCGACGGCATGCAGGTGGAGACACAGCCATGACCCGACCTGTTGATCTGTTGATCATCGGCGCAGGGCCTGCCGGCATGGCGGCTGCTTTGGCGGCGGCACCGAGCGGCATCAGCATCGTCGTGCTCGACGACAACCCGCTGCCTGGCGGACAGATCTGGCGCGACGGCCCGAATGCGCAATTGCCCACTCTGGCGACCGAGATGCGCGCGCAGTTGCAGCGCTACAGCAATATTCATCTGCACAGCGGCACCAAGGTGGTCGCGATCGCCGGCCCCAAACGGCTGCTGCTGGAAGACGCCGAACGCGGCTGGGTGCTGGGTTACGAGAAGCTGATTCTGTGTACCGGTGCACGCGAGTTGATGCTGCCCTTTCCCGGCTGGACCTTGCCCGGCGTTACCGGCGCTGGCGGTTTGCAGGCGCTGATCAAGGGCGGCGTAAAGGTGTCGGGCGAGCGCGTCGTGATCGCGGGCAGCGGTCCCCTGCTGCTGGCTTCGGCTGCGACCGCCAAGAAGAACGGCGCCGAGGTCGTGCGCATCGCCGAGCAAGCGGGACGCCGTGCGGTCAGCGGCTTTGCGCTGGGGCTGTGGCGATGGCCGAACAAGGCTTTTCAGGCCATGACCCTGGCCAGTGGCGCCTATCGACTGTCAGCGCACGTGATTGAAGCGCTGGGCTCGGGTCGGCTGGAAGCGGTGCGCGTGCAGACCGGCTCGCGTGTCGAAGACATCGCCTGCGACCGGCTCGCGTGCGGTTTCAGTCTGGTGCCCAACACCGAACTGGGCAGCGCGTTGGGTTGCGAGGTGCGGGACCGCACGATCGTGGTGGATGAGTGGCAAGCCACCGGCCTCCCCGACCATTACGCGGCCGGAGAATGCACCGGCTTTGGCGGCAGCGAACTGGCCAGGGTCGAAGGCAAGATCGCCGGGCTGGTCGCCGTCGGCAGGCAGGAGCAAGCGCGGGCACATTGGCCGGAGCGCCAGCGTTGGCAGCGCTTCGCCGACCGGTTGAACCAGGCGTTCACCCTCGATCCTGCACTGAAAACACTGGCGAACGCCGCCACGCTGGTCTGCCGTTGCGAGGACGTGCCTTACGCCGAACTCGCCACCCACAGCAGCTGGAACAGCGCCAAGCTCAACACCCGTTGCGGCATGGGCGCGTGCCAGGGACGTATCTGCGCCACCGCCGCGCAAACCCTGTTCGGCTGGGAACCACCGCGCCTGCGCCCGCCCTTCAGCCCGGCGCGCATCGCGACGCTGGCGTGTCTGGATGATGCGGGCACAGCGATATAACGCTTGTAGGAGCCGGCTTGGTGCGGGCCGCGTTCGGACGAATGCGTCGGGCAGTGGCGAATGTGACACCCGACCCGCCGCATTCGCCACCGTCGTAACCTCCGGCAGCTCCCACCGTTGCAGTGCTGGGCTTCGGATTTGCGGCTGCCTCTTCGTCTGTCGTAGCGGTTTGTTGTGGGCTGGCGCCTACAGTGGATCTCTAGCGCTCCCAATATCGGAACACATGCCGCATCATCGACCTCGTTTCCCACTCTGGCCGACCTGCTGTGAACATGATTGACCTGCTCCCCACCTCGCCGCTGCACAACCTCGATCAGCTGTTGACCAGCCTGGAAACGGTCGCGCCGCTGTTCGATGCGATTCCCGGGGTGGTGTTTTTCGTCAAGGACGCGCAGGCACGGTATGCGTTGGTCAATCAGACGCTGGTGCAGCGCTGCGGCTTCAAGGAGAAGAGCCAGGTCGTCGGGCGCACGGCGGAAGATGTCTTTCCGGCGCGTTTCGGGCCGTTGTACACCGCGCAGGATCGGCGCGTATTGGCCGATGGCCGGCAACTCAGCGATCAACTCGAACTGCACCTTTATTACGGTAACCAGCCCATCTGGTGCCTGACCCACAAGATCCCCCTGCGCGACGCTCAAGGGACCATCATGGGTCTGGCCGGCATCTCACGCGACCTGCAGGTGTTGCAATCGCACCCGGCGTATCAAAAGCTGGCCGAGGTCGACGCCTACATCCGCGAGCACTTCGCACGCCCCATCACCCTTCAGGAACTGACCACCTTGGCCGGGCTGTCGATTGCGCAACTGGAGCGTCACTGCAAACGCATCTTCCAGCTCACGCCGCGGCAAATGATTCACAAGGCACGGCTGGGCGAAGCGTCGCGGTTGCTGCGTGAAGACCTGTCGATCACCGAGGTCGCCCTGCGCTGCGGCTACACTGATCACAGCGCGTTCAGTCGGCAGTTCAAGGCATTGACCGGGGTGTCGCCGAGTGAATACCGGGAGTCGCAAGGTTGACCTTCGCGCACTCCGTCGTGCGGGATGAACGTGCATCTATGAAGCACCGCCCCCGGTTTTGCTCCTTTATGTAACACCGTCGTCGTCCCGCACACCCGGGCAACTTCCACACGCCGCCGATCCAAAGCCCTGCAGCTCATAGTGGCAAAACGGGCACGCACCGTGCATATAAAATATCGTATACGAAATTACCTATCCGGCCGTTCCATTACTTGCATCCACCGAGGCTTCTATGAAAAAGCATGCTGTTGCCGTAGCCCTCCTCGCTGTAATGAGCTCCTCCTTTATCAATGCCGCGTTCGCCGACAAGCTCGATGACATCATCGACTCCGGCAAGCTGCGTTGTGCAGTGACCCTGGATTTCCCGCCGATGGGCTCGCGCGACGAGAAGAACAACCCGGTCGGATTTGACGTCGATTACTGCAACGATCTGGCAAAGGTGCTGGGCGTCACGGCCGAAGTGGTCGAAACCCCTTTCCCTGACCGCATCCCTGCGCTGGTGTCCGGGCGCGCCGATGTGATCGTCGCCTCCACCTCCGACACGCTGGAGCGTGCGAAGACCGTGGGGATGACCATTCCCTACTTCGCCTTCCAGATGGTGGTGCTGACCCGCGACAACACTGGCATCAGCAAATACGAAGACCTCAAGGGCAAGAACGTGGGTAACACCAGCGGCACTTATGAAGCCATCGCGCTGGAAAAAGACCAGAAAGCCTGGGGCAGCGGCACCTTCCGCGCCTACCAGACCCAGAACGACACCATCCTCGCCGTCGCCCAGGGCCATATCGATGCCACCGTGGTCACCAACACCGTGGCCGCCGCAACCCTCAAGTCGGGCAAATACAAGGGCCTGAAAGTTGCGGGCAACGCTCCATACGTCATCGACTACGTGTCGCTGGCCGCCAAACGTAACGAATACGGCCTGATCCATTACCTGAACCTGTTCGTCAACCAACAGGTGCGTACCGGCCGTTACGACGAGCTGTGGAAGAAATGGGTCGGTGACGAAATCAAACCCGCGAACCTGACCGTGCCGGGGGTTTATTACTGATTCGGGGGCCATTGCCAACCCTCAGGCTCTCTACTGGCCTGAACGCCAGTAGGGAAAACTGTGGAAGCGAATTCATTCGCGATATGCCCGTTCATTCAACACATGACCGTCGCCTGAAAGATTTTTCGCGAATGAATTCGCTCCCACAGGATCTTCATTGGCCGCAATTTTGATCGTTCCCACGCTCTGCGTGGGAATGGAGCGCCTGACGCTCTGCGTCAGAATGGATCGACGCGCAGCGTCGGAACGCCGTTACCACGCAGAGCGTGGGAACGATCAACACAACGACCCGATCGTTCGGCGTAAGAACGAGGCCCTTGATCATGGAGCCCACGATGTCTGAAGTTTCGTTAAACGGCCGTTGTCTGGTCCCAGGCAGTGCTCAGGGCGAGTTGCTGTATGCCGACGTGGCCTTGAGTTTCTGGGGCGGGGTCGAGCCGTTAACCGGTGAGGTCATCGACCGCCACCACCCGCTCAGCGGGCAGTTCATCAACGGCCGGGTGCTGGCGATCCCAAGCGGGCGCGGTTCATGCACCGGCAGCAGCGTGTTGCTGGAACTGATCCTCAATGGGCATGCCCCCGCTGCACTGGTGTTCGAACGGGTCGAAGACATCCTCACTCTCGGCGTGCTGATTGCGGAACAGATGTTCGGGCATTCGATTCCGGTCATCAGCCTCGGCGAAGACGGTTTTGCGGCGCTGCGCGAGGTGAAGTTCGTCCGGGTCGAAGACGCGCGCGTCACCGGCTTCGACGGCCCGCCGACTGCGTTGCCTGCCGCTCGATCCCCCCGCGCCGTCCACCGTGTCAGCGCTCAGATCACCCTGACCGAAATGGATCAGGGCTTTCTCGACGGCGCCTACGGCAAGGCTGCACAAGTGGCGATGGGCATCATCCTGCGCATGGCCGAACTGCAAGGCGCGACCGAGCTGCTGGACATCACCCAGGCGCATATCGACGGTTGCATTTATACCGGCCCCGCGAGCCTTCGGTTCGCCCGGCAACTGGTGGACTGGGACGCCAAGGTGCGTGTGCCCACCACCCTCAATTCCATCTCGGTGGACAAACGCCGCTGGCGTGAACTGGGTGTCGACCCGGCACTGGGCGAACCCGCGAGCCAGTTGGGCGACGCTTACCTGGACATGGGCGCGCGCGTCAGTTTTACCTGCGCGCCTTACCTGCTGGACAGCGCCCCGGAGCTGGGCGAGCAAATCGTCTGGGCCGAATCCAACGCCGTGGTCTACGCCAACAGCGTGATCGGCGCGCGCACACTGAAATACCCGGACTACCTCGACATCTGCATCGCCCTGACCGGCCGTGCGCCGAAAATCGGTTGTCACCTGACCCTGCAACGCTTGGCGACGCTGCGCATCGACATTCCCGAACTGGGCACGCTGGATGACAGTTTCTACCCGCTGCTGGGCTATCACGTGGGCCTGCTCTGCGGTGCTGACATCCCTGTGGTCTGCGGGCTGGAACACAAGGCGCCCACGCTCGATGACCTGAAAGCCTTTGGCGCGGCGTTCGCAACCACCTCCGCCGCCCCGATGTTTCACATTGCCGGTGTCACGCCAGAAGCCACCACCGCTGAACTCGCCCTGGGCGGACACGCGCCTGCCCGAACGCTGAACATCAGCGCTGCCGATTTGCTGAGCAGCTGGCGCGAACTGAACAGCGCGCAGAGCCCGGAAGTCGATGCCGTCACATTGGGCAATCCGCATTTTTCGTACAGCGAATGCGCCACCCTGGCCCGCCTGTGCCACGGTCTGCGCAAGCTCGACAGCGTGGCGATCGTCGTCACCTGCGGCCGCGCCACGCTGGAGCGTGCGCAGCAGGCCGGGTACGTGGCCACGCTGGAGGACTTCGGCGTGCTATTTGTCACCGACACCTGTTGGTGCATGCTCGGCGAGCCGGTGATTGCGCCCACCGCGCGCAACCTGATGACCAACTCCGGCAAGTACGCGCACTACGCCCCCGGTCTGGTGGGCCGTCGAGTGCACTTCGCAAGCCTGGCCGAATGCGTCGAAAGCGCCTGCACCGGCCTTGCCAGCGCACGCCTGCCCGTCTGGCTGCAGGCCGCCGAACACGCGGAGGGGCTGACGCATGTTTGATTACAATTTCCACTGGCGAGCGGCGTTCAAGGCCTTGCCGGACATGCTCAACGGCGCCGTCGTGACCTTCGAAACCGCCGCTTTGTCGATGATTCTCGGGGTGACCATCGCCCTGTTTCTGGTGTTCATGCGCCAGGGCAAAAACCGGCTATTTCGGGGTTTTGCCGCCACCTGGATTTCCATCGCCCGTAACACGCCGTCGCTGTTTCAGGTGTACATCCTGTACTTCGGCCTGGGCTCGTTCGGGCTGCACATCAGCTCATGGGCTGCCCTGCTCGCGGGCATCACCATCAACAACGCGGGCTATCTGGCGGAAAACTTTCGCGGCGGACTCAAGGCCGTACCGGACACTCAATTGCGCGCAGCACGCTCCCTGGGCATGAGCGCACCCCAGGCTTATCGGTTGATCGTGATCCCGCAGTTGCTGCGCATCGTGTTCTACCCGCTGACCAACCAGATGGTCTGGGCCGTGCTGATGACCTCGATGGGCGTGATCGTCGGCCTCAACAACGACCTCACCGGCGTGACGCAGGACTACAACGTCAAGACGTTCCGGACCTTCGAGTTCTTCGCCATTGCGGCCGTGCTCTATTACCTGATCGCCAAGCTCATCGTGGCCGTCGCACGGCTGCTGTCCTGGCGGCTGTTCCGGTACTAAGAAATTGAGGAACTGACCATGTTCAATAGCAGTTTCAGCTGGAACGACATGCAATTCATGCTGCAGGGCGCATGGGTCACGATCCTGTTGACGATCATCTCGATGATCATCGGCACGCTGGCGGGCGTGGTCTGCGGCATGGCGCGTGCGTTGTTGCCGCGAAGCACCATCCCGCTGGCGTGGTTGCTGGACGTGTTTCGCAGCGTGCCGTTGCTGATCCAGTTCGTGCTGTTCAACGCCCTGAAAAGCATCGTCGGCCTGAACTGGAGCGCCTTCGCCGTAGCCTGCGTGGTGCTGGGGTTGTACGTCACCGCGTACTGCACGGAAATCGTTCGAAGCGGCGTGTTATCGGTGCCGCTCACCTTGCGCCGCGCCAGCCGTTCGCTGGGCCTGACCTACTGGCAGGACCTGCGCCAGATCGTCATGCCGATGGCGACCCGCGTCGCGTTCCCGGGCTGGGTCAACCTGTTGCTCTCCGTAATGAAGGACACCGCGCTGGTGATGTGGATCGGCATCGTCGAACTGCTGCGCGCTTCGCAGACCATCGTCACGCGTATTCAAGAACCGCTGCTGGTGCTGTGCATCGCAGGCCTCATTTACTACGTCATGAGTCTGGTGATCGCCCGTCTGGGTGCGCGCCTGGAAACGAGGTGGCAAGAAAATGATTGAGATCGACAACGTACACAAATCATTTGGCGAGCTTGAAGTGATCAAGGGCGTGAGCCTGCAAGTCCAGAAAGGCGAAGTGGTGTCGATCATCGGCGGCTCGGGCTCGGGCAAGTCCACCCTGCTGATGTGCATCAACGGCCTGGAGTCGATCAAGAGCGGCAGCATCCGCGTGGACGGCACTGAAGTGCATGCCAAAAGCACGGACATCAACAAACTGAGGCAGCGGATCGGCATCGTCTTTCAGCAGTGGAACGCCTTTCCACACCTGACGGTGCTGGAAAACGTGATGCTCGCGCCGCGCACCGTGCTGGGTAAAAGCAAAGCCGAAGCCGAGGCGCTGGCGGTGAAGCAACTGACCCACGTGGGCCTGGGCGACAAGCTCAAAGTGTTCCCCGGCAAGCTGTCGGGCGGTCAGCAACAGCGCATGGCAATTGCCCGCGCCCTGGCGATGTCGCCCGATTACATGCTGTTCGACGAAGCGACCTCAGCGCTGGATCCGCAACTGGTGGGCGAAGTGCTGGACACCATGCGCATGCTCGCCGAAGACGGCATGACCATGATTCTGGTGACCCACGAGATTCGCTTCGCCCGCGACGTGTCGGACCGCGTGGCGTTTTTTCGTAACGGTCTGGTGCATGAGATTGGCACGCCCGATCAGGTCATCGGCAACCCGCAGAGGCCGGAGACGGCGGATTTTTTGCGGTCGATTAATTAGCGGTGTTTGGCGATCAAAACTGTAGGAGCCGGCTTGCTGGCGAAGGCGGTCTGTCATCAAACGTTGCAGGGCCTGACATGACGCATTCGCCAGCAAGCCGGCTCCCACAGGTCATGTGTTCCGTCAGTTCGATATTCGACAGGAGGGCTTTAAAGCATGCGCTCATCGAAAGTGATTCATGTGGTCAGTTGTCACGCCGAGGGTGAGGTCGGCGATGTGATCGTCGGCGGTGTCGCGCCGCCGCCGGGCGATACGATCTGGGAACAGTCGCGCTGGATCGAGAAGGACAACGTGCTGCGCAACTTCATGCTCAATGAGCCACGGGGCGGTGTGTTCCGCCACGTCAACCTGCTGGTGCCGCCGAAGAACCCGAAGGCGCAGATGGGCTGGATCATCATGGAACCCGCCGACGTGCCGCCAATGTCCGGCTCCAACTCCCTGTGCGTGGCCACCGTGCTGCTGGACAGCGGGATCCTGCCGATGACCGAACCGGAAACCCGACTGATCCTCGAAGCGCCGGGCGGCTTGATCGAAGCCATCGCCCAGTGCCGTGACGGCAAGGTGCAGAGCGTCGAAGTGCACAACCACCCCTCGTTCGCCGATCAGCTGGACGTGTGGATCGAGGTGCCGGGGTTGGGTTCGATTCAGGTCGACACGGCCTACGGCGGCGACAGTTTCGCCATCGTCGATTCGGTAAAACTGGGCTTTTCGCTGACGGCTGATGAAGCGAAGGATCTGGTGGAGACCGGCCTGAAGATCACTAAAGCCGCAAACGAACAACTGGGTTTTAACCACCCGACGAACAAGGACTGGAACCACATTTCGTTCTGTCAGATCGCAGCGCCCGTCAATTACGACGGCGGTGTGGCGAACGCGGCCAACGCCGTGGTCATTCGTCCCGGCAAGATCGACCGCTCCCCTTGCGGCACAGGTTGCTCGGCGCGTCTGGCGGTGCTGCATGCGAAGGGTCAGTTGAAGGTGGGTGACCGGTTTATCGGTCGCTCGATCATCGGCTCGGAGTTCCACTGCAAGATTCAGAGCGAAACCGAGATTGCCGGGCGTAAAGCGATCGTGCCAAGTCTGTCTGGCCGGGCATGGATCACCGGCACGCACCAGCACATGCTGGACCCGAGCGATCCGTGGCCGGAGGGGTACAAGCTGACGGACACCTGGCCGGTTGGGTTGAAGCTTTGAAGCCAACGCCCGAATCGTCCATAGGAACGCCAAACTGTAGGAGCGCGCTTGCCCGCGAAAGCGTCGTGTCAGACACGCAGACGTCTCAGACGGAATGCATTCGTCCGGATGCGGCCCAGACCAAGCGCGCTCCTACAGGGATCGGCGGAGAATTTGAAAGACCTGTTAAACGCATAAATGACCGGGCGAGGTTTGCCCAAACCAAAACGTATACGAAATACCTTAATCCGAAAAAGGAGTCACTCATGAGCCAGTCCGTATCCTGGAGCGGTGTTTTCCCCGCCGTTACCACTCAATTCAACGATGATTTCTCCCTCAACCTGGAGGCGACGCACACGGTCATTTCCAACCTGGTGCGCGACGGCGTGTCGGGTCTGGTGATCTGCGGCACCGTCGGTGAGAACACCTCGTTGAGCGTGGCCGAGAAAATCAGCCTGGTGGAGGTCGCGAAAGACGCCTCGGCCGGGCGCGTGCCGGTGATTTCCGGGATCGCCGAATTCACCAGCGCGAACGCCAGCGCGGTCGCCAAGGACGTACAGAAAGCAGGTGCCGACGGAATCATGCTGATGCCGGCGCTGGTCTATTCGTCCAAGCCGTTCGAGACCGCCGCGCACTTCCGCACCGTGGCAGCGGCCACCGACCTGCCGATGATGGTCTACAACAACCCGCCCATCTATAAGAATGACGTGACGCCGGACATCCTGATTTCCCTGGCCGACTGCGACAACATCGTCTGCTTCAAGGATTCGTCGGGCAACACCAACCGCTTCATCGACGTGCGCAACGAAGTCGGCGACCGCTTCGTGCTGTTCGCAGGCCTCGACGACGTGCTGGTGGAAAGCGTGGCCGTGGGCGCGGTGGGCTGGGTGTCGGGCATGTCCAACGCCTTCCCGAAAGAGGGTGAAACCCTGTTCCGTCTGGCCAAGGCAGGACGTTTTGCCGAGGCGATGGCGCTGTATGAGTGGTTCATGCCGCTGCTGCACCTCGATGCACGTCCGGATCTGGTGCAATGCATCAAGCTGTGCGAAGCGATCATGGAACGCGGCAGCGCCCTCACCCGCCCACCGCGCCTGGCGCTGCCGGACAGCGACCGTGAATACGTCGAGAAACTGATGAAGACCGCGCTGGCGAACAAGCCGGTGCTGCCGGATGTGGGGCTTTGACGAACCGAGTGGTTCCTTTGTAGGAGCGCGCTTGCCCGCGATAGCGTTGTGTCAGCGCCTGCATGTGTGTCCGCGAGCATGCAATCGCGGGCAAGCGCGCTCCTACAGATCTGTGCAAGGCGTTAAATATTCACCACATTCACAAACCGCGACGCTGCTGTTTCGTCGATCTTGAGGCCGGTGAAGTCGAACAGGTTGCGGTCCGCCAGCTGCGACGGAATGACGTTCTGCAGGCTGCGGAAGATCATTTCGGAACGGCCCGGGGTTTTGCGGTCCCATTCCTGAAGCATGTCCTTGACCACCTGGCGCTGCAGGTTTTCCTGCGAGCCGCAGAGGTTGCACGGAATGATCGGGAACTGCTTCATGTCCGAATACGCCTGAATGTCCTTCTCGGCGCAGTAGGCCAGCGGACGAATCACCACGTTGCGGCCGTCGTCCGCCCGCAGCTTGGGCGGCATCGCCTTGAGGGAGCCGTTGAAGAACATGTTCAGGAAGAACGTCTCGACGATGTCGTCACGGTGGTGACCGAGGGCCATCTTGGTCGCCCCGATTTCGTCGGCGAAGGTGTACAGCGTGCCGCGACGCAGGCGCGAGCACAGGGAGCAGGTGGTCTTGCCTTCCGGAATCAGCTCCTTGACCACCGAATAGGTGTCTTTCTCGACAATGTGGTACTCGACGCCCAACTCTTTGAGGTAGGCCGGCAGCACGTGCTCAGGGAAGCCCGGTTGCTTTTGGTCCATGTTCACGGCGACGATGCCGAACTTGATCGGCGCGACCTTTTGCAGGTGGATCAGCACATCGAGCATGGTGTAGCTGTCCTTGCCGCCGGACAGGCAGACCATGACCTTGTCACCCTCTTCAATCATGTTGAAATCGGCCACGGCTTCGCCCGCTAGCCGACGCAGGCGCTTCTGCAGTTTGTTCTGATTGACTGAAAGGGTGCCCATGGCGCTGATATCCGCTCGCTGTGACTCTGGAAAGGGTCGGCATTTTACCCATAAACCTCGCGGCAGGTAACACCGGCGTGGGTGCCACACAACCCTGTGGGAGCTGCCGGAGGTTACGACGGTGGCGAAAGCGGTATGACTGACACACCGCATCTGCCACGGTCGTAACCTCCAGCAGCTGCCACTGGCTCCGTCGCAACGACGCATACCGTTCATCCGCCCCTATCCGCCTGCTGATCACCATCGGCTATTAACAGCCCCCGGATAGTCCCAATTACTCTAAAGGCCACGGTTTTCGTGGCCTCCAGCTTTCTATACTGCCAGTAAGGTCGCAGCCGTTCCCCTGTAGAGATTGTGGCCTTGCCCTGACGGCATCTGGCCGGTCAGGTGCGACGGCACTTCATCAGGAGTAACGGGCATGATCCATCACGTTTTGGGGCTGTTCACGCACCCCGATCAAGAATGGCAACAGATACGTGGCGAAGACGAAGAAAGCATCAGCCACATGTACCTCACCCACACGTTGATCCTTGCTGCGATACCTGCGGTGTCCGCCTATATCGGCACGACCCAGGTGGGTTGGGTCATCGGCAGCCGCGCGCCGGTCATGCTGACCAGCGAAAGTGCGATCTGGATGACGATCATGTCGTACGTCGCCATGCTCGCCGGAGTCGGTGTGATGGGCGGATTCATTCACTGGATGGCTCGCACCTACGACGCAAGCCCGAGCCTGGCGCGCTGTGTGGCATTTGCCACGTACACCGCAACACCTCTGTTCATCGGCGGCCTGGCGGCGCTCTATCCGCACATGTGGCTGGGCATGATGGTGGGCCTGGCGGCGGTCTGCTACACGGTTTACCTGCTGTACGTCGGCTTGCCGGTGTTCATGAACATCCACCCGGACGAAGGGTTCATGTTCTCAAGCTCGGTGCTGGCCGTGGGCCTGGTGGTGCTGGTGGCGATCATGGCGTTTACGGTGGTCCTGTGGGGGATTGGGGTCGGGCCTGAGTATACGAATTGAGGAAACGCCGCCGAACTTCTGTAGGAGCGCG
>Ga0308163_10001007_pt1 | contig 35833 bp, 40 predicted proteins | sample PhyTR1_FD_201037 | JGI IMG/M metagenome (GOLD analysis project Ga0308163, IMG submission 201037) | Phyllosphere microbial communities from UC Gill Tract Community Farm, Albany, California, United States - DLSLT.R1 | ecosystem: Host-associated > Plants > Phyllosphere > Unclassified | place: USA... | reverse complement strand
GGTCTCGCCCCATGCCGATCGCCGCCAACAAGGCTGTCTCCATTGACTATACCCTGACCAATGACGCTGGTGAGGTCATCGACAGTTCTGCCGGCGGCGCGCCGCTGGTTTACCTGCAAGGCGCAGGTAACATCATTCCGGGTCTGGAAAAGGCACTGGAAGGCAAGGACATCGGCGACGAACTGAAAGTCTCCATCGAGCCTGAAGACGCCTACGGCGAATACTCCGCCGAACTGGTCAGCACCCTGAACCGCAGCATGTTCGAAGGTGTCGACGAACTGGAAGTCGGCATGCAGTTCCACGCTTCCGCGCCCGATGGCCAGATGCAGATCGTCACCATTCGTGATCTGGACGGCGATGACGTCACTGTCGACGGTAACCACCCTCTGGCCGGTCAGCGCCTGAACTTCCAGGTCAAGATCGTTGCCATCCGCGATGCCAGCGAAGAAGAAATGGCCCACGGTCACGTGCATGGCGAAGGTGGCCATCACCACTGATTGTCCTGCTAAGCTCAATTAGCTGGCCAGGCGTCCTCGCAGGCTTTGCGAAAAACGTTTTGTTTTCGCAGCCTGACAGGGCGCCTTTTTCGGCCAAAGTTTTTTTGTATGGTGAGTAGGGGAGTTCGTCATGAGTATATTTCACGACCTGAAATTAAAAGCTCTGGATGGCCAGGAACTGCCTCTCGCGCCGCTCAAAGGCAAAGTGGTCCTGGTGGTCAATGTGGCGTCCAAATGCGGGTTGACGCCTCAATACGCCGCGCTTGAAAACCTGTATCAGAAGTACAAGGACAGGGGTTTCAGCATTCTTGGCCTGCCTTGCAATCAGTTTGCCGGACAAGAACCCGGCACTCAGGAGGAGATCCAGTCCTTCTGCTCGCTGAACTACGGCGTCACCTTTCCGCTGGGCGACAAGCTCGAAGTCAACGGTCCTCATCGCCACAGGCTGTACCAGATGCTGGCGGGTGAAGGCGCGGAATTTCCGGGCGACATCACCTGGAACTTCGAAAAATTTCTCGTGGGTCAGGACGGTCGCGTTCTGGCCCGCTTCTCGCCACGCACCACGCCGGATGATCCTGCGGTGATTCAGGCGATTGAGAAAGCGCTTCCACTGAAGCCGCCCTTCGTTGCGGCCGTCCAGGACGCTCTCACGTAAGCCCTGGACTTCCTGTGTGTGCGAATTCATTCGCGATGGGTGCCGCATTCAGCAAGACGTTGTCGGCTGTACCGATGCATCGAGAATGAATTCGCGCCCACAGCGGATCTACGTTGCACTATTTCCAGGGACGCACCTGTCCACCGCTGCTTTTAAGCCTTAATCACTCCAATCAATAGTGCTTCGCATGCAGGCGCACTCGGCCCATTCTGTATGACCTTCATAATATTTCCCGATGCCGAGGACGCTTGCATGCCAGTCAAAGCCTTGTTTAAACCCTTTCACATGGGCAGCCTGGAATTACCGACGCGCGTGGTGATGGCGCCGATGACCCGTTCGTTCTCGCCTGGTGGCGTGCCTAATGCCAAGGTCATCGAGTATTACCGTCGTCGTGCCGCTGCCGGCGTCGGCCTGATCATTACGGAAGGCACTACTGTCGGCCACAAGGCGTCGAACGGTTATCCGAACGTCCCACAGTTTTTCGGCGAAGCTGCGCTTGCTGGCTGGAAGAAAGTGGTTGAAGCGGTCCATGCCGAAGGCGGGAAGATCGTGCCCCAGTTGTGGCACGTAGGTGCGGTGCGTCGTCTCGGCACCGAACCAGACGGCACAGTCCCCGCGTACGGGCCGACTGAAAAGCTGAAGGATGGCGACGTTGTCGTGCACGGCATGAGTAAGCAGGACATTGATGATGTCATCGCCGCGTTTGCCCAAGCGGCAAAAGACGCCAAGGACATCGGCATGGACGGCGTGGAAATCCACGGTGCCCACGGCTATATCGTCGATCAGTTCTTCTGGGAGGGCACTAACCAGCGCACCGACGAGTACGGCGGTGATCTGGCCCAACGGTCGCGCTTCGCCATCGAGCTGATCAAGGCCGTGCGCGCGGCGGTCGGCCCCGATTACCCGATCATCTTCCGTTTCTCGCAGTGGAAACAGCAGGACTATACCGCTCGTCTGGTGCAAACGCCGGATGAACTGGCTGCCTTTCTTAAACCGCTTTCCGACGCTGGCGTGGACATTTTCCACTGCTCGACGCGTCGTTTCTGGGAGCCGGAGTTTGAAGGCTCCGACCTCAACCTGGCGGGCTGGACACGCAAGCTCACCGGCAAACCGACGATCACCGTCGGCAGCGTCGGCCTGGATGGCGAGTTCCTGCAGTTCATGGTCAAGACCGACAAAATTGCGCAACCGGCCAGCCTTGAGAACCTGCTCAAGCGTCTGGGCGATGACGAGTTCGATCTGGTGGCAGTCGGTCGCGCGCTGCTGGTCGACCCGGATTGGGCGGTGAAAGTGCGTGACGGTCGCGAGGAGGACATCCTGCCGTTCAGTCGCGATGCGTTGGGTAAGCTGGAGTAACCCGACGTTTCTTTTCGGAGAGAAGCCCCGGTCGCCGGTTGCTGAATAACCCGGTGGCCTGGCTGTATGAATACCCTGAGGGAGTGAACTTGCTCACGAATGCGGTAAATCAGGTCCGATGTGGGGCGACACTTCGCGTTCGTGAGCAAGCTACTCCCACAGGTGTGATGTCACACCCCCAACACCACTCCGTCGCCCGTTTCGCTGGCAGCGCGTAAGTAGTTCTCGAACGATTCGATGATCCCGGCCCAACCCTGACGGCTGGCGTGTTGCCGGGCGTTCAAACGAACGCGCCGCAGGTTCTCGTCGTCTTCGAGCATCCAGCGCGCAGCGTCAATAAAACCCTCTTGGTCGCCGGGCATTGCGACGGCGCCGTTGTGCCCGTGACGAATATGCTGGGCCGCTGCGGCTTCGTCGTAGGCCACGACACCCAGCCCGGACGCCAGGGCCTCCAGAACCACGTTGCCGAATGTCTCTGTCATGCTCGGAAACAGAAACAGATCGCCCGATGCGTAATGGATTGCCAAGGCCTCGCCGCGTTGTGTGCCGCAGAAGACAGCGTCAGGCAGTTGCTCCTGCAGGGTGGCGCGCACCGGGCCGTCGCCGACGATTACCAGTTTGAGTTTCTTCTCGGGGTAGGCGCTGGCGAGGCTGTCGAATGTCGCCTTGAGCACACCCAGGTTTTTCTCCGGCGCCAGACGCCCCACGTGCAGCACCGCCGTGTCGCCAACCTCAAGGCCCCAGCTTTCCCGCAGAAAGGCTGACCGCTTGGAGGGGTGAAACAACTGACAGTCCACCCCGCGAGACAACAATGCCAAGCGCTCGAAGCCGCGCCGTTCCAACTCGGTCTTCTGGCTGACACTGGGCACCAGTGTGGCAGTCGAGCGGTTGTGGAACCAGCGCAGGTAGGAAGTCAAAAGGCGGGTGATAAACCCCAGCCCGTATTGGCGTGTGTACTGCTGAAAGTTCGTGTGAAAGCCGCTCACGATCGCAATGCGAAGCCGTCTTGCCGCACGCAACGCCGACAGCCCGAGCGGTCCTTCAGTGGCGATGTACAGCACATCCGGGCGATTTCGCTGCCAGCGACGCAATAGCTTGTGCATTGAGGATTGACCCCACTGCAACCCTGGATACCCCGGAATCGGCCAGCCGCGACACAGCATCAGATCATCCCCGTTCCCGCGCGATTCATCGTCGTTCTGCCGCGGCCGAATCACCTCCACCCGATGCCCGCGCAGCCGCAACCCGTCGCACAACCTGCTCAGCGTATTGGCAACGCCGTTGATCTCGGGTGCGTAGGTTTCGGTAATCAGGGTGATGTGCAGGGATTTACTCATGACACCCAGTTTCAGAGGCCGGCGTTGCGCTTGTGTGGCGGTTGAGTGATGGATTTGTGACCGTTGAACAATGGCTGTGAGTATCTGCTGCAAAGGGCGCGGGATAGGTCTCATCCCCCAGCGGGCTGGAGCGCTCGGATTTGCCCAATAGAAAGGCCTCAATCGAGGCCTTTTCCATAGTCGCTTATCGAACCCGCTCCACCTGCGTCTCCGCCCCACGCTCGCGCACCCAGAACAACGTCGCTCCGGCCACCGCCGCCGGCATCATCAGGATGTTGACCACTGGGATCAGCAGCACCAGATACACGATCCCGCCGAAGCTCATGCTCTGCCAGCGTTTGGCGCGTAGCCAGGCGAGCATGTCCTGCCAGCTCATTTTGTGGTTGTCCGCCGGGTAGTCGATGTACTGGATGGCCATCATCCAGACGCCGAATAGCAGCCAGAGCGGCGCGGCGATGATGTTGACCACGGGTATCCAGGACAGGATGAACAAGCCGATGGCACGCGGCAGGAAGTAGCCGAGTTTGCGCATTTCGCGACTCAGGGTGCGCGGGATCATTTCGATCAGTTCGCCCCAGCTGAACGCCGGGAAGTCATCGGTGCCGCGCAGGACGACTTCAACCTTTTCCGAAAGAAAGCCGTTGAACGGTGCGGCGATGATGTTGGCGATCATGGTGAAGGTGAAAAACACCATCAACACCACCAGCACCACGAACAGAGGCCAGAGAATGTAATTAAGGAAGCTCAGCCAACCGGGCAGCGTGGGCATGAACGAATCGACCCACATACTGAACTCGTGGCCCGCGAAATAAATCAGTGCGCTGAACAGCATCAGATTGATGGTCAGGGGTAGAAGTACGAACAAACGCAGGCTGGGACTGAGGACCAGTTTCAGGCCTTCGCGCAGGTATTGCGGGCCGGACAGGGCGGGTGCGGGCATGTGATCCTCCAATCGTTGAAAACGCGCCGACCTTACCGGCTTTGCGTGAGCGGCGGAAGCCGGATTATCGCGGCGACATTCGCCGAAACAATCTGGCGACGGTAAAGTCTATCGACACGCGAGACGGACCGGTTCGTCGGAATAGGGACGGTCTATGAGCTGGATTGTGAAACGATATTTCCTTAATCTTCGCCGCCCCGATAAGCTTGCGGGCAACTTTTAGACCTATTCCCATTCACTTTGAACCTCGAAGGAGTCTCAATGAGCGTTCTGGTAAACAAACAAGCCCCTGACTTCACCGCAGCGGCAGTCCTGGGTGACGGTTCGATCGTCGACAGCTTCCAGCTGTCCTCTTTGCGTGGCAAATACGTCGTGCTGTTCTTCTGGCCTCTGGACTTCACGTTCGTGTGCCCGTCGGAAATCATCGCGCACGACAACCGCATCGCTAAATTCCGCGACTTGGGCGTTGAAGTGGTTGGCGTTTCCGTCGACTCGCACTTCACCCACGCCGCATGGCGCAACACCCCGGTTGAAAAGGGCGGCATTGGCCCGGTCCAGTTCACCATGGTCGCCGACATCAAGCACGAGATCACTCGCGCTTACGGTATCGAACACGAAGACGGCGTTGCGCTGCGCGGTTCGTTCCTGATCGACCAAGCGGGTGTGGTTCAGCATCAAGTGGTGAATAACCTGCCTCTGGGCCGCGACGTGGACGACATGGTGCGTCTGGTCGAAGCACTGCAGTTCACCGAGCAGCACGGCGAAGTCTGCCCGGCTGGCTGGCGTCCAGGCCAGAAAGGCATGAAGGCTGACGCTTCGGGCGTGGCCGATTATCTGGCTGAAAACGCGAAGAGCCTGTAATGAAGAGCTTGTAATACCGTCGCTGCGACTTCGGATGCAGCTTCCAGATTTTCAGGATTGGCGAGTCAACCTTCCCCAAGCGTGCTCGCGGATCCTTTTTAATTCAGCCGGTGCGCCGGTCCAGCTTTCAGTAACTCCGACCACACGTAACGATGGCCGGTCGATAGGAGTGTGTCATGTCTGATGTACGTCATTCGCGAGTGATTATTCTCGGCTCCGGCCCTGCCGGTTACAGCGCTGCGGTCTATGCAGCACGCGCCAACCTCAAGCCTCTGCTGATCACCGGCATGCAGGCGGGTGGTCAGCTGACCACGACCACCGAAGTCGACAACTGGCCGGGCGATCCCCATGGCCTGACCGGCCCGGTATTGATGGAGCGTATGCGCGAGCACGCCGAGCGTTTCGAAACCGAAATCGTCTTCGACCACATCAACTCCGTGGATCTGGCCGGTAAGCCATTCACCCTCAACGGTGACAGCGGCACCTACACGTGCGACGCGCTGATCATCGCAACGGGCGCCAGCGCTCGCTACCTGGGCCTGCCGTCCGAAGAGGCGTTCATGGGCAAAGGTGTTTCGGCCTGTGCGACCTGCGACGGTTTCTTCTACCGCAACAAGCCTGTGGCTGTGGTCGGCGGTGGCAACACGGCCGTTGAAGAAGCGCTGTACCTGGCCAACATCGCGAGCAAGGTGACGCTGGTTCACCGTCGCGAGACCTTCCGTGCCGAGAAGATCCTGATCGACAAGCTGCACGCACGTGTCGCCGAAGGCAAGATCGAGCTCAAGCTGAACGCGACGCTGGACGAAGTGCTGGGCGACAACATGGGCGTCACCGGTGCGCGTCTGAAGAATAACGACGGCAGCACATCGGAGCTGAAAGTCGACGGCGTGTTCATCGCCATCGGCCACACCCCGAACACTTCACTGTTCGACGGTCAGCTGGCGCTCAAAGATGGCTACATGGTGGTTCAGGGCGGTCGCGAAGGCAATGCGACGGCCACCAGCGTTGACGGTGTGTTTGCGGCGGGTGACGTGGCTGACCACGTTTATCGTCAGGCGATCACCTCGGCGGGCGCCGGCTGCATGGCGGCACTGGACGTCGAGCGTTACCTGGACGGTCTGGCGAACGCCTCGTTCTGATCGGAGGCTCCAAAAAAAAACCGGCTCATTGGGCCGGTTTTTTTGTGCCTGTTGATCGCGTTCATTTTAGGAGCGCGCTTGCCCGCGAACCGATTTTTCCAGCGCTACATGCGAAGCTGATACACCTCATCGCGGGCAAGCGCGTTCCTACAGCTGAGCAGTGAAACACACGTCTGCGTTTTGGCTCAGGCCTTGCGCGTGAGCGGCTGTGCACTGAACTTGACGCCGGCCAGGCCATGGGCGATCAGCGCACGGATGTTGGCGTGGTCGCTGCCCTCTGGCGTCGCGACAACTGAGCGATAATGTTCACCGAAGGCCAGCAGGGCTTCTTCGTGGCTCAAACCTTCCAGCAGTGCCAGGCCCATCGTCTTGCACGAGCCTTCGTTCTGGCCTGCGGCGTTTTCCACCGCACCGTTACTGAACGCCTGCGGCTGATAGTCGTAGTGTGCAGCAACAAACGCCAGGGTGTCGGCGAATACGTGCTCGCCGCTGTTCAGGCTGGCGCGCAGGGTTTTCAGGTCAGTCATGTTTCTTTTCCTTGGCAAACGCGGCCTGTTGGTCGGCGCTGGCTTCTTTCTGATAAAGGGCTTTCCACTCGCTGTACGGCATGCCGTAAACCACCTCGCGGGCGTCGTCGAGGGTGATGTCGATCTGCTTCTCGTCGGCGGCGGCCTTGTACCACTTGGACAGGCAATTCCGGCAGAAACCGGACAGGTTCATCAGGTCAATGTTCTGCACATCCTTGCGGCTGTCCAGGTGCGCAACCAGACGACGGAAGGCGGCGGCTTCGAGTTCGAGGCGTTGTTGCTCGGTCATGACGGGCTCTGTGTGTAAAAAATGATGGGGCGGATGATAAGAGTGCCAGGCGGGGCGGGCAACGGTTGTCCGACGTACACGGTCACTGCAGGAGCGCGCTCGCCCGAGAGTGTCTTCAGGTACAGATGTAGCGCCTGATGTACCCAATCGCGGGCAAGCGCGCTCCTACAATGTCACTGGCGCCTCCTGGACGGCGATTACCAGCAAGCGTGCTTGTTCGGCCGCAACGGTCTAGCGTTCTGCGGCCAAAGTAATGGACACTGACTCCGCAAACCGCAACGCATGCGGCTTGTCGACTTCCACTTCGGCGTACTGCACGGGCTCGTGGCTCATTACAAGGTCCAGCACTTCCTGCGTCAGTCGCTCAAGCAAGGCAAAGCGATTGTTTTCAACGTGCTGGATGATCGCTTTGGTGATGGTGCGGTAATTCAGGGCGTGATCAATGTCGTTGTCGCGCACCGCTTCCTGAGCCGCATACAGAATCGTCAGGTTGATCAGCACGTCCTGCTTGTTGAGGATTTCGTCTTCGTTGATACCGATGTAGGTGCGCAGACACAGGTCTTTGACCCGGATGCGTGCGGTGCCTGGTTCGAGTCTTGCCATGGGACTACTTGCTCCGTCCGATCAGTTGCAGGAATTCCATCCGTGTCGTGGTGGATTCGCGGAATGCGCCAAGCATCACCGACGTGTTCATGGTCGAGTTCTGCTTCTCCACGCCGCGCATCATCATGCACATGTGTTGGGCTTCAATCACCACTGCCACACCGGCAGCGCTGGTCACGCCCTGGATGGCATCGGCGATCTGGCGGGTCAGGTTTTCCTGAATCTGCAAGCGACGCGCGAACATGTCCACGATGCGTGCGATCTTCGATAGGCCCAAGACCTTGCCCGTCGGGATGTAGGCCACGTGGGCCTTGCCAATGAAGGGCAGCAGATGGTGCTCGCACAGCGAATACAGTTCGATGTCTTTGACGATCACCATCTCGTCGTTGTCGGACGCAAAGAGCGCGCCGTTGACGATTTCTTCCAGCGTCTGGTCGTAGCCGTGACACAGGTATTGCATGGCCTTGGCCGCGCGCTTAGGGGTGTCCAGCAAACCTTCGCGCTCCGGGTCTTCGCCCAGGCCGACAAGGATTTCACGGAAGTGGTGTGGCAGTGACAAGGTCATCAAAGGGTTCCTCGGGGCGGCTTACTTGACGTGCCGTCCACCGTTTACGGTCAGTGTGGTGCCGGTGACGTAAGGGTTGTCCATCAGATAGCGCAGGCTCTGATAGATCACGTCCGGACCGGGTTCGATGCCCAATGCCGATTTGGCCAGGGTGTTAGTGCGGTACGCCGCGTCGTCGTCTGGTTTGAACATCAGCATGGCAGGGGCGATGCCGTTGACCTTGATGTCTGGCGCGTATCGGGCGGCGAACGACAGGGTCAGGTTATCCATACCCGCTTTGCTGGCGCAGTAAGCGATGTGCTTGCTGCTGCCTTTGCGCGTGACGTCGTCGCCGATGTGAATAATGTCTGCCGTCGTCGAGCGCCGCAGCAGTTCTGCGCAGTGCAGGTTGATCAAGTACGGGGCAAGCATGTGCACGTTGAACATGCGCAGGAACACGTCGCCTTCATCGCCTTGTGTTTCGGCCAGCCATTCCGAGGCGTTGTGAACGATCGCGCGCAGACGGTCGGTGGTGTCCTTGAGCTGCGCGATGAACGCCATCACGCTTTCTTGCGAGGAAAAATCAGCCTGAATCGCAATGGCGCCTTTGTCTCTCAGCAACTCCACGCCGGGCCGCTCGGTGCGGTAGCTGACGACCACCGGATAACCGTCATCCAGCAACCGTTCGGCACAATGCAGGCCGATGCGCTGGCTGGCACCAGTGATCAGGACAGGGGCAAGAGAGGAAGCCATGGCAGCTCACGCGTTGATCAGGGAGAAGAAAACCGGGAGGTCGCGGGCGTGCCGATATCTGAAGCAACGGCGGCAATTGGTTTCATTGCGCCATCAGAGGTCGACCGTCTGTGGCAAAGTTAACCCAATGGTCAGTGCTGTACAACTCTGAGCGAAGCGGGGGGCGTTTGGCTGTTGCGGATAGGAGCGGTGGGGCGGTTAAAGTGGCAACGTCTTGTCGGGCGCATTCGCGAGCAAGCGCGCTCCTACAGGGTAGAGCGCGGGCCGGGCTGGTGAGATGGGTGTTTCGTACGGCATTCGCTGTGAGCGCGCGATTGCTAGAAAATGCGCGCTGTCCATCACCGCGTCGAAGCGGATTCGGCAGGTGGCGCGGCAGCAGGTGTGCTGCTGTTCAACCAGCCGGACAACAAGTGCGTAGAGAGTGGAATGAACCAGAACACCATCAATGGCGTGAGAATCAAGGTGCTGATCATGATGCGCGGCAGCAACTCGAGCTGCCCAAGCAGCGGACCCAGTACGTAGTTGAAGATCAGCGACACCGGGAAGAACGCAAGCCAGATGGCCACGGCCTGTTTCCAGCGAGGAGGGCGCTGGCCGACGGTGCCGAACCAGCCGTCCATACCACGCACGCGGTGTACGGAATTTTTTGCGAACAAGCCGCTGCCGCGCACCAACCAGGAGCGTCGGGAGGCGGAGTGCTCCCAAGCGTGCATGGTGGCTTCATCGGCGAAGCGGAAAATGATCTGGAATTCGTCGTCTCCCGGAGGCGGTGCGAGCACACCTGAACCCAGGTAGCCGGGGAAATCGGTAGCGAGTTGTTCGCCTTCATGCAACCAGGCAATCAATTCCTGATAACGGCCGTGGGCGACGCGACGGGCAACCATCAGCGTGACGGGTGAGGTAGACATTGTGTATCTCCGATAAACGAGTGAGGTTCCCGGGTAGGGAAATCACATGGCGTGACGCCGGGGTGGTGGCGTCGCGTCAGCTTCGTTGAGAAAAGCAAGCAAGGATTATTCCTGAATCCTTATATAAAGCCAGAAGTCTTTGGCCTTTCTGGCCCCTCAGACGCCCAACGGCAGTTGTACAATGAGCGCCTAATTCGATTGTGCGACAGGCTTCCCGCGATGACTCATGTGCTACCCGTTTCCTCGGTCGACGAAGGCCATCAGCAAGCGTTGTTTCCTATCCGTGAGGTTTCACGGCTGACCGGCGTCAACCCGGTCACGCTGCGGGCGTGGGAACGTCGTTATGGGCTGATCGTGCCGACGCGCACAGAAAGTGGTCATCGCCTTTATTCCGCAGCGGACATCGAAACCGTGCGCAGCATCATGAGTTGGATTGACCGTGGCGTGGCCGTGGGCAAGGTCGGCAAGATTCTGGCCGGTACCCGCGATATTGACGGCAGCATGCGCGGTCTTCACAGCGTCATCGACAGCGCCGAGCAAGAAGCGTGGCAGGCGCAACTGCGTCAAGCGGTCAACGACTTTGACGAGCGCCTCCTGGATCAACTCTATGGGCAGATTTTTTCAACGTATCCGCTGCCGGTGGTTTTCGAAGACGTGGTCATGCCGGTCTGGCGTGAATTCACCCTGCGCCACGACACCTTCGGACAGACCAGCGAGTGGTTGTTCCTCGACAGTTTCCTGCGGGCACGGACCCTTCAGCGCGTGCAGCTGACGCGGAGCTCGGCGCAACAGCGCGTTTTGCTGGCCGCTATGCCTGACGGATGTCGCGAGCTTGAGCTGTGGGTCGCCGGCCTGTTGATGACCACGCCTGAACTGGCGGTCAGTGTGCTGGCGCCAGGGCAGCCGCTGGAAGAATTGAGCCTGGTCTGCGGGAAAATGAAACCCGACGCACTGGTGCTGTTTTCCACTCAGGTGTCGGCGAACGATGCGCCCAAGCGGTTGATACGGCTGGGGCTGGGCCTTGAGTGCCCATTGCTGGTGGCAGGCGAAATGGCCGACGTCATTCAGGACAGTCTGGCGGGGTCCGCGATCGGGTGTCTGGGCAGCGACGGATTAATAATGCAGCGCCGCTTGCAGCAGTTTTTAGCGGGTCGGATGGATACCTAGAGGCTGTCGCGCGCTTGAGCTGCAGGAGAGGGCGCCGCAGCTCTGCCGCACAGCGTGAGACTGGCAGCATGTCGCGGCATCACAGATGCATCGAAGGATGGATCTTGCGGTGTTCCTGCAGGATGTATTGACGCAGACGCTCGGTGTCTTCTTTGCTGTTCTGACTCAGGCGATAAGCGGCAAGGCCGTGTTCGGTCAGGCGTTCGAACGTACCGCGCAATGCGATGGGTGCAAGGCCGGTCGGAGTGAACCAGGCAGAGAAATACTTTGGCGGTTTGGTCTGCTTGCGGATTTCCAGCAGGATGCCCTTGAACGAAATTTCGTGCACCCACAGCGCGGTCAATGACCCTTTCTCGGTTTCGAGGGCAACGGGCTCGGGCAAGGCAAGACGCCACGGGCGAATACGCGGGCCTTCTTCGAAAATGCTGGGCGCGCCGAGTTCCAGGTGCAGCGCGTGGAATTCGTCTTCGACCAGGTGCAGCGGGAAGGTCATCTGTTGATTGTCGAACTGGGCTTGAATCGTGACTTGCTCGTGCGCGGCAAGACGCGTCAGCAGATCCTGGATCTGAACGCCTCCGTTAACCACCAGGCTGCGGGATTTGTCGCGCAGATTCAGCTTGGGGTTGTGCTGCATGTTCTGGATGAAGTCCAGTTCATCCTGCGTGAGGATCGTGTCGCGCTGCATGGTCAAGCTCGATTAACCGGTTATTGAAAAAGCAGACAGTAAATTCGGTTTTTTGTTGCTGCCGTTCGTCAGTTTCAAGATGTTACCGCTTCAACGCAGCCAGCTCATTACGAGCTTGCGCCAGTTCGGCCTGCAATTCGACAACTTTTTGTTGCATCAGCACCTGCTCGGTCACGTCCTTCTGGATGCCTATGTAATACATGAGTTTTTCGACCTCATTAAAAACCGGGGTGATGGAAAGCTCATTCCAGAACGACGTCCCGTCCTTGCGATAGTTGCGCAGAACCTGACGGCAGGGCTGGCCATTCTTCAGTGCTTCGCGAATCGCTCGGCGTGCCAGCTGATCGCGGTCATCGCCCTGCAGCAGGCGACAATCTTGATAAAGAATGTCTTCGGCGCTGAACCCCGTCAGCGCCTCGAAGGCCTTATTGGCGTAAATGACAATGTTATCGTCACCCTCATGCTCGGCTATGACGATACCGTCGTTCGACGCATCGACCACCAACTGCATCAGTTTTGCACTGATCATGAGTCGCTCCCTGGGATCAAAAACCCGGCATTCTAAGACATTGCGCCCTTCTGGGGCATAATGCCGCACGATTTTACTCAGTCACAGGATCAGAGAATGAAAGTCGCCATTGTTTCGGGCTCGGTTTACGGCTCGGCCGAGGAAGTTGCCCGACACGCCCAGCAGATCATCAAGGACGCCGGTCATGAGGTCCTGTTCAATCCGCGCGTCAGTCTGGCGGATCTGCAAGCCTTCGCCCCGGACGCCTTTCTGGCCGTCACCTCAACGACCGGCCTGGGTGAGTTGCCGGACAACCTTCAGCCGCTTTACTCGCAAATCCGTGACGTATTGCCCGCTGCATGGCGCGGATTGCCAGGTGGCGTCATTGCTCTGGGCGACGCCAGTTATGGCGATACCTTCTGTGGAGGCGGTGAGCAAATGCGAGAGCTGTTCGTGGAGCTGGGGTTGCGCGAAGTGCAAGACATGTTGCGTCTGGACGCCAGCGAAACCGTGAACCCTGAAGGTGACGCCGAACCCTGGCTGGCTGACTTCCTGAACAAACTCGGCGACTGACGCCTCTGGCGGCGCTGCTTACTGCCTCAGCAGCGCCAGCCAGGCCTGGGCGGCTTTAGACAGATAAGCGCCTTCACGCCAGATGAAGGCGATGTCCCAGCGAAGTTGGGCAGGTGCTTTTAACGTGACGTGCACGACGCCTGGCCTGACCAGGGCCTTGGCGACCACTTGAGGCAACAGCACCACGCCTTGACCCGCCGCGACCAGTGCAGCAAGGAAGTCGGCCTGTCCGCTGCGCCCACCTTCTTTGGGGGTGAAGCCGACCTGCTGGCAAGCCTGCAACAACCGGTCGTTGAGCACGAAGCTGCGCTGATACAGCAGAAACGGCGTGTCGGCCAGCTGGCTCAGTTCGACTTCTTTCAGGTGAGCCAGCGGATGGTCGGCAGGGAGCAGGGCATCCAGCGGTTCGTCGCAGAAAGGCTGGGACGCAAACGCCGGATCATCCGGGGTTAGACTTGCGCCCAACTCCAGTTCGCCCGTCATCACGGCTTGTTCGATGGCGCGGCTGCCGCCTTCGAGCAGGTGAATGGTGACGTTTGGATACAGCCGACGGTATTCGGCAAACGCCTTGGCAAACAGGGTGTCGCTGCCCAGCATGGGCAATCCCAAATGCAATTCGCCGCGCGCCAGGTTGCTCAAGTCGTCCAGCTCGCGCAGCAAGCCATTGCGCAGCATGAGCATTTCCTCTGCCCGGTGATGCACCACCTTGCCCGCAGCCGTGAGGGTGACCTGTGAACCGTGCCGATCCAGCAGCGTCACGCCTAGGCTTTCCTCCAGTTGAGCCACCTGTTTGCTCACTGCAGACTGGCTGATGAACAACGTCCGTGCCGCCTGAGTGAAGCCGCCCTCGCGCACGACCTCGACGAAACTGCGCAGCTGTTTGAATTCCATGCAATCGAGCGCCTGCTTCTAATAGTGATGGCGCGAGTATGGCGAGTTTGATTCCATTTTGGAATTGTTATAAGTCTCACAATTCGTTTTTGGGATGACAGACGAATCGATAGACTGCAGTCCTCAGAGGACTGAAAGACCATGAAACGTTTAGCTCGTCTCGCCCGCATCACGGCCGAACTCACTGCCTTGTTGGCGGTTTATCAGGTTGGCTGCGAGATCGCGTCCTGGCTGAACTGGCCGATCCCGGGTGGCGTGATCGGACTGGCTTTGTTGCTGCTGACCTTCGCCACAGGCCTTTTGAAACCCTCAACGCTGCAAACCGGTGCAGGCCTGCTGCTCGCCGAGATGCTGCTGTTCTTCATTCCGCCGCTCATGAGTCTGCTGGACTACGGGACGCTGGTGCGCACCGAGGGCTGGCGCATCATGCTAGTGATCGGTTTCAGCACGTTGATGGTGATGGTGGTGACGGCGTTCACCGTCGAAATGGTCTGTCGTCTCAGAGATCGCTCGGAGGGCAAGGCATGACGTTCGAGCCGATGCCGATCTTCTGGCTGCTGGTTACTGTACTGGCCTACGTTTCCAGCCGTTGGCTGTACCGCCGCACAGGGCGGTATCTGCTGTCGCCACTGATTCTGGTGCCCACCGTGCTGCTGGCGATTGCTTTGCCCCTGCACACCGCGTACGCCGAATATTCCACCAATACCCATTGGCTGATGCTGGTCCTCGGCCCGGTCACCGTGGCGTTTGCCATCCCCATCTGGCAGCAGCGCGCGTTGCTGGCGCGCCATTGGCCTGCGCTGTTGATCGGCATGCTCGCGGGCAGTGCGGCCTCGATTGGCAGCTCGTTCGGTCTGTCCAAAGTGTTTGCCCTGGACACCTCGGTGGCGATGTCGCTGGTGCCTCGTTCCATTACAACGCCCTTCGCCATGCCGCTGGCCCATGACCTGGGCGGGGTTCCAGAGTTGACCGCCGTGTTCGTGATGTGTACCGGCGTGTTCGGTGCCGCGCTGGGCGGCGTGTTGCTCAAATGGCTGCCATTGCGTACTGCGCTGGCCCGCGGCGCGCTGTTCGGCGTGGGGGCGCACGGCGCCGGTGTAAGCCGGGCGCGAGAGGTTGGCGGCGAAGAAGGTTCGGTGGCCGGGCTGGTCATGGTACTGACCGGTCTGTTGAATCTGTTTGCGGCGCCGCTGTTGGTCTGGATGCTCTGAGAGCCTTGTTCCAGAGCCTTCGCATAGGTGCTGACTCGCCGGGCCATTAAGGTGGCTGCCAAGGCAAGTACCGCGAAGCCAACGGCTGTCTAGACTGCTGATCCATTAGAGCAGAATAACCGCCGAGGAACGCCGATCGTGAATATCGCCCAGGCCGTCGCCGATACCGTCAGCCCCATCAATCCCGCCGTCAAGGGTCAGGTCAGCCCTGCCGAATGGCAGACCCGGGTCGATCTTGCAGCCTGTTATCGGTTGGTCGCCCTGCATGGCTGGGATGATCTGATTTTCACGCACATCTCGGCCAAGATTCCCGACACTGAAGACTTCCTGATCAATCCCTACGGTTTGATGTTTCATGAGATCACCGCGTCGAGCCTCGTCAAGGTCGATCAGTCGGGCAAGAAGCTCATGGACAGCCCTTACGACATCAACCCCGCCGGTTACACCATTCACAGTGCGGTGCATGAGGTTCGCCATGACGTGGCCTGTGTCATGCACACCCACACGGCCGCAGGTGTGGCGGTTTCAGCGCAAAAGCAGGGCGTGTTGCCGATCAGCCAGCAATCATTGTTCGTGCTGGCGAGCCTGGCGTACCACGCTTATGAAGGCGTCGCGTTGAATCATGACGAGAAAGCGCGGCTTCAAGCGGATTTGGGTAACAGCAACTTTCTCATGCTCAATAACCACGGCTTGCTGACCTGTGGTTCCAGCATCGCCGACACCTTCCTCATGATGTTCATCTTTCAGCGTGCCTGCGAAATCCAGTTGCTTGCCCAGGGCGGCGGCGCTGAACTGATCCCCATCGATGGGCAGATTCTCGCGGGCGCCAAGGCGATGATTGCCGGTGTGACCCGCAGTGCCGAGGGCATGGGCGGAGCGTTGGCCTGGCCAGCCCTATTGCGCAAACTCGATCAGTTATCGCCGGGGTATTCGCAGTAATGAGGCCGGCGGAGATCCCTCTCAGCGTATGGCGCACGCAGGGGCACGACTTCGTGTTTCGCGGGCAAACCATTCGTTATTGGGTGGCCGGCCAGGGCGAGCCGCTGTTGTTGATACACGGCTTTCCTACCGCCAGTTGGGACTGGAATTACCTGTGGCAGCCGTTGAGCCGTCAGTACCAGGTGATTGCCTGCGACATGCTGGGTTTCGGTGATTCGGCCAAACCTCGCGATCACGATTACAGCCTTGTGGAACAGGCCGACCTGCAGCAGGCATTGCTGGAGCACTTGCAGGTGCAGCAGCCGGTTCATGTTCTGGCCCATGACTACGGCGACAGCGTGGCCCAGGAACTGCTGGCCAGACACGGTGAAAGCAGGTTCGCGATGGCGAGCTGCGTGTTTCTCAACGGCGGCCTGTTCCCGGAAACCCATCGCGCGCTACTGGTGCAGAAGCTTCTGCTGAGTCCGGTGGGCTGGCTGGTGGGGCGGACCTTTGACCGCTGTAGCCTGGACCGCGACTTCAGTCGTATTTTCGGGCCGAACACACGCCCCAGCGAAAGCGAACTGGATGATTTCTGGAGCCTGATTTCAAAGAATCGCGGGCATCACATCATGTACCGGCTGATCAGCTACATCCCCGAACGCCTCGTCCAGCGTGAGCGCTGGGTGCAGGCCATGCAGAGCAGTCAGGTGCCAATGCGCTTCATCAACGGCGCCACGGATCCGGTTTCAGGCGAGCACATGGTTGAGCGTTACCGCGAGCTAATTGCCGAGCCGGACACCGTGACGATCCCTGATATCGGTCGTTACCCACACACCGAAGCGCCAGCGCTGGTGCTGCGTCATTACCAGCGCTTTCGTGCCGACATTGCCGAGCACAGGCCTTGCACCGTGCCGCCTCGCGCCGTTCAGAACACCAAAATCCCCGATCATCCCTTTGCGTTATCGAGCACCATTCAGACCGCTTCGTGTTGATTGTGACCAGGGCATGACTGGTTGACACTCGATGACTGTTTCGCGCGTTCCTGATCTTTCTGTCCAAACACAGGGTGCGCCTGCGTGGCGGGTGCAAGGAACGGGCGCCATCCTCGGGGGAGAGCGACATGAGTGAATCCGTACGTTTCGAAGACAAAGTGGTGATCGTCACGGGCGCGGGCGGCGGGCTGGGACGCGCGCATGCGCTGTTGTTCGCTCGGCACGGCGCGCGCGTTGTCGTCAACGACCTGGGCGGTTCGGCGCACGGGGAGGGAGCCAACGCCTCGGCGGCCGATCGGGTTGTGGCAGAAATTCGCGAACTGGGCGGTCGGGCCGTCGCCAACCATGATTCAGTCACCGATGGCGACAAGATCGTGCAAAACGCGCTGGATGCGTTTGGGCGAGTGGATGTCGTGGTCAACAACGCCGGCATCCTGCGCGACAAGAGCTTTGCCAAGATGGAAGACGCCGACTGGGACCTGGTTTACCGCGTTCACGTCGAGGGCGCTTACAAAGTGACCCGCGCCGCGTGGCCACATCTTCGGGAGCAAAGCTATGGCCGCGTAATCTTCACGTCTTCTACGTCCGGCATCTATGGCAACTTCGGTCAGTCCAACTACGGCATGGCCAAGTTGGGGCTTTACGGCCTGACCCGCACGCTGGCCCTCGAAGGCCGGAAGAACAATATTTTGGTCAACGCCATCGCGCCTACCGGCGGTACGCGCATGACCGAAGGCCTGATCCCGGCCAGCGTTTTCGAATTGCTCAAACCCGAACTGGTCAGCCCGCTGGTGGTGTATCTCGGTAGCGAGCAATGCCAGGACAGCGCCGGCCTTTACGAAGTCGGCGGCGGCTGGATGGGCAAAGTACGCTGGGAGCGCAGCCTCGGTGCCGGTTTCGACCCGCGGGCCGGCTTCACCCCGGAGGACGTCGCGGCGCAATGGGGCGCCATCGGCGACTTCACCGACGCCGCGCATCCGGCGGACAACGTCGAGGCGTTGAAAGAGATGATGGCGAACTTGCAGAAGTTTGGCGGCTGACAAGTTTTTGAGGTGTTGATAGGGGCCAGTTCGAGTGATCGATCTGGCCGCTTTTGTAGGAGCATTGTTTCGCTATTTGTAGGATTGTTCTCTAAATAAGGCAATGATTCCGTCTTCGAGAACAGCGGTTCAACTTGCCTGCCCCGCGCCCGATATCCCTGAAGACCACGTTTATCTTCGGGAGGCAGCATGATTGGTAATTTGAGTAAGGTCGACCAACGTTTGAAAACGTACGTTGCGGTGCCAGACAAACGCTTTGAAGTGAAGTCGGGATTGAGTCCGCACGAAGAGGCGGTGAAGCAGCGGGTGCGTCAGTATTGGGCAGACGGGTCCATTCCCGATGCGAAAAAGCTGCAAGGACTGAATATTGATTTAAGGGGATTTGATCCTAGGCACACAACTGTGAAGGAGCTCAGAAGTCTGGGCGTCATGTTGGCGGATTTAGGCCTGATCGACAATGACCTGATCGGTGCAGTGTCGAGTATTGAAGTTGAGTTTGACAGTCAAGGTAATGAGATTGAGACGAACAAGACGGTCGATGCCTATGCTTTTATACAAAAAAATCTGGAATTTCTGAAGAAACATATCTCCTCGGGTAATGACTATGCGAAAAGTGCGCTGGTCGATTTAAATACTGCAGCGTCGGTTTTGATGGCGCTTGAACGCTTTGGGAACACGCCAAAAATTCCTTCTTTAGTGAACATTCGTGTTTAGAACGGCCAGGCCATATCACTTGAGTCTGTCGCAGTGCCCAGACTCAAGCGTTTCATGCGTGTGGGTTACATTGGAACGCTATAGCTTCCTCGGTAGCTCGCTGATTGTCCGCTTCCCAAATTGTCCAGCACGAGACGAAACGTTCCCGCGCCATAGCGACCCGATGGATCATAAGTAGGCGACGTGACCGAGACCCAGCTGCCGTTTGTGAGTTTTTGCACTTTTACTGGCAATTGCCCTGAAGCACCGCTTACCTGAAAGTGATGAGAGGTCGTTCCGCATCTGACTGTATAAGGACCATAGATAACCTTCTCTTGTCGGGCTCCCACTGTCCCGGCTGTCATTGTCCCTGAGAGTTTAGTACAGAAGTTAAGGTTCGCCGCCGGCGCTGCCATGACCGTACCCGCCAGTTGACTCAGCCCAAGTGCCAGGACTACCGCTGCCATTTTATTCTTGTTCATGATGAAACTCCGTCAGTCATAATAAGTGTGGTTTATCGTCACGTGGGGATTACATCCAGTTACGATCCGATGACTAACGTTTAAACATACAAAAAAGCGTGCGAATGTAGGTCTGCGACTACTTATTTTGTAAGAATTTTCCTGATGGGCGTCAAGGTCATGCGAAACAAACTGGCAGATTTCAGGACACCGTTACTCGCTATGATAAGGCAAAGAACCGCTTTCTCAGAATAAGTAGGTTCCCTCTCTCGTTTTCCTACACGTCACGTCGTTCATAAAAGCTCACGCGATAAATAATTATTGAACGAACGTGGCGTCTCCAATGTTTCATGGGCGCTCATTTTCGTTGTTCGTCTGTTTTCCCGATCGGCTGGATGCCGGGAGGGGGACGAGCAATCAACCTTGGAGCCACACCGATGAACGATTCAATCAATACCTTGACCCCATCCGATGGGAAGACCAACGACATTTCACAGCACCTGGCCAAGCTAACCGAGGCGTGTGCCCAATCCAGCGAACTACTGGCTAAAAACCTGACCTTACGGGAATTCGCGTCGAGCCTGCTGGCCCCGACGATCAGGAGGAATGATCTGAAAGTTTCCAGTGCGGAAGCCATCTTCTTCAACCACCTCGACAGCGAACAGCGCATTGTCTCAATTGCGATGCCTGATTTGCTGGTAGATACGATGCGTCACGGTGATTCGGTCATGGAAGATGTCGGCGGGGCTTTCTTTACTCGGCACGATTCGCTCGATGCGGAACATGCGCTTTCTTCCGGGCAAAACCAGGAACTGAGGAAGGCAATCGTGGATCTTTCAGTCACGCTGTCCGAGTCCTATCAAGAGCAGCTCGACCGATTCTGGCAAGAACCGGTTCCCTCTCCTGAGGGACAGCAGCTCGGAGATACGACGGTTGAGGAGCTGGTGCGACAGCAATGCTCGGCGCTCGGCAACGAACTTGTGTTGTGTGGCTATTCGGCGATGGTGTCGGCGCCGGAACAGCAAAGGCTGTCAGGCGTGATCGAGGGCAATGCAACTGAAGGGGTATTTGGTCTGACATTGACCACGGCCGAGGGTACCCGGATGAGTGTGCCTTCAGCGTATATCGTGAGTGAGTCTGTACAGGAAGACGGGCAACCTTCAGGCGTGGTTTTCCTGATTATGCCCGCCCACGGTATAGAGCGTTTTGAGTCCGTGGACGGGCTACGGAAAGCCTTGGACAGCAAGTTGGCGGGCCCACTGAAGGATTCTTTACTGATCCGTGATCTCGTGCAATTAGGTGAGCAGGGCGTTCTCGACGGGAATGCCTGGACGTTCGAGATCATGAGCGATTCCCTCATCAAAACTCACGTGCATGAGGTGAGACATAAACAGACTGAGGACTGCCGATTCCTGCTGGCTCAGGAAGATAACAGCACCGATCGCCAGGATTTTTATAGGCAGCTGGGGCGCATACAAACGTGTGCACATCTCGACGAGGCCATGGGACAGAGCTTCAACTCATGGGTAGCAAAGTTGAGCGAATTCGCAGAACCGCATTGGCGCAAGTACGGCGATGCCGTCCAGAAAGCCTATTTAGTTGGCCTTGAGCAGGCTCACGCCGATCGTAAGAAGAAGGTGGACGAGCTTTTCGGTCATCTCTCCTCCCTCGAAACATTCGCCCATGCAGAGATGACAGAGTACATGCGTCACCATTTGGGCCGGGATATCGATCCGAGTCGGGTCCGGATCAAAGTTTACGATACGATCGAACTGAGGCTGAATGATTCGCTGAACACTGTGTACGAGTACTCGCTTCTTGAATTCGCGGTCCGAGGAATATCGATGGTCGCCTCGAGGATGAGGTTCTCACCTTCGCCCGATAAGTTACATGCCGATTTTTCTGCAGCATTCGTCAAGAACATGCTCGATAAGCTCAATCTTCGCCCTCGTTATGAAAAGGCGCTGGAACAGCGCGTGAGTGATGAGAACGTGCTGCGAGCCATGACTCACCATCGCGACAGCGCAATGGCGCTCGGTGCCCATGCTGCAAAGATGCAGGGCCATTTACAGCAGGAGCGCAGCCATGATCTTGTTCACCTGATCCGCGGTGACCGGGCCGTCGACGGAGCCGTTCACAGCGTGGGCAGCCTCCACCTGAAGGCTACCGATTCACGCTTCAGAGACATGATTGTCATTGAGGAGCGAACGCAGACCGATGAGCACTTTGTGCTGTATGCACCAGGTGGGCCCGATGGACGCGACTTCTACGAATTCCAGTCATGGCGCGAGTTGAGCTTCCAGGTTGGAGGATGGCTGTCTGACGAATCTGGCCGCGACTACCTTCATGATCAGTTGTTCGGCCCTTCCAAGCCTGAAGCGATGGCCTTCCTCAACCAGGTCCAGCTGATGCCATCCGCTTGGGGCCCTGACAGTTGTCGGTTCGTGCGTTGTACCGGTTCTGACTACGAAAGCAATCTGTCCAGTCTGGTTCGCCAGAAGGCGGTGAGCAGCTTTCCGTTTTTCAATGGTGAGGCTCGACCGGTTGACGATTTGCCATCGCATGCCAATGTTTCGATTCTTGCGATGCTGAATGCCCGAATCATGGCGTTGAATAATGTGTTCGCCAGTCTAAGTCCAGACTTGATGTCCTTGCGCGACTATGTTCAGAAGGAGGCGAGCACGCTGCTCAATGAATATCTCCAAAGCGCCGGCTATGCGGAGCATATCGACCCTGACACGCTGTACCTGGGGCTCGGCGTTCCTTACGCCGAAAAACCCGATTTTGGTAAAAACAGTGAGCTGCGATCACTGACCGACTTGATGATATACGGCAGTGAAGACATCAAGAGCTACAGGCCGCACATTCATCTCTACTCGTCGGTCGGGCAGGACGTCACCCAGTTCCCGCTGAACCTCATCAGCTTCATGGATAAACAGATCCGCGAAGCGGATCTGGGGGCTCGGTACATGAAGTATCTGGAGAGTGAGTTTCTGGAGCGCGGACATCCGCTTTACATGCGTCGCAAAGCGTTACTTGGAAAACGTATCCAGTGCGAGATGACCCGGGGGGCATTGGTGATGTTTCATCAGGGAAAACTGAGTCTGGCTCAGTATTCCTGGCTGCGCCAGACAATCGACGGACTTACGGTGCGCGCTTCGGCCAAGGGCGTTGTCGAACATACGGCAGTGTCAGTCTTCAAGATCGCGGGTCAGGTTATCGAGGGCGTTTATATATTCAGGGACTTCAATACCCAGGATCCTCATTACAACGTGCTGTATACGCCGGAGGCCCCGGATGGACTTGAGTTTCGACCGCTGTCTGATTATGCCCAGTTGTTAAGTTCCGAGAAGATGCAGCGCTACTACGCATCCCGTGTTTCACACGTCGGGCAGAAGTTGCTGGCAGCATTTCTCGACGAGTTTATCCGAGGCCTCAGACACGATCCAGAGGCCATGGAGGTCCCTAACCGACCGGAACAGCGGATAGCCAACGTGGATCAGCTGTACGGCGATCTTTTCGAGCGCATGATCGCAGACGCCGACAGCCAGACGGAAAGCCTGGCGGAAAAACGTTTGGCGCTGGCGTATACGATCATCAAGTGGACGGGAACCATTGTGTTGTTACCATTCCCCTATTTGAGCTTCGGATGGAGTTTGGCGACTACGACGGTGACGTTTGTCCAAGCATTTGACGCCTATGGCTCTGGTGATCGAGCTGCTGCAGTCCCGCTTTTTATAATGGGGGCGATCGGGGTCATTTCTGGCGGTGATGCTATCAGGGCGCTGGCTATCGGAGGGCACGGGCTGGCCAGAACGGTCGCCACCAGCGCCGGTTTGTGGGCTTGGAAAAAACTTGACCTGGCGACCGTCTACCGGCTGACGGCCTAATGAATGGCTTGACCCGAGGGAAGTTGCACCAACCGTTGGGTCAACCGGATGCGCTGCACAGGGTCATCACTCAATAACAACGCATGCTCCAGGTCGAAACGTTCGGCCTGTGGGCATTCGAGGGTCTGATACAGGCTGGCGCGGGCGAGGTAGTCGCTGGTGTTGCCCGGGCCCAGTTCCAGGATGCGCGTGGCGTCTTTGAGTGAGGACAACAGATCGTCGTTGATCTGATGAAGGTGCCGCAAATTGCGCGACAGACGTTGAAGCATGGCCTGAGGCGTTGCGGTGCGCATGTGTTCGGACTTGAGCTGCATGTCCGGTCCGAACTGACGCAGCAATAATTCGCGGCAATCCTTCGGATATAGCCTGCGGCCATCGCATGGGTCCAGCGTATGGTCGGCGCCGGGCACGCGCAGCAAGAAATGCCCTGGGAAATTCACACCCTCCAGCGGGATTTCCATGCGCCTTGCCAGCTCCAGCGCAACCATCGCAAGGCCCAGCGGTTGTCCGCGACGCCGCTCCACCACCTTATGCAGCAAGGCGACCTGAGGTTTGGGCTGGGCTACGTCGTCCTGTTGAAAACCGATCGTCGCCATCTGCCGCAGCAGAGGCTGGGCCAGTTCTGCTGCGGGTAACAGTGGCAGAGAGGCGCTGATCCGGCGCTGCAATTGAGCGATCAGTTCCTGTGTGTCTTGCGGGTCGACCGTAGCGTCGTGCTCGACCGATATCCACAGCGCTGCGTCGAACGTCGACGGGGGCGTGCGCTGCAGGCAGTCGAGGCAGTGTTGGCGTGGATTCATCGACTTCTCCATCTGGATAAGGCGTCTGAAACAGTGTTCTGGATGCTCCGTTGTAGCCCTGGTGGCGACGTTCGTCCAGTGCCGATGATGGGCTGACGCGCTCCGCCGAACGTATGCCGACAGATTGTCTGGATATGTCCGACGAGGCCCGTCGTTTTTTCTGTCAGCGCCTATACTCGCAATACAAAAAAACGGGAGCACTGCCTATGTTCGCTCTCATGCAAAGCTTACGCGTTCAATCGCTGCACCTGATTGTCGACCCACAGACTTGCCTCAAAGCCGTGGTCGCGATTCACAGCAGTCGGAAGGGCCCTGCTCTGGGTGGCTGTCGCTACCTTTCCTATCCAAATGAAGAGAGTGCCATCGAGGACGCTATTCATTTGGCGAAGAATATGAGCTACAAGGCGGTTCTGGCTGGCTTGTCTCTGGGCGGTGGAACGGCCGTTATTCTGCGGCCTGCGCATGTACCTGATCGCGCCGCGTTGTTCGAAGCCTTTGGGCGGTTCATCCAGACGCTGGATGGCCGCTATATCACGGCGATGGACAGCGGCACGTCCAGCGAAGACATGGATTGCATCGCTCAATATACCCAGCACGTTACCAGCACCACTGAATCGGGCGATCCCTCGGCGTACACCGCCATGGGGTTGTACGCCGGTATTCGCACCACCGCCATTGCGCGACTGGGCAGCGATAACCTGGAAGGGTTGCGCGTGGCAATTCAGGGCCTGGGGCATGTCGGCTACGCGTTGGCAGAGCAACTGCATGCGGCGGGGGCCGAGTTACTGGTTGCCGACCTCGACAGCGGCAAGGTGCAACTGGCGATGGAGCAGATGGGGGCCAAACCCGTGTCCAGCGAGGCCTTGCTCAGCACGCCTTGCGATATCCTGGCGCCCTGCGGATTGGGCGGCGTGCTGAACAGCCACAGTGTCACCAAGTTGCGCTGCGCGGCCGTGGCCGGTGGCGCCAACAATCAACTGAGCTGCCCGGCCATTGCCGACCAGCTCGAATCCCGCGGCATCCTCTACGCACCCGATTACGTGATCAATTCCGGCGGATTGATCTATGTCGCGCTGCAACACCAAGGAGAAAGCCAAAACACCATCACCGCGCATCTGTCCCAGATAGGAACACGGCTGACTGAAGTATTTGCCCATGCCCAGGCCGAGAAGCGCTCACCCGCGCGGGTAGCCGATGCATTGGCAGAACGCCTGTTGAACATCGAGTAGGCGCCTCACCGGCGCCGCTCGAACCAAGCTCGCGACCATAAGTGGCGAGTGGTGACCATCACGCGTGCGTTGCTAGGCGTCGTAGCGTGCTCAGGAGTGTGCAATGTCCAATAACAAGATCGATCTTGCGTACACCCGTTATCTGTCCCCCGACGGTCGCCTGACCGGAGAACTCCCTCCCTGGGCCGATAACTTCAACCTGCTCACCCGTCTCTACCGTCAAATGGTGCTGACACGACTCTTCGATCAGAAAGCCGTTGCGTTGCAGCGGACCGGTCGCATCGGAACGTACGCCCCGACGTTGGGCCAGGAAGCCATCGGTGTGGCCATCGGCAGCCTGATGCACCCCGACGACGTCTTGATTCCTTATTACCGCGACACCGCTGTGCAGTTAATGCGTGGCGTACGCATGGAAGAAATCCTGCTGTATTGGGGCGGTGACGAGCGAGGAAGCGATTATGCCGAACCGGCCGTGGCGGAGGACTTTCCGCTCTGTGTCCCGATTGCGACACAGGCGCTGCATGCCTGTGGTGTCGCCAGCGCCTTCAAGATTCGCGGCGAGCATCGCGTGGCTGTGACCACGTGCGGGGATGGCGCCACCAGCAAGGGCGACTTTCTTGAAGCGTTGAACGTGGCCGGCGCCTGGCAATTGCCGGTGGTGTTCGTGATCAACAACAACCAGTGGGCGATCTCCGTGCCTCGGCGTATTCAGTGTGGCGCGCCGACGCTGGCACAAAAGGCTATTGGCGCCGGTTTTCATGGCGAGCAGGTGGACGGTAACGACATTCTCGCCGTTTACGACCGCATACAGGTTGCGCTGGAACGCGCACGCAAGGGCAAGGGGCCGGTGCTGCTGGAATGCCTGAGTTATCGCTTGGGCGATCACACCACCGCCGACGATGCGACGCGTTATCGGGCGGCCGAAGAAGTGAAGCAGGCGTGGCAGGAAGAACCGATCAAACGCCTGCAGTCGTTCTTGGCCAGTCAGGGCGTTTGGGACGAGGGTCGTGAACAGGCGCTGGTCGCTGAATGCCAGGGCTTGGTTCAGCAGTCTGTGGATAACTTCGAAAGCGCAGGCAATCAGGCGCCCGAATCGGTGATGGACCACGTGTACGCGAAGTGGCCTGCACCGCTGGCCGACCAGCGTGAGTGGTTCCTTGAGCGCGTGGCGCGTCGTCATGGAGGTGCCGGTCATGGCGAATGACATTCCCACAGCAGATAAAAAGCTGAGCCTGCTGGAGGCTGTGAACCTGGCGATGCACCGGGCCATGAGCGAAGACGAAAGCGTCGTGGTGCTGGGCGAAGACGTCGGCGTCAACGGCGGGGTGTTCAGGGCGACGCAAGGCTTGCGTGACGCCTTCGGCTTCAAGCGCGTGATCGATTCGCCGCTGGCGGAAACCATGCTCGGCGGACTGGTCGTCGGCATGGCTGCACAAGGACTCAAACCCGTGGTGGAGATCCAGTTCATGGGCTTTATCTATGCGGCCATGGAGCATCTGGTTTCCCACGCCTCGCGCATGCGCAACCGCACGCGCGGTCGGCTGAGTTGCCCCATGGTCATGCGCTCCCCCATGGGCGCGGGGATTCGTGCGCCGGAGCACCACAGCGAAAGCACCGAGGCGATGTTCGCCCACGTGCCGGGCTTGCGCGTCGTCATCCCGTCGTCGCCCGCCCGAGCTTACGGATTGTTGCTTTCGGCCATCGACGATCCTGACCCGGTGATTTTTCTGGAGCCTACACGGCTCTACCGCATGAACCCGCAAACGCTGGTGGACGATGGCAAGCGCCTGCCGCTGGACACCTGTTTCACGCTGCGTGAAGGCAGCGACATCACCCTCATCAGTTGGGGGGCGAGTGTCCACGAAACCTTACTGGCGGCGAATGCTCTGGCCGAACAGGGTGTATCGGCAGAGGTGATCGATGTGGCGTGTGTCAAACCGCTGGACCTCGACACGCTGGAGGCCTCGGTGCGCAAGACCGGCCGCTGCGTGATCGTGCATGAAGCGCCCCGTTCGGGTGGGCTGGGCGGTGACATTGCCGCGAGCCTGTACGAGCGTGCCTTTCTGGACTTGCAGGCGCCCATTCAACGGGTCACTGCGCCGGACATTCCGCCGCCGCTGTACCGGTTGGAGCAGCTGTATATCCCCAGCGTCGAAGACATTCTTCACGCCTGCGACAGCGCCCTGAATTTCGCCTGACGGCCGAGGAGGCTTGCGATGAAATATTTCAAACTGCCCGATCTGGGCGAAGGGTTGCAGGAAGCGGAAATCGTCCAGTGGCACGTCAAGGCCGGGGACACGGTGAAAGCCGATCAGTTGGTGGTGTCCGTGGAAACCGCCAAAGCCATCGTCGACATTCCTGCGCCGTATGACGGTGTGGTGGCGAAGGTCTACGGCGGCGATGGCGACATCCTGCATGTCGGTGAGCCGCTGATGGCGTTCGAAGGCGAGGGCGATGCGGGCACGGTGGTGGGCCGTCTGGAGGGCGGAGGAAACAGTCAGGACGATCAGTTTTTTGTCGGTGCGGCACCTTCGACCCGCGAGCACATGTCGACCCGCGCCACACCGGCAGTGCGTCAACTGGCGCGACAACTGGGCGTGGACCTCACTGCGCTGGGTGGTTCGGGCAGCGACGGCCTGATCACCCGCGCCGATGTGGAAAACGCCTCTCAAGCGGAGCGCGACAAGTTTGGCGGCGACAAACTGCGCGGCGTGCGGCGCAGCATGGCGCTGAACATGGCTAAGTCCCACGCCGAAGTGGTGCCAGTGACGATTTTCGGTGACGCCGATCTGCATCGATGGGGTTTAGCGCGCGATCCACTGATTCGTATCGGCAAAGCGATGGCGGCAGCGTGCAAGGTCGAGCCGGTGCTGAACAGCTGGTTCGACGGTAAATCACTCTCGATCAAGCATCACGACAGCCTCGACCTTGGGATTGCCGTGGACACGCCCGACGGCTTGTTCGTACCCGTACTGCGCGACGTTGGCAATCGTCAGTCGGCGGACCTGAAAGAGGGCATGAATCGCCTGCGGGCGGACGTCAAGGCCCGCTCGATTCCGCCGCGGGAAATGATGGGAGCGACGATCACCCTGTCTAACTTCGGCACGCTGTTCGGCCGTTACGCCAATCCCGTCGTCGTGCCTCCGCAGGTGGCGATCATCGGCGCGGGCGGCATTCGTGAAGAGCCGGTGGCCATGGACGGGCACGTGGTGGTTCATCCGATCCTGCCGCTGTCACTGACCTTCGATCACCGCGCAGTGACCGGGGGTGAAGCGGCGCGGTTCTTCAGGGCGTTGGTGGATGAATTGGAGAAGCCGGAGTAGCCACAAGTACCGCGCACGTACTGCGTACTGCGAACCCTTGTAGGAGCGCGCTTGCCCGCGATTGCGGTCTGTCAGCCAATAAATGTGTCGCAGACAGAACGCAATCGTCCCAGAGTGTGTAAAAACGCCGATCAAAAAATGAAGCACGCGCTTCTATGAGAAATCTGAAACGATCCGTTAGGTCTACGGACCAAGATTTCGCGTAGAAACGCAGTTTTTTGATCATGTTTCGATCTATTCGGTCTCGGCGGGAGTTTTTACACAGCCAGGTCCGGATGCGGCCCAGACCAAGCGCGCTCCTACAGTGATCCACCCCCCTCCCGTTACGCGAACATTTCTCAAATTCGGTTTTATTCCATCTGGCTTTGTATCGGACTGTATACGCATGCCCGGCAGATACATCTGCTCAGGCTTCAGCGCGCCGGGCGACACAGTCGAGATACAGGCCCGCGATTAAATCTCCTCACCGAAAGGCGCCGCCGGTTTCAACGTTGAAACCCGAGAAGGATGCCGGACTCGGCCCCGTCCCTAACGTTTTGGAGATGACCATGAACACTAAATACGCGGCCCTTGCCGCCACACTCGCGTTGTCACTCACCACTCTGGCCGGCACGGCTTCCGCAGCAGATCAGGCCAGCCCGAAAGAGAAGTGCTATGGCGTGTCCCTCGCCGGCCAGAACGACTGCGCCGCCGGCCCAGGCACTTCCTGCGCCGCCACGGCGGCAGCTGACTACCAGGGCAACGCCTGGGTGCTGGTCGACGAAGGCACGTGCACCAGCATCAAGACGCCCAAGGGTTTTGGCTCGTTGACGGAACAGAAGTGATGCGCGGTTCGATTCTGGTGCCGACGCTGCGGGCCGCCATGCCCAGTGCGTTGCTGTTGATCGCCCGGGTCGGCATCGCGTCGGTGTTCTTTCTGTCAGGCCGCACGAAAGTAACCGGTCTTCTGACGATCAAGCCGTCGACGTTTCAGCTGTTCCAGTACGAATACGCGTTGCCGTTGATCCCGACTGATGTGGCGGCACACCTGGCGACCTATGCGGAGCATCTGTTTCCGATACTGCTGGTGCTTGGCCTGCTGACACGACCGGCTGCCGCTGCGCTGTTGGGCATGACGGCGGTGATCGAGATTTTCGTATATCCGGATGCCTGGCCAACTCACCTGACGTGGGCCGGATTACTTCTGCCGCTGGTGGTGTATGGCGCCGGGCGATGGTCGCTCGACCTCCTGCTTTTTGGACGGTCTCGCACCCCCCGCCATTGAGTTCGCAACACAAAAAAACTGAAACCTGAGCGGGGCTGAGCACGCCCCCGGAGAGTCTCCATGCGTACCGTTTCCAAACTTGCCCTCGGCGTCATGGCCGTGGCCGCACCGTTTTTCGCCTCTGCGGCGACGCCTGCTGCGGCACCTGTCGCACCGACGGGCGCGAAAAACATCGTGATCGTTCATGGTTCTTTCGTTGACGGTTCGGGCTGGCGAGTCGTGCACGATATCCTGATTCACAAGGGCTACAAGGTCACTGTGGTGCCTCAGCCCGCGACCAACCTGGACGCAGACATTGCCGCCACCCGCGAAATTCTCGACCAGCAGGTCGGCCCGGTGGTGTTGGTCGGTCACAGCTCGGGCGGTGGCGTGATCAGCGCCGCCGGCATCCGCGACAAGGTCAAAGCGCTGGTCTATGTGGCTGCATTGCAACCCGAAGTGGGCGAGAGCATGGGGCAGTTAATCGCCTCGATGCCGGCGCCAAGCAATGACGTGCGACCCACTCGCGACGGCCATCTGTTCTTTGATCGCACTCAATTCAACGCCGACTTTGCGGCGGACCTGACCACCAACCGCACCGACTTCATGGCCGCCTCTCAGCCTGCTGCCACCGCTGCCACCTTCGGTGCGCAAGCCTGGGCTGCGGCCTGGCACAACAAGCCGACCTACGCAATCGTTGCCACAGACGACCGCGCCCTGAGCCCCGATCTGCAGCGCTGGATGTACAAGCGCGCAGGCTCCAAGGTCACCGAAATCAAGGCCAGCCACTCTGTGTACATCTCGCAACCTGAAGCTGTCGCTCAGGTCATCGAAGACGCCGCGCTGGCCGTTAAGTAAGCCTGACGTTTACGCCAACGATTCAACACGCCTTTCTTGATTTAACCCGACCGCAATTGGAGAACACCATGATCGCTTCGAACAAATCCCGCTTCAGTATCGCCACCGCCGCCGCGTTGCTGGCCTTGGCATCGGCTTCCTTCAGCGTCGGCGCATCGGCTGCCGATGCCAGCGCCGAAAAACCAGGCCGTTGCTACGGCGTCAACGGTTGCAAGGGCGAAAGCCTGTGCGCGACCGCGAAGAACGACTGCAAAGGCCTGAACAGCTGCAAAGGCCAGGGCGTGATCGTCAAGACGCCCTCCGAATGCCTGAAAGCCGGTGGCACCCTGACCGAGCCTAAATAAGTCGGGTGACAGAGCCCGTCCCGTGTGACGGGCTTTTTGCTTTTTACCTGCCGTGGGACGGTTCGGTCGCCTTGAGTCAGGTCCATCGCTGGCGCCCGAACGCCAGCCCTCGTCAGCTCTTTCAACGGAGTACGCATCATGTCAGCTTTCTTTTCAGGATACGGGCTGGGCCTGCGTCGCGAGCACTACCGTGACTTCCTGGAGACTCAGGTTCCGGTAGATTTCGTCGAGGTCATCTCGGAAAACTTCATGGTCGAGGGCGGACAGCCGCGCAACATTCTGCGTCAAATGCGTGAGCGTCATTCGGTGGTGTTGCACGGTGTGTCCATGTCGATCGGCTCGGCGGACGGCCTCAACCCTGAGTACCTTAAGCGCTTGAAAAGTCTGGTCGACGAAATCGAACCGTTGTTCGTTTCCGATCATCTGAGCTGGTCGCGCATCGGTGGCTTCAATTCCCACGATTTGCTGCCAGTGCCTTACACCGACGAGGCGCTGGAGCGAGTCTGCGCCAACATTCATCAGGCTCAGGAAGCGTTGGGTCGGACCCTGCTGTTCGAAAATCCGTCCAGCTACCTGAGCTTTCCCGACGCCGTCATGACCGAATGGGAGTTCATCGCCGAGATGTCCCGTCGTACTGGCTGCGAACTGCTGCTCGACGTCAATAACGTGTACGTCAGTGCCCGTAATCATGGCTTCGACCCCTTGGCATTTCTCGACGGTATTCCGGCTGAGCGCGTGCGTCAGATCCACCTCGCGGGCCACAGCCAAGGCCCGGATCTGTTGATCGACACCCACGACAGCCCGGTGTGCACCGACGTCTGGGACCTGTACGCCAAAGCCATCTCGTTGCTCGGTCCGGTCGCCACCATGATCGAACGCGACGACGATATTCCGCCGCTTGGCGAACTGCTGCAGGAGTTGTCCATCGCCCGAAAGTTGGGCGCTGCCGAAACGGCTCGCCGCGCAGGAGAAGCCGCATGACCCTCGCCGAGATGCAGCGTGATTTTCAGTCATGGCTGGTCGACGCATCCGAAGACGCGGCCGACCGTTTGAGCGCTCACGCCGCCGCGGGTCTGGCGGTGTATCAGAATAACTATCGGGCACAGTTGGTGAGTTGCCTGGAACATGCCTTCCCACAATTGCGCACCCGGCTGGGTGAGGAAGCGTTCCGTCATACGGCCATCGACCATATCGACCACTGTCCACCTTACGCGTGGACGCTGGATGCCTACGCCGAGCATTTCAACGAGACCCTGCGTCGACGTTTTCCCGAAAACCCTGACATTCATGAGCTCGCCTGGATCGAACAGGCCTTGAGTGAAGCGTTCGTGGCGAGAGATGCCACGCCGCTTTCCCCCGACGCTTTGGCGACGGTCGATTGGGATCACGCCCGTTTGCATTTCACACCGTCGTTACGGATACACGTCATGACCACCAACGTCGAAGCAGTCTGGGCAGCGTTATGTGAAGCACGTACGCCACCGGAAAGCGAAATGCTGACAGAGGCGGGTGGCCTGCTGGTCTGGCGACGTGGGTTCACCTCCCGGCTGAGAGAGGTCGATGCGCTGGAATACCTGGCACTGGTTCAGCTCCAGCAGAACGGCAGCTTTATCGACCTGTGCGAGATGCTCGTGACTCGGCTGGGTGAAGAGCAAGGCGTGGCAAGGGCCGGTGCGTTACTGGCGAGCTGGCTTGGCAGTGAGCTGATCATTGATGTTGACCCAAACCAAGCTCGCCCCCTCACTGGGTTTCAGCGTTACTCCGCTGAATCACCCAACAATTCATTCAACGCATCCGGCTGATTCTTGAACGCGCGAGCGAAGACGTCGCGGTTCTTCGCCATGTAGATGCCAGCCTCTTCGACCTGTGCTTCGGACAGGGAAGGCACGGCTTTACTCAATACGCTGGACAGCAACTCGGCGAGTTCGAGCATTTTGTCATGACGGTCAGCTTCGGCTTTATCCATGAACAAACGCTCCAGATCTCGGCTGCTGCGGTATACCACTTCGACGGCCATTTACCACCTCATATGCCTTCACGATAGTTAATCTTCAAGCGGGTACTGTTTATTTATACAGTGCGCAGCATAAGGGAATCGAGACCGTTTGGGTAGTGGCAATTCATACGCATTTCTAGCGCCAGAACCCCTTGCGACATCCGGTCACGTTCTCAAGGGTAGTCAATGGCCCCTTTAATGCTTGGCCAATTGCGCGAGTAAAAGCTTCATGCGTGCGCGGCATCATTGCTCTGAATCACTCAAGGACGTTCATCGTGAAAATCAACTGGGCCGAATCCCTTCGTCAGCACGTGCACAGCTGTGCCGAGTCACTGGGCAATCTGTTCGTCGAGACCTTCCATTACCTGGCGCTGTTCGCCATCGGCGCGGTCACCGCGTGGGCGGCGGTCATGGCCTTTCTGGGGATGCTGGACAAAGGGCACATCACGGTCGATGACATCTTGCTCTTGTTTATCTACCTGGAGTTGGGGGCGATGGTCGGGATCTATTTCAAGACCAACCACATGCCTGTGCGCTTCCTGATCTACGTGGCTATCACCGCGCTGACGCGCTTGCTCATTTCTGACGTTTCGCACCATGCGCCACCGGATCTGGGCGTCGTGTACCTCAGTGGTGCGATTCTGCTGCTGGCGTTTGCGATTCTGGTTGTGCGGTATGCGTCGTCGCAGTTTCCGTCTGTGAAAGTGTCGGATCCGCACGGCAAGACCAAAGGCGCGGTGATCGAAGAGAAGGGCGAGTTGTAGCTGACGCGCTGCTGGTCTGAATGAAAAATGCCCCGCCGATGCGGGGCATTTTTCGTTCTGCATGATGATCGGGTGATCAGTTCACCCAGACCCCGACATGGTAATGCCAGCCGTCGCCCCGGTTTTCCCAGTACGGATGCTGGTAGCGGTACCCAGGTCGCACGGTTTCCCAGTGGCCATGAACCGGGACGTAGCGGTTGCCGTTCCAGCGCCAGTAGCCGCGGGACCAAATGTAGCCGGGGCGGGGCGCCGGCTCTTCTTCAATAACGCGTTCAGGCGGCGCCTGCGGGGCGATGACTTCGACATACTCGGCGCGCGGCGGCGGTCCGCGCCGCTCATGCACGACCCTTTCTTCCACGCAGCCGGTGGCCATCACCAGAGCGCCAGCCAGTGCTAAATACCGTAGATACATTCCGCTACCTCCAACGTGTCCACATCCGGCCACCACCCTTTGCGTTGCTTGGGGCGTGTGGGCTCGATACAGATTTGTTGTAACAGGTCGTTTCTGTCTGAGGGCTGAATCGGCAGGAAGTTAGCGCGGGGAAGCGATCACCGGCATTGCAACATGACAGCAGGCGCGAAACTGGAGGCGACGGGAAATGTTCGCCCCCATCAGGTTCGCATCATTGATCAGAGGCCTATTGCCTGATTTGAACGGTTGAGCATGCTGGCGTTGGCGGCCGGCGGTGCCAATTGTTTTACGTCGCCGTCGGTCATGGCGGCAAGGATCTTGATAGCGCTGTGCCCTTGTTCGATGGCGATGCCGAATTGCACGCTCTCGATCAAGCGACGCAGGCGCTTGGGTGAATTACGTTGTTCAGCGCTGATCAAACGTTTAGCGACCACACCTGACTCGTTGGAAAGCGTCAGCATGATGGTTCCGTCGAGGCCCTGGATACTCAGGTTGACCCGGTAGTCTGGGTGAAAAGCATCGGTGATCTGTTGAAAAGGATTGTCCATGGCCTGTTACCTGATTATCGATCTGCATGAATTGACTGAACGATTGTCCTTTTAGTTCTCGACGCAGGATCAACGGTATAAACAAACTGCGTCTGTGTTGGCGAGTCAGCTGCCCGTCGGGCCGGAAAGGGCGTGGTCTGTAGAGATTAAAGGCTCGACCCTCTGACCCTTGCAGGGTTCGGGCCATGCGAGGCTGGCGGGGCTTTTAAAGCGACCATGAATCCTTTCAGCGCGGAAAGTGTGATGCGGTTTACTCTTTATAATTAATGAGTAAGTAGTAGCGAAGTGCCGCTCTAGATGCACCCAGGCACCATTAGGGCGCTGTCTGCATGGTTTGTGTGCGCTTTAATTAAAAAAAAAGAGCGGGCCTGTCTCCACAGGCCCGCGCTTGTTTATTGAATGGTTCGAGCCGCTGGCTTAACCGTGCAGGGCTTCGTCTTTTTCCAGAAATTCTTCCTGTAGCAGGGCGTCGGGATTATCCGAGTCGTCGCCTTGAACATTGCTGAGGGTGGTGACGCCGCCGCGTTTGCTGCGCAGTTTGCCAAACAGGTGTTCCAGCGCGTGATCGAGTTTCACGGCGGCACCGTCCACGGCCTGATCCAGCGAGTCGGCCTTGTGGGTCACGGAAATAGGTTGATGTCCTTTTGGCCGGGCTTCCATCTGGCAGCGGATGTCATGCGGGCCGGGCTTGTCGCCGTTCTCATCGCGGATATGGACTTCGACGCGGGTGAGGTCTTCTTCGTAGCGTTCGAGCGTGCTTTCAACGGTGGTTCGTACCCACTCCTCCAGTCGGATGCTGCTTTCGATGTGGTTATCGCTATTGACCTGGATTTGCATAGTTCTTCCCTTACTTTGGCTTGCTCGGGAGAGTCTCG